>WNGP01000611.1_pt1 | contig 52138 bp, 44 predicted proteins | sample 5407671 | NCBI WGS metagenome assembly WNGP01 (sample SAMN13153381, study PRJNA577476) | soil metagenome | isolation source: 40 cm soil or saprolite under Garry oak tree replicate 2 | place: USA:California | collected 2016-06-15 | reverse complement strand
AGAAGGATTTCCCGGTGATGCCGTCGGGGAAGCGCGTGAGCACCAGAGGCCGATCGGCGAGATAGGGCAGCATCCACTGGGATACGGCCCGGTAGTACTCGATCAGGTCGCCCTTGGTATAGCCCTCGTCGGGCCAGAACACCTTCTCCAGATTCGAGAACTTGACCTCTCTTGGGAGAGGGGAGATGGGAGAAGTACTCTCCGGTGAACACCGGCTGCCGCAGCAGTCCCTCGTCGGTCCATTCCTTGTATCTCACCTCGACGACGAGCGCGGGCTCGACCCAGGTATGCCCGGGGTCTTGGGGCACAGGCCCGCTGAAGGCCGGGGCCGGGCGCACCCCGCGCTCTAATACGGCGCTCACCTCTTTGAGCTGCGCGGCGGTGAACCCGCTGCCGACTCGTCCGGCGTACACCAGCTTGCCGTTTTCGTACGCGCCCAGGTCGAGCGCGCCGAACCCCGAGCGGGATCCTTTGGGCCGGGTGAACCCGACCACGACGAAGTCATCGGTCCGGTCCGCCCGAATCTTGAGCCAATTGGGCGAACGGCCGGCGCGGTACGGTGAGTCCGCTTTTTTCGCGACGACCCCCTCGAGCCCCAGCTTCACGACCTGCTCGTACAGCGCCTCGCCGTCCTTTTCGAAGTGCGAGAGATACTTGATCGGGCCCACGCGCGGCACGATCTGCTCGAGCAGGGCCTTGCGCCGCTCGAGCGGCAACGGCCGGACGTCGTAGCCCCCGAACGCGAGCACATCGAACACGTACAGCACCGCCGGCGACTCGACGGCGCCGCGCCGCACGTCGAGCGCCCGAGACACCTTGGCGCGGTTCTGGAGTCGCTGGAAGCTCGGCCGGCCCGCCTCGTCCGGCACGACCAGCTCGCCGTCCACGATGAGTCCCTCGTACGGCAGCGCCGCCAGGGGGCGCGCGATCTCAGGGAACGCGGGAGCGATGTCGTGCCCGTTGCGGGTGACGAGCCGCGCTTCTCCTGCCTGGCGCGCCGCGCGGACGCGGTACCCGTCGAGCTTGAGCTCGAACAGCCATCCGGGCTTCGAGAACGGCTGCTCCCGCGTCTCGGCGAGCATCGGCTCGGCCTCCTCGACCGCGACGGCACGGCGCGGCGCCTTGAGACGCGTGAGCTCCTTCTCCAGCGGCGCCGCCCGGTCTTTCCCCGCCTTCAGCTCCTCCACCGTGAGCCCCGACAGCACCGACTCGGGCGGCAGCGCACCGTCCGTCGCGGCGTAGCCGTCCTTCTCCTTGATGAGCAGCCATTCCTTCTCGCCCTTTTTGAGCTTCACCAGGGTCCACTTGCCCCTGAGCTTGTAGCCGTGCAGCTCGAACAGCAGCTTCCCCTTCTGCATCCCGTCGTGGGGATCCTCGAGCGGCACCCAGCGCCCGCGGTCCCACACGATTACCGCCCCCGCGCCATAGTTGCCTTCGGGGATGATCCCCTCGAAGTCGCCGTACTCGAGCGGGTGGTCTTCCACATGGACCGCGAGCCGCTTGTCGGCACGGTTGGGAGAGGGGCCCTTGGGGACGGCCCAGGACCTGAGCACGCCATCCATCTCGAGCCGCAGGTCCCAGTGGAGCCGCCGGGCGGCGTGCATGTGGACCACGAACAAGCCGCCGGCGGAGGGTGCGGGGGTTGCGGGACGGGCGCCGGGCTCCGGCGTGCGATCCAACGACCGCTTCGCACGGTAGGTACTGAGCGGATCAGGCCCGGGCTTCCGTTTTGCGGGCATAAGGGTGAAATCTTAACCCATGAGCGCACACCCGCTTGGTTCCGCCACCCTGTCCTTCGGCCTCGTGTCCGTGCCGATCAAGCTGTTTTCCACCGGCGAGTCGTCCGCCGCCATCAGCTTCAACTGGCTGCACAAGAAGGACGGCGCGCGCCTGAAGCAGCAGTACGTCTGCTCCAAGGACGGCGACAAAGTCGAGAAGGACGAGATGGTGAAGGGCTACGAGTTCACGAAGGGGCAGTACGTGATCTTCACGCCGGAGGAGCTGAAGGCCCTCGAAGAGAAGTCCACCAACACGGTCGAGATCACCGAGTTCGTGCCGGCCGACCAGGTGGACCGGAAATACGTCGAGAAGTCGTACTTCCTCGGCCCCGACAAGGGCGGCGACCGGGCCTATCGCCTGCTGGCGGAGGCGCTGAAGCAGACGGGGCGCGTGGCGGTAGGACAGTACGCGGCGCGGGGCAAGCAGTACCTCATCGCCGTGCGTCCCGAGGCGGCCGGTCTCTTGATGGAGCAGCTGCGGTACGCCAACGAGATCCGCTCGATCGCCGAGGTGCCGATTCCCAAGGTCGAGGTCAAGAAACCGGAGTTACAGCTCGCCGTGCAGCTGGTGGAGCAGGCGGCGTCCGCAGCCTTCCAGCCCGACAAGTACGAGGACAACGTGCGCAAGCGGGTGCTCGAGCAGATTCAGCGGAAGGTGGAGGGCAAGGAGATCACCGAAGAGCCGACTGAGGCGCCCAAGACGCAGATCATCGACCTGATGGAGGCGTTGAAGGCGAGCCTCAAGGGCAAAGGGGCGACGGGCGAGCGCAAGCCCGCGAAGCGAGTCGAGGGCAAGGGGGCGAAAGCGGCTCCGGCCGCCAAGCGGAAAGTGGGAGGTGCGCGAGGCTAAGTTGCGGGAATGAAGGGATACACGTCCCGAGATGTCGCCAAGTTGCTGGGATTGACCGTCGCGCAGGTGCGAGGCTTCGCGCGCGACGGTTTTTTGACGCCCGGTCGCGGCCCTCGCGGCGAGCTGCAGTTCTCCTTCCAGGACCTGGTCATCCTCCGCACCGCCAAGGGGCTCGTCGCCGCGCGGATTCCGACGCGCCGCATCCGGCAGGCACTGCGCCGGCTCCGGACCGAGTTGCCCCGGGGCCGCTCCCTCGCCGAGCTGCGGATCGCGGCCGAGGGCGACCGTATCGTCGTGAGCGACGGCGAGTCGACCTGGAGCCCCGAGTCCGACCAGATGCAGATCGACTTCGCCATCTCGGACCTCGCCACGCGGGCGGCCCCGATGGCGCGGCGCGCCGCGCGCGCCGCCCGGCTGGTGGAGCAGGATCTCTCCGCCCAGGACTGGTACGACCTCGGACTGGAGCTCGAGGTGGCCGCGCCGATCGAAGCCCGCGACGCCTACCGCCGGGCCCTCGAGCTCGACGCCCACCACGCCGACGCCCACGTCAACCTCGGCCGGCTGCTGCACGAACAGGGGCTCGTCGAGGAAGCCGAGCGCCATTACCGGTTGGCGCTGCGCGAGAGCCCCGAGCACGCCACGGCCGCCTTCAACCTGGGGATCGCGCTCGAAGACCTGGGCCGCCCGGCGGATGCGATCGACGCGTATCGCGCGGCGCTCGCCACGGATCCGCGGCTCGCCGATGCGCATTACAACGTGGCGCGGCTGTACGAGAAGGCGGGAAAGAAAGCGGCGGCGCTGCGGCACCTCTCCAGCTACCGCAGACTCACGGGGGACGAGTGAAGGCGCGGACTTCCGCTTCCTTACTGAAGCGCTAGAATCCGCTTCACCGCCAGCTTCAGCTCACCCGCCGTCACCGGGTCGCGCCAGTGCGGGCCGCCGCCGTGATCCGGCGTCCCGAAGACCGTGATGCGCGCCAGTAGCCCCGGGTGCTGCGCCTCCACGTCCGCCATCAGGGAATCCACGGCGTGTCGCACCTCTGCCTCTGACGTACGGGTATAGATGATGAAACGCGTGGGGCGGTCGGCGAAGTAGCGCAGAAACGTCTTGAGCCCCGGTCGCGGATCATCGGCGTTCGTGCCGCGGAACGTCGAATAGTGCATCACGATGAGTTCGGGATTGAAGCTGACGAGCTCGTCGTAGCGATGCCACCCCGGTCCTCCCGACTCCTTTTGCCGCACGATCGGCAAGTCGGCCAGGATATCGCTCAGGACGTCGGCGTTGGTGCCGCTCGCCCGGATCGTCTCCTCGTCGTAGATCCGCGCCGGGTTGGGCGAGTCCATCAGGATCACCAGCGGGCGACGCGCGGCCCGGGAATGCAGCCAGCCCCAGCCGGCGGCGAGCACGGTCGCGACGATGACGGACGCCGCGAGTACACGCAGGCGGCGTGATCGTCCCTGCAGCGCCGCGCGCCCCGGCGCTCCCGCCAGCGCCGCGGCGAAGTCCGCCGCCCTAGCGAACCGCTCGGCCGGCAGCTTCGCCAGCGCCCGGGCGAGCGCGGCGTCGATCACCGCCGATACGTCGCCCCGCACGACCGCGAGTCGCATCGGCGGCTCCGTGAGGAGCTTCGCGATGATGGCCTGCGCCGTGGGTCCGGTGTGCGGCGGCTCGCCCGCCAGCATCTCGTACAGCACCGCCGCCAGCGAGTACACGTCGCTGCGGGCGTCGGGCTGGCCGTCCCCGGTCGCCTGCTCCGGGCTCATGTAAGCCGGGGTCCCCACCCGCAGCCCGCTTTCGGTGAGCCGATCGCCTCCGCCTTGAGTCACGGCGAGCGCGATCCCGAAGTCCGCCACCATCGCTTCTCCCTCGTGCAACAGGATGTTCTCAGGCTTGATGTCGCGGTGGATCACGCCCTGGCGATGCGCGTAGTCGAGCGCGCCGGCCACCTGCTGCGTGATTTGCAGGGCTTGTTCGAGCGGGAGCTGCTTCTCGCGGGTGAGCTTCTCGCGCAGCGACTCGCCGCGGACGTAGGGGATGACGTAGAAGAGAAACCCGTCGGCTTCTCCCGAGTCGATCAGGGTGAGGATATGCGGATGGTCGAGCCGCGCGGTGACGGCGATTTCCCGCAGGAACCGCTCGGCGCCGAGCACGGCGGCCAGCTCGGGCCGCAGCACCTTGAGGGCGACGGAACGGTCGTGCTTCAGATCGTGGCCAAGATAGACCGTGGCCATGCCGCCCCGACCGAGCTCGCGCTCGATCCGGTAGCGGCCGGCCAGCGCCGCGGTGAGGCGGAGAGGAGCGTCGCTCACGGGGAGGGTGACGCCAGGAGTGTGGCGAACTCCTGCGCCAGCTTCGGCCCGATGCCCGATGCTTCGTGCTTGAAGAAGACGAACGCGTCCTGCCACCCCTTCCCCAGCGCCTGCACCGACTCGGCCCACTGCTCGAGATCCTTGTGTTCGTAGCCCTCGTCGCGCAGCCGCATGTAGCCGAAGTCGGCAGTGGCGACGAGCGGCGTATGCCCCTCCTCCGTGTCCGCGACGCACAACGCCGCGTTCGCGACCCGCAGTGCCTCGTACACATCGTCCGCCAACCACGACGCGTGACGGAACTCCCAGGCGCACCGCAGGTCAGCCGGGAACTGGGTGAGGAGATCGTTCAGCCGATTCAGATCCTTCTTGAAGTTGGGCGGCAGCTGGAACAGGATGGGCCCGAGCTTGGAGCCAAGCTTGCGCGCCGTCTCGAGAAAGTAGCGCAGCGGATCGTCGACGTCCCTGAGCCGGGCGATGTGCGTGATGCGCTGCGGTGCTTTGAGCACGAACGTGAACCCCGCGGGTGTGGCGGCGTCCCAGCCCGCGACGGTCTTCGCGTTCGGCATGCGATAGAAGGTGTAGTTGACCTCGACCGTCGCGAGCCGCTGGGCGTAATACTCGAGCATCTGCGACTCGGGGAACTTCGCGGGATAGAACGTTCCCTTCCACTCGGGGAAGTTGTAGCCCGATGTCCCGACGCGAGTCCTCACGCCACCCAGACCGTCTTGATGTTGACGAACTCCTTGAGCCCATACTCCGACAGCTCGCGCCCGTACCCCGAGAGCTTGACGCCGCCGAACGGCAGCCGGGGGTCGGACTTCACGAGCCCGTTGACGAAAACCGAGCCGACCTCGAGCTCGCGCGCCAGCCGCTCGCCCCGCGCGGTATCCCCGGTCCACACGGCGGCGCCGAGGCCGTAGCGGGACGCGTTGGCGACGCGCACGGCCTGTGCCTCGTCCTGCACGCGGATCACCGCGGCCACGGGTCCGAACACCTCCTCGTCGAACGCCGGCATGCCCTCCGCCACGGCCGCCAGCACGGTGGGGGCGTAGAAGACGCCGGGTCCTTCCGGGAGCGCCCCGCCGAGCAGCAGCCGCGCGCCACGCCGCACGGACTCCTCGACCTGGCGGTGGAGATTGGCGCGCAGGTCGTGCCGCGCCTGCGGGCCGACCTGTGTCCCCGGCGCCAGCGGATCGCCCATGCGGCGGGCGCGCATCGCGGGGACGAACGCGTCCAGGAACCGGTCCGCCACCGGCTCCACCACGATGAACCGTTTCGCCGCGATGCAGCTCTGACCGCTGTTCAAGAGCCGCGCTTCCGCGGCGGTGCGAGCCGCCTGCTCGACGTCGGCATCTTCCAGTACGAGGAACGGATCACTCCCACCGAGCTCGAGCACCGTCTTCTTCAAGTGGCGTCCGGCCCGCTCGGCCACCTGGCTGCCGGCGCGATCCGAGCCGGTGAGTGTCACCGCCCGGACGCGCGGGTCGGCGATGACTGGCGCGACGGCTTCGTTCGAGAGGATCAGCGACCGGAACAGCCCCTCCGGGAAGCCCGCTTCGCGGAAGATCGCCTCGATCTCGAGCGCGCAGCGGGTGACGTTGGGGGCGTGCTTCAAGAGGCCTGCGTTCCCTGCCATCAAGGCCGGCGCGGCGAAACGGAACACCTGCCAGAACGGGAAATTCCACGGCATGATCGCCAGCACGGGACCGATCGGATCGAAGCGGACGAAGGCCTTCGAGGCGTCCGTCTCGCGCGGTTCCTCCGCGAGAAACCGCTCGGCGTGCTCGGCGTAGTAGTCGCACGCCCACGCGCACTTCTCCGCCTCCGCTTCTCCTTGCTGTAGCGGCTTGCCCATCTCGAGCGCCATGGTGCGTGCGTGCTGGCTCTTGCGCTCCCGCAGTAGCCGTCCGGCTTCCCGCATCGCCTGGGCACGTTGCCCGTACGAGCAGCGCCGCCAGCTCTGGTAGGCGGCGAGCGCCTGGTCGAGCACTCGCTCGAGCGCCGTGGGCGTGGTCTCAGCGAACGTCTCGAGCGTGTCGCCGGTGGTGGGGTTGATCGAGGCGACGGTCATGACGAAGCGGCTCCTGATCTATGATGCATCTGATCTGGGTGATGCCCGTCACACAACATTACAATGTCATTGCGCCGCGCCATCCCCGAACTGCAACCCCGCTGGGCGCTGAGCCTGAGTCCGAGCCGTCCGTCTATCCTCATACCGCTGAGCCACTTGCCACGGGGCTTGGGGATGGGCACGCGCCTTGCGCTCGATCTTTGGCGTCGCCTCGGCGCGAGGCGGACGCGGAGTGGTTGGATGCGAGACCCATGGTTATCCGGGCGTGAGCCCGACAACGACGAGTGGGACGAGCTGTTTGCCGAGGCCCGAGAGGCGTGGCGCGGCGCCGTCCATCTCGAGCGCGAGTCGTGGCGCGGGAACGATGAGGGCTGGCGCGGCGACGAGCATCTCGCCGATTGGCCGGAGCACGCGGCCGGCCCGGAGTACTGGATGTTCAAGGGGATGACGGACCGCTCCTAGGTACGCGTCTTGCCATGGTTCCTGCGGGCGGATATGGTGACAGCCATGCACCTCCTCGCGCTGGCGCTGCTGCTAGGGTCAACCTCCGGCGACACCCTCTCCGGCCGCATCACGGACTCGGACGGCGCCCCCGTTCCCTCGGCGGCCGTCCTCATCTCCGAGCTGCACCGCGTCGCCACGAGCAGCGCCGAGGGCGCGTTCCTCCTCGCCGACATCCCACCCGGCCAGTACACCGTCATCGTCCGGCATGTTGGGTTTGCCCCGTTCGCGCGCGAGGTCGCCGTTCACGGGCCCACGACCCTCACGGTCACGTTGCGCCGGGCGCCCGTGTGGCTCGAGCCGGTCACGATTACCGCCACGCGCGCACCCAGCGCGGCGCTCGGCTCGCCGCTCTCGGCGGCGGCGCTCTCGGAGGACGGCCTGCGGCGCGACCAGAGCGTGTCGCTGGCGCATTCGCTCGCCCGGCTTCCCGGCGTCAACGCGCTGAGCACCGGCGCCCAGATCGGCAAGCCGGTGATCCGGGGCCTCGCGGGCGCGCGGGTCCTCGTGCTCGCCAACGGGAACCGTCTGGAAGATTACTCATGGAGTGACGAGGACGGACCGTCGGTCGACGCTCGCCTGGCGCAGCGGGTGGAGCTGATCCGCGGACCCGCTAGCGTGCTGTACGGATCGGACGCGCTGGGCGGGGTCGTGAACGTGATCCCGGCGGAGCTGCCTGACGCCAACGGCGGGCCAAAGGTGATCCGCACGGGGTTCGAGGTTTCCGGCGCCACGAACAACGCGGAGCTCGAGGCGGCGGCTCGGGTCGAAGGCGCCAGCGGCCCCTGGGCGTGGCGGGTGTTCGGCATCGGGCGCGCCGCCGGCAGCCTGCACACGCCCGCAGGGGAGCTCGACAATACCGGCTTCGGCGCCGTGAACGGCGAGGCCGTGATCGGCCGCCGCGGCGCCCGGAGCAGCACGACGCTGCGCTACACGCGCTACGCCGGCGAGTTCAAGCTGCTCGAGGCAGACGAGCCGCCGAGCGGCGCCGAGGGGGGACCCGAGCGCAAGCTCTCCGACGATCGCGTGCAAGCCACCGGCGACTATCTTGTCGGCCCGCTCCGTCTCGAGACCAAAGCGCAGTGGCAGCGCCACTCGCTCATCGAGGTCTCCGACACAGGCACCAGCTCGTCAGGCACGCCGCTCGAAGGCACGGCGTTCGATTTGCTGCTCAACACGACGTCGCTCGACGTGCTGGCGCATCACGGCGCGGGCTCCGCCGTGCGCGGTACCGTCGGCGTGTCGGGGCTGTACCAGACGAACGACACGCGCGGGCCGATCCCGCTCGTCCCCGATGCACGCGCGCGCTCGGCGGCGGCGTTCGTGTTCGAGCAGGCGACCCACGGGCGGTGGAGCGCGCTCGCCGGCGGCCGCATCGACGTGCGGCGGCTCACCGCCGACGGCAACGCCACGCTCGCGCTCGCGCCGCAGCAGCGCGACTACACGGCCTGGTCGGGGGACGCCGGCCTGGTGTACCGGCCGATCGAGACGGTCTCACTCGCCGCGAACGTCGGCCGGGCGTGGCGGGCACCCACCTTGTTCGAGCTGTTCTCGAATGGACCGCATCTGGGGGAGGCGCGCTACGAGATCGGAGACGCCGGGCTCAAGCCGGAGGCCGGGACGGAGCTGGACGGGACGGTGCGCTGGCAAGGCGCCCGGGTGCGGGTCGAGCTCGCCGGATATCGCAACTCGATCGGGCGCTTCATCTACATCACGCCCACGGATTCGTTCGTCCACGTCACGTCCACGGACTCCCTGCGCGTGTATCGCTACCGACAAGCCGATGCCCGGTTGCTGGGCGGTGAGGCGGCCCTCGAGGTCGACGTCGCCCGCCCCCTCACGCTGCGCGCCCGCGCCGACGCCGTGCGCGGCACGAACCGGGCGGCGAGCGAGCCGCTGCCGCTGATTCCGCCCGCCCGCGTGGCGTTGGGGGCGGAGCTGCACGGCAGCGGGCTCCGCTGGGCGGAGCGGGTGCGGCTCGCGGTCGAGGGGGAGTTCGTCACCCGGCAGACGCGGCTCAATCCGCTCGACGTGCCCACGGCCGGATATGCCGTCCTCAACCTCGAGGCGGGCCTCGATCGGCCGCTCGGGGGGGGGCGCGGGATCCGGATCGACCTCGCGGTGCGGAACGTGGGGAACACGGCGTACCGCAGCTTCCTCAGCCGGTACAAGGAATTCGCGCTCGACCCGGGGCGGAACCTCGTGCTGCGGCTGTCGCTCGAATAAATCCCGCGCAGGGGGCGTCCGTGAGAATCTGGCTGATCGCCGCGGTGCTGGCGCTGGGCGCGCCGGCGGCAGTCGCTCAGCAGTTCCGCCAAAAAGACTTCGACGCCTACGTGAGACGCGGCCTGCAAACCCTGCGGGTGCCCGGCGTCGCGGTGGCGGTCGTGAAGGACGGCAAGCTCGTCTTCGCGCAGGGCTATGGCGTTCGCACCCTCGGCGACACCGGCCGCGTCGACGCCCACACGCTGTTTCAGATCGCGTCGAATACCAAGGCGTTCACGACCGCCGCCCTCGCCATGCTCGTGGACGAGGGGAAGCTCGCCTGGGATGACCCCGTCACGAAGTATCTCCCGGACTTTCAGCTGTATGATCCCTACGTGACGCGCGAGTTCACCCTGCGGGATCTCGTCACCCATCGCAGCGGGCTCGGGCTCGGCGCGGGGGACCTGTTATGGTTCCATTCGAGCTACGGCCGCGCCGAGATCATCCACCGCATCCGCGCCGCGAAACCGGCGTCGAGCTTCCGCAGCCGGTACGCCTACGACAACGTGCTGTACATCGCGGCAGGAGAGATCGTCCCGGCCGTCACCGGAAAAAGCTGGGACGACTTCATCAAGGAGCGCATTCTCACGCCACTCGGCATGACCGAGAGCGGCACGTCGATCGCGTTCCTGAGCTCGACCAGCGACGTGGCGGCGCCCCACGGAGTGGAACGGGGGCAGCTGCAGGTCGTGCCGCGCGATTCGATCGACAACACCGGCCCGGCGGGCGGCATCGTCTCGAACGTGAGCGACATGGCGAAGTGGCTGCTGTGCCGGCTCGACTCCGGACGCTACGCGGGCGGGCGGCTGTTCAGCGAGCGCCAGGCGCGGGTCATGTGGGCGGGACACACCATCCTGCCGATCGGCGATCCGCCGCCCCCGCTCGCCGCCTTGCGACCCGGCTTCTCGGAGTACGGGCTCGGGTGGTTCCTGCGGGACTACCGCGGCCGCAGGCTCGTGGCGCACACGGGCGGCCTTGCCGGGATGACCTCGCAGGTTATGCTCGTGCCAGGCGAACGGCTCGGGCTGATCATTCTCACCAACGGGGAGTCGTCCCTCATGACGGCCCTCGCCTACCGTCTGCTCGACACGTTCTTCGGCACGCCACTGACCGACTGGGTCGCCGCGTTCGCCCAGGCCGAGCAGCTCGAGCGCACCCAGGCGGACTCGATCGTACGCGCCCGGAGCAGCTCGCGCGATTCGCTCGTCGGACCTTCGCTCCCGGTCGCGCGATACGCCGGCACGTACCGCGACGAGCTGTACGGCGACGCCGCGATCACCCTCGAGAACAACCACCTCGTGCTTCGGTTCAGCCACTCGCCGGCCTTCGTGGGCGACCTCGAGCATTGGCAGCACGACAGCTTCATCGCCCGCTGGCGTACGGCCCACATCGAAGACGCCTACGTGACGTTCGCGCTCGAGCCGGACGGCTCCATCGAGCAGTTCAAGATGGAGGCCGTCTCGCCCCTCGCCGACTTCAGCTTCGACTACCAGGACCTCCTCTTCAGGCCCGTGAGACCCTAATGCAGATTTCCGGTATGCTCGAGCTGCTGCATCGCCCCTGGCCCTGGTACGTGACCGGGCCGTTCCTCGGGCTCGTTGCCACCGGCCTGCTCGTGATCGGCAACAAGCAATTGGGCGTGTCGGGCAATTTCCGCCACCTCTGCGCCGCCGCGTTGCCGCGGAACGTCACGTTCTTCAAATACGACTGGACGCGGTCCGGCTTGTGGAACCTGGTGTTCGCGGGCGGCATCGTGGCGGGCGGGTTCGTCGGCGGCGTGCTGCTCGCGAGCCCCGAGCCCGTGGCCATCACCGCCCGGGCGCATGCCGATCTCGCAAGCCTCGGCGTTCACGACTTCAGCGGGCTCGTCCCCCACCAGCTGTTCCACTGGGGCACGCTGCTCACCCTCAAGGGATGGCTGCTGATCGTGGGCGGCGGCTTTCTCATCGGGTTCGGCACGGCGTACGCCGGCGGTTGTACCTCGGGTCACGGGATCACGGGATTGGCCGATCTCCAGCTTCCGTCCCTGATCGCGGTGGTCGCCTTCTTCGCGGCCGGAGCGCTGGCGAGCCACTTCCTGCTGCCGCTGCTCCTCACAGGGTGAACCCGTGACGACCACCGCGCCCGTCACACCCGTCGCCCGCGCCCGCGAGCGCCTGCTGCCGGTGTACTTCCTGGCCGGCGTGCTGTTCGGGATCGTGCTGACGAAAGGCGAGCTGGCTTCCTGGTTCCGGATCCAGGAGGCGCTGCGGTTCGACGGAGCCTACCTCTACGAGGTGTTCGCCTCGGCGCTCGCCGTGGCGAGCCCGCTGTTTTTGACGCTCGAGCGACGCCGCGTCCGCTCCCTGGCGGGCGAGCCGATCGTCATCCCACCCAAAGCCCTGGGCCGCGGGCGCCGCTACCTCATCGGCGGCGCGATCTTCGGACTGGGCTGGGGCGTTACCGGAGCCTGCCCGGGCCCGTTGTTCGCCCTGCTCGGCGCCGGAGTCGGGGTGATCGCAGTGATGATCTTCAGCGCCTTGGCCGGCACGTGGGTATACGGGTACCTGCGGCCGACGCTGCCGCACTAGCCCGGCCCAGGATCGTCGCGGCGGCGCTGGTCCTGGTCGCCGCCGCGGTGTTGCGTTACTCCGAGATTCCCCCGGTCCCCACCTGGCTCTACGTCGTGGCCTGGTACCCGACGCTGCTGGTTCTCGATCAGGTGGTCGTGCTGCTCGGGGGGGAATCCTTGCTGGCCCAGCCGCGCGCCCTCATCGCCATGCTGTGGTGGTCGGCGGTGATCTGGTTCCTGTTCGAGGCGATCAACATCCGATTGCAGGACTGGTACTACGTGTTCCTCCCCGCGAATCCCGTCGAGCGCTGGGCCGGGATCACGCTGTCGCTCGCGACCGTCGTGCCGGCGGTGCTGCTCCCCGAGCGGATGCTCGACCGCCTCGGCGTATGGCGGCAGCTGCAGTGGCGCCCTATCGCGCTCGGTCCCAAGGAGCTCCGCGGCGCCTCCCGGCTCGGGTGGGCGGCGCTCGCCGCGACCCTCGCGTTCCCACGGTACCTCCATCCGCTCACCTGGGGTGCGGTGTGGCTCATCGCCGAGCCGCTGCTGTATCGCGCCGACCCCGAGCGATCCTTGTTCGCCGACATCGCCCGCGGCGAGTGGGGCCGCATCGCCCGGCTCATGGCGGCGGGGCTGTTCGCCGGCGTTCTGTGGGAGTCGTTCAACGCCGCCTCACAGGCGAAATGGATCTACACGGTTCCGTTCCTCGAGCACGTGAAGCTGTTCGAGATGCCGCCGATCGGTTTCCTCGGCTTCCCGTTCTTCGCGCTCGAGGTCTGGTCGCTGTATCACGTGCTCGCGCCCCGCACCAGCGCGCGGACGGTGCTGTCGTCGGTGCTGTTCGCCGGGCTCGTGCTGACGGGCGTGGACCACTGGACGGTGAGCTCCGTGTCGCCCGGGCTCGCGGACCTGCCCGGGATCAGCGCTGCCGTGCGGACCCGGCTACGAGACGCGGGATGGACCGACGTGTTTCGGCTGGCGCGCACTCCGGCCGCGGAGGTCGCCTACCGCGCGCGCATCACCCCGGATGAGGCGCTGGCCGCGCGGCAGGCCGCGCGTCTCAGCACGCTGCGGGGGATCGGGACGCGTCACGCCGCCGCGCTCATGGCCGGCGGCGTGAGCAGCGTGGAGGCACTCGCGCGGGCCGACCCCGACTCGCTGTGGCGCGGGCTGCACCGCGGCCCACGGCCTACGGCCGCCGAAGTGCGAGTCTGGATCCGGGCGGCGCAGCGCGGGACCTAGCAGCGTCCTTCCAGGACGCGCCCGCGCCGAGGGCGCCCTTCAGGGCGTCCAATCACCCCCGGGTGTATATTTGCCCGGCTTACACCGACCCCCCAACGATGACGACGCCCCCCGCCTGCGCGCGCTGTGGACAGCCCGTCGGACCCGCCGACCGCTTCTGCCCTCGGTGCGGCGCCGATGTTTCCGGCGTGCAGGCCAGCATTGCGACGGCCGTGGTGCAGGCCCACGCCCAACCGGCCCAAGCCGCGCCGCAGGCAGTCCAGCTCGACGCGGTGCGACAGGCCACGCTGGGCGAGTACGAGATCCTGGGGGAGCTCGGACGGGGCGGCATGGCGAGCGTGTACCTGGCGCACGACATCGCCCTCGATCGCCGGGTCGCCATCAAGGTGATGGCCCCCGCCCTGCTGGCCGGTGAAGGCATGGCGGAGCGGTTCAAGCGCGAGGCGCGCACCGCGGCGTCGCTCAGCCATCCCAACATCATCCCGATCTACGCCGTCCGAGAGTCCGAGCACGCCCTCTTCTTCGTCATGAAGCTCATCGAGGGCCGCCCGCTAGACTCGATCATCCACGAAATCGGCCCGCTGCCGATCCCCATGGTGCAGGCGATCCTGCATCAGGTCGGAGCGGCGCTCGGCTATGCCCACAAGCACGGCGTCGTGCACCGCGACGTCAAGGCCGCCAACGTCATGGTGGACTCGGGGGGCTGGGCGGTCGTCACCGACTTCGGGATCGCCAAGGTCGCCGAGGCACACGGCCTCACGGTGACCGGCGCGACCGTGGGCACGCCGTCGTACATGAGCCCCGAGCAGTGCGACGCCAAGGAGCTGACCGGGGCATCGGATCAGTACTCGCTGGGCGTCGTCGCCTACGAGATGCTGACGGGTCGCCTCCCGTTCACCGCCATCTCGGTCATGGCGATCATGTACGCCCACTTTCATGAGCCGCCGCCCCCGATCACCGAAGTCCGGACGGACGTCCCGGCGGGCGTCGCGGCCGCCGTGCTGCGGATGCTCGAAAAGGATCCCGCGCGGCGCTGGCCCAGCATGGAGGCCGCGGTGGCGGCGATCGGCGGAGCGCCCCTCGCGCCAGGCGACCCTGTGCACGTTCAGCTGGTCACCCTCGCCTCTGCCGGCCGGAGCGCACAGCTCGCACGACGGATCAGCACCCCGTTGAGCCCCACGCCCGTCGGCCGCGGCGGCGTGGGAAAAACGACGAACGTGGCGGCGCTGTCGATCACGCCCGGCGACGTGACCATCGCCGTCGGCGGCGCGGTCCAGCTCACGGTGACCGCAAAGCGCCGGAGCGGCTCCACCCAAGGCGGACACGGAGCCACGTGGGCTTCGACGCATCCGGAGGTGGTGACGGTGTCGTCGAGCGGGCTCGCCACGGCCCTCAGTGCGGGCGTCGCCACGGTCACTGCGACGATCGAGAACACGAGTGCGACCGCGACCGTCACGGTGACGCCCGCGGGGGCGCGGCGCCGGCGCGCCGGCGCCATCGCAGCCGGGGTGGTGCTCGTTGGACTGGCGGGTGCGCTGGTGTGGCTCAAGCCGTGGGCCCCGGGCGCTGCGCTCGCGCCGCCGCGTCCGGTGGGCCTCACCTCGGAGAGCGCCCAAGTGGTTCAGGTACCGGCGCCCGTCCCGCCCCCCGCGACTGCGGAGAGCACGGCAGGCAAGCCGCCACTCGGGAAGCAGACCGTCGCGCCGCGACGCAATCCCCGGCCGGCGCCGCCGCAGCGCGCGACGGTCTCCAACTCGAGCGCTGTCGCCGTCGCACCGCCCCGCGACACGGCACCGACCGTCGCACCACCGGTGACGCCCCCGCCGGCGCAGAACGCGGCCCCGGCTCCGGTCGAGGCGGCACCTCCCCCTCCGCCCCTCGACCCGCGCCCGCAGATCGACGCCGCGATCGCCAGTTACGCACGCGCGCTCGAGGCGCAGGATATCAACGCCGTGAAGCGCGTCGCCCCGGGGCTCAGCGCTCAGTCAGTGCAGAACCTGCGGGCCTTCTTCAGGGAGGTTCGTAACCTCAAGGTGACGCTGCGCGTGCAGCACGCGGACGTGAGCGGCCAGAGCGCGCAAGTGGAGGTCGCCGGCACCTACGAGTACGTGCAGGGCGGCGCGTACCAGAGCCAACCGGTGAACTTCCGCGCCATACTGGAGCACGGCGTCGATGGCTGGCGCATCACGGGATTCAAGTAGTGTGATCTCACTCCGCCGTCTCCTGCTCGCCGGGCTGGTCGCGGGCGGCGCATGCACGGAGGAGCGTCTCATCACGCCGCCGCCAGCCAGCTCCCTCGCCATTTCGCCGGACAGTGCGGTCGTTCTGCTGGGCGACTCGGTATTCCTCCAGGCGGTCGCGCGGGATCAAAGCGGCCACGCGTTCATCGGCGCGCCGACGGCATGGTTGACGAGCAATCCGGTCGTGGCGACCGTTTCAGCGACGGGGGTGGCGAAAGGGCTGGCGCTGGGGCGTGACACCATCACGGCCGCATCGAGCGCCCTGACGGCGACCGCCGTGCTCGACGTCGTGCCGCGACCGGCGATCAGCTTCTCCGCCGACAGCGTGGGCTTCAGCGCGACGGCGAGCGGGCCGAACCCCGCGCCCGATACGGTCATCGTCACGAACGCGGGTGGCGCCTCGCTCGCCGGCCTCGCGGTCGGCCCGGTCGGGTACGGTCCGGGCGCGAGCGGCTGGCTGAGCGCCACCCTGACGCGCACCACGGCGCCCGACACCCTGGTGCTCACCGCTCTGACCGGCACGCTCGCCGCCGGCACGTACACCGCGACCGTCCCGGTCACTGCGGTGAACGCGACCAACAGCCCCCACATCCTCAAGGTCACATTCACCATCAACTGAGCCGCCTTCCCCTTCCCGCTTCCCCCTTCCCCGGCCTTTCACCGGCAGTTCACCGGCCTTTAGAAGTTGTATTCAATCCCGCCGGTCCATACCGCGCTCGCCTGAAGGCCCGAGTTGCGCAGCGGTATCAGAGCGTTGGTGACGATGAGGATCCCGCGCTGTGTCGTGAACTTGAAGCCGAGCGACGCGCTCATCAGGTCATCGCGCTGCGACGGGATATTCGTCGGGATCACTTGATGGGGATACGGCGAGACGTACTGCACGGGGCCGGGGACGATGAGCTTCGAGTCGCCGATCTGCCAATCGGACAGCACGTCGAAGGCCAGCGTCGCGAACGGGGCGAGCAGCTGATCGAAGCCCAGCGTCGCGATGACGGAGTTGTTCTGTAAATCGCCGTCCCGGAACGCATAACCCAGATTCAAGTGCGGGGTCGTGTTGCCCCAGGTAGCGGAGACGATACCGATTCCGCGACCGGCGAAGGCGCCCGCGCCGAGCAGGTTGTCGGCGTTACCGGTCGGGAAGCGCGCGTCGAGCAGCATGGCGACGCCCACGTGCTTGGTCTGGGCGACGTTCACCTTGAGGCGCGCAGCCACGTCGCCGATGCCGGTCGCCGAGCCTGCGGTCGCGGCGAAGGCGGTGAACACCGGGTTGTTCAAGTCCCCCGCGAAGAAGTGCGGGTCCGGGAAGCCCCCCAACGGCAGGATGTTAGCGACGCTGCTTCCCTGGACGCTCGTGTGCACGACCGGCACGTCGACGGAGAGATCCACGCCATCCACCAGCCCATAGCTCATCGCGAACGACGTCACGATCAAGCTCACGTCGAGCGAGACGTGGACGGCGACGATGTCGTTCTCGAAGATCGGGCTTCCGAGCCCGGCGGGCGGCGTGTCTTCGTGGGTGAAGTTGAATTCGATGTCGTCGACCCGGATGCCGCGCAGCCGCTGGAACCGCATCTGGGTGACGTTGGCGCCCACGAAGAAGCGTCCGCGGCCGAGCGTCTGGGCCCGCTCGCCGAAGATCGGGCCCGCCGAGGTGGAGGTCTTCACCGGCAGGCCGCCCTCGAATTGGAACGTCACGCCGCTCGATGCGGAGGTGAGCGGCGTGTTCCCGACGCTCGCGCCGATGGCGTTGCTGATGAAGTTCAGGATGCTGGACCCGCTCGCGGTGTCGGCCGGGATGAAGTGATTGCCGTGGCCGGGGAGCGCGCCCGTGAGGCAGAGCGGCTTCCCGCACGTGCCGAAGGTGAACAACTGTTTGGAAATGCGGGTGCGGAGATCCTGACCCGCGAGGGGACCGGCGAGGACGGCGACCGTGACCAACGCCAACGCCAAGGCGGGACGACGCTGCACGAGAGCTCCGGTGACCGGGCCGCGGCTATGTTACCGCCCGCCGGAGAGGGTCGCAATGGGCGCGCGTCACGACGACAGCCGCACGCCGACTTCGTCAAGGTGTCGCAGCAGGTCGGCGGGGTCCTGATACACGCGATAGGCGCCGGCCAGCTCGAGCTCGTCCTGACCATAACCGCCCGACAACAGGCCCACGCCCAGCGCGCGGGCGCGCCGGGCGGCGAGGAGATCCCAGACGCTGTCGCCTACCACCACCGCTTCGTCCGCCGGCACGTCGAGCTGCGCGGCGGCTGCGAGGAACAGGTCCGGATCGGGCTTGGCGTGCTCCACCTGGTCGCGCGTGATGACGGGCACGTCGGGCGCCACGCCCAACATCTCGAGCAGCGGCCGCGCGCTCTCGAGCCGCCCGCTGGTCGCAATCGCCCAGGGCACGCGGGACCGCGACAGGTAGGCGAGCAGGTCCACGGCGCCGGGGAGGGGGCGCACCGTCGACACCTGGCGCTTGAACGCCGTCGCGTGGGTCTGCTGGATGCGGGTGACGTCCTCCGCGCTGAGCCGACGACCGGTCTCCCGGCCGAGCGCATCGAGGAACAGCCCACCGCTCATCCCGATCCGTCGATGGATGCGCCACACCGCGAGCTCGATGCCCGCCTGCTCGAGCGCCTCGCGCCACGCGAGCACGTGCTGGTACACGCTGTCCACCAGCGTGCCGTCCAGGTCGAACAGGAACGCCGGTCCCTTCCTCTCCCGCCCACCCACAGGCGTCCCCTCCGTCTCAGGGAATCAGCAATACTTTGCCGGTCGTCTTGCGTGCTTCGAGCGCGCGATGCGCCTCGGCGGCCTCGGCGAGGGAGAACTCGTGCTCGATCCGCAGCTTGAGCGTGCCGCTCTTGAGCCACGACAGCACTTCGCCCGCCCGCGTCACGAGCTCGGCGCGGGTGGCGATGTAGTGGGCGATCGTGGGGCGCGTCAGAAAGAGTGAGCCCTTCTGGCTCAGGACCTGCGGGTCGAACGATCCGATCGGCCCGCTCGATTGCCCGTACAGCACCATCATGCCGCGGCGGGTGAGACAATTCAGCCCCTTCTCGAACGTCGTTTTCCCCACCGAGTCGTACACGACCTGCAGACCGAGACCGCCGGTGAGACGCTTCGCCTCGGCCTCGAAGTCCTGCTCGGTATAGAGGATCACATCGCGGGCGCCGGCGTCTCGGGCGAGCGCCGCTTTCTCGCGGGTGGATACGGTCCCGATGACGCGGGCGCCCCGCCGGCTCGCCACCTGGCAGAGCAGCAGACCCACGCCGCCCGCGGCCGCATGCACCAGGCACGTGTCGCCCGTCTTCAGGGGGTAGGTCGTACAGGCGAGATAGTGCGCCGTCATGCCCTGCACCATGACGGCCGCGGCCTGCCGCGTGGTCACGCCTTCGGGCAGCACGACGACCCGGTCCGCGGGGACGACTGCGTACTCGGCGTACGCGCCGAGAATGCTCGCGTACACCACGCGATCGCCCACTTTCGGGTCCGTCACCCCGGCGCCGACGGCGCTGACCACGCCGGCGGCCTCCTGTCCCAGGGTGAACGGCGTCGCCACTTTGTACAGGCCGTTCCGCTGGTACACGTCGATGTAATTCACGCCGGCGGCTTCGACCTTCACCAGCACCTGCCCAGCCGCAGGCGACGGTTGCGCCACGTCCTCGTAACGCAGCGCCTCCGGGCCGCCCGGAGCATGGACGCGAATCGCCTTCATCTCCGCCTCCTCCGTACGCCCATCCCACACTGACAATCGCTCCGATCACGCTGTGAGGCCAGGGCGGGGTTCGAGCGGGGCGCGGAGCGGCACGTTCGCCATCGGCGGCGACCTGCCGGTCCACCGCCTCGGCTTCGGCGCCATGCGGATCACGGGCAAGGGGATTTGGGGAGAGCCGCGCGATCACGACGAGGCGATCGCCGTCTTGCGTCGGGCCGTGGAGCTCGGCATCACACTGATCGACACGGCGGACTCCTACGGACCCGAGGTGAGCGAACGGCTCATCGCGGAGGCGCTTCATCCATATCCGGACGACCTCGTCATCGCCACCAAGGCCGGATTCTTGCGCCCGGGACCCAATCGGTGGGAGATGTGCGGTCGCCCCGAGCATCTGCGGGCCGCTTGTGAGGGGAGTCTCCGACGCCTGAAGCTGGAGCGAATCGATCTGTATCAGTTGCATCGCATCGACCCGGCGGTGCCAGTAGAAGATCAGCTAGGGACGCTGAAGGACCTGCAGGCCGACGGGAAGATCCGCCACATCGGTCTGTCCGAGGTCTCCGTCGCTCAGATCGCCCGCGCGCGCACCATCGTGCCGATTGTGTCCGTGCAGAACCGGTACAGTCTGGTCGACCGCCAGTCCGAGGACGTGCTCGTGTACTGCGAGCGCGCGGGGATCGGCTTTCTGCCGTGGAATCCGCTGGCGGTGGGGAGGCTCGCGCAAGGCGGCAGCGGGCTCGCCCGCGTGGCCAGTCGGCTCGGGGCTACGCCAGCTCAGGTGGCGCTCGCCTGGCTGCTGCGGCGCTCCCCCGTGATGCTCGCGATCCCGGGGACCTCGAGCGTGCGTCATCTCGAGGAGAACACCGGGGGTGCGTTGCTCAAGCTCGACGACACCGCCTTTCGCGAGCTCGCGGAAGCGCACGACGCCCGGTAACGACGCCGCTCACCCCCCCGCGATCGCGGGAATGACCGTCACCTCGTCACCATCCTGAACCGGCGCGGCGAAACCGCCGCGGAACCGGACGTCCTGGTCGTTCAGATAGAAGACGACGAACGGGTAGGGATTGCCGTCCTTGTCGCGGAGGCGCGGTCCGAGCGTGGGGTAACGCGCCGCCACGTCCGCAACGGCCTCGCCGAGCGTGCGACCGCTAGCGGCCAGCGTGCGAACGCCGCCCGCGTGGGTCGCGAGCACCGAGGGAAGGTTCAGCGTGATGGGCATGGCACTGTCTCCTGAGGTAAGCTGGTCATGTCATAGCGGCTCGCAGGTCGCTCGATGACGAAGGTCTCGGCCGTCACGTCGAGCGCGCCCCACACACGCGCCATCGTCGTCGCCACGGCTCGGGCGGCGGCCGCGGGGGTCACGGCCAGGATCGAGGAGCCGGAGCCGGAAAGGGTGGCCCCGAATGCGCCGGCGGCGCGCGCCGCGGCGGTGACCGCATCGTAACCGCGCACCAGGGAACGGCGGTGCGGCGCGTGCAGCACGTCGTCCAGCGCCGCCGCGAGGAGCTGGGCATCGGCCCGCGCCAGCCCGGCGACAAGTGCCGCCGCCTTCGCGGCCGCCGTGGCCGCAGTGCGGTGGGACACGCTGGACGGCAGCGCCGCGCGGGCCTGCTCGGTCTCGACCGCGAAGTCGGGGACGGCGAACACGAACACCAGCGACGCGTGCACGTCGAGTGGCGCGACCGTCAACCGTCCCTCGGGCCCCGGGACCGCGAGCACCGCGCCGCCGTAGATCGCTGGCGCCACGTTGTCGGGATGGTGCTCGACGTCGGCGCACAGGCGGGCGAGAGCCGCGTCGTCGAGCTCGAGGCCGAGCAGCGCCCGCGCCGCCAGCGCCCCGGCCACGGTCGCCGCCCCCGACGAGCCCAGCCCGCGCCCGATCGGAATCTCCGACGTGGCGTCGATCACGACGCCTCCCGGCACCTTGCAGCCGGCGCCGCGGCACGCGGCCACGAACCCCGCGAACAGCGAGTCGCGGTCGGCGGGCACGGTCACAGCCTGGAGGGTGCCGCGCCGGTCGATTCGCACCGGCGCGCCCCCCTGCTCGAGCCGGACCGCCGCGCTGAGCCGGCGGTCGATCGCGATCCCGACGCAATCGAATCCGGCGCCCACGTTGGAGGTGGATCCAGGCACCCGCACCTGCACGCTCGGCACCGTCACCGCGCGTTCTCCTCCACCAGGGCCGCCACTTGCTTGACACGCGGCTCGATGAGCGGCGCTTCCGGCAGCGCCGCGCTCACCGCGTCCAGCGTCTTCAGGCCGTGCCCCGTGATACAAAGCACGACTTCATCGTCGGGACCGAGCCGCCCGGCGCGCGCCAGCGCCAGCGCCGCCGCGGCGGTCACACCGCCGGCGGTCTCGGCGAACACACCGGTGTCTTCGGCGAGGAACCGGATGCCGTGCACGAGCGCGGCGTCGCTCACGGCGGCCGCCCAGCCACCCGACTCGCGCACGGCGCGGGCGGCGAACACTCCGTCCGCCGGGCTGCCGATCGCGAGCGAGCGGCAGATCGTGGTGGGGACTTCCGGCTCGAGCTGCGTGCCGCCCCGCTCCACCAGCCGGACGATCGGCGCGCACCCTTCCGCCTGCGCGCCGTACAGCCGCGGCGCGGCGCCGCGTACCAGGCCGGCGGCCAGGAACTCCGCGAATCCCTTGCGCAGCCTGGTGACGAGCGAGCCGCCCGCCATCGGCGCCACCACGGCCGTCGGGAGCCGCCACCCGAGCTGCTCCGCGATCTCGTAGGCGAGCGTCTTCGACCCTTCCCCGTAGTAGCAGCGCAAGTTGACGTTCACCATCCCCCAACCGAACCGGTCCGCCACCTGCGCGCACAGCCGATTCACGTCGTCGTAGGTCCCGCGGACCCGCACTAGGCGCGGCCCGTAGATGCCGGTGCCGATCACCTTCGGCACCTCGAGCGTCTCGGGCACGAAGATCCACGCCTTGAGCCCGGCGCGGGCGGCGTGAGCGGCCACGGCGTTCGCCAGATTGCCGGTCGAGGCGCAGCCGATCGTGTCGAGCCCGAACGCCGCTGCCGCATTGATCGCCGCCGCAACCACACGGTCCTTGAACGACAGCGACGGATGGCACACCGTGTCGTTCTTCACCCAGACGCGGGCGACGCCGACGCGACGCGCCAGAGCAGGAGCCTCGAACAGCGGCGTGAAGCCGCTGTCGAGCGACAACACGGGCTCACCGTCGAACGGCAGCCATTCGCGATAGCGCCACAACGAGGGCGCGCGCGCGGCAATGGTCTGGCGGTCGGGCAGTCGCCGCCCGGGCTCGTACACCGGGTCGAGCGGCCCGAGACATTGCTCGCAGATCGAGACGGGGCCAGCCGCGCGCTCGGCGCCGCAGTTGCGACAGCGGAGGGGACGGGCCGTGAGCGAAGATCGAGTCGTGATCGGCGCGGCGGTAGATGTCATCGAGACCTCAACAAAAAAAGCCCCGGCAATGAACGCCGCGGGCGGTCGCTTTTTAGCACCTTGTTTAACGTGGCGGCAATACGCGGCAAATCACCACGGAAACAGTTGTCGCTCGTAAGATAGCCGGCGGCCGAGGGAGGTCAAGGCACCCTTCAGGGTGGGACCTAGCGGGTCCCCACTCCGGCTACGCTCCCGACCCACATCCGGATCCGCTCCAGCGCCAGGTCGATCAGGGTGGGATCGGTCGCGTAGCACATCCGCAGGTGACCCTTTCCCCCCGGTCCGAACGCCGAGCCGGCGAGCACGGCGACGTGCGCGTCGTCGAGCAGCCGCTCGGCGAACGATTCGCTCGTCAGGCCCGTGCGCTCGAGCAGCCCGCTCACGTCCGGGAAGCAGTAGAACGCGCCCGCGGGAGTAGCGCAGCTGATCCCCTCAATGGCGTTGAGGCCGCGCACCAGCTGGTCCCGCTTGCCCCGCAAACCCGACACCATGCGTTTGACGGCGTCCTGCGGTCCTGTGAGCGCCGCGATGCCGGCGTACTGCACGAACGTCGCGGTGCACGAGATGTTGTTGATGAGCAGCGTCGTGACGGGGTCGGCGAGCCATTTGGGCATGACGCCGTAGCCCAGCCGCCAGCCGGTCATCGAATAGGCCTTGGAGAAGCCGTCCACGATGAACGTACGCTCCGCCATCCCCGGTAGCGCGGCGATGCTGTCCCACTTGCCGTCGTAGCGGACCTGCCCGTACACCTCGTCCGAGATCACCCAGAGATCGTGCTGGTGCGCGAGCGCCGCCAGACGCGTGAGATCGTCCGGCGCGGCTACCCCGCCGGTCGGATTGTGCGGCAGGTTCAAGACGATCACGCGGGTGCGCGGCGTGATCCGCTCGGCCAGTGCCGCCACGTCGGGCGCGAACGCGCGGGATTCGTCCAGCGGATAGTAAACCGGCCGACCGCCTGCAAAGCGGATGACGGACTCGTAGATCGGGAAGCCCGGATCCGGGGTGAGCACCTCGGCGCCGGGCTCGATGAGCGCGAGCGCGGCGCTGAACAGCATCGGCTTCGCACCCGGGGCGACGATCACGTTCTCCGCGCTCGCCCGCACGCCGCGCGCCGCGAGCGACCGGGCGATGGCATCGCGCAGCTCCGGCACGCCGGCGGCCAGCGCGTAGCGGGTGAGTCCGTCGCGCAGCGCGCGCACGCCGGCTTCCACCACGACCACGTGCGGCGGCGTCGGCATGTCCGGCTCGCCGATCTCGAGGTGCACGACCTCGTGGCCCGCGGCCTCGAGCCGCCGGGCAGCCCCGAGCACCAGGTAGGCCTGTTCCGTACCGAGCGAGTCCAGTCGCGTCGCGGAGCGCATCTTCCTTCCTCTTAGGGACAAACGAACCCCGGGGGGGAGCCCCGGGGTCGGGATACCATGCAATTTATGTGCGCCGCTGAAGCGGCGACCTACCCGAACGGGCGGGCCCTATTTGGCCCGTTCCAGATAGACCCCCTCCCGGGGGTCGACCCGTACCTTTTCCCCCTCGTTGACGAACTCCGGCACCTGGATGGTGACTCCATTCGACAGCTTTGCCGGCTTCGTGCTCGCCGTCTTGGTGGCGCTCCGCATCACGGGTGAAGTCTCCACCACGATGAGCTCGACGACCGACGGCAACTCGATGCCCACCGGACGGCCGTTGAGCCACTCGACTTGGATTTGCATCTCGGGCTGCAGCCAGGCGGCCTGGTCGCCCACGGCCTCCGCGTCGAGGGTGTGCTGCTCGTAGGTCGTGGTGTCCATCACGTGGACGCCGCCGTGGTCGGCGTAGAGCACCTGGAACTCTTTCGTCTCGAGCGGGGCCTCGTCCACGAACTCTGTGGCCGCGAGCCGCGTGTCGAACGTGTTTCCCGTGGCCAGATTGCGGAGCCGCAGCTGCACGAATGCGCGCAGATTCCCGGGCGTGCGGTGCGTGAAGTCCATGACGCGGGACGGCTGCCCGTCGATCAGGATGACGTGGCCACGCCGGATGTCGGATGCCTTCATGACGGGCGGGAAGATAAACCGGAAACGGCCCGGGTCAACGGGCGTAACGCCTTGCGGTGGCGCGCCGTAGCGCCCATATACGACGACCGAGCATCGGAGCGGCAACGATGGCGATCGCGCGACCGGGAAAGATCGTGTGCGTGGGACGTAACTACCGCGAGCACGCGGCGGAGCTCGGGAACGTCGTTCCCCAACAGCCGCTGCTCTTCCTCAAGCCGTCCACGGCCGTGATCGGAGACGGCGACACGATCGTGCTGCCACCCGAGTCGACACGGGTCGAGCACGAGGCGGAGATCGCGTTCGTGATCGGCAGGCGCATCCGCCGGGTGACGGAAGCGGAGGCCCTCGCCGCGCTGGCGGGAGTCACCTGCCTGAACGACGTCACCGCCCGCGACCTGCAGCGGCGCGAGGAGCAATGGACCCGCGCCAAGGGGTTCGACACGTTTTGCCCGCTCGGTCCGCACGTCGTCCCGCTCGAGCAGGTCCGCCTGGCGGAGCTCGAGGTGCGCTGCCGCGTGAACGGCGGCGAGCGGCAACGAGGATACGCCCGGGACATGGTGTTCGGGCCGGCGGCGCTGGTCGCGTTCATTTCGCAAGCCATGACGCTCGAGCCCGGAGACGTGATCGCGACGGGGACGCCCGCGGGGGTGGGCCCGCTCGGCGACGGCGATGTCGTCGAGGTCGAGATCCCGAATGTGGGCGTGTTGCGCAATCCGGTGAGCACGGAACCCCGCAGGTCCACGACCGCTAGATAGAAGGGTGTCGCGCGCCCGCCTGCACCCGTTCTTCTACATTCTCCCCGTCGCCGTTACCATGGCCGGCCCAAGCGCGATCCCGGCGCGCCCCACCGCTCCCGTAGCCGTACCCGAGTTTGCCGTGCTCGCCGAATTGTTGCGCGAACGGCAGGGCATCGATCTGGGAGGGCCTGCCGGGGACGACCGCGGCTCGGCGTCGTTGCCGCACTTTCAACTGTTCGGCAGCGGCGAGGGCCCGCCGCTCGGCGCATTCGAGGAGCACGCCGACGGCACCATCTATCTCGCCTATCTGCCCCCTCTGGGGCCCGATTGGTATGACGTCGGCCGCGCCGACGATACCGAGGAGAGTCGGAATCGCGTCATCCCGGTCGGCCGGGGCCGACGGCGCTTCGCGGACGCGCAGCTGCGCAACGTGCGTCTGGACCAATGGAAGTCTCCGGACAGTGCCTTCCCGGGCGGGCGCGCTCCGGTGCCGCGGTGGCTCGCCTTTCCACTACCGCTAGTCGATTCGTGCGCGGCTGACCGGGCGCGGCTCGCCGCGCTGGAAGCCGGCCAGGAAGAGCGCGGACACGGGGCCCGCGCCGTGATCGCGCTCGTCCGCCGTGGCATCGAGGGCACCGTCGTCGCACGGCTGCGGCGTCGCCTGGCGAGCCCGCGCTGCATCAGGCGCCGCGCGGCCGACTGGGGCACGGCGCTCGCGGCCGTGGCCGGGGCACGGGCGCAGCTCGCTGTGGCGCGCGCCACACCGCCCCTCCCCGGCGCAGGCGACTACTGCTTCCGCGACGTCGTCTCCAAGCTCGATCCCATCCTCGGAAACAGCGGGCCGCCCGAGTGGCAGACCATCCTGCCCGTGGACAGTCGCTCGGCCGACGAGAGCCAGGAGAACGGTCAGCGTCGCCGGAATCCGGACCGAGCGCTCGACGCGCCGGGTAATCACGCCGTATCGTGGGACGAGCTCGTCCACCTCACCCAGTCCGACCTCGCCGACGCGTTCCGGATCCTCCGCTGGGGCGGCCATCCGAGCCGTGAGGACATCAAGGACCGCCCGATCCCCTGGATCGAGTCGGCGGCGAACGGCGTCGTGACGAACAGCTTCCTGTCCGGGGCCGACTACGCGGGCGACCACTACGAGCCGCCCGAGGGGTATTGGCTCGGCGTCGCTCCCCCGACCGCGCCCGAGGGATGCGGCACGTTCAATGCGCAGCACGCCCTCTGCAACGACTGGATCGTGTACCTGCGCCCCGACCCCGAGGACGGGTTTCTCCTCGCCTACGACACAGAACACGAGGAGCCCGAGCAGGGATGGGGGAACTTCAGCGTCGAGCTCCAGGGCAACCTGGAAAACGAAGTGGAGCAGTGGCTGGTCCCGGTCGGCTATCGCCCGGAGCCGGGCGACCGAATTCACCTGGTGGGGCGCTGGGTGATCGACTGCGGGCACGAGGACTGGCACGCCGAGCTCCACCCGATCGAAGCGTTCGTGAGCACCCACGCACGGACCCACGCGGCGGCGAGCGGCGGGTTCGAGGGCCTAGCGTCCGTCGTGGTGACCGGCGACTGGCCGGGTGGCCGGCTGGCACTCGACCTATGGCCCCCCGCTCGCCCCGCAGCCGCGACGACGCTCGCCTGGCGGCGCGACCGCGCCGGCGCAGCGCTGTCCGGGCTGTCGATCGCGGAGACGCTCGAGCCGGGTGACGCGCCGAACCACCTGCACCTCGAGGTCGTGTCGACCGACGCGCGCCGTCCCCTCGTCACCGGCGACTGGAACGAGGTCGAGCCGGACCCGACGCGGCGGCTCGCGACGCGATATCACCTCTGGTGGAGCGAGAGGTCGGCGCGCGACACCGGGCGCGTGAGATAGCCGGTGAGCTCGCGCGACCACCAGGCCCCGGTGCGGGCGCGCTCCGCGCGTGTGCTGAACCGGTAGTGATAGTAGGCGAGGCGCACATAGCGCGGCGGCGCGTCGGGGAACGGGTCGGCGCCGAGCAGCGATACCACTTGCGGCGTCCCCTCGAGCACGCCCCGCATCAGCCCGGCGAGCCATGCCTCGGCCCCCGCCGGGTCGAGCGCGGCGAACCACATCTGCCAGTCGAGCCGCGGTTGATGCGGCGCCACGAATCCCGGACGGCGCGTCACGTCGCCCGGCTTCCAGCGGAACTCGTACTCCCGCCAGTGCACGCTGTCCCGGCTGCCCTGGATCACGATCTCCGGCCGCTCGGTCGTCATCACGCGAAACAGGCCGTAGCCGTTCACCGAGCGCAGGGGCGCGATAGCGCGCAGGATCGCAGCGTCGCCGGACCCGCGAGCGCCGGGGAGCGTCGCGCCGATCTCGCGCGCGAACGTGAGCGCGCTGAGCGGCGCAATCACTGCCGCCAGGGTCGCCGTCACGCGGCGCCACCACAGCGGCTCGGCCTCGCCGGCGGCGAGCCGGAGCGGCAGCACGCGTCGCAGCGTGACGTCGTCCAGCAGCGCCAGGCACAACACGATCGCGAGCAGATTGAAGAAGCCGTAGTTCCCCGTGAGCGCGATCCCGAGCTGGCCGAGCACGAGCAGGACGCAAGCGGCGACGCGCAGCCCGGGAAAGCGGCGCGGCGCGAAGATCAGCCACGGCGCGCCCAGCTCGATCGCGAACATCCCGAGGGTCATGCCCTGGTGCACCCAGCCAGGCAGCTGCTGTACGTACCACGCCGTCCACGGCGGGAGCGGCTGCGTCCAGAAGTGGTAGTCGAGCGCGGTGAGGTGACGCCACGCCCGATCGCCGCTCGCCAGTTTCGTCATCCCGGACAGGAACATCAGCTTGAAGAGCAGCAACCACACGAGCCATCTGACGACGCCGGACGGCTCCGGCTCCCGCCCCCGCCCGCGGCTCGGCAGCCAGCGTGTGGGCGCGTACAGTATGGCGAGCAAGCCGGTCTCGAGGAGCAGGCCATCCCACTGAAACCAGAGGAATGTTTGCCCCACCACGCTGAGCGACAGATAACACACCCAGAGGAGCGCGAGCGCCGGCGCCTGCGCCACCCCAGCCACGACGAGCAGTGCAAACGCAGCGCCGCCCCAACAGAGTACCCGGAGTGCCCCGTCCCCCGCTCCCAGCCAGCAGACCGTCGGGAACAGACGGTACGCAGCGCCACCGTACAGCGCGCGGGTACGGTCGAGGAACGCCGTGGCTGGGAGGATGCCATGCTCACCGATCAGGCCCGTGACTTGCAGAGCAAGGGAGGTGAAGGCGATGAGGTAGACGACGCCTAGCAGCCGGAGGAACAGCCAGCGAGACAGGACGTAAGTCAGGCCAGCCGTGGAGGTTTCCCGAGCGGTCGGCGAGTTGTCCGGAGCTTGATGCGGTGTGACGTCCATCGCTGTACACTCAAGATGTGAGTCGCTATTGATTCAGGGAACACGGTCCGATGCGGCGAAACCACGTCGCGCTCTGCGGGGTAGCAGTGTCCATCCCGAGGCTGTTCGCGCCCCGACAGCCAGCCGTGTGACGCAGGTCACCCCAGCTTTCAGGTAGGAGGTTCCGGAACATGTTCAAGTACAGCCGTCTGGCGGCGGGCGCTGCGTGGCTCCCCCTCGCTCTGCTCATGGCCGCAGGTTGTAAGCAAGGTCCCTCTCCGGAGGCGCAGGCGAGGATGGATAGCCTGTCCCAGGCGTCCGCCGACAAGGAGCGCCTGATGCAGGAGGTCGCCGAGAACACGCGGCTGGTCAGCGAGATCAGCAAGGAGCTCGCAACCGTCGCCGTGCCGTCGAAGCGGCTGAAGGTCGGGGCGGCGGAGTCGCCATTACGGGCCTCGCGCGACACGATGGTCGCGAAGATCCGCTACATCACGACCCGGGTGAGAGACCTCGAGCCGAAGCTGCAGCAAAGCGAGCAACGGGTGCGCGAGCTCTCCACGCTCTCCGACAGCCTGAAGGACGCTCTCGCCTCCACGATTCAGAACCTGCAGAGCGTGATCGATAATCAGAAGGAGACGATCGCGTCCCTCAACGACCAGGTGGAGAAACTGTCGGCCGAGAACGTGGCGTTGAAGGACACGATCGACAACATGGCCACCGAGGCCAACACGGTCTACTACGTGGTGGGGACGAAGGATGAGCTGGAGCAGCGCGGCATCGTGAAGGAAGAGGGCGGTGCGCGCTTCCTGTTCGTCCTGTGGAAGAGCGGCAAAACGCTGGTCCCGGCTCGCACCCTCGATCCCACCGCCTTCACGCCGGTGGATCGCCGGGCCTTGTCCGAGATCCCGCTCCCCGCGTCCGACAAGGAATACCGCATCGTGTCGCGTCAGGACGCGAGCGCGTTGGCGACCCCGCCTTCGGCCGACGGCACGATTACCGGGCGGGTCAAGATCGCAGACTCGGCGCGGTTCTGGGCGAACTCCAAGTACTTGATCATCGTCGAAGGGTGACGACGGTGGCTCCGCAGCCGGTCCTTGACCGGCTGTGGGGCCGTCGCTACATCTCCACATACAGGCCGGACACCGTCTCGAGCCCAGACGGGTCCGGCCTGTGGCAATTGTGCAGCATTGTTTGGGAGCGGTCACACGATATGGCGCTCCAGGTGTCAGCGATAAGCACGACCGCTCCTGCGGAACATCGGGCGCGGGACTTGCACGGGGACTACTCGGGCACACAGGGGGGCTCATGCACGCAGTAATCCGGCGGTACCGGGTGAGGCTAGGGACGGTCGCGCAGGCGGTGCGTTACGCGGAGAAACAGTTCGTCCCGCTGGTGCGCCGCATCCCGGGGTTTGTGGGGTGCTACCTGATGGACGCGGGAAACGACGTCCTCACGTCCATCGGGCTGTTCCACACCCAGGAAGGCGCCGAAGCGGCGATCACCCTGCAGCGGGACTGGTTCAGGGACGAGTGGTCGTCGTTCCGGCCGCTCCCGCCCGAGATCGTCGCCGGGGCGGTGCTGGCGCAAGCCACCGCTGACGGCACGGTCCCGGCCGAGCGCCGGCTTGTGATCGATCGCCGGCACGCGGCGGCCTTGCTGCCTGCAGGTCCGTGGAACGGCGTCGAGCGCCGGGCCGGGTCGGAGCGACGGGCCGGCGGAGGGCCCGAGCGGCGCGCGGAATACGCAGGACAGGCTGGCTGGCAAGGGACAGCCGGTTGGAGAGCAGCGGGATGAGGTGATCCGCCGCGCTCGCGCGGCGTGACAGACGACATACAAAGCGGGGAGTGGGCTGCAACTGCTCACCGGCGGATTGTGTCCGGCCCGGTCGCAAGACCGACGCTAGACCCCCGGTGGCGGCTCCACTCCCCGCTCCGCTTTTCAGTACGCCTGCTTCCCCTACCGACCGACGGCGCGCGGCGCTATCTAATCCCGACCCATGTCGCTTGGCCGCCGCCTCCTGCTCCGTGCCTCGCGCAGCCGCTGGCTCGCCCAGCAACTGCGTCGCCGCGCGTTCTTCCGGCGGGCGGTGCGGCGTTTCCTGCCGGGGGAAGACCTGGGTGCCGCGCTCGACGCCGCCGCCGAGTTCGCCCGCGCCGGCCTGGGGAGCGTCCTCACCCAGCTCGGCGAGCAAGTCAGCAACCGGGCCGACGCCGTCGCCGTGCGGGACCACTATCTCGGCGTCCTCGCCGCGGTGCGGCAACGCAGGCTGCCGAGCCAGGTGTCGGTCAAGCTCACGCATCTCGGACTCGACGTAGATCGCGGCGCCTGCGAGCAGGCGGTCGACGCGCTCGCGGCGCGGGCGGAGGATAGCGGCTCGTTCCTGTGGATCGACATGGAGGAGTCGCGCTATGTCGACGTCACGCTGGAGGTGTTCCGCGCCGCGCGGGGCGAGCATACGAACGTCGGCGTCTGTCTCCAGGCGTACCTGCGGCGCACTCCCCAGGATTTGGCCCGCCTGCTGGCACTCGGGCCCGCGATCCGTCTCGTGAAAGGCGCGTACAACGAGCCGGCGCACGTCGCGTTCTCGAGCAAGCGCGAGGTGGACCGGCGCTACGCGACGCTCGCCGCTCAATTGCTCCAGGAGGCCGCCCGCGGACGCGCCCGGCCCGTCTTCGGAACCCACGACCTCAGGTTGATCGCGGAGATCCGCGAGCGTGCCGAACGACACGCCACGCCCCGCACGGCCTACGAGGTGCACATGCTGTACGGCATCAAGGCGGCGGCGCAGCGGGCGCTCGTCGCCGACGGGTTTCCCGTGCGCGTGTTGATCAGCTACGGGACCGCCTGGTTCGCCTGGTACATGCGTCGCCTCGCCGAGCGGCCGGCGAACCTCTGGTTCGTGGTCAAGAACCTGGTTTAGAGAGCGCACCTGCTCTTGTCCCCACCCGGACCAGGCGTAGCTTCCCGTCAAATGTCCCTGTAACGAGGTAGCTCCATGAGATACGCGACGCTGCTGTTGCTCTGCACGCTGCCGGCTTGGATCGGGCCCGCGACCTCGGGCCCGGAAGATGAATCAGTGTTCGTGAAGAACCTGCGACCGGACCAGCGCGAATCCCTGTTGTATGTCTGGACCAGTGACGCCGACGCGAAACAACCGGACTTTCTCACGGTGGTCGACGCCGATCCCAAGTCGCCGGGCTACGGAAAGATCCTCACGACCGTTCCCACGGGCTCGACCGTCGACAACGAGGCACACCACTTCGGCTACACCGTGAATGCCGACCGCATCTTCGCGGGCGGGCTGGTCTCGAACCGGCTGTTTATCTACGACGTCAAGACCGACCCCCGCCATCCCACGGTCATCAAGACCATTCCCGACCTGGGCGCCATCAGCGGGTACTCGGGCCCGCACACCTATTACGCCGTACCGGGCGGCGTGATGATCGCGATGCTCGGGTCGAAGGACGGCACCGGTCCGGGCGCCCTGGTCCGGCTCGATGAGCAGGGGAACTTCGTGTCGGCGCTCCCCGCCCCGAATCGCCCCGACGATCCAGGCTACATGTACGACGTCGGCGTGAAGCCCGAGCTGAACCGCATGGTCACGTCCAGCTGGACGCACCCGCATCACTTCCGCGGCAACCCGATCGCCCCCGAAAACGTGGGCGACGCGGTCGTCGTGTGGGATTGGAAGGCGGGCAAGGTGCTCCAGGTCGAGCACCTCGACAAGATGCCGCTGGAAGTCCGGTGGCAGCACGGGCCGGCCGCGCGTGGCGGGTTCATCAACTGCGCCGGGGCGAGCACCATCTGGTACTGGGAGGACAAGGACGGGAAGCTCGCCTTCACCCGCGTGATTCAGCTCCCGGCGAGCTCCACGCCCGCGGACGTGCGGATCTCGTACGACAACCGCCTGCTGTACGTGTCCCTGTTCACGGGCAACGCCGTGCAGCAGTACGACGTCTCCGATCCCCTGCACCCCAAGTTCGTGACCGAGGTCAAGCTGCAGGAGCCGAACATGATGAAGCTCACGCCCGACAGCCGGCGGCTGTACGTGAGCAATTCGCTGCTCTCGAACCTGGACGGCAAGGTGCCGTTCCGCGTGTGGCTCTTGAACGTCGGCACGGGCGGCATGACGCTCGACGACAAGTTCGTGGTGGACTTTGATCAGTTCCCGACCGGCCCAGGTCGGCCGCACGACATGCTGCTGAAATAGGGCTACTCACGCCCCGCTTTCCACGAGGCGCAGAACAGGTCCGCCTCGTCCACGAAGCCGCCGTGGCGCGGCTGCCAGCCGAGCAGCCGGACGGCCTTGCGGGCGTCCACGTGCTGGTCCAGCGCCAGCGCGTCGGCGAAATCGCCCATCGTGCGGCGGGCTTCCCCCAGGGGCACGGGCCGCACCTCGCCCTGGAAGCCCGCCGCGCGTGCCGCCGCCGTCGCCAGCTCGAGCACCGTGGCGCGCGACCGATCGGTCACATCGAACACCTCGCCCGCCGACCCGCTCTCCGCAGCGCGCACGTAGGCATCCGCCAGATCGTCGACGTGCACCATCGTCCACCGATTGTGCCCCGCCCCCACCACGGTGGGCGCCTTGCCCGCGGCGGCCGCCTCAAACCAACCGCCCGTCAGCCCACCGCGGCCGCCGTACACGCAACCCGGCCGAATCACGAGCCCGCGCACCGGTTTCGCCTGCAACACCAGCTGCTCGTGTGCCGGCCGCCAGGCGACGAGCTTGATCGGCTTGAGGGGATCGGTCTCGTCCACCAGCTTGCCGCCGGTATCACCGTGTACCCAGACCCCACTCGTGTAGATCAGCGTCTTGGGCTGCGCGCCCCGACGCCCGGCCTCGATCAAGGCGTCGACGGCGGTCTTGTCCTTCGTCACAGCGCTGGCCGAGGACTCGAAGGCGGCGTGGACCAGAACGCTGCACGCCTCGGCCGTATCGGCGTAGCTCTTCGGGTCCCCGATGTCTCCGATCACCGGCCGAATCTCCTGGCGTGCGAGCTGCGGCGCCTTGGCCGCGGCACGCGTCAGTCCGTACACGTCATGCCCCGACCGGCGGAGCGCCGTCGCCACGGCGAAGCCCACGTACCCGGTCGCACCCGTCACAAACACGCGCATAGGATCTCCTCAATGGCACAGACGACCTGAACGTTAACCGTCCGCCCGCTCGCTGATTACTGTTTGGTCATGGCCCCCCAGTCGCTCCGCCTCTCGAAGTCGCGCTTCCTCGCCGGCCTGCAGTGTCACAAACAGCTGTGGTGGCGCGTGCACGAGACCGACGCGCCGGAGCTCGTCCCAGACGCCGGCCACCGCAACATCCTCAACCAGGGGAACGAAGTCGGCCGCAAAGCCAGGGAGTACGTTCCTGGAGGGACCCTCGTCGATCTGCCGTTCCACCAATTCGACAACAAGGTGGCACGCACGCGCGAGCTGTTGCAGTGTGACCCCGCACCGCCGGCGATCTACGAGGCGACGTTCCTCGCGGACGAGACCTACGCCGCCGTGGACATCCTGGAGCGGGGACCACGCGGCTACGGGGTGGCCGAGGTCAAGGCGACGAACAGCCTGAAGCCGCAACACCTCCCAGACGTCGCCGTCCAAGTGCACGTGTTGCGCCGCGCCGGGCTGCCGGTCGAGCGGGCCGAGGTGATGCACCTGAATCCGGAGTGCCGCTATCCCGATCTGGGCAACCTGTTCGTCCGGGAGGACGTCTCGGCGCTGGTGGAGGGAGTGCTGCTCGGCGTCTCCGATGAGCTCGCGGCGCAGCACCGCATGCTCGAGGGATCGCTCCCCGACGTGCCGATCGGCGACCACTGCTCTCGACCACACGTCTGCCCCTTCATCGAGCGGTGCTGGCCGAAACTACCGCACCACCACGTCAGCAGCTTGTACCGCATCGAGCGCAAGCAGGTGCTCGAGTACGAGGCCGACGGCTACGCGACGCTGTACGATCTGCCGTCCGACCTCGAGCTGTCTGCGATCCACGCGCGCCAGGTGCGAGCCGTGACCGCGGGGGAGATGGTGGTCGAGCCGGCGCTCGCGAAGGCGCTCACCCAGTTCGCGTCGCCGCTCGCGTTTCTCGATTTCGAGACCGTGAGCCTCGCCATCCCCCGTTGGAACGGCTGCCGGCCGTGGCAGAACGTGCCGGTGCAGTTCAGCTGTCACGTGGAGGAGCGGGGCCGCGGGCTCGTGCATCACGCGTGGCTCGCCGACGGCGCCGGAGATCCCCGCCCCGCGCTCGCCGAAGCGCTCGTGGCCGCGAGCGCGGGAGCGCGGCGCATCGTCGCCTACTACGCCAGCTTCGAGCGGGAGTGCGTCCGCCAGCTGGCCGAGGCTGTCCCGCGCCTCGCCAAGGAGCTCGAGCGGATCGAGCGACGGCTCGTCGATTTACTGCCGCTCGTCCGCAACTACGTCTATCACCCCGACTTCGGCGGCAGCTTCAGCATCAAGCGGACTCTCCCGGCCCTGGTGCCGGGCCTCTCGTATGCCGACCTCAAGATTCGTGAGGGCGAGACGGCGACGCTCGAGCTGATGCGCCTGCTGTTCTCGGGCGACGAGCTGCCGCCGGGCGAGCGGGCGGAGCTGCGCGAGGCGCTGCTGCGCTACTGCGAGCGGGATACCTGGGCGATGGTCCGGATGCTGGAGCAACTGCGCGGCCTCGTGGCGGCGCAGCTCGAGCTGTTCTAGCGCCCCGGTCCCCCGGCTTCGAGCAGCTCGAGGGCACGGCGCGCGCGGTGGATCGCTGCCGCGAGGATGTTCGCGCTCTCGGCGCCCGATTCCGGATCGTCGGCCCGCTCGCGCATCGCGGCGAGCTGGTGCAACAGCTGCAGCGCGTTGCGGATGTGCTCAGACGGCGCTTCCGCCGCCGCGGCCCGAGTGGGCCGGGCGCGACGATCACACGTGCTGCGCCGCTCGGCGCCACGGCGTCGATCCACCACGCGGCGCCGCTCCCCGGGGAGCGTCGCGACAGCGAGCCGGCGCGGATCGCTCCGTCGATCTCTCCCCACGCGACGATCGGAAAACAGACGGTTTCTGGTCATGCGCCTCAGTGGCTCGAAAGGTGGCAGGGCATCGGAAAGGTGCCTCGCGCAGGCTCAGTCGGCCAGCCCGGCCTCCTCAGTGACAGGCCGCGGACCCCGAGTCGCTGAACGACGCAGGGGGGACGGGGATGAACTGCCAGCGATACTCCTGGCTCGTGAGCGTCAGCTTCAGCACGCCGTAGTCCGCGCTCCCCGTCTCGCTGTTGGCGATCCGGGGCCCGAGGCGGTACGCACCTCCGCCCCCGGTCCCGACCACGAATTCCCGGATGCCCCGCGCCGAATCGGCCCTGCCGTCCGGCGTCTGGGGCGCGAAGCGCTCGTAGTTGTGCTCGTGCCCCGACAAGACCACATCGGCCCCGGCTTCGTACAAGGCCTGCCACAACGGCTGCGTTTGCGGCTGGCTGCCGTGCGTCGTGCCGGAGCTGAAGCGGGCGTGATGCCAGTAGGCGAGCGTGCAACGCGTGGGGTGCGCGGCGAGGTCGGCGCGGAGCCAACGCTCTTCAAGCGAGCCCGGGCTCATGTCCAGGTTCGCGTTCAGCGCGATGACGTGCCAGTCGCCAAGCTCGTAGCTATAGTAGCCCGCGCCCCGCTCGCCAGCCGCGACGCCGAAGTAGTCGAAGTAGCCGCTGGCTCCCCGTAGGTCATAATCGTGATTTCCCGGAACGGGGTGGGTGCGCTTCCTGTGGCGTCCCCACGTCGTCTGATAGCACGCCGCGTAGTCGTAGTCCGAGCCGTTCGGGTACGCGTTGTCCCCCAGCGCAAACACGGTGCCGGGAATGGCGTCGAGCAGCTGAGCGGTCGCCGCGGCGTAGCCCGTCGCGCAGGACGCAATGTCCCCCGCACCGACGAAGATCTGCGGTGTGGCGGGAGCGTCGACGAACGCCAGGAGCGTGTCGACGAGCGTTGTCCCGACGCGCGCCGTGACCGTCACACGCACGGTGTAGCGACCCGGGGCGGCATATGCGTGGGCGGCGCGCGCCGGCGCCGGGTCGGTGAGCGTTCCCTGATCGGTCGCGCCATCGCCCCAGCTGATCGCATAGGGCCAAGCGGCCGCCGTATCCGGGCGGCCGGTCACGCGGAACGTGAGCGCCGCTTTCGTGCGGGGACGGGTGCGGAGGTCGGGGCCCGCGTCGACCGATGGAGGGAGAGCGCGATGCGGCTCCACCCGGCAGGCTGCGACCGCGAGGGTGACCGCCAGGACGAGCGTCCGGCTCACTCGGGGCCCGCGATCGGCAGCGACACGCGGGCCTCGCAGCCTCTGGCCTGCACCCGGTTGGCGAGCGTCAGCGAGCCGCCGTGCGCCTCGGCGATCTGGCGTGACAGGGCCAGCCCGATCCCGGAGCCGTCGGCCTTGGTGGTGTAGAACGGCACGAACAGGTTGACCGTGTCGGCCAGGCCGGGGCCGTCGTCCTGCACCCACACCTCGAGCCGGCCGTTGTGCGCGGTCCATCCCAGCTCCACCGCGCCGCCGCCCTCGAGCGTGGCATCGACGGCGTTCCGGACCAGGTTGATCAGCAGCTGGTCGAGCTGCCCGCCGTCGGCGCGGACCGTCAGGTCCGGCCCCGGGCACACGGTGACCGGCCGGCGCGTCTCGAGCGCGGCCACGCGGCGCACCCACTCGGCGACCGGGACGGGCTCGAGGCGCGGACGCGGCAGTCGCGCCAGGCGCGCGTAGGCGGCCATCAAGCGGCTGAGGGACTCGGCTCGTCCTCCGATCACGCCCAACCCTTTGCGGAGATCCTCGCGCCAATCGGCCGGTGGCGGCTCGCGTCGCACCAGGTCCGCCAAGCTCTGGGCGATCGACTTGATCGGCGCGAGCGAGTTGTTGAGCTCGTGGCTGAGCACGCGGATGAGGCGCTGCCACGCCTGCCGCTCCTCCTCGCTCAGCGCGCGGCTCACGTCGGCGAGCACGAGGAGTTGATGGGGAAGGCCACCCTGGCGGAACGTGCCGCGTCGCAGCTCCCAGCGCCCCGGCCCCGGCCGTCCCGGGAAGGCAAGCTCGAGCACGCGGGGCGCGTCGCCCGCCAGACTCTCGGCGAGCCCGAGCTCGGCGGCGTCCTTGCCGAGCAGCTGCTCGGGCGGCCGGCCCAGCAGCGCCGCGCCGCCGCGGTTCACGAGCCGCAGCGCCCGTGCTTCGTCGAATGCGAACACCGCGACGTCGATCTCTTCCATCACGCGGCGCAGCAGTGCCGTCGCCTCCAGGGCGCCGAGCCGCTGGGCGCGCAGGTCCTCGCCCAGGCTGTTCAGCTCGACCAGCAGCAGGCCGAGCGCGTCGTCCGGGTCCGAGCCGCGGGCTCGCAGCGAAAAGTCCCCTTCCCGCAGCGCCGCCAGCATGTTCGAGATCGTCTGGAGCGGCCGGACGACCCGCTCGCGCACCACGCCGACGAACGCCAACCAGACGCCGACCAGCAGAATCGTCACGGTCCATTGGGTGCGCGCCGCGAAGTCGCCGGCCCACAGCAGCACCAGCGCGAGGATGACGGCGGGGAGCCCGGTGAGCAGCGCGAGCGTGAGAATGCGGCGCTCGTAGCGCAGCTTGCGCTTGCGGCGCCGCTCAGAGGCCATGCCGTTTGAGCCGGCGGTATAGGGCGCTGCGGGAGAGCCCGAGCGCCTTCGCCGCGTCAGTCACGTTCCCGGACGCGCGCGCCAGCGCCTTCTGAATGAGCACCCGCTCCACCTCCTCCAGGCTCATCTGGTCGAGCGGGGTGGCGCCGTTCGCCCCGGTGCCGAGCCCCAGGTCGCGCGTTCGCACCGAGCTTTCCTCGGCCATCAGCACGGCCCGCTCGATCGTGTGGTCGAGCTCCCGCACGTTCCCGGGCCAGGGATACGTCCGGAGGGCCTGCATCGCGTCCGCCGCGAAGCCGCTGATCGGCTTGCGGTAACGCGCGGCGTGGCGGCGCCCGAAATGGCCGGCGAGCAGGGGAATGTCCTCGCGCCGCTCGCGTAGCGGTGGCAGGCGGAGTTCGACGGTATTGAGGCGAAACAACAGGTCCTGCCGGAATTTCCCCACCGCTGCTTCGGCATGGATGTCCGCGTTCGTGGCCGAGATGACGCGCACGTTCACGCGCTGCGTCTTGGAAGAGCCGACGCGCTCGAACTCGCCCGTCTCGAGCACGCGCAACAGCTTCGCCTGCTGCGGCAGGGGCAAATTCGCAATCTCGTCGAGAAACAGCGTCCCGCCCTCGGCGAGCTCGAACCGCCCGACGCGATCGACCTTCGCGTCGGTGAAGGCCCCCTTCACGTGCCCGAACAGCTCGCTCTCGAACAGCCCGTCGGGAATCCCGCCCAGGTTGACGGCGACGAGGGGCCGCTGGGCCCGGCCCGAGGCGGCGTGCAGCCAGCGGGCGACGACCTCCTTGCCGGTGCCGTGCTCGCCCAGGATGAGCACGTTGGCGTCCGACGGGCCGATGCGCTCCATCAGCTTGAGCACCGGCTCCATGGCGGGCGACTCGGCGATCAGCTCGGGGAGGCCCTCCCGGCGCAACGCACGGTTTTCGCGCTCGAGCTGCTGACTGCGACGCAACGCCCTACCGAGCTCGACCTGGGTGCGGAGTGTCGCGAGCAGCCGGCGGTTGTCCCACGGCTTCTCGATGAAGTCTCGCGCGCCGCGGCGCATCGCCTCGACGGCGCCGTCGATGCTGGCCCAGGCGGTCATCACCACGACTGGAGGCGGGGCGTCGAGCCCTTGGAGCCGCGCGAGCAGATCGAGTCCTTCCGCCCCGGACGTCGTGTCGCGGGTGTAGTTCATGTCGATCAGCAGGGCGTCGAAGTCGCGGGCGTCCAAGGCGGACAGCACGGCGCGAGGCGAGGTGGCGGCTTGCACCTCGTAGCCTTCACCCTTGAGGAGCAGCTTGAGGGCTTCGAGGACGTCCGGTTCGTCGTCGGCGACGAGGATGCGCGGAGCCGCGGATGAGGGGGGCATCCCTCAAAGGTGCCCGGAGTCCGGGGTCCGGGGCCAGGGGCGTGCGTCCGGACGGTCCGTTCCGCGCGGAAAGGATGCCGCATCGGCTGAACGGCCACCTAGGTTCTGTCGACTCAACGCATCGGCCATGATCGACCGGGGCAAGGCACAACGTTTGGTCGGCGAGACCATCCGTGACATCGGCATTCTCGTCGTTGTGTTCGGCCCGCTTGACGCAATCTTCCAGAAGGAAGGACCGGGCGAACTTCTCATCGCGCTCATGGTCGTCCTCGGCTTGCTTTCCGTAACTCTCGGGATCATCCTTGAATCACTTGAATCGGACGAGTAGAGCCACCTGATGAGCTACCTGATCCCCTGGATTCCTACTTTTGCCGCTGTGGCCATCCTGACCGTAGCCGGATTCATGCTCCGCGCTTCCAACCGTCGCGACAAGCGCAGCCACTCTCGCTGAGTGCATCAGGAGGGACTCGGAGGCAAGGGCTCCGGGAATGCTCGGGTGTCCTCATCCCCCCCGATTCCCTCTCCGTTGTTGCGCCGAGCCCCTATTCCGCACGCAACGCAATCACCGCGTCGATGCGCGTGGTCGACTGGGCCGGAATCAGACTGGCTAGCGCCGCGACACCGATCAGGAACCCCGTCACTGCCGTGAGCGTCGCCAGGTCCGTCGGAGTCACGTCGTACAGCAACGCCACCAACAGCCGGTTCGCCAGCAGCGCGCCGACTAGCCCCAGCGCCGATCCCGCGCCCGCGACCACGAGACCGCGCCGCATCACCATGCGCCGCAGATCTCGAGCAGTAGCTCCAAGTGCCATCCGCACGCCCAGCTCGCGCGTCCGTTGGCGTACCATGGTCGCCATGGCGCCGAACAGGCCGACCGCAGCCAACGCGACCGCACTACCCGCAAAGACGGCGAGCAGCAGCGCGTTCAGTCGCGGCTGCGCCAGCGGACCCTCGAGAAACGTCCCGAACGGTACCGCGCTCGCCAGCGCGACGCCCGGCTCGGCCTCGGCGATCACGCGCCGGATCGTCGCCACCAGCTCGGCCGGCGGACGCGTCGTCCGTATCGCCAGCGTCAGCGGCTCGAAGGGGAAGAATGGTTGACGCATCGGGAAGTAGACGCTCGGGCGCGCTTCCCGCAGGTCGCGGTAGCGCGTGTCTGGGACCACCCCGACGACCGTGACCGCCCGTTCCAGATTCTCCCCTATCCTCAAGCGCTTGCCGATGGGATCGTCTGTCCCCCAGTAGAGCCGCACCACGGACTCACTGACCACCACGACCGGCGGCGCGCCCTCGCGGTCGGCGTCGGTGAAGAGCCGCCCGCGGCGCACTCCGATGCCGAGTGTCGCGAAGTAGTCCGGTGTCACGACCTCCATGTTGAGCATCGGGTTGGCGGCGGCCTGTTCCGCGGACTGCCCTTCGGCCGCGAACTTGCCGTCCCACCCCCCCGGTCCTGCAAACGGTGCGGCGACGACGGGCGAGACGGCCCGCACACCGGGAGTCGCCCGTACCCGCGGCAGCAGTCTGTCGAGCAGTGTGCGTTGCTTCACCGGGGTATCGAACTGATCGTAGCGAACCGCCAGGTCGCCGATCAGCAGGTGTGACGGCTGGAACGAGAGCTCTGCCCGTTCGAGCTTGATGAGGCTTCTGGCGACCAGTCCCGCGGCAGAGAGGACGAGTAGCGCGAGCGCGACCTGTCCCGCCACCAAGCCTTCTGTCCTGATCCGGGAGCGTTTGCTGGCGCTCTGCCGCGTCCCCGACCGCAGTACCCGCTCGACCTCGACGCGCGAGGTCATGACCGCGGGCGCGAGGCCAAAGATGAGCATGGCGAGGCCCGTGATGCCGACCGCGCCGGCGAGCGCGGTGGCATTCAGCTGAATCTCATCCAGACGGGGTAGCCCGGCCGGCGCCACGGCGACGAAGCTCCGGACCGCCGCCGCCGCCACCAGCACGCCGAGGCCGCCGCCGGCGAGCGCGAGGAGGGCATTCTCGGCGAGCAACTGGCCGACGACCTGTCGTTGGCCCGCGCCCAGCGCCGACCGCACGGCGATCTCCCGCACGCGCGCGAGACCGCGCACGAGAAGCAGATTGGCGACGTTGATGCACGTGATCAGGAGGAGGAGGCCGGCCGCCGCGGCAAAGGCGATGAGCGCGGGCTGGGTCTCGCCCAAGACGAGGCGCGGCAGCGTGTGGACCACGCCGCGCATGTCACGATCCCACGGCGACCCTTCGGGGCGCCCATAGAAGGCGGTCAACTCGGCCCGTGCATGAGCAGCAATGGCGCCCGGCCGCAGGCGTCCGATCACCTCGACATCGGCGACCGTCGAATCCGTCCCCGGTCGTGTCCTGGCGGGGACCAGCGGCCTCCACATGTCCGCGCCTCTCGGGTAGTCGAGTCCCTGGGGCATCACACCGACAATCGTGTACGCGACGCCGTTTCCAAACATCACGATCTGCCGGCCCAGTACCTTAGGGTCGCCCCCGAAGCGCCGTTGCCAGGCCGCATAGCTGAGCACAAGCACCGGTGCGGCACCGATGACGTCGTCCTCGGCGTGCAACGCTCGGCCCAGCGAAGGTTGCACGCCTAGCACGTCGAAGAACTCACCCGACACGATCGCTCCGCGGAGGCAAGCGATGCGCTCACCATCACGAATCGGCATCGGCCAGGCGCCCTCGTAGCCGAAGAATGCGACCTGGGCGAGCGAGCGCGTGCGCCGCGCGAACTCGCGTGCCTCATCGAGCCGGAGCGGATAGTCGAAGCCTCGGTCGGGTGCTTGTCCCCAGAGCACGACGAGGCGGTCCTGATCGCGCACGGGAAGCCGGCGCAGCAACAGCGCGTCGGCCACCGTGAACACCGCGGTCGCGAGACCGATGCCGAGGGCGAGGGTGAGGATCGCGACCGCGGCGAAACCTTTGGCGTTCCGCAGGGTCCTCAGGGCGTGCCGCACGTCTCCACGCATCTCAGCCTCCTCCTACCAGTCGAGCTTGCTGCCGTATCACGATTGTACTACAATTAGCACACATGAAGGACTATCTCACGCTCCGTCTTCCGCTCGAGCTGGCCCGGGCGCTGACGCGGTGGGCCAGGACTCGCCACCGGCCCAAGTCGGCGATCGTGCGCGAAGCGGTGGCACGGTATCTCGCTCCTACCGCCCCGCCGGAGGGGGCAGCCCGGCGGGTCACCGGCCGAGAGTTGGCGGTCCGCTGGGCGGCGCTGCCGCACCTCACCCCGCAGGAGGCGCAGGCCCTGGCTACTGATATCGAGGCAGCACGTGAGGCGCTTCCGCCCCTGCGCGCGGCGTGGGAGTAGTCCTCGACACCTCGATCATCGTTGCCGCCGAACGCAGCGCCGGTGACTTCGCACGGTTCCTGGAGTCGTTGGGCGACGAGCCGGTCGCGATAGCGGCGATTACCGCTTCCGAGCTGCTCCACGGCTGCCTGCGGGCGCGGGACGCGGCGGTCCGCGCGCGCCGTGGCGCGTTCGTGGACGGCCTGCTCGATACGATCCCCGTGCTGCCGTTCGGGCTTCCGGAAGCGCGACGACACGCCGATGTGTGGGCGGAGCTGGCGAAGCGAGGCACGATGATCGGCCCGCATGACTTGTTGGTCGGAGCAACGGCGCTTGCGCACGGGCACGCGCTGGTCACACTCAATCGGCGTGAATTCAGACGGGTGCCGGGGCTGGTCGTGCGAGAGTGGAAGAGCGGGTGAGCCAGCGCGGGACAGCAACGAGGGATTCGAGGCCAAAGGCTCGCTATTCATAACGAAGAGCCACCATCGGATCCACATTCGTCGCCCGACGCGCCGGGAGCCAGGTTGCCAGCAGCGCCACCGCGATCAGCAGCAGGGCGGTCGCGGCGAACGTAACCGCGTCGCGCGGTGCTACCTCGAACAGCATGGCACTGAGCGCCCGCGTCACGCCGAGCGCCGCGAGCAGCCCCAGCCCCACGCCCGCCGCCACCCGGCGCAGGCTCTCTCGCATCAGCAGCCGCACCACGTCTACGCCGCGCGCCCCCAGCGCCATCCGAATGCCGAGCTCCCTGGTCCGCTGGGTCACGGCGTACGTGGTGACGCCGTAAATGCCGACCAGCGCGAGCCCGACCGCGAGCAGGCCGAAGATGGTGAGCAGGGTCGTGTTGAAGCGCCGCGCCGCCGTCTGGCGACCGATCAGCTGCTCGAGGCTCACCACGTCGCCGATCGACTGCTCGGCATCCGCCTGGTGCACGGCGTCGCGGATCGCGCCGACGAGCTGGAGTGGCCGGCCGTTGCCCGCGCGCAGCGCCACCCACATCTCCCGCATGCCCGACTGCTGGGACGCCGGCTGGTAGATTTCGGGCTGAGGCGTTGCGTCGAGCGAGGCCGAGCGCAGGTTGTCGATCAGGCCGACGATCGTGATGGCCCCCGCGGGTTGCCGGGGCCCACCGATGGTGAGCTGCCGCCCGATCGGGTCCTGGCCCGGCCACAACTGATCCGCTGTCGCGCGGTTGATCACCGCGACGGGCGGGGCGCCGGCGCGATCCTGCGGCGTGAAGCCCCGGCCCCGCCGAATCGGTATGCGGAACGTCGCGAAGTAGTCCGGCGAGATGGCGGACGACCGCAGCACCATGATCGGCTCGGGATAGTCGGGCCGTACCGTCCGCGGATCGAAGGCGATCATGTACATCGCCCCGCTCAGGGGCAGCGAGCCCGCGAGGCTGGCCGACTGGACGCCCGGGTGCGCCTCAAGCGCCGCAAGCATTTCATCGAAGAACTGCATCTGTTGGACGCCAGCGGGATAGCGTGCAGGCGTGAGCCGGATGCGGGCCGCGAGCACATCACGCGTATCGAAGCCGGGGTTCACGTTGTTGAGGCGGATGAGACTGCGCACCAGCAGACCCGCCCCCACGAGCAGTACCAGAGCTAGGCTCACCTCGCCCACCACGAGCGTGCCCTGCAACCGCCGTCGCCCGCCGATCGCGCCCGGGGCATCCTCGCGCAGCGTTTGCTCGATGCCGGGCGCCGAGGCGCGCCACGCCGGTAGAATGCCGAATGCCACGCCCGTCAGCACCGCCAGGCCCAACGTGAAGGAGAGGACCCGGCCGTCGAGTGTGATTTCGGTTGTCCGGGGGAGCGCGTGCGGCCAGACCGCGAGCAGGGCGTGGAGTCCCCACGTAGACAAGACGACCCCGACGACGCTTGCGGCGAGGGCGAGCAGCGTGCTCTCCGTGAGCAGCTGCCGGACGAGCCGCCCACGTCCCGCGCCGAGCGCGCGCCGGACCGCCATCTCCCGGCGTCGCGCAGTGGCGCGCGCGAGCAGGAGATTCGCCGCGTTGGCGCAGGCGATCAGCAGCACCAGGGCGACGGCACCCGCCAGTATAAGGAGGCGCCCGCTGACGTCGCCGATCGCGGCCTCCCGGAGCAGTTTGACGTCGAAGCCGCTGTCGAGCATCGACCGCCCGCCGGCGGAGGGGGCGGGAGGGCCACCACCGGGACTGGCTTGCCCCGCCACGATCCGCTGCCGCCCACCACTACCGCCCGAGTCCGCGGCACTGAGACGCACGCCGAGCAGCTTGACGTCAGCCACCACACGCTCCAGGGCGGCCCCCGGCGCGAGGCGCGCCACGGCGGAGAGGAAGTGTAGGCCGCGGTTCGTCTCGGCTTGGGGGTTTTGCGACAGGAACTCACCGATCGGCGTCCACACCTGCACTTCTTCGTTGGGGAACTGGAACCCCGCCGGCATCACCCCGACCGCGGTGAAGCTGCGGCCGTCGAGCGAGATCGCCCTGCCCAGGATGCCGGGATCGCGCCCGAAATTCGTGACCCACAGTCCGTGGCTCAAGAGCGCGAGCGGCGTGCGGTCGTCCGCGGCCGCGAAGCCGTGGCCGATCTCGGGGCGCAGCTGGAGCACGTCGAACAGGTCCGCCGTAACCGCGGCGGCCTGGACTTCGCGCGGATCCCCCGCGCCCGTGAGGTTGTAGCGTTGCGTGGTGGTGGCCGCGACTCCCGTGAAGTCCTGCGACAACCCGCGCAGGTCGTGGAGGTCTGGAAATGACACGCCGAACTGCACGCCCCGGAACCCGGTGGACATGACCTGCACGAGCCGGTCCGATCCGGGGTACGGCAGCGGCTTGAGCAGCACTGTATTGACCGCGCTGAAGATGGCGGTATTGGCGCCGATGCCGAGCGCGAGCGTCAACACGGCGACCGCAGTGAAGCCCGGGCTCTTGGCGAGGGTGCGGACGGCGAAGCGGAGGTCTTGGAACACCGTCTCCATGTCAGTCTCCCTGTGTTCGGTATCCGGTGTCCGGGGTCCGGGGCCTCGGTCGGCGCTCGAAGGCTTCGCTGCGCACCGGGCCCCGGACTCCGTCATTCATACCGCAACGCAACCATCGGATCCACCCGCGCCGCGCGGCACGCCGGCGCCGCCATCGCGAGCAGCGCGACGCCGACCAGTATGAGGATGACGACGGCGAACGTCACCGGGTCCAGCGGGTGCACGCCGTAGAGGAGCTTGCCCAATGCCCCCGCGGCGAGCCCCGCGGCTAGACCGCCCAGCGCAACGCCGCTGAGCGTCAGCCGCAGCCCGCCGCCGAGCACCGTGCGGAGCACGTCGGCGGGCCGGGCACCGAGCGCCAGGCGCACGCCGATCTCGCGCGTGCGCTGGCCGACGGTGTACGACAGCACGCCGTAGATCCCCACCGCGGCCAGCGTGAGCGCCAGCGCCGCGAACAGTCCCAGCACGAACGCCGGGTAGCGGCGGTCCGCCAACATCTCGGCGATGTGGTGGTACATCGTCACCGCATCGGCAACCGGGAGGCCCTTGTCCATCTCGGCAACGGCCGCACGGACCATGCGGGTCAGTGTCGCGGGCGGGAGCGTGCTGCGCAGGACCAGGCTCATGCCCCCCTGCGACTCCTGCGCGAACGGGTAGAACAGCGTCGGCTCGAACGGTGCGTCGAGCCCGTCGTGGCGCGAATCGCCCACGACGCCGACGATCTCGACCGAGAGGTTCTCGTGCCACCAGTCGACCTTCACGTGCTGGCCGATCGGGTCCTCGCCCGGCCACAGCTTGCGCACCATCGCTTCGCTGATGACCGCCACCGGCACGTTGCCGAGCCGGTCGCTCGGCGCGAGCGAGCGGCCACGCCTCAGCGGGATGCGCATCGCGTCGAAGTAGCCCGGGTCCACGATGCGGATCGCGGCCGTCGGCTTCTGACCGGGGGCGGGCTCGGGGCGGCCGACGACGGTCAGCGATGTCGCCGCGTTGCCCGGGGTCATCGGCAGCCAGCTGATGATCCCGGCCGACTGCACGCCCGGCATGTTGCGGACGCGCTCGAGCAGACGCTCGTAGAAGGCGACCCGACGCAGGCTGTCGGGGTAGGTTGCGCCCGGCAGCGTGATGGTCAGCGCCGATATGTTGGCGGGATCAAAGCCGGGATCGACGGCGATCAGCCGCCGCAGGGAGCGTACCATGAGTCCGGCGCCGACCAGCAGCACGATCGCCAGCGACATCTGCGCGATGACGAGCGCCCCACGCAGCCGCGCGGCAGGCACGCCCGCCGTCGTGCGCGTCGTGGCGGCGTGCAGGCCCTGAATGGCGGCGGCGGCACCCGAGCGGCTCAACGCCGCGGGCAAGCCAAACAGCACACCCACGGCCATGGACACCAGGCCCGTGACGGCGAGCACCGTGAGATCGAGGCGGATGTCGGCGATGCGCGGCACCTCGGGAGGCGCCGCTCGGACGAGCAGGTGCACGCCCCAGCTCGCCAGCAGGGCGCCGGCGACCCCGCCCGCCAGCGCCAGGATCACGCTCTCGACCAGCGCCTGGCGGACGAGCCGCCAGCGCGACGCGCCCAGCGCGGCCCGAACCGCCAACTCCCGCTCGCGCGAGGCCGCCCGCGCGAGCATCAGGTTGGCGACGTTGGCGCAGGCGATGAGCAGCACGAGCGACACGGCGCCAAGGACGATGAGGATCGTCCGCTGCGCGCCGCCGACCACCTGCTCCATCAGCGGAACCACCGTCGCGCCCCACCCGGTGTCGAAGTTGGGATCGTCCAACTCGAGTTGGCGCGCGATGCGGGACATTTCGGTCTGGGCGCGCTCGACTGTGACGCCGTCCTTGAGCCGGCCGAGCGCCATCGCGTAGCGGCCGGTGCGCGCCCGGTTCGACCAGTCGAGCGCCATCGGCTCCCAATACTCCTCGCGTCCCAGCGGCATCGGGCGGAATGACGCCGGCATCACGCCGAGGACGCGCGCCGTCCCGCCGGCGACCGGCACGGGGCGCCCGACGATGGTCCGCTCGGCGCCGAAGCGACGCCGCCACAGAGCTTCACTGAGGACGATGACCCGCGGGCCGTTGGGCCGCGATTCCTCCGTGTTGAAGGTGCGGCCGAGCAGCGGCGTGGCGCCGAGCACGCCGAAGAAGTCCGGCGTCACCGCGCGGCCCTGTACCCGCTCGGCCTCATCACCGGTGAAGGTGAGGCCCGCCCATGACATCAGCGCAAGACCGCTGAAGCTGGTCGCGCGATCATGCCAGTCCATATAGTTGGCCGGGTTCACGACGTTGTGGCTCGACGTACCTTTGCTCTCCCACACGACCACGAGGCGGGACGGGTCCCTGTACGGCAGAGGCGTCAGCAGCACGCCGTGCACGACCGAGAAGATTGCCGTGTTGGCGCCGATACCGAGCGCGAGCGTCAGCACGACGATGAACGAGAAGCCCTGGCTCTTCGCCAGGGTGCGGAGGGCGTAGCGGAGGTCCTGGAACAGCGTGTCGATCATTTCACCACCCACCCATCCCGCAGCTGCACGATGCGATTCCCGTACTGCGCGTTCACGTCCGAGTGGGTCACCTGCACGATCGTCGTCCCGCCGCGGTTCAGCTCCGTGAACAGCTCCATGATCTCCTTCCCCTGACTCGAGTGGAGATTCCCGGTCGGCTCGTCGGCGAGGATCAAGGACGGCGTGTGGATCAGTGCGCGCGCCACGGCGACGAGCTGCTGCTGGCCGCCCGAGAGCTGCCGCGGGAAGAGATCTTTCTTCGCAACGATTCCGAACCGGTCCAGCGTGTCGGCAACGAGCGAGTCGCGCTCACTCTTCTTGATGTTGCGGTACGACAGCGGGACATCGAGGTTCTCCGCCACCGTGAGGTCGTCGAGCAGGTGATACTGCTGAAACACGAACCCGATGTGCTGCTTGTTGAGCGCCACGCGGTCCTTGGGCTTCATCTTGTGCACCAGGTGGTCCAGGAAGCGGTACTCGCCGGTCCAGTCGCCGTCGAGCATGCCGAGCACCGCGAGCAGGGTGGACTTCCCCGCCCCGGAGGGGCCCATGATGGAAACGAACTCGCCTCGGGCGATGTCGAGCGTGATCTGCCGCAGGATGAACAGGCGGCCGTTGCCCTGGGAGATGGACTTGTCGAGGTTCTTGAGCTGGATCATTCGTACCTCAATGCCACCATGGGATCGACGCGCGCGGCGCGCCGAGCCGGCAACCAGCCGGCGAGCAGGGCGACGGCGCTCAACAACGCCATCGCGACGACGTACGCAACAGGATCGGTGGGCGCCACGCCGAACAGCAGCCCGCGCAGCACCCGAGTGAGTACGAGCGCCGCGATGAAGCCCAGCGCCAACCCGATCATGGCCAAGCGCAGCGAGCCACCCACGACCAACCGTTGCACGGCGGCCGGCTCGGCGCCCAGCGCGATGCGCACGCCGATCTCACTGGTGCGGCGCGCCACGACGTAAGAGATCGTGCCGTACAAACCGATGGCCGCGAGCAGCAACGCGACGCCGCCCGCCACACCCAGCAGCACCATGGTGAACGACAAACGACTCATCGACCGATCTACGATCGCCTGCATGTCCTCAGCGTTCGCCAGGGGAATCGCGGGGTCGACCTCCGCTACCGCGCGGCGGACCGCGGGGAGGAGCGCCGCCGGATGGGCCAGTGCGGTGCGCACCACCACGTGCATCGCGTTGGCGAACCACCAGCGCTCGGGCGGGATCCCCACCACGGGATAGTAGATCGCGAGCGCGGGCGGCTGGTCCAGCGAAGCGGAGACCACGTTCCCGACGACGCCGACCACGTGGTAAAACGGTGGCCGCGTGCCAGCCGACTTGACCCCTTTCCCGATCGGGTCCTCACCCGGCCAGAACCGCTCCGCGAACGCCCGGCTGACGATCACCGCGCCGCGCGTCGGTTCGTCGTCGTCCGCCTGGGTGAAGCCCCGCCCGGCGAGCAGCGGAACTCCCAGCGCTTCCAGATAACCCGGCGTAGTGGGAGACATGCCGGCACAAGTGGTCATGCCCTGGCCACGGATGCGCTGGTACACTGCGGGATCCTCGAACCCCTGGACCGTGCACCCATACCCACCCATGAAGGGCAATTCCTCCGACGAGCCGGCTGCCACGACGCCCGGGAGCGCCCGGATGCGCTGCAGGACCGCGTCGTAGAACTGCCACACCTTGAGCATGTTGTCGTAGCGCTGGTAGGGCGGAAACAGGCTCACCGTCAGGACACCCTCGGGATCCAAACCCGGGTCGGCCGTCCGCAGCCGCTGGAAGCTCCGGATCAACAACGCGGCGCCTACCACCAGCACCAACGCGAGCGCTACCTGAGTTATCACCAGCGAGCCACGTACCCGTTGCCGCTCGCGACCGACGGTGGAAGATCGACCTCCCTCCGTCAGCGCAGTGGCGCCGCCCGAGCGGCCGTATTGCAGCAACGGGAACGCCGCGAGAGCCAGCCCTACGGCCACGAGGAGCACGAACGCGAACAGAAACACGCCGCCATCGAGCCGCAGGGTGTCGAGTCGGGGGACTCCCGGAGGCGCGAGCCGCGTGAGCCATCCAACGCTCCCGGAGCCCACGACGAGCGCGAGCGCCCCACCCCCGGTCGCGAGCAGCAGGCTTTCGGCGAGCGCGTAGCGCGCGATCGCCCCGCGCCCCGCGCCCAGCGCCGTGCGAATGGCGATCTCACGCCGCCGCCCTTCCGCCCGCACCAGAAAGAGGTTGGCCACGTTGGCGCAGGCGATCACCAGCACCAGCCCCACGGCGCCGAACAGGATCCACAGATTCCGCGCGACGCTGCCCACCACGTACCGCTTGAGCGGATACGCGAGGGTGCGAAAGCCGTACTGCTTGAAGAAGCCTTCACTGTAAGCCTGAGGGAACGCGGCGGGCAGCTCCGGCGTGAGCCGCGCCAGCTCCGCCTCCGTCTCGAGAGCCGTGACCCCGGGCGCCAACCGTGCGATCGTCGGATAGACGTGATTATTGCCGAACGGACCCGCAGGGTTGAGGCGCATCGGGACCCAGACATCGGTGTGAGGTGCAACGGGGCTGCCGCGGTCTTGGGGGAGGTCCGTATTGGGCGCCAGCACGCCGATGATCTCGTACGGTTGCTCGTTCAGCCGCAGCGTTTGCCCGAGGACGCCGCGATCGCCGCCGAAGGCGCGCCGCCAGAACCCGTGCGAGAGGACGGCGCTGGGCGGCGCGCCCGGCACGTCGTCAGCATCGCCGAACACCCTTCCGATGGCGGCCCGAGCCCCCAAAAGGCGAAGCATGCCGGCATTGGCGAACACCGCGACGGCGCGCTGCGGCTCCGCTCCGACGGCGACGTTGCTGCCCTCGGCCCGGTAGATCCCGATCTCGGCGAGCGACTTCGCGTGCTCGCGGAAGTAGAAGTACTGCGCGGTGGACATCTGCCACTCTTCGCCCGGTCCGACCCCCGGCACCTGGTTCTTCAGGCGTACCAGCCGGCTGGATTCGGGGTAAGGCAGCCCGTCCAGCACGACGCGTTTGAGCAGGGTGAAGACTGCGGTGCTCGCGCCCATGCCGAGCGCCAGGGTGAGCACGGCGGCCGTAGCGAAGCCAGGGCTTCGGAGGAGCCCGCGGAGCGCGTAGCGGAGGTCTTGGATCATTCGTACCTCAGAGCCACCATCGGATCGACCCGTGCGGCACGGCGGGCGGGGATCCAGCTGGCCACGAGCGCCGCCGCGAGCAGGACGAGTGCTGTAGCCGCGAAGCTCAGCGCGTCCGTGGCACCCACGCCGTACAGCAGGCTCGCCAGGAAGCGGGTGAGCGCGAACGCGGCGACGAGCCCAATGGCGATCCCCGCGAGCGCAAATGCCGCGCCTTGCCGCACCAGCATGGCCTC
>WNGP01000178.1_pt1 | contig 52278 bp, 48 predicted proteins | sample 5407671 | NCBI WGS metagenome assembly WNGP01 (sample SAMN13153381, study PRJNA577476) | soil metagenome | isolation source: 40 cm soil or saprolite under Garry oak tree replicate 2 | place: USA:California | collected 2016-06-15 | reverse complement strand
CTGCTCGACAGCTTCGGCATCGTCAAGGGCCTGATGACCACGATTCACGCCTATACCAACGACCAGGTCATCCTGGACTTCCCGCACAAGGACCTGCGCCGGGCCCGGGCCGCCGCGCAGAACATCATCCCGACCACGAGCGGGGCGGCGAAGGCGACCGCGCTGGTGCTGCCCGAGCTCAAGGGCAAGTTCGACGGGATGGCTATGCGGGTGCCCGTACCCGACGGCTCGGTCACTGACCTGGTGGTCGAGCTGGACCGCGAGGTGACCAAGGACGAAGTCAACGCCGCGTTCCGCGCCGCCGCGGAGGGGCCGCTCAAGGGCTACCTGTACTACACCGAGGACCAGATCGTGTCCTCCGACATCGTCGGCTCGCCCGCGTCCTGTACGTTCGACGCCTCGCTGACCATGGCGTTCGGCAGCACGGTCAAGGTCATCGGCTGGTACGACAACGAGTGGGGCTACTCCAGCCGGCTCGTCGACCTGGCCGCGCTCGTCGGCGCCCGGCTGGGGGAGATCACGGACGACGGCCGGATCCGGGCCAGCCTGCCGGTGATCAGCAAGCTGTCCGACCGGGGCGCGCGGGTGATCATCCTCGCGCACCTCGGCCGGCCCAAGGGGGCCACGTTCGAGGAGCGGGCGGCCGGCGGCCCGTCGCTGCGGCCCGTGGCGGCGCGGCTGGGCGAGCTGCTCGGGCGGCCCGTCTCGTTCGCCACCGACGTGGCCGGGCCCTCGGCGGAGCAGACCGCCTTCAGCCTCGGCGACGAGGACGTGGCGGTCTTGGAGAACGTGCGCTTCGAGCCCGCGGAGACCAGCAAGGACGACGCCGAGCGCGGCGCGTTCGCTGAGCGGCTGGCCCGCTTCGGCGAGCTGTATGTGGGCGACGGGTTCGGCGCCGTGCACCGCAAGCACGCCTCGGTGTACGACCTGCCCGGGCTGCTCCCGCACGCCGCGGGCGACCTGGTGCGGGAAGAGGTGGCGGTGCTGCGCCAGCTCACCACCGACCCGGCGCGCCCCTTCGTGGTGGTGCTCGGCGGCAAGAAGCCGTCGGACAAGCTCGCCGTGATCGGCCACCTGCTGAACCTGGCGGACCGCATCCTCATCGGCGGCGGCATGGGCTACACGTTCCTGGCCGCCCTTGGCTACGAGGTCGGTAACTCGGTGCTGGAGGCCGACCAGATTCCCGCCGTCAAGGAGGTCATGGAAGAGGCCGAACGGCGTGGCGTGGAGCTCGTGCTCCCCGTCGACCTGGTGGCGGCGACTCACTTCGCGCCCGACGCGGAGCACTGCGTCGTGCCGGTGACCGAATTCCCCGCCGACCGGGAAGGCGTGGACGCGGGCCCGCAGACCCGCGCCCTGTTCGCGGAGAAGCTCGCCGACGCCAAGACGGTGTTCTGGAACGGGCCGGTCGGGGTGTTCGAGTTCCCGGCGTTCGCCGCCGGCACCCGCGCGGTCGCCGAGGCGGTGGCCGCGGTGAGCGGGCTGACCGTCGTCGGCGGTGGTGACTCGGCCGCGGCGGTTCGCGCGCTCGGCATCCCGGAGAAGTCGTACAGCCACATCTCCACCGGCGGCGGCGCGAGCCTGGAGTACCTCGAGGGCAAGACGCTGCCCGGGCTGACCGCGCTTGAGGACGGTTCGTGACGGCCCGCGCCCGTTCCCGGGGTTCCCGGGGTTCTGGGGATTCTCGGGTCCGGCTGCCGCTGATGGCCGGCAACTGGAAGATGCACCTGAACCACCTTGAGGCGATCGCGCTGGTCCAGAAGCTCGCGTTCACCCTGACCGGCAAGGACTTCGACGCGGTCGAGGTGGCGGTGCTGCCGGCGTTCACCGCGCTGCGCAGCGTGCAGACCCTGATCGAAGGGGACAAGCTGCGGATCTCCTACGGCGCGCAGGACCTTTCCCGGTATGACTCGGGTGCCTACACCGGTGAGGTGTCCGGGCCGATGCTGGCCAAGCTGGGCTGCGACTACGTGCTGGCCGGGCATTCCGAGCGGCGGCAGTACCACGCGGAGACCGACGAGCTGGTCAACGCCAAGGTGCAGGCCGCGCTGCGGTCGGAGCTCACGCCGATCTTGTGCCTGGGGGAGCCGCTCGAGGTCCGCAGGGCGGGGGAGCATCTCGAGCACTGTGTCGGGCAGCTCGACGGAGGGCTGAAAGGCGTCCCGGCCGCCGCGGTGGCCGCGATGGTGATCGCCTACGAGCCGGTCTGGGCCATCGGCACCGGGGAAGTGGCCACCCCGGACGACGCCCAGGAAGCGATCAGCGCCATCAGGTCGCGGATTTCGGAGCTTCATGACGCCGAAACGGCCCGCAGTGTGCGTATCCTGTATGGCGGGTCCGTCAAGCCCGGCAACATCGCGCCGATCATGGCGCAGCCGGACGTGGACGGCGCCCTCGTCGGCGGAGCCAGTATCGACGCCGGACAGTTCGCTCAGATCTGCCGGTATCGTGAACTGGCAGCGTAGGCTTACATCAGCAGTGTCCTTGTAAGCAGGGCCCTTGTCACTAGCGGGAGATGGATAGCAGCTATGGTCGTCGGGCTTTCCGTTGTCCTGATCATCACGAGCCTCGTGATGATCCTGCTCGTCCTGCTGCACAAGGGTAAGGGCGGCGGCCTGTCGGACCTGTTCGGCGGCGGGGTGAGCTCTACCCTCGGCTCTTCCTCCGTGGTCGAGCGGAACCTGGACCGGATTACGATTTTTTTTGGGGTCCTGTGGTTCGTGTGCATTATCGCCCTCGGCTGGCTGATCAATCGCTAGCCTGTAGTTCTATCCCGCACCGTAGCAATCCCGCATCGAAGTTCTGGCTTGATAGCTCTATGGCCTTCAAGGGGTGATCTGTGAGTAGTGGCAACGCCATCCGCGGCAGCAGGGTCGGCGCGGGTCCGATGGGAGAGGCCGAGCGCGGCGAGGCTGCGCCTCGCGTCTGGGTCTCGTTCTGGTGCGCGAACAAGCACGAGACGCGTCCGAGCTTCGCGACCGACGCCTCGATCCCTGACACCTGGGAATGCCCCCGCTGCGGGAACCCCGCGGGTCAGAACGAGCAGGCCCCGCCGAACCCGCCCCGCGTCGAGCCGTACAAGACGCACCTCGCCTACGTGAAGGAGCGCCGCAGCGACTCCGACGGCGAGGCCATCCTGGCCGAGGCCCTGGCCCGCCTCCGCGGCGCCTGAACCTGATCTCAACGACCGTGGGCCGCTACCCCTAAGCGGGGTAGCGGCCCACGGTGTTGATGTGGCCGGGGGTCAGAGACCTTCGTTGATCAGGCGGCCGGCTTGCTCGTACTTGGCCGGGCGGTAGCGCTTGAAATAGAAGGCGGTGCCGACGCCGGCCAATACGACCACGGCGTCGATCGGGCCCAGCCAGTTCGCGTAGCTGTAGCTGCCGGCGCCCAGGAAGTCGATGTTGGTGAACAGCAGGTACACCACGTAGGCCTGGGAGAAGAACGAGATGAGCGGCGCCAGCCTCGTCCTCCACCAGTGCGCCTCGTCCCGGTGGAAGCGCTCGTAGTAGACCAGCACGCTGAGCGAGACCACCGCCTGCACCGACAGGATGATGATCACGCCCATCACCGCCATCAGGCCGTAGAGCTGGATGTAGGCCTGGGAGTTGGGGTCGTTGCTGCCGGTGAAGATAGCGAAAAGACCGATGATGATGGCGGCGATGACCGACTGGGTAATCGACGCGATGTGCGGGCTCTTCCACTTGGGGTGGGTCTTGCCGAGTGCCCGCGGGGCCAGGCCCTCGCGGCCGAGCGAGTAGAAGTAGCGCGCGCTGGTGTTGTGGAAGGCCATGCCGCAGGCGAACGAGCCGGTGATGATCAGGTAGCTCATCACCGAGGAGACCCAGTGCCCGGCGTACTGGCTGGCCGGGGCGAGGAAGTACTGGGCCGCGTTGTTCTGCGACTGGGCGACCGCCGCCTTGGTGGTGGAATACCCGGCGAGCGAGGCCCAGGACGTGATCGTGTAGAAGACGCCGAGCCCGACCACCGAGATGTACATGGCGCGGGGGACGATCCGCTTGGGGTCGCGGGATTCCTCGCCGTAGTTCGGCGCCATCTCGAAGCCGACCCAGGACCAGAAGGCGAAGAACAGGCCGATGCCGATAGCGCCCGCCGCGAGCTTGCCCTGCGCCGGGAAGCCCTTGAAGGCGTTCGCGATGTTCAGCGGGCTGGCGGTGACGTGCCCGCGAGCGAACAGGAAGCCGTCGAAGATGATCAGGATGACGACCTCGCTGATCAGTCCGACCGCGAGCACCCAGCTGGAAATCCGGACGTCGAAGTAGGTCAGGATGCCGATGATCAGCACCATGGCGAGGGCCAGCCAGGGCCAGGCGATGGTCACCCCGAACTGATTCAGCTTCAGGCTGAGGAAGTAGGCGAAGCCGCCGGCCAGCGACGCCTCGAACACCGAGTACGCGACCACCGAGGCGTAGCCCGTGCCAATGCCCAGTTCCCGGCCGAGCCCGTGACTGATGTAGGAGTAGAAGCCGCCCGCCGTGGTCTTCTTCCTCGCCATTGCGACGTACCCGACGGAGAACACGACGAGCACGATCGTGGCGAACATGAAGGCGGCCGGGGCACCGACGCCCTGGCCGAATCCGACGACGATAGGCGTATTGAACAGCATGGCCGAGATCGGGGCCGCCCCGGTCACGGTCAGGAACAGGACGCCGCCGAGCCCGACCGCGCCCCTGCGGAGCTTGGCTACATCCTGGCGTTGTGAGACGTCATAGTCCTCAGCCGGCTCGGCCGCTTCGGCGACGCGGGGACTCTCGGGGACTGGGGGATGACCCATAGGTATACCTCCGGCGCATTTGCGGGGAGCGTAACAGCCTGCGGGAACCATGATCAAGAGTTCTGGTTGAGTTAATCAGAGTGAAACAGAACCTCTTGACAGCAAACGGTCGGGGCGATACTTCTTTGGTTTAGCCGAACGAGCCATATGGTTGCACAGTAGACATCATCGGGCGGCGAACGGTGACGGAGGTCGCGGTGACCGAGGAACTGATCTCTTTCGCCTCGAAGCAGGACATGCTGGCGAAGTCCAAGCAGTTCTGGAACCCGGACAAGACGCAGTTCTGGATCGACTCCGGGGTCCCGCTGGTCATCGACCGCCGGGAGGGGTACTACATCTACGACGTCGAGGGCAAGCGCCTCATCGACGTCCACCTCAACGGGGGCACCTACAACCTGGGCCACCGAAACCCCGAGGTAACCGCCGCGGTGACCGCGGCCATGCAGCGCTTCGACATCGGCAACCACCACTTCCCCTCGCTGGCCCGCACCGCGCTGGCCGAGGCGCTGATCAGGACGGCGCCGGAGGGCCTGGCCAAGGTGATGTACGGCAGCGGCGGCGGGGAGGCCATCGACATCGCGCTGAAGAGCGCGCGGCACGCGACCAAAAAGCGCGGCATCGTCTCGGTGGCCAAGGCCTATCACGGGCACACCGGGCTGGCCGTGGCCACCGGCGACGAGCGGTTCGCGACCCTGTTCCTGTCCGACCGGCCGGACGAGTTCAGCCACGTGCCGTTCAACGACCTGGACGCGATGGAGGCGGCGCTGCGCGGCCGGGACGTGGCCGCGGTGATCATGGAGACGATCCCGGCCACCTACGGCTTCCCGCTGCCCGCGCCCGGCTACCTGGCCGGGGTCAAGCGGCTGTGCGAGCGCTACGGCGCGCTCTACATCGCCGACGAGGTGCAGACCGGCCTGATGCGCACCGGCGAGCTGTGGGCCATCAGCAAGCACGGCGTCAACCCGGACATCCTGGTCTCCGGCAAGGGCATCTCCGGCGGCATGTACCCGGTCAGCGTGGTGCTGGCCAGCGAGGCCGCCGCGGCCTGGCTGACCGAGGACGGGTTCGCGCACATGTCCACGTTCGGCGGCGCCGAGCTCGGCTGCGTGGCCGCGCTCAAGACGCTGGAGATCACCTGCCGGCCCGAGGTCAGATCGATGGTGCATTACATCGCGGGGATGTTCACCGACGGGCTGGCGCAGATCCAGGCCCAGTACCCGGACTGGTTCACCGGCATCCGGCAGGACGGGCTGGTCATGGGCCTGGAGTTCGGCCATCCGCAGGGCGCCAAGTTCGTGATGAAGCGGCTGTACGAGAACGGGGTGTGGGCGATCTTCTCCACCCTCGACCCCCGCGTGCTGCAGTACAAACCGGGCATCCTGCTCACCCCGGCGCTCGGCGAGGAACTGCTCGAGCGGACCGAGGTGGCCATCGGCCAGGCTCGCCACGACGCGACCAGGAGGCGGGGGTGACCGAAGCGCAGATCAACGTCGCTGAGCTGCTGGTGGACCCGGCGGGGGTGCCGCGCGCCCGGGCCATGCTGCAGCGGGCGGAGTGGGCCGGGCGCGCCTTCGCCCGGTACGACAAGGCGTCGGTGGACGCCATCGTGCGGGCCGCCGCCGCGGCCGGCGCGGCCAAGGCCCGCGAGTACGCGGAACGGGCCGTGCGCGAGACCGGGTTCGGCGTGGCGGAGCACAAGGTGCTCAAGAACATCGCCTGCAGCACCGGGATCGCGGACTACTACGCGGGCCACGACTACGTGACGCCGCGGATCGACGCCCTGGCCAAGATCGTCGAGGTGCCGCGCCCGGCCGGCGTGGTGCTGGCGCTGACCCCGTCGACCAACCCGGTCGCCACGGTGTTCTTCAAGTGCCTGCTCGCGCTGATGACCCGCAGCGTGGTGGTGGTCAGCCCGCACCCGCTGGCCAAGGAGGTCTGCGCCGACGCCGCGCGCACCCTCGGCGCCGCGGCGGTGGCGGCGGGCGCCCCCGACGGCGTCATCCAGGTGGTGGACGAGCCGTCGGTGCCGCTGATCGACGCGCTGATGACCGACGAGCGCACCAGCGTCATCGTCGCGACCGGCGGCATCCCCGTGGTGCGCGCCGCCTACAGCTCGGGCACGCCCGCCATCGGCGTCGGGCCGGGCAACGTGCCGGTGCTGGTGGACGCGACCGCCGACCTGGCCAAGGCGGCCCGGCGGATCGTAGACAGCAAGAGCTTCGACAACTCGATCCTGTGCACCAACGAGTCGGTGCTGATCGTCCAGGAGCAGGTGGCGGCCGCGCTGCTACGGCAGCTGAAGCAGGCGGGCGCCTACCTGCTCGAGCCGGACGAGCGGGACCGCGTATCGACGCTGCTGTTCCCCGGCGGGCGGTTCGACATCCGTTTCGTCGGCAAGGACGCGAGCTGGATCGCGGCCGAGGCAGGCCTGCGGGTGCCGAACCGCACCCGTGTCCTGCTCGCGCCGTTCGACCTGGTCGTGCCCGAGGAACCGCTGGCCCGCGAGAAGCTCTGCCCGGTGCTCGGCCTGGTCCGGGTGCGCTCCGCGCGGCGCGGCATCGACGCCGCGCGGGCCGTGCTGCGGCTGTCCGGCCGCGGGCATTCGGCGGCCATCCACAGCACCGACCCGCGGGTGATCATGGAGTACGGGGCCGCGGTCGAGGTACTGCGGGTCGCCGTCAACGTGGGCAGCAGCCTGGGCAGCGCGGGCCTGGAAACCAACCTGGCCCCGACGATGACCATCGGCACCGGGTTCTTCGGCCGGTCCTCGGTGGCGGAAAACCTGCACCCCAGCCACCTCGTGCAGTGGACCCGGCTGGCTTACAACCGCGATCCGGCCGAGCCATTCGGCGACTTCGCCGGGCTGGTGCCCTGGCAGACCCCGGCCTGGCCGGTGCCCCCGTATCCCGTGGCGTCCAACCAGCGGGGCGACCGCCCGCCGGCCGCAGGCGGCGGCGGACAGGCAGGCAGCCCGGCCCGTTCGGAACCTCATGGTTTCCCCCCTGATGCCTCGGCGCTGCGCGAACAGATCCGCCGGCTGATCCTCGAAGAGCTCTCCCAGCTGGCCGGAGGCTGACCCGTGGCCGAACTTCGCTCGTTCATCTTCCTGTCTCGGCTGCAGCCGCAGACGATGTGCTACCTGGGCACCTGGATCCGCGGGTCGCTGCCGCGCAGCCACGTCGCCGCGCAGGTCATCGAGGTGGCGCCGGGCCTGGACATCGAGCCGCTCACCGACGTGGCGGTCAAGCACGCCGACGTGCGGGCGGGGATCCTGGTGGTCGAACGGCAGTTCGGCTACCTGGAGATCCACGGCGGGACCGACGAGGTGCAGGCGGCGGCGTCGGCCGTGCTCGGCGCGCTGGGCGCGACCGCCCGCGACGCCACCAGGCCCGAGGTGCTCGCCTCCAAGATCATTACCATGCTCGACCCGCAGCAGGCGTTCCTGGTCAACCGGAACAAGATCGGCTCGATGGCGCTGGCCGGAGAGTCGCTGTTCGTGCTGGAGATGCGGCCGGCCTCGTACGCCATCCTGGCGGCCAACGAGGCGGAGAAGGCGGCCCGGATCAAGCTGGTCGACTACCGGATGATCGGCGCCACCGGCCGGCTGTACCTGTCCGGCACCGAGGCCGACGTCCGCCAGGCCGCCGGGGCCGCCGAAGACGCCCTGCGGAGCCTGGCATGAGCGAGCTTGAGGAGCTCCGCGCGCTGGTGCGCGAGGTCATCCGCGACGTGCTACCGAAAGGCCTGCCGGTCACCGAAACGGTTAACCTTTCAACTGACGAAGACCTGGCGGCGTTCGTGAGACGGCTCCTGGACCTCGATCAAGACCAGCGTGAGGAGCTGCGATCCGGCCGGAAACGGTTCAGGCTGGCCGCGGCCCCGCCCGCTCCCGGTGCCCCGTCCGGCCCTGCTCCCGGTCCCGGCGCCTCGCCGGTGCGCCGCATCGAGCGCGGCGCGGTGACCGAAGCGGTGATCAAAGCGGCGGCGCGGGCCGGCGAGCGGCTGGTGCTCGGCCGCGGCGCCGTGCTCACCCCGCTGGCCAGGGACCGGGCCCGGGCGAGCGGCGTGCAGATCGAGAAGGAGCGCTGATGCTGACCGCAACGGTGATCGGGAGCGTCTGGGCCACCCGCCGGCTGGCCGAACTGCCCAACGGCGCCTTCCTCGAGGTGGAGGCCGAGGGCACCGGCCAGCGGCTGATCGCCTTCGACGTGCTCGGCAGCGGGGTCGGCGAGCGCGTGCTTGTCACCCAGGGCTCGGTCGCGGCGGCCTGGTTCGCCGGCAAGCCGCCGCCCGTCGACGCGCTGATCATCGGCTCCATCGACCAGAACCCGAGGGCCCCGGAGAACCCCAGGACCGACAGCAGAAACGGAGAATGAGCAATGGCGGACAACGCGATCGGACTGATCGAGACCAAGGGGTACGTGGCCGCGCTCGCGGCGGGAGATGCCATGGTCAAGGCGGCGAACGTGACGATCGTCGGCCGCGAGGAGGTCGGCGACGGGCTGGTGTCCGTGACGATCGTCGGGGATGTCGGCGCGGTGAAGGCGGCCACCGAGGCCGGCGCCGAGACCGCGTCGACCGTGGGTGAGCTCGTCTCGGTCCACGTGATCCCGCGCCCGCACCCCGAACTCGCCAGGCACTTCAAGATCAGCGGTGACTAGGGCCGCAGATCCGGGCGACCCGCGAGCGGCTGAGCTGCGGGTTTATCTCCTGGTGCGCGACCTGCAGCCGCAGTTCGCCGCGTACCTGGGCACCCCGACCCGGGCCCGCGGCTACCCGCCGTTCGCCGGGCAGCACGCGCTCATCGTCGAGGTGGCCCCCGCGCTGGCCATCGAGCGGGTCACCGACCTGGCGCTGCGCGCGGTGCCCGCGGTCGAGCCGGGCATCTTGTTCGTCGAGCGGCAGTTCGGCGTGCTCGAGGTGCACGGCCGGGACCTGGATGACGTGCGCCGGGCCGGGCAGGCGATCCTGGACGGGCTCGGCGCGAGCGAGAAGGACCAGCTGCGGCCGCGGATCCTGTTCGCCGACGTTATCGAGGACGTGACCGACGCGCACGCGATCATCATCAACCGGAACCGCTCCGGCTCGATGATCATCCCCGGCGACACGCTGGGCGTCAGCGAGGTCACACCGGCCCTGTTCGCGGCGGTCGCGGCTAACGAGGCCGAACGGGCCGCGCCGGGCGTCACGCTGGTCGACGTGTCGATGATCGGCGCGGCCGGGCGGATCTACCTGAGCGGGCCCGCCGCCGAGGTGCGGCGCGCGCAGCGCGAGATCACCGAGGTGCTCACTGCCGTGGCCGGCCGGGACCAGTAGCCATGGGAGAGCACGACCTGTCGGCCGGCGGCGACGTCATGGACCGGGTCCGCGGCTGCGCGCAGGACGCGCTGGCCGCGTACGCCGGTCACCCCGGGGCGTCCGTCGAGCTGCTCAACGTCTCGGAGAACGCGACCTTCCTGGTCTGCGACCCCGCGGCCGGGCCTTCGGTGCTCCGCGTGCACCGGCTGGGCTACCACACCGAGCAGGAGATCGCCTCGGAGCTGGCCTGGATGGACGCGCTGCGCGCGGAGGCCGGGGTGCGCACGCCGCGGGTGCTGCCGGCCGCCGACGGCCGGCGGGTGGTCACCGTCCGGGAGCGGGGCGGCGCGGCGGAGCGATACTGCGTCCGGTTCGAGTTCCTCCCAGGCACCGAACCAGGCGCGGAACAGGCTGGCGCGGAACAGGCTGGCGCGGAACAGGCTGGCGCAGCGCAGGCTGGAGCAGGGGCCGCGCTCGCCGGCGCGCATTTCGCCGAGCTGGGTGAGATCACCGCGCGGATGCACCGGCACGCCCGGGAATGGTCCCGCCCGGCCTGGTTCACCCGGTTCCACTGGGACTACGCGGCGGCGTTCGGGCGCCAGGCGCGCTGGGGCCGCTGGCAGGACGGCATCGGCGTCGGGCCGTCCGAGCGCCAGATCCTGTCCCGGCTGGACGACGTCCTCCGTGCCCGGCTGCGGGCGTTCGGCTCCGGCCCGGCCCGGTACGGGCTGGTGCACGCGGACACCCGGCTGGCCAACCTGCTGGTGCACGAAGGGTCGGTCAGCGTCATCGACTTCGACGACTCCGGGTTCAGCTGGTACCTCTACGACCTGGGCACGGCGGTGAGCTTCTTCGAGCACGAGCCAGGAGTCCCCGCCCTGGTGGACAGCTGGCTCCAGGGCTACAGGAAGGCCGGCCAGCTGGCCGCCGAGGACCAGGCGGAGATCTGGACGTTCATCATGTTCCGGCGGCTGCTGCTGGTCGCGTGGATCGGCTCGCACCGGGCCGTGGACATCGCGGCCGAACTCGGCGCCGGATACACGCAGGGCAGCTGTGACCTTGCGGAGTCATACCTAAGCACTCACTGAGAGGGACCTGCCATGTTCACATCGATCGCGGGCCGCGCCGTGGTGGTGACCGGCGGCACCCGCGGGATCGGCAAGGGGATCGCCAGCGTGTTCGCCCGCAACGGCGCGAAGGTGCTGATCACCGGCCGGGACTCGGACACCGCCCGGGCCGCCGCCGAGGAACTGCACGCTCAGGCCGCGGCGGCCGGCCCGCCCGGCGAGGTCTCGTTCGTGCTGGCCGACGTGGCCAGCCGGGAGGACTGCCGCCGGATGGCCGCGATCGCCCGGGAGCGGCTGGGCGGCATCGACGTGCTCTGCGCCAACGCCGGGATCTTCCCCGAGGCCCGGATCGAGGACCTGACCGAGGAGGACCTGGACCAGGTGCTCGCGGTCAACCTGAAGGGCACCGTGTTCAGCGTCCAGGCCTGCCTGCCGGGGCTGGCGGAGTCGGGCCGCGGCCGGGTCATCCTCACCTCGTCCATCACCGGGCCGATCACCGGCTTCCCCGGCTGGACCCACTACGGCGCGAGCAAGGCCGGCCAGCTCGGCTTCATGCGGACCGCCGCGATCGAGCTGGCCCCCAAGGGCATCACGGTCAACGCGGTCCTGCCCGGCAACATCGTCACCGAGGGCCTGGCCAGTCTCGGCGACAATTACGCGAGCGGGATGACGTCCGCCATCCCGATGGGTCGGCTGGGCACCGTGGATGAGATCGGCTACGCCGCCCTGTTCCTGGCCACCGAGGAGGCCGCGTACATCACCGGCCAGACGATCGTGGTGGACGGCGGCCAGGTGCTGCCCGAGTCGCCCGAAGCCATGGCGGCGAGTTCTGAATGACCGAGGTTCCCACCGCACGGACGCCTGAGGAGGTCCGGCGCGCCCTCGCCGAGCAGATCGGCAGCGGCCGGCTGCGTCCCGGTCAGCGGCTGGGCGCCGAGCGGGCGCTCGCGGCCGAGTTCGGGGTCAGCCGGGCCGCGCTGCGCCAGGCGCTTGCCGTTCTCGAAGAGGGCGGCGTGGTCCGCCGGGTGCCGGGCCGTGGCGGCGGCACGTTCGTGGCCAAGGGCAAGATCGAGCGGGACCTGTCCCGCATCGTCGGCGTGCCCGCGCTGCTGCGCAGCCAGGGCGTGGTGGCCGGGACCCGGGTGCTCAGCGCGCGCCTGGCCGAGGCGGACGACATCACCGCCCAGGCGCTGCGCGCCCGGCCCGGCGAGCTGGTCATCGACCTGGTGCGGATCAGGCTCGCGGACGGCAGCCCGTTCTCCCTGGAGCACGCCAGGTTCCCGGCCAGGCGCTTCCCCGGGCTGCTCGAGCTGCCGCTCGGGGGTTCGGTTTACGAGCTGCTCGAGGAGCACTTCGGCGCCGAGCCCACCGATGCGGTGGAGCGGATCGAGGTCGTCCTCGCCTCAGCGGACGAGGCGGCCATCCTCGACATCGAGCCAGGAGCGCCGCTGATGGCCATCACCAGGACGACCACCGACCCCGACGGTGAGCCGATCGAGTTCTCCCGCGACCTGTTCCGGGCCGATCGCACCCGCATCGTCGTCCGCACCGAGGGTTCCAGGGACGGCACCTCCCGCGCCGTCCCCGGCCGGGCCCGGGTCGTCGAGCTGCACGCCCAGGCGGCGGTATGACGAGGGGAGTACGGGGGGGCGCGGAGCCCCCTCGTGATCGGGGGGTCCAGGGGGGTCGCCCCCCCGGATTAACAGCTGTCGGCCGGGTCAGGTTCATGGACCGGCAGCGGGTCAACCTGGACGGCTTCGCCATCGAGGACCCCGAGCTCGGGCTGACCGCGCTCCGCTCGCCGCACGATCCGCCGCCCAGCCTGGTGGTGACCGATGGCCGGGTGACCGAGCTGGACGGCGCGGGAGAGGCGGAGTTCGACTCGATCGATACGTACATCGCCCGGCACGGCCTGGACCTGAGCGTCGCGGACGAGGCGATGGCGCTGTCCGACGTGGCGTTCGCCCGCCTCCTGGTCGACCCGGCCGTGCCGCGGCACGAGATCATCAGGCTGAGCGCCGGCGCCACCCCGGCCAAGCTGGCCCGCGTGCTGGCCCTGCTCCGCCCGCCCGAGCTGGTCATGGCCATGACCAAGCTGCGCGCCCGGCGCACGCCGAGCAACCAGGCCCACGTCACCAACCGGCTCGACGACCCGCTGCTGCTCGCGGCCGACGCGGCCACCGCGGCGGCGTTCGGCTTCCGCGAGATCGAGACCACTGTGCCGGTGCTCGGCGACGCGCCGAGCAACGCGGTGGCCTGCCTGATCGGGGCGGCGTTCGGCGCCGACGGCGTGCTCATCCAGTGCTCCGTCGAGGAGGCCATGGAGCTCGAGCTCGGCATGCGCGGGCTGACCTCCTACGCGGAGACCGTCTCGCTGTACGGCACTGAGCAGGTGTTCACCGACGGCGACGACACCCCGTGGTCCAAGGCCTTCCTCACCTCGGCTTACGCCTCCCGCGGCATGAAGATGCGGGTGTCCTCGGGGGCCGGCGCCGAGGTCCTGATGGCCGGCGCGCAGGGCCAGTCGATGCTCTACCTGGAGGCCCGCTGCGTGGCGCTGGCCCGCGCCATCGGCGCCCAGGGCGTGCAGAACGGCGGCATCGACGGGGCCAGCGTGGCCGCCGCGGTGCCCGGCGGGCTGCGCGAGCTGATGGCAGAGAACGTCATGGTGATGATGCGCAACCTGGAGTCCTGTTCGGGCAACGACGCGCTGATGAGCGAGTCGGACATGCGAAGGACCTCCCGCACGCTGCCGATCGTGTTGGCCGGCTCGGACTTCGCGTTCAGCGGGTTCGGGTCGATCCAGCGCTACGACAACATGTTCGGCCCGAGCAACTTCAACGCCGAGGACATCGACGACTTCCTGGCCATGCAGCGGGACTGGGGCATCGACGGCGGGCTGCGGACCGTCGATCCGGCCCGGCTCGGCGAGGTGCGCCGCGAGGCGGCCCAGGCCTGCCGCGCCGTCTACGCCCACCTCGGCCTAGCCGACTTCACCGACGAGAACGTCGAGCTGGCGGTGGACGCGGCCGGATCGAAGGACCTGGGGGAAACTGACACCCTGGCCGTGCTGGGCGCGGCGCAGGCCATCCGCCAGCGCGGGCTCACGGTGGTGGACATCGTGGCCGCCCTGGACGAATGCGGCTACCTTGACGAGGCCGAACGGACGGTGGCCTTCGCCCGGGCCAGGCTGTCGGGCGACTACCTGCAGACGTCCGCCATCTTCGACGAGCACCTGGCCGTGCTGTCCCTGGTCACCGACCCGAACGACTACGGCGGCCCGGGCACCGGCTACGAGCCTTCGCCCGAACGGCAGCGGGAGATCGATGCCATCCGTCAGGCGCGCGGCGTCGCCGACCTGCGGGCCGAACAGGCGCGGTTCACGGCGCCCTTGCTTTTCGTCAGCGGGCCGGCGTTGCCCGGACAGGGGCCGCGCGACGTCGTCATCGGCGTCTCGCCGGCTGTCGGCCGGGACGTGTGGCGGTGCCTGTCCGGCCTGGCCGTGACGGACGTGCTGCGCGAGATGCTGGCGGGGCTGGAGGAGGAGGGCTGCGTCGGCCGGGTCGTCCGCTTCAACGACAGCGTTGACCTGGGCCGGATCGGCCTGGCCGCGGCCCGGCTGGCCGGCTCGGGGATCGGCATCGGGCTGCAGGGCAAGGGCACCGCCCTGATCCACCGCCGTGACCTGGCCCCGCTGGCGAACCTGGAGCTGTACTCGGTGGCGCCTTCGGTCACCCCCGAGCTCTACCGGCTGCTCGGCGCCAACGCTGCGCGGCACGCCAAGGGCGGCACGCCCGACCCGGCCCGCAACCCGTACTCCGACGAGGCCATCGAGGCCCGCTACCACACGACGGTGATCGCCCTGATGGAACTGGAGCGCCGCCGCATGGTCCCTGGAGCATCCCCCGAAGAACTCTCCCTGGAGGGACTCACGTGACTGGATACCAGCATCACAGTACCCGCGCACCCCGCCCGAGCCCCCGGGGAGCCACGCCGATGTCACATCGGAGTGGCCATAGCAACAGCAATGTCACATCGGCGTGGTTGGCCCCGACGGCTGGACGGTACTGAGGTGAGGGGAGTGGCTGGGGGGACTGGGATCCGGGCGCTTTCTGGCAAGCCGGTGGAGCGGCTGACCGTGGAGGCGGTGCGGGCGGGCGAGGTCGGCGTGACGGACCTGCGGATTCACCCGGACACGCTGGAGCGGCAGGCGGTCGTGGCCGAGGCGCACGGGAACCCGCAGCTGGCCGAGAACCTGCGCCGCGCCGCCGAGCTGACCGGGCTGCCCGACGATGAGGTCCTGGCGGTCTACGAGGCGCTGCGGCCGGGCCGGTCGACAGCCGCGCAGCTGACTGAGCTGGCCGCGTCGCTCGCCGCCCGCGGCCTGCCGCGCTGCGCGGCCCTGGTGAGCGAGGCGGCCGAGGTCTACGCTCGCCGGGGACTGTCGCTGACGTGACGGTGATCGCCGGGGTCGACGTCGGGAACGCCACGACCGAGGTCGTGCTGATGTCCGCCGGCACGATTCTCGGCGCGGGACGGGTGCCGACCCGCGGCCGCAAGGGATCGCCCGACTCGCTGCGCGGTGCGGCGGCGCTGGTCCGGCGCTTGGAACGCCAGCTCGGCGGCACGGTCGACGAGGCACGGATCGCGCCGCTGCGGGCGGTGGACACCTCGGTGGTGACCGTCCCCGCCGCCGCCCGGCCCTATGGCCGGCTGCGGGTGCTCGCCGCCGGGGTACCCACCCCCGGCGGCACCGGCGCCTGCGTCGGGCCGCCCCTGCTCCTTTCCGGCGCATCGGCTGCACCCGTCGACTCGCCGGTGGTGGCGGTGGTGCCTTCCGGGCAGCGCTACGACGAGGCCGCCGCCCGGCTGCGCGCCCTGCTGGCGGCCGGCACGCGAATCGGCGCGGTCCTCGTCGGCGGCGACGAGGGCGTGCTCGTGGCTAACCGGCTGCCCGGCGAACTGCCGGTCATCGATCAAGTTGACGCCGCCGCGGCGGCCGTGTGCCAGCTGCTGGCCGTCGAGGTTCGCCCGCCCGGGCACACGCTGCGCCTGCTGACCGATCCGGTGGCGCTCGGCGCCCGCCTCGGCCTGAGCGAACGGGAAGCGGGCGACGCGGCCGCGGTAGGCCGGGCGCTGGCCGATCATGCCAATGCCGTCGTGGGCCTGCGGCCCGCGCCGTCTGGCGAGCCGGCTCCCGCGGGCCTGGATGAGCCGTGGGTGATGACATCGGACGGTACCCGTATCCCGCTTCGGACCGCGTGCGCCGAGCTGGCCGGCTGGCCAGCCGGAACGGTGCGGACGTTCGGCACGGGTTCCGGGGAAAGGGACGTCGATGACCTGTTCGCCGTGGACCTGGCCGCCGCGGCCGAAGCGGCGACCGCGCGGCAGGGCAGCACCGGCCGCGCCGTTCTCCTCGCCTCCCTAAGCGGCGCCCGCCAGACGGAGGCGTCGTCGGCCGCAATCCTCGGTGGCCTGCTGGCCATGCCGGTCCGCAGCCTGATCTCCGAGTCGGCGGCGGCCAGGCTGGGAGCCCTCACCACCCCGGGGGCCCGGCGCGACGCGGTCGTCGCGGACCTGGGCGCGGGCACGATCGACGTGATCGGCCCGGAGGCCAGCATCGTGGCCGCGGGGGCGGGCGAGTTGCTCACCGTCGCGGTGGCGAAGACCCTCGACATACCCCGCGCGGCCGCCGACTGGGTCAAGCGCGGCCCGTGCCTCCGGGTGGACGGCAGCGGGCGGTTCGAAGCCGAGGACGGCACCCGCGGTTTCCTTGACGCCGTCGCTCCCGCTTCGGCGGCTGGCATGCTCGCGGTCGACGGGCCCGGCGGCTTGCTGCCGTTCGACCGCCACCACGGGCCAGGAGAATGGCGAGCTATCCGGCTACGGCTCAAGATGGCCGTTCTGGTCAGTAATTTCCAGCGGGCGGTGCGGACGCTCGGTCAGGACCTCGGCCAGGTCCTCATGGTGGGCGGCCCGGCCGGGGACGAGGAACTGCTCGGCGTGATCGCGCATTCCCAGCCGGGCGGCCTGGTGGCCGGCCGGGGTAACGTCGGCGGTACCTGCGAGGGCGGCCCGCTCGGCCATCGCTACGCTGTCGCGCTCGGCCTGGCCCTGGCCGGGTGTTAACGGGACCGGACCTCCGCCGTCTCGAAGCTGCCGTATCCGCCCTGGTAGAAGATCAGCGGCGGCTCGCCCGGCCGCATGTCGAGGCGCAGGACCCTGGAGATCACGATGACATGGTCGCCAGCCTCGTACTCCATTTCGACGGCGCATTCCAGCCAGCCAAGCGTGCCTTCCAGGATGGGGTGGCCAGCCGGTGAAGCCATCCAGGAAACATTGCAGAACTTGTCGGTGCCGGGAGTGGCGAGCTGCAGGCAGATACCCCGCTGGTGCTCGGCGAGAATGTTGATGCAGTGACCCCTTGCTGCCCTGATCCTTGGCCAGGTGGTCCTGGTATGAGCCACGGAGACCGATACCAGCGGCGGCCTCAGCGAGACAGCGGTAAAGGAATTTGCCGCCAGGCCGGCCGGCCGCCCGGTGGCCGGATCCAGGGCGGTGACCGCGACAACGCCGGTGGCGAACAGGCCGAGCACGCGGCGGAACTGCCTGGCCTCGATATCCGGCGCGGATCCGTTCATCGAGCGGCCGCGGGGGCTGGCGCGGGCAGCGAGCCGTTCAGGCATTCGTCGCGTTGATGCCGCAATTCGGTTAGGTCGGCCCCGGGTAGTTCCAGCGCTCTGTCGAGGTCAGCGACGGCAAGATCGGCCCGCCCGATACTGCGGTAGGCGAGTCCCCGGTTGAGCAGCACGTCAGGGTCGTCACCCACGATGGCGAGTACCTTCGTCAGATCATCCGCCGAGCGCTGGCCCTGTCCCGATCGGTAGTGAGCCACAGCCCGGTTGAGCAGTGCGGCAGGGTACTCGGGGTCCGTGGTTACCGCACGGTCCAGGGCGTCCAGGGCCGCTTCCAGCTCGTCGCGGTCCAGGTGAATGGTTCCCTGCATGCACAAGAGCCGGGCCTCACCCGGGCTGAAAGCCAGCCCGGTCCGCACGTCGGCCATGGCCCTGTCGAGATCACCGCCCTCCAGCAGCAGATCGGCGCGGCTGAGGCGGGTATCGACGTCGCGCGGCTCCATGGCGAGCACATAGCCGAAGTCGGCGAGCAATATGACAGGCTCTGATACACCTGCGTTCGGTGTAATTCAGCCGGACTGGAGGTACCAGGCGTGCGGGAGTAGCGTGCTAGACGGCCACCGTGACCTTAAACTTGCGGCCACTCCTTGGCGACCAGGGTCAGCACGTCGTAGGTGGCCACAGGCTTCCCGTCCTGGTTGGTCACGGTGGCATCCCACCGCACCTCGCCGTGCGCGGCGTCCTCGCGCGGGGTGATCTGCTTGCAGGTGAGCGTCACCGTCAGCTCGTCTCCCGGGTAGACCGGGGTGAGGAAGCGCAAGTTCTCCAGGCCGTAGTTGGCCAGCACCGGACCGGGATCGGGCTGGACGAACAGCCCGGCCGCGAAGGAGACGATGAGGTAGCCGTGGGCGACCCTGCCGTCGAAGAACGGGTTGGCCCGCGCGGCCTCCTCGTCCATGTGCGCGTAGAAGGTGTCCCCGGTGAACTCGGCGAAGTGCTCGATGTCGGCCAGCGTGACCTGGCGCGGCCCGGCTATCACCGCGTCGCCGATGCGCAGGTCGGCGAGCGACTTGCGGAAGGGGTGGCCGCCGTCGGTAGTCCGTTCGGTACCCGGGATCCAGCGGCGGGTGACGGCCGAGAGCACCCGCGGGCTGGCTTGCACCGCCGTGCGCTGCATGTGGTGCAGCACGCCGCGGACGCCGCCCATCTCCTCGCCGCCCCCGGCCCGTCCCGGTCCGCCGTGCACCAGCATGGGCAGCGGCGACCCGTGGCCGGTGGACTCGGCTCCGTCCTCGCGGTCCAGGACGAGGAGCCGGCCGTGCCAGGGCGCCAGGCCGAGGACCACGTCGCGGGCGAAGGACAGGTCGGCCGTGACGATCGATCCGGCCAGGCTGCCCCGGCCGCGCGCCGCGAGCTCGATCACCTGGTCGGTGCCGCGGTAGCCGATGATCGTGCTGACCGGCCCGAATGCCTCTACCTGATGCGGCTCTGGGCGGCTGGCGTCGTCGGCCTGCAGCAGTAGTGGCGCCATGAACGCGCCCCGCTCGGCGCTGGCTCCCACGACCTCCACGCGGTCCGGGTCACCGGACACGATCCGCCCGGCCGACAGCAGGGCCTTGACCGAACGCCGGACCTCCTCGCGCTGCTCAAGCCCGGCGAGCGCGCCCATCCGCACGCTTTCCTCCGCCGGGTTGCCCACCACCACCTTGGCCAGCCGGTCGCGTGCGGCCTCGGCCACCTGGTCCGCCAGCGCGGCCGGGACCAGCGCCCGCCGGATCGCGGTGCACTTCTGGCCGGCCTTGACCGTCATCTCGCTGACTAGCTGCCGGATGTACAGATCGAACTCTGGCGTGCCCGGCTCCGCCTCGGGACCGAGGACCGAGCAGTTCAGCGAGTCCGCCTCGGCGTTGAATCGCACCGACCGCCCGATGATGGCCGGGTGCGCCCGTAGTTGCTGTGCGGTGGCGGCTGATCCGGTGAACGCCACCAGATCCTGCTCGCCGAGATGATCGAACAGGCCAGCGACGCTGCCGCAGACAAGCTGAAGCGAGCCTTCCGGCAGCAACCCGGAGTCGACCATCAGCTCGACCAGCCGGGCCGTCAGGTAGGCGGTCTGGGTGGCCGGCTTGACCAGGCTGGGCACCCCGGCGATGAACGCGGGGGCGAACTTTTCCAGCGGCCCCCAGACCGGGAAGTTGAACGCGTTGATCTGCACCGCGACCCCGTGCAGGGGGGTAAGAATGTGCTGGGCGACGAACGTCCCGCCCTTGCCGAGCGGCTCGACCGGGCCCTCGGCCAGGATCGTGTCGTTGGGCAGCTCGCGTTTGGCCCGGCTGGCGTAGTTGAGCAGCACGCCGATGCCGCCGTCAACGTCGAACTTGGAGTCTCCGAGGGTCGCGCCGGTGCGGGCGGACAGGGCGTACAGTTCCTGGCGGTGCTCGCGCAGCAGCAGCCCGAGCGACTTGAGCAGCGCCGCCCGCTGGTGGAAGGTCAGCTCGCGCAGGGCCGGGCCGCCGGCGATGCGGCCGTAACTGAGCGCCGCGCCCAAGTCGATGCCGGCCGATGACACCCGGGCGACTTCCTCGCCGGTCACCGCGTCGAGCACCGGCCGCCCCTCGTCCGCGGGTTCGATCCATGCCCCGCCCACATAACTGCGCAGCGCCGTCATCGTCAGCTCCTTACCTGCCGGGCCCTTCAGTTACGCTATCTCCCCGTGCCCGGTGATGCAGCGGCGGAAGCCCTCAGCATGGTGGCCGCGGTGCGAGACGATCCGGCCCGGCGCCTGAGGCTCGCGAGCAGTTTCTACGACGACAGGCCTGGCCGTGCCTCGATCCGGGCCTACCGGCGGGCCGAGGTGGCCTTCATGCACTGGCAGGTCCGCCGGGGCTTGCTCACGTCACCGGACGCTGCCCGGCCCGGTAGCCAGTGGTGGCGATCGGTCAACGAAGGCCTGCTGCGCGACGCGTGGGAGGCGGACCGGCTGCTGGCCGGCCGGCCCGGGCCCGCAAGCAGGCCATCGGTCGCGCGCTGGGCTGACTTCCTGGGTCAGCCCAGCGCCGCGGCCTGGTACCGGGCCCACAATGCCAGCGTCGTCGCGGGATACCTCCAGCACCATCACCTTTGCGCGGCCGAGCTTCCCGTGGAGCGCTTCTTCATGAACGTCGCCTTGGGCCGCATGCTCTACGCGCATGCCCTGGTCGCCAGCCCGAAGCTCGCGCTGGGCCGGGTACGGGCCGTCAGCCGCCTGCTCGGCGATCCGCGCTGGCGGGGCGCGAACCTGTTCCTGTCCCTGCACAACATCTTGCCGGTCAGGTATCCGCTGGCCGGTGTCACGATCAGCGACGTCCTGGCGAGGGAGAATTACGTCGGCCGGCTCATCGACTACGGCGTGATCCTGCCCCGGACGCAGGCGCTGTTCGCCTTCGCGGCGGCGGACCTCAGCAAGCCCCGGCTGCTCGATCTCGTTCAGGACGGCCTTCCCGCCTACGCCTGGACCAACGAGGAGCATCACCCGTGGACGACTACGCGGGCGCGCAGGCTCAGGTCCATCCTGACCTGGCTGACCTCGGCCTGACTGCCTAGGCCCAGTGCTTGAAGGACTAGTGCTTGAAGGACTGGCGCTTCTGCTGGATCTCGGGTGGCGGCTGCGTCTGGGGATGATGCTCAAGCACCCGGACATGCGTCCGCAGATCGTCGAGAAGCAGGTCGGCCAGGTCCATGCTGAAGCCGTTCCTGACCACGATCCGGATCACCGCGGTGTCGGTCAGGTCCGCCGGGAAGGTATACGCCGGCACCTGCCAGCCGCGCATCCGCAACCGTTCCGACAGGTCGAATACCGAGTAGCCGGTGATGTCGTCGCGCAGCTTAAACGCGAACACCGGGAGATCCCTGCCCTCGGAGAGCAGCTCGAACGGGCCCATCTTCGCGATCTCGCCAGACATGTGGACCGCGACGTCCTGGCACGTCTGATGCACGCGCCGGTAGCCCTCATGGCCGAGCCTGATGAAGTTGTAGTACTGGGCGGCGACCTGTGCGCCGGGCCGGGAGAAATTGAGCGCGAACGTCGGCATCTCGCCGCCCAGATAATTCACCCGGAAGACAAGGTCCGCGGGAAGGGCGTCCGGGGTCCGCCACAGGACCCAGCCAACCCCGGGATACACGAGGCCGTACTTGTGCCCCGACGCGTTGATCGAGGCTACCCGGGGGACCCGGAAATCCCATTCCAGGTCCGGCTGCAGGAACGGGGCGACGAACCCGCCGGAGGCCGCGTCTACATGCACCAGGACGTCGTGGCCCCGCTCGGCCTGCAGCCGGTCAAGGGCCTGGCTGATCTCGAGGACGGGCTCGTAGCTGCCGTCCATCGTGGAGCCCAGGATCGCGACTACGCCGATGGTGTTCTCGTCGCACTTGGCCGCGGCCTCGGCTCCGCGCATGTGCAGCCGCCCCGGGACCATCGGCACATAGCGGGGCTCGACCTGCCAGTAGCGGCAGAACTTCTCCCAGCACACCTGGACGTTGGAGCCCATCACCAGGTTCGGCCTGGTCGCATCCAGCCCCGCCGCCTGCCGCCGGGCGCGCCACCGCCATAGCAGCGCCATCCCGCCGAGCATGCATGCCTCGCTCGACCCGGTGGTGGAGCAGCCGGTCGCCGTGCCTCCGGAAGGTGAGTTCCACAGGTTGCTGAGGATGTTCACGCAGCGCCGCTCGAGTTCGGCGGTCTGCGGGTACTCGTCCTTGTCGATCATGTTCTTGGCGGCGCACTCGGCCATCAGCTGCTCGGCCTCGGGCTCCATCCAGGTGGTGACGAACGTGGCCAGGTTGAGCCGGGCGTTGCCGTCAAGGATGAGCTCGTCGCGGACCACCTGCAGCGCGGTGCGCGGGAACACGCCGTGCTCGGGCAGCCGGTACCGCGGGATCTCGCAGCTCAGCTCGCTGACGTAAACCGGGTTGACGTCGAGTCCGGCGTCCTGGCTGGATTCGTCCACCTGAGTGTGCAGCGGCATGGCCCCAGGCTAACCCTGCCCTACCAGCCGGCGCCGAGCGGGGAGCGGCCGGGTCAGCCGAACGGTTGATACCAGAGCTCCAGACGGCCGGCCAGCCAGCGGCCACCCGGCGCGGTAAAGATGGCCGCGCAGCCGATCCGTCACTGGGGTGCGCCAGGCGAAGCTGGTTATGGCGCCACCAAGGCGACCCGACGAAAGCGAGGCGCATGATGACGGCAGTCATCGAGGTGAGGGGGCTCACCAAGCGTTACGGGGTCCAGGCTGTCGTGGACGATATCTCGTTCCACGTCGACAGGGGTGAGATCTTCGGCATCCTGGGCCCGAACGGCGCGGGCAAGACCACCGCGGTGGAGTGCCTGGAGGGCCTGCGGAAACGTGACGGCGGGGAGGTCCGGATCCTCGGCCTGGACCCGCGGACCGACGCTCACCGGCTGCACCAGCGGATCGGCGTGCAGCTGCAGGAGACCCAGCTGCCGGAGAAGCTGAGGGTACGCGAGGCCCTCGAGCTGTACGCCTCGTTCTACCCGGACCCGGCCGACTGGCGCGAGCTGCTCAGCCGCTGGGGCCTGGCGGACAAGGCAGGGACCAGCTTCGCCAAGCTCTCCGGCGGCCAGAAGCAGCGCCTGTTCATCGCGCTGGCCCTGGTCGGGAACCCCGAAGTGGTCTTCCTTGACGAGCTGACCGCGGGCCTGGACCCGGGGGCCAGGCGCGCCACCTGGGACCTGATCAGCAAGGTCCGGGCGCAAGGCGTCACCGTCGTGCTGGTCAGCCATTTCATGGACGAAGTGGAGGAACTGTGCGACCGCGTCGCGATCCTCGAACGGGGGCGGATCGCGGCGCTGGACACCCCGGCGGGGCTGGTGGACCGTGCCGGGGGCGAGTACCGGGTGCGGTTCCGGCCGATGGCGCCGCTCGACGAGCAGTCGCTGGCCGCGCTGCCCGGCGTCGTCTCCGTCATCCGCCGCAGGGCGCAGGTCGACATCGGCGGCAGCGGGGACTTCGCCAGCGCCGTCACCGCGGAGCTGGCCCGCAGGCAGGTCGTCGTGGCCGACCTGCGGATCGAGGGACGCAGCCTGGACAGCGCCTACGTGGCGCTGACCGGCCGCACCATGGACACCTGAGGGAGAAGAGGAAATGAACGGCTTCAGCAGGCTCGCCTTCGTCGAGACCAAGCTGTTCCTGCGCGAGAAGGCCGCGGCCCTGGCGGTGTTCGGGCTGCCGGTGGCTCTCGTTATCGGGTTCGGCCTGATTCCCGGGTTCAACCAGCCGCAGAAAAGCCTGTCCGGTCAGATCGGCACCGAATACATCGCGGCCCTCGGCGTCGCGATCGTGCTGGCGACGCTCGGCCTGAACGGGGTGCCGATGGTCATCGGCCTGTACCGGGAGCGAGGCATCCTGCGCCGTCTGGGTGTCACGCCGGTGCGCCCGCTGACTCTGCTGCTGGCCAAGCTAGCGGTGTGGGCAGCGTCGGCCATCGTGTCGGTGGCGTTCGTCGTCGCGGTGGTGCGGATCGCCTTCCACGTGCCGATGCCGGCCGCGCCGGGCTGGTTCGTCCTGTCGGTCCTGCTCGGCATCGGCTCGGTGTTCGCGCTCGGCATGGTGGCGGCGGCCGCGGCCCCGACCGCCCGCAGCGCGGCCGGGCTCGGCTGGCTGCTGTTCTTCCCGAACATGTTCCTGGCTGGTATCTACTTCCCGGCCGAGGACATGTCGTCGACGATGCGCCAGGTCGGCAACTTCACCCCGCTCGGCTCGGCCCTGCACGCGGTGCGGGACAGCTGGATGGGCCTGGATCCGCGGCCGGAATACCTGGGCATAATGGCAGCGTATGCCGTGATCTTGGGGGCGCTGGCGGCTCGCTTCTTCCGGTGGGAACAAGCGTAGGAAAGGGGATGCGGTGACGGTGCGCACGCCGGATAGCGGCTTCGAATCGATGGAGCAGCGGTACGAGAGGCTCGAACGGTTCGTTCCCTTCCTGCTGCTCAGCGTCCCGCTGATCCCTTATGTGCTCTCGCAGGACCCGACTGCGGGCGCGGTGGGCATCACGGTCGGCGTGGCCGTGGCGGCCGGAGCCTGGATCATGTGGATGATCAACCTGCATCCGGGCTGGACGGAGCGCCGCTGGCTGATGCGCGTCTACTTCACCGGCTTGATCGTGTTCACCGCTGTGCTCACCGTCCGCAGTCCCTGGTTCGCGTTCTTCACCTGGTTCGGCTTCCTGCACGCCTTCCGTTTCCTGGCCGGCCCGTGGCGGTGGGCCGGCTGCGCGGTCGTGGCTATCTTCTTCGGCGTAGCCCAGGCCGGGGATTCCACCGTCCGACCGTGTCCGCGGTGGCTATGTGGCTGCTGCTGGCTGGTGTCGACGTCGTGCTGGTGGGGGCCTTCGTCCTGCTGGGCCAGAAGAGCGAGGAGCAGAACCAGGCCCGGAAGGGAATGATCGCCGAGCTGGCCGAGGCGAACCAGCGGCTGGAAGAGATGATCGCGGAGAACACCGGGCTGCAGGCCCAGTTGCTCACCCAGGCCAGGGAGGCAGGCGCCGGGGATGAGCGGCAGCGGATGGCGCGGGAGATCCATGACACCCTCGCCCAGGGCCTGACCGGGATCATCACCCAGCTCGAGGCGGCCCAGCAGACCGCCAGCGACGCCGAGCGCGAGCGCCGGATCAGCAACGCCAAGCGGCTCGCCCGCGACAGCCTGGCCGAAGCCCGCCGCTCGGTCCAGGCGCTGCGGCCGCAAGCGCTGGAAGACAGCAGGCTCCCGGACGCGCTGGCCGGCGAGGTGGCCCGCTGGTCGGCCACCAGCGGCGTGGCCGGCGAGGTCGAGACCACCGGCGAGGCGCGGGCGCTGCACCCCGAGGTCGAGGTGACGCTGCTGCGCGTGGCGCAGGAGGCGCTGGCCAACGTGGCCAAGCACGCCGGCGCATCACGGGCCGGCGTCACGCTCTCCTACATGGAGGACGTGGTGAGCCTCGATGTGCGCGACGACGGAATAGGGTTCGCCCCGGCCCCAGCCGCCGCAAGCAGAGCCGACGTAAGCAGAGCCAACGGGAGTCCGGCCGGCAGCGGGTTCGGCCTGATCGCGATGCGGCAGCGGGTCAGCCGGCTGGCCGGGCAGCTGGAGATCGAGTCAGAACCGGGGTCGGGTACGGCCGTGTCGGCCAGCCTGCCCGCCATCTCCCTGGGAGAGTCCGAGTGAGCCAGATTATCCGGCTGCTGATCGCCGACGACCACCCGGTGGTGCGCGACGGGCTGCGCGGCATCTTCGAGGCCAGCGGCGAGTTCGAGGTGGCGGGGGAGGCGGCCAACGGCCGGGAGGCGGTCGACCGGGCGGCGGCGCTGCGTCCCGACGTGGTGCTGATGGACCTGCGCATGCCGGTGCTGGACGGGGTCAGCGCGATCAAGATGCTCGCGGAGAAGGGCGTCAGCGCGCGGGTGCTCGTGCTTACCACCTTCGACACCGACACCGACGTGGTGCCCGCGATCGAGGCCGGCGCCACCGGCTACCTGCTGAAGGACTCCCCACCCGACGAACTGCTGCGCGGCGTCCGCGCCGCGGCCCGCGGCGAAGCCGTGCTCTCGCCCTCGGTCGCCACCCGGCTGCTCGGTCAGGTCAGGCAGCCGGCCAGGGAACCGCTCAGCCAGCGCGAACTCGACATCCTGGGGTTGATCGCGCAGGGCTGCTCGAACCGCGAGGCCGCCGCCCGGCTGTTCATCAGCGAGGCCACGGTCAAGACCCACGTGCTGCACATCTACGCCAAGCTCGGCGTCAACGACCGCGCCGCCGCGGTGGCGACCGGGTTCGAGCGCGGCCTGCTCCCGCGCCCGTGAACCGGGGCACGCGCCCGGACCGTTCGGATTAGTGGTCTCTTCTGGTGTACCGGCAGAGCAGGAAGCCGTCGTCTTCCAGGACGTGGACCAGAGTCAGCGGCAGCGGCTGGGGAGCGGGCAGGGCGCCGGCCACGATCCGGCTGGCGCCCGGGCCGGCCATCAGCGGCCCGATGGTCAGGCACAGCTCGTCCATCAGGTCGGCCTCGACCAGCTGGCCGAGCAGGTGAGGGCCGCCCTCGGCGAGCAGGCGGCGGTGGCCGCGGTCGGCCAGCGCGCCGACGGCAGCCTTCAGGTCGACGGTTTCGTCGCCGGCCACGATGACGTCCGCGTGCCTGGCCAACTCCTCGCGGCGGTCGCCCGGCGCCCGGGTAGTGGTAATGACGATCGTGCGGGCATGCAGCGGAGCGTCGGCGATGAGGGGACCAGCCGGGTCGAGGTCGAGACGTCTGCTGACCACCGCGATCGGCGGTGTCGGCGCCCTGCCGTCCCGCAGGTCACGCCAGAGCGCCGGCGGCCTGGCCGGCTTGTACCGCTCGGCGCGCGCCGTCGCGGCGCCGACCAGGATGACGTCGGACAGTGTGCGCAGCAGCGCGAACACCTGCCGGTCGGTGTCGGAGGACAGGCCCGCCGAGGCGCCGTCCAGCACCGCGGCGCCGTCCGCGCTCGACACCATGTTGGCGCGCAGCCACCTGCCGTCCGGGTAGGCGTACAGCGCGGCCAGATCAGGGGTGTCCTGGCAGGAGGGAAGCAGCTGGCGCAGGCTCACTCGGTGGACCGTAGCACGACGACGGCGCGGTCGCGGACCTCGATCTCCCTCTTCGGCGGGTGGATCGCCCCGGGGATCCCGGGCGATGTTGGGTCGGTCTCGATGACGACCTCCCAGCCGGCCGCGTAGCTGGCCTCGGGCAGGGTGAACGTGAGCGGCTTGCTGTGCGCGTTGAACAGCAGCAGGAACCTGGCGTCGGCGATCTTCCCGCCGCGCGGGTCGGGCTCACTGATCGCGTCCCCGTTGAGGAACACCGCGAGCGACTTGGCGTAGCTGGCGCCCCAGTCCGCGTCCGTCATCACCTCGCCGGCCGGGGTGAGCCAGACGATGTCGCCCTGCTCGCCGTCCGGGCCCTGGCCGCGGAAGAACCGGCGCCTGCGGAACACCGGGTGGTCGCGGCGCAGGCCGGCCAGCGTCTCGGTGAACTGCAACAGGTCCTGCTCGGTCGCGGCCAGCCCCCAGTCCAGCCAGGACAGCTGGGTGTCCTGGCAGTAGGCGTTGTTGTTGCCCCGCTGGGTGCGGCCCATCTCGTCGCCGGCCAACAGCATCGGGACGCCCTGCGACAGGAACAAGGTGACCAGGAAGTTCCGCTTCTGCCTGGCGCGCAGTTCGTTGATGGCGGGATCGTCGGTCGGGCCTTCGGCGCCGCAGTTCCACGAGCGGTTGTCGTCGGCGCCGTCCCGGTTGCCCTCGCCGTTGGCCTCGTTGTGCTTGTGGTTGTAGCTGACCAGGTCGTGCAGGGTGAACCCGTCGTGGCAGGTGACGAAGTTGATGGACGCGACGGGGCGGCGCCCGCTCGTGGCGTACAGGTCGCTCGACCCGGTGAGCCGGGACGCGAAGTCCGGCACGGTGGACGGTCGGCCGCGCCAGAAGTCGCGGACCGCGTCCCGGTACTTGCCGTTCCATTCGGTCCACAGCGGCGGGAAGTTGCCGACCTGGTAGCCGCCCTCGCCGACATCCCACGGCTCGGCGATCAGCTTGACCTGGGACACCACCGGGTCCTGCTGGACTAGGTCGAAGAAGGTGGACAGCCGGTCCACGTCGTGCAGTTCCCTGGCCAGCGCGGCGGCCAGGTCGAACCGGAACCCGTCGACGTGCATCTCCAGGATCCAGTACCGCAGCGAGTCCATGACCAGCTGCAGCGAATGCGGGTGCCGGGCGTTCAGGCTGTTCCCGCAGCCGGTGTAGTCGAGGTAGCGCCAGCGCTCGGAGTCCGAGAGCCGGTAGTAGGCGGCGTTGTCGATGCCGCGGAAGGACAGCGTGGGCCCCATGTGGTCGCCCTCGGCGGTGTGGTTGTACACCACGTCGAGGATCACCTCGATGCCCGCCTCGTGCAGCGCCTTCACCATCAACTTGAACTCGCCGACCTGCTCACCGCGCTGGCCCGCCGAGGAGTACCGGTTGTGCGGGGCCAGGAAGCCGATCGTGTTGTAGCCCCAGTAGTTGGTCAGGCCCCTGGCGACCAGGGACTGCTCGGCGACGAACTGGTGCACCGGCATGAGCTCGACCGCGGTGACCCCGAGCCGCTGCAGGTGGGCGATCACCGCGGGATGGGCGAGCCCGGCGTAGGTGCCGCGCTGCGCCGCCGGGACCTCCGGGTGGCACAGGGTCAGCCCGCGTACGTGCGCCTCGTAGATGATCGTCTCGTGGTAGGGGATCTGCGGGGCGCGGTCGTTGCCCCAGTCGAAGAACGGGTTGATGACCACGTTCTTCGGCATATGCGGCGCGCTGTCCTTGGTGTTCCGCTTCCTGGGGTTGGTGAACTGGTAGTCGAACAGGGACTCGTCCCAGCGGAGGTCACCCTCGACCGCCTTGCCGTACGGGTCGAGCAGCAGCTTGGACCCTTCGCAGCGCAGCCCGCGCGGAGGATCGTACGGCCCGTGCACGCGGTAGCCGTACCGTTGCCCCGGCGCGATGCCGGGCAGGTAACCGTGCCACACGAAGCCGTCGATCTCGGTCAGCTCGACCCTGGTCTCGGTAAGCGTGCCGTCACCGTCGTCGCCCTCGTCGAACAGGCAGAGCTCTACACGTTCCGCGACCTCGGAGAAGAGGGTGAAATTGGTGCCCCATCCGTCCCATGTCGCACCAAGCGGGTACGGCGTTCCCGGCCAGATACGCATTCGCCCCCTTTGGCGGCCAGTCGGGTCGCGTCCGGCCAGCGGCCGACTCTTCCGGGTAAGCGTATGCCCGGAGGGACGTACGATACCGGATCGTGACCAGCTGGTCGGGGTCCCTCGGTTTTCTCGAGGGTTATCGGGAGTTTTACCCAGATTTACGCGCCCGACTTACGCCGCCCCGACTTATGCTGCGCTGCGCCTGCGTGATCCCGCGATGGCGAATCGGTCCAGCAGGACCTCCGCCACCTCGGCGCAGGCGCCGAGCGCGGGGGAGACGGCGGCCGCGCCCGCGGCTAGGGCAGCCTGGCGGATCCGGTCGGCGAACAGGCCGGGGGCGAGCAGGTAGGTGGCGACCGTCACCCGGGGCGCCCCGTCCCGGAGCAGGCCGGCTACCGCCGCCGCGGGGGAGGGTTCGGCGGCCGAGGCGTAGGCCGGCCGGACCGCGAACCACCCGGTCCTGGCCTGCCACTGCGCCGCCATCCGGGCGATGGTGGCATTCGCCTCGGGGTCGCTGGAGCCGGCCGCCGCGAGCACCACCGCGGTGCGCGCCGGGTCCTTGAGGCCACCGGGATCTTCCTCAGCGAGGCGGCGTTCCAGCGCGTTCAGCAGCAGCGGGTGCGGCCCGAGGGTGGCGCCGTAGCTGACCCGCGGACGCGGCGTCCTGGCCAGCATGCGAGGGATATCGGCCTTGCTGTGGTGTGCCGCGGTCAGCAGCAGCGGCAGCACGGTCACCTCGCGGTCCGCCTCGATCGTGCCCAGGACCTGCGGCAGCGACGGCGGGGCGTGGCCCAGGAAGGCGGTGCGCAGGTCTAGCCCGGGTGAGCGCTGCCTGGCCACCGCCGCCAGCTCCGCGATGGTGGCCGCGGCGCGCGGGTCCGCGCTGCCGTGCGCGACGGCAACGAGTACCCTCTGCGGGGCCGAGGGGGCCAGGGGGGTACGGGGGGGCGGGCAGCCCCCCCGTTCGCGGGGGGTTCCGGGGGGTCGCCCCCCCGGGCTAGCAGAGTCACGCATGGATGCCGCACTCCGTCTTGCCGGTTCCGGCCCACCGGCCGCTGCGCGGATCCGCGCCCGCCTCGACGCGCAGAGTGCAGGTCGCGCAGCCGATCGACGGGTAGCCGTCGTAGACCAGCGGGTTCACCAGCACGCCGTTGGTGGTGATGAAGTCGTCCACCTGCTTCTGGGTCCAGCTGACGATCGGGTTGACCTTGACCATCTCCCGCCGGTCGTCCCACTCGACGACCTGGGCCTGCCGGCGGTTGCTTGTCTCGTCCCGGCGCACGCCGGTGATCCAGGCGTCGTAGTTGGTCAGCGCCCGCTCCAGCGGCTCAACCTTGCGCAGGTAGCAGCACAGGTCCGGGTTGCGCCCGAACAGCCTGGGCCCGAGCTCGGCGTCCTGTTCGGCCACCGTGCGCGACGGGGTGACGTTGACCAGGTGGATCGGGTACACCACCTCGACCGCGTCCCTGGTGCCGATGGTCTCGGGGAAGTGGTAGCCAGTGTCAAGGAAGACCACGTCGATGCCGGGATGAACGCTCGAGGCGAGATGGATGATCACGGCGTCGGTCATCGAGGAGGTCACGCAGATCCGCTCACCGAACGTGTCCACTGCCCAGCGAATCACCTCTTCGGCCGGCGCGTCGGCGAGTTCCTCCGCGGCCTGTTCGGCGAGGGTTCGCATCTGCTCCGGGTCCTCCAGGCTGGTCCACCGCGCCAGGCTGCGCGTTACGACGGGACTCACAGTGTGACTCCTATTCCGGCAAAGCGTAGCTGGAAAGTCCTCGTGCAGCTGCGACAGTGCCATTCACCGTCGGCCGCACCTTGCGGTTCGAGGTCCTCCTCGCCGCAGTAGGGGCAGTAGAAAGGAACGGCCCTGGTGTTCACGAGAGCTCCGCCTCGCTGGCCCGGGCGGTCCAGGCAGCGAAGCTCTCACCAGGCTCGCGGGCCGCGTCGAACCGGCGCAGCACCCGTTCCACGTAGTCGGGCAGCTCCTCGGCCGTGGTCTTGAGCCCGCGCAGCTTGCGGCCGAAGCCGGAGCCGGAGCCGTCGCCGCCGTTCAGGCTGCCGCCCAGGTGCACCTGGAAGCCCTCGACCTGCCGGCCGTCCGGCCCGGTGACTAGCGAGCCCTTCAGGCCGATGTCGGCGGTCTGGATCCGGGCGCAGGAGTTCGGGCAGCCGTTCACGTTGATCGTGACCGGGGCGGCGAAACCGGGCAGGCGCCGCTCGAGCTCGCTGATCAGGTCGGCGGCCCGGGCCTTGGTCTCGACGATCGCCAGCTTGCAGAACTCGATGCCGGTGCAGGCCATCGTGTGCCTGCGGAACGCGCTGGGACGGGCGGGCAGGCCGGCCGCGTCGAGCTCCTTGACGAGCTCGTCCGTGCGGTCCGACGGCACGTCCAGGATGACCATCTTCTGTTCGGTGGTGGTACGCACCCGGCCGCTGCCGTAGGTGGCGGCCAGCGCGGCGATGACGTCGAGGGTGTCGGCCGACAGCCGGCCCACGGTAGGCGCGAAGCCCACGTAGTAGTTCCCGTCGCGCTGCTTGTGCACGCCCACGTGGTCGCGGATCCCTTGCGGTGGCGCCGTCGGCGCGGGGCCGTCGGGCAGCGCGTAGCCGAGGTACTCCTTCTCGAGCACCTCGCGGAACCGCTCCGGTCCCCAGTCCGCGACCAGGAACTTTATCCTGGCCCGGTGCCGCAGGCGACGGTAGCCGTAGTCCCTGAACAGCCCGGCCACGCCCGCCCAGACCTCGGCGGCCTGATCCGGCCGGACGTACGTGCCCAGTCGCTTGCCGATCATCGGGTTGGTGGACAGGCCCCCGCCGACCCACAGGTCGTAGCCCTGCTCCTGGTTCTCGTTAAGCACCCCCACGAACGCGACGTCGTTGATCTCGTGGATGGCGCACTGCGCCGAGCAGCCGCTGATCGAAGACTTGAACTTGCGCGGCAGGTTGGAGAACGCGGCGTCGCCGATGTACCGCTCGCCGATGGCGGCGATCTCCGGCGTGCCGTCGATGATCTCGTCCGCGTCGATGCCGGCGAGCGGGCAGCCGAGGATCACCCGCGGGGTGTCGCCGCAGGCCTCGGTGGTGGACAGGCCCACCGACTCGAGTGCCTCCCAGATGTCGGGGACGTTCTCGATCTCGATCCAGTGCAGCTGGATGTTCTGCCGGTCGGTCACGTCCGCGGTGCCGCGCGCGTACCGGCGCGAGATGTAGGCGATGACCCGCAGCTGGTCGTTGGACAGCTGGCCGCCGTCGATGCGGATCCGCAGCATGAAGTAGCGATCGTCGAGTTCTTCCGGCTCGAGCACCGCGGTCTTGCCGCCGTCGATGCCGGGCCGGCGCTGGGTGTACAGCCCGTACCAACGGAACCGGCCGCGCAGGTCGGCCGGGTCAATGGAGTCGAAGCCATACTTGGAGTAGACGTCGATGATCCGCTGACGGACGTTCAGCCCGTCGTCGTTCCGCTTGTTTTCCTCGTTCTTGTTGAGCGGCTCGCGATAGCCGAGCGCCCACTGGCCTTCGCCGCGTTTGCGCCTGGCCCCAGTTGCGACTGGCATGTGGAGGGTTCCTTCAGGTTCGGGGACGCGCATGTCACGAGAACCTGGGGCTCCGCTGGTCGCCCGTTTAGACGCGGTTCAGCCGCGGGGTCCAGCAGGATGGCGCCCGGCATCGCGCGCGCGCCCGGTGGGAGAATCCGGGCCGGCGATTATCGGGCGAGCAGACAGATGGCACTGCGGACGCGCAGGAAGTCGACGTGCCGTCGCACGACGAGCAGCGGGTCCGTAACACTCATGACGCCAGGATCACATGTAACGGGCCGGGCTGTCCAGGCAGCGTCCAGCATATGGACGGTGCGAATGGTCATATCCGGCGGCATACGCGTGGCAACACGCCCGCGCCAGCGGCTATTCCCGGCCCTAGCCCTGGCGGAGCCAGCTGAGCGGCGGCTCGGTCGCGGAAGCCCCGGGCTGCCCGGCCGGCGGCAGGTGCTGGCAGTCGCACCAGGTGCCGCCCGGGCACTCCTCGTGGTGGCGCTTCCGGCACGGGACGCAGATCATGTCTCCATTGTGCGACTCCGCCCTTGCATTGCATCCCTCTTACGCGGGTAAATCCAGGACATGCGCCAGGGTGAGTACCTGCTCCCCTTCCCGGACCGGCGGACCGCCGGGACCCTGCTCGCGGAACGCCTCACCCGCGCCGTCGCCCTCGACGATTGGGCCGAACGGGTCGTGGTGCTCGCCCTGCCCAGAGGCGGGGTGGCCGTGGCGAAACAGGTCGCCGCCGTGCTTGGCGTGCCGATGAACGTCATCGTGACCCGGAAGATCGGCTATCCGCGGCAGCCCGAACTCGGAGTGGGTGCAATCGCGGAGGGCCTGGGAACGGCCGTGTACGACGCCGGCCTGCTCGCCCGGCTGTCGCTTTCCCCGGCCGACCTGGCCCGGGTCGTCACGGCCGAGCAGGCCGAGCTGGCCAGGCGGGTGCAGGTGTACCGGGGCGGTCGTCCGTTGCCGCAGGTGGCCGGATGGTGCGTGATCGTGGTGGATGACGGCCTGGCGACTGGCGTGACCGCACGGGCCGCGCTGCGATCGCTGCGCGCGGCGCAGGCGGCCTACATCGTGCTGGCGGCCCCGGTCGCCGCGCCGACGGCGGCGGAAGAGATGCGCGCCGAAGCCGACCAGGTGATCATCTTGGCAACGCCCCGGCGGTTCCGGTCCGTGGGGCAGTGGTACACGTCCTTCGGCCAACTGACCGACGCCGACGTGCTGGCCCTGCTCGGCTGAGCGCTGGTCCTCGGTCTAGGCGGCCCGGTCTAAGCGGCGTTGGCCCGGCGCATGCGGCGACGGCGCTCGGCCGACCGCTCATCCTCGTTCAGGCCACCCCACGTGCCGTACTTCTCCGGTCGCGACACCGCGTAGTTCAGGCATTCAAGCCGCACCGGGCAAGCAGCGCAGACTCCCTTGGCCTTCCGCTCCCTGATCTCCCGCTCCGGCTGGCGCTCGCCGTCGGGGCCGAAGAAGAGCAAAAGGTCTTCGCCCTTGCACGCGGCAGCATCTTGCCACCCCCAGTTCGGGCGAGGAAGCATAGCAGACTGCCGACGTACCTGAGACATGGATCAATCACCTCAACCAAGATGCATCAAATAGTGCGTTACAGTAGAACGTCAGGCTCGTGAACACGAGAACCAGTCCTGTCCGGAAGCCCTCCGCTGCAAGATACAACGCGTCTTCGCGACGTAGTGTTCCCGTGCCCGGGTACGGCGACCTCGTAAGCAAGTGGCTACCATACCGAACGGCTGGCGCCCGCGCGTCGGTTCACCCGTCCTGTAAACCATCGCGCAAGCCGCTGCATGCCCGTCGATAATGATGCCATCCGCGACAGTGGTCTTGCACGCGGGGTGGCGAAATTCCCTACCTGAATTCCAGCCTCCAGCTAGCCTGCTGGGGGAGTGTTCGTGACGAACTGGACAAAGAGAAGGGAGCAAGGCCACGATGGGCACCATGTCAGCGTCGGACGCAGCGCCGCTGCCCCGGCTCGGCGAGGTTTTCTTCGATGTGCGCGGCAGCTCCCGGAGCATGCGCCTGAGCTGGTACGCCGACACCGGAGTCTCCGTCTTCAGCATCTGGCAGGGAGGCACCTGCACCGGGACGTTCCGGCTTCCGATGGAGGAGCTGCCGAGGCTGATCGACGCCCTGCAGCGCGGCGCGCAGGCCCCTGACCCCAGAGACCCCCGAGGCTCCGGGGCTTACGCCAGCCAGCTCCCCGGCGCGCCGACCGACCCGAGGCTGACGGCGCTGCCGGGTGGCTACGGCGGCCGCGAGACCGACTTCACCGGCCCGGTGACCGGAGACTTCCGCGCGCTGCGACCCGACGACCCGGCCGGCACGATGGTCTTCGCCCCGGCAACGCCCAAGGTAGCCCGGGCGCTGCCCCCAGCCCCGCTGGCGCTTCCTCCCGGCCCGGCATCGTCCCAAGGATCCCAGCCGCCGCAGAGCGCGCAGGGCTACCCCGCGGATTACACCGAGCAGTATTACCCGGAGCAGCAGCGCTATCCGGAGCAGCGCGCCGGCCGGCGGGCCCTTCCGGCCGAGGGGGGCTACGGTGACGCGGCCCGTTCCTACGGCAGCCAGTACGCCGACCAGGGCCAGTACCCCGACCAGGGCCAGTACCCCGACCAGGGCCAGTACGCGGCCCAAGGCCAGTACGCAGAGCAGGGCCAGTACGCAGAGCAGGGCCAGTACGCGGCCCAGGGCCAGTATCCCGATCAGGGCCAGTATCCCGATCAGGGCCAGTATCCCGATCAGGGCCAGTACGCCGAGCCCGGCTACGCCCAGCAGGAGTACCAGGACCGCGGTTACGGCGACCAGCAGGGATACGACAGCCGCGGGTACGCCGGGCAGGGTTACGCCGAACCTGGATACGGCTACACCGACCAGGGCTACACCGACCAGGGCTACACCGACCAGGGCCGCAGCGAGCAGGGCTACTCCGGCCAGCGGTACGGTGGCCAGGGCTATGCCGATCCGGGCTACGGCGACCAGGGTTACGCCGATCAGAGGTACAGCGGGCCGACGGCCGGTTCTGACCAGGGTTACTCCGCTGCCCCGTACTCGGGCCAGCCCTATGACAGCGGGTCCTACCAGGGCCAGGGCCAGGGCGCCGAATCCTATGCCGGGCAGGGTTATGACCCTTCCGGGCCAGGCTATGCCAACAGCTCCTACGAAGACCGTGGTTACACCGGGTCCGGTTACCAGGGCCAGGAGCACCAGGGTTACGCCGAGCCCGGTTATCAGGGCCAGCGCTACCAGGACCAGTCCTACCAGGAGCAGCGCTATCAGGGTCAGCGCTACGAGGACGAGCGCTATCAGGAGCCGCTTTCCCAGGATCAGCGTTACCAGGAGCAGGCCTACCAGCAGCCGGGCTACCCGGAACAGGCCTACCCGGAGCAGGCCTACCAGCAGCCGGGCTACCAGGAGCCGGGCGTCCGCCCCGAGCAGGGCTACGAGGAGTACGGTTACCAGGGCTCGGGTAGCCGGGGAGCCGAGAGCACTGCGAGTTCCTCCAGACCCGGGTACGTGGACCAGGGCTACCAGGGTTACGGTGCGCAGGGTTACCAGGAGCAGCGTTACCAGGAGGCCGATACCCCGGCCTTCCCGGACCAGGGGTACGGCGAGTACGGGTACGCCGGGCAGAACCCCCAGGTCCAAGGTGACGCAGGCGCGTACCCGGACCAGGGGTATAGCACCTTCGGCTACGGCGGGAAGGACGACGCCTACAGCCGGGGGAGCGGGCAGTACCAGGATCAGGATCCGGAGGCCACCGCGAGCCAGCAGGCCGTCTCGTCGTTCCCGTACGAAACAGATCCGCCCACGCGCCGGGAACAGAGGCGCCGCCGCGGGCGTTACTAGGTATCAGCCGGTGCGGCTGTGTCCCCGGGCCGCACCTACTGCCTTCGCGGAATACCGTTCGGCTGGAGCCGCGTTGCGCCTTTCGCCGAGAGGCGACCTCCGCACCGGTCATCGTGACGAAGGGCCGGCTGGCTTTGCCAGTCGGCCCTTCGTTCTGCCTGCCGCTAGACGGGCCCAGCCGGGCGAGGCTGCGGCTGCTCGGGGCCGCCCGGCGTGCCCGACTTGCCGTCGGCGACGACGGGAGGTTCCTCCTTGTCTGGTTGAGGCGGGACAGGACCGACCACCGCGTTGAGCACCTGGGAGTTGGGAACGGACATCACGCTGCCGTCGGTGTCGAGGCGAACGTAGGTGATCCCGATATCGGTCACGATGCCGTCGATCGTGCCGCCAAGTGCCCCAGCCCGCAGCCGGATCGTGTCGCCCACCCTGAACGGCCTGGCGAAGACAAGCACCAGCCCGGCGAACACGTTGCCGAGCGCCTGCTGTGCCGCGATGCTGAGGAAGACAGTGGTGAGCGCCCCGCCGAGGACGAGCTGGCTGACGTTAACGCCGAACAGCACGAGCGTGATCACCAGCGTCGTGAATGCGCCGACGATCAAGATCGCGTACCGGACGATGGCGGAATGCGCCGGGCCGGCCTTCGGTTCGAGCAACTCCCTCGACTTCCCGGCCAGGCCATAAGTCGCCGTGGACCCGAAAACGAGGAACAGCACGGCTGTGCCGTAGATGATGAACTGGTTGGTCAGATAGCTCGTGCCGAGGAAGGTGGACCGGCCGTAGCGGGCCCGGTGGGAGATGACCGCGGCGGCGATCGCGAGCAGCAGCGCGATAATCGACTTCCACGGTCGTGTCCTGCGCTTGACGCGCTCAACCTGCGCCGACAGATCGATCTGCCTCCCGTTCTGCACTCGTGCTCCTCCTTTCGCGGCTAATTCGTGCGCCTAACGCTATCCGGCTCCAGGCTGGCCCCGCTGATGACCCCGGAGAACCAAAAGCGCTGGGGAGCGGGTGCTCCCCAGCGCCAATGCGAGATAACAGCCTAGCTGATCAGCGGCCTGCCCACGGGGAACCTGAGCTTCCCGGCGGCGATGCCGTTCGAGGCGATGGCCGCCGAGGCGTACCAGGCGGCGAGCGCGGTGATCAGGCCGACGTAGCCGCCGACCTTGATCGTCCCGGTGGGGAGCAGTGCCGCACCAGCGTTGAAGTTACCGATGCACAGGACGATTTCGGTGATTTCCAGGGTGAGGAAGACTGCGAACACCGCCACGTTGACCTGGGTGCTCAGGATCAGCATGTAGGTGTTGAAGATGGCAAAGGCGAGCAGTATCCAGCCTAGATCGTGGTTGAGCGCCGTGACCGTCGCCGCCAGTGTGGCCGGCTTAGCGGCCGCGACCGCCGGGTTCACGACCAACTGGACCCACAGGCCAAGGCCGATCCAGAAGCCGCCGTAGGTGGAGAACGCGGTGGCGCCGAACACGTTCCTGTTGCGGAACTCCCACATGCCGGCCAGCAACTGGCCGAGGCCACCGTAGGCGAAGGCATAGCCAAGCCACGCGTTGCCGGTGGCATGGCTCATCCAGCTGGTGTTCTTGGCGGACAGCAGGAAGGTGGTGAGAGCAAAGGCGGCCAGCCCCAGCGGGGCCGGGTCGGCAATGCCCGATACGGGGACAGAGGTGGCTGGGCTGGGCTGAACTGTGCGGTCTTCGCTGACGCTCAAATCGATCCCTCCTAGTGAGGAACGGCTCGTCCGGCTCCCGGCGTACCATGCGGCGTCGAGAGGGCGGGGGTGCCCGGCGTTAACTGCGTGACTGGCATGCAGACCTTGTCTTACACACCAAAACCTCCATGCCAGAACCTTCCTCTGGCCACATCCGGCACAGATTGACCAGATGAATGATTCGCCAACAGCGTAACGCCGAGTCCGTGAGGGTGCGAGACCTAAAGTCTTTCACTTTTCGTAACTATTCGGATGCTGCCTCATGGTGAGACGTCCGATGCGTTCTGGGCCGCTTTTCGCACGGAACTCGGGATAAGCCTCGTTCGCAAAGGGGATCTTCGCCAAGTGCCGCCCCGACGGCGGCGCCGACGTCCGCCGTCGCGCCCATGCGACGCAACGCGCGGCCCAGCGCGACCAGCGCGATCACCGGGCCGAGCGGGTAGACCGCCGGGCCCATGTGCGCTATCTGCACGACCGGCAAGCCGGCTTGGCCGCCGGACAGCATCACTCCCGACCTCATACGGGCGATCGCTCGGACGTCCGCTTCAGCGAGTCGGTCTGTCCCACCTTGGCATCCGCGGGCACTCGTGCTCTCGCCAGCCGGGGTTCGGCCGGATGCTGGGTTAGGATCAAGAGGAAACGAGGAAGGGTCCGTGCCGATGACCGACCGACCGATTCGCGCGTCCGACAAAGAGCGGGAGAGCGTTGTCGACGTTCTCCGGGATGCGTACACGGATGGCCGCCTGACGCTGGAGGAATTCGAGGAACGCACCTCGGCCGCCTATGCCTCGAAGACCTGGCCCGACCTGCGCGAGCTGACCGGGGACCTGCCCGTCGAACCGGTACTCGGTGCTGACCTGCCGCAGCGGCTACCGCGCCCGGTGCCCGCCGCGCAGCAGGTGGCGCCGTCGGTGCCCCGGCCGCGTCAAGGCGGGCGCGACCGCCCGCTGGGCAGGCTGCTGCCGGTCATCTTCGTCTGGATCATGATCGCGGCGGCGGCCGGATCGCCGGACACCGCGGCCGCGCTCTCGGTCGTTTTCATCTGCCTGCTCGCGTGCCGGGTAGGGTACGGAGGACGCTGATAACCGTCAGTGACGGCCGACGCGCAGTCCCGCGTCATTAACCGGTAATACTTATCTCCTGCCTGGCAGGCAGCTACTATGAGTCGGCCGACGTGGCGAAATCGCGTGGGCATGCTGGATCTCCCGGGGCCTGCGGGATCAGCGAAAGGGACAGAGGATTCCCGGCAGACTCAGAGAGTCAGGAGGCGGTCGTTGTCGAATGCGACCACTGGCAGCGATCGGCTCATTCCTGATCAGCAGCCGCCCGAGCAGGAGCGGGGCTCGCGGCTGACGCGGCTCACCCGCCCCGTGGTGACGCACTGGCAATTCACCATCGTGCTTGCCGCCGCCGTCCTGATGCGGATTATCGTGATCCTCGGCTATCCGCCGATCCTGTGGTTCAACGACTCTTACAACTACATCTTCGACGCCGTGACGCATATCCCGGACAAGGTCCGGCCGAACGGCTACCCGTTCTTCATCGACCTGCTGATTCCCCTGCACAGCGCCTATCCGCTGACCCTGCTGCAGGCGGCCATGGGGGTCGTCATGGGCGTCATCATCTACGCCCTCCTGCGCCACCGGGGGCTGCCCTGGTGGGGAGCGGCGCTGCCTACGCTGCCCGTCCTGTTCGACTCTTACGAACTGCACCTCGAGCACATGGTCACCGCCGACACGCTGTTCATCTTCCTCGGCACCCTCGCCATCGTGATCCTCTGCTGGAGTGACCGCCCGTCGGTCCCGGTCATGGCCGTCGCCGGGCTGCTCATCGGCTACGCCACCCTGGTGAGGTCCGTCGGCCAGCCGCTGCTCGTGGTCGTCCTGGTGGCCATGCTGGTCAGGCGGGTGGGGTGGCGGCGCCTGGTTACCCTGCTCGTGGCCGGCGTCGTGCCCATCGCCGCGTACATGTTCTGGTTCCATGGCACATACGGCAAGTACGCGCTGACCGAATCCTCGGGCACCTTCCTGTATAGCCGGGTCAGCACGTTCGCCGAGTGCGCCAAGATCAACCCCCCGGCCGACATCCGCGCGCTGTGTGACCCGACGCCGACGCACCTGCGCCCGGTGTCGGGGGAGTACCTGTGGGCGGACAACGAGCTATGGCCCGACAACCACGTCACCACCCCGCTGTATAACCTGACCAACTCCACTGACAACTCCCTGCGGTTCACGCCGCGGGTCAACGGCATGGCGGAGAAGTTCGCCAGGGACGCCATCCTGGCCCAGCCGGTTGACTACCTGCGCGTGGTGACCCATGACACGCTGCACACCTTCGGCTGGAACCGGCAGCCCGACCCGAACAACTACTACGGGAACAGCCCGGCCTTCCAGTTCGTGACGGGCCCGACCCTGGACGCGCTGATCCCCTGGTGGGCAGGCCCGGACGTTCCCGCACATCTCGCCAAGTGGACCAAGAAATACGGGAATGACGTCTCGGCGGTCCATATGTACGCGGCGCGGCAGGAATTCGGCGGGGCGGGGCTTGGGAACACCAAGGTGGTCCAGCCATGGCAGCGGCTGCTCCAGATCTACCAGCGGTATATCTACCTGCGCGGCACGCTGCTTGGCCTGATCGTGCTCATCGGCGCCGCCGGCGTGCTGGGTCGCTGGCGCCGATGGGGCGGCATCGGCCTGCTGCCCTGGCTGGTGGGAGCGTTGATGATCGTGTTGCCGCCGATGACCGCCGGGTTCAGCTACCGGTACGTGATCGCCGCGATTCCCGTCGCCTGCCTGGCGGCCGGCCTGGCGTTCGCCCGCAGGCCGGGGGACAAGTCAGTGGGCGCCCTGGCGGCCGATCTGCGGCGGCACCTTGGCCGCGGCGGCGCTGTCGAGCAGGAATAGCGTCCGCTGCCTGCCGCGGGCACCTGCGGCAGGCACCTGCACGGGCCCGGCGTCGGACAGCGCCATCGCGATCGCGTTGGCCTTGTCGGGGCCCGATGCGATGATCCAGACCTCGCGAGCAGCCTGGATTGATGGCAGGGTCATGGTCAGCCGGGTCGGCGGGGGCTTGGGTGAGCCGCGTACCGCCACGACCGGCCGCTCGTCGTACAGCGCGGGCATGCCGGGAAACAGCGAGGCGACGTGCCCCTCGGGGCCGATGCCGAGCATCAGCACGTCGAACGCGGGCACCGGCCCGTGGTCCTCAGGCCTGGTCGCGGCGGCCAGCCACGACGCGTACCCGGCGGCCGCCGCCTCGGGGTCGTCGCCGTCGGGCCCGTCGGAACCCGGCATGGGATACACCCGGGCCGGGTCGACGTCCACGTGATCGAGCAAGGCCGAACGCGCGCCGGTCTCGTTCCTTTCCGGGTCGCCCGCCGGAAGGAACCGCTCGTCGCCCCACCAGATGTCCAGGTGCCGCCAGTCGATGGCGTCCCTGGCCGGGGCGACGGCGAGCTCGGCCAGCACCTTGGTGCCGATGCCGCCTCCGGTCAGCACGACCGAAGCGGTGCCGCGCGCGGCCACCGCGTCGACCAGCCTGGTAACCAGACGAGCGGCAATGGCCTTGGCGAGCAGTTGCGCGTCCCGGTGCACGATCACCTCGGGAACGCTCACGGTGTTAGCCCCGCTCGCCTCCGGGGCGCCTTTAGGTGCCCCTTTGGCTCGCTCACTGAGCGGAACCTCCGGCCAGCGCACGCAGTGTTTCCGCGTAGACCTCGTCCGGCTCGAGCCTGCGTAGTTCCTCGGCGATCAGGTCTGCGGCCTCCCGCCGGTGCAGCGCCACCCGGCGTTCCGGCCGCCCCGGCCAGGACAAGGTGGCGTTCCGGCCGTCCGGCCGGGACAGCGCGACCTTCCCGTCCGCCGTATCGAAGCTGACCTCGGTGATCCCCGGCCCGCCGGACTCGCCGCGCTGGACCTCGATGCCGAGCCGCAGTCCGAGCCAGGCCGCGATCAGGTCCGCGCTCGGGTTGTCCGGCTCGGCCAGGACCTCGCCGCTGAGCAGCTCGGGGTAGGGCTGGTCCAGGGTGGCGGCGAGCAATGAACGCCAGGGCGTCGAGCGGGTCCAGCTCAGGTCGGTGTCGCCCGGCTGGTAGGCCTTAGCCAGGGTCAGCAGCATCTCCCTCGGCGCCTCGCTGGCCGCCGCGTCGGTCACTCGCCGCCGGGCGACCGCGCCGAGCGGATCCGCGCTCGGCGAGGGCGGGGCCTCATCGGGCCACCAGGTGACCACGGGCACGTCGGGAGCGAGCAGCGGCGCGACCACCGAGTCGGCGTGCTGGCCGAGCGGGCCGTACATGCGGAGCAGGATGGTCTCGCCGGGGCCGGTCTCGCCCACCCGGATCTCGGCGTCGAGCCGGGACTCGGCCTTGGGCTTGCGGGTGATGACGGCGAGCACCCGGCTCGGGTGCTCACGGCCCGCCTGGTTGGCCGCGCGGACGGCGTCGTACTGCGCGGCCTCGTCGGTGACGATGATCAACGTCAGCACCATGCCGGAGGCGGGGCCGCCCATCCGGCGGCGCGCCTGGGTCAGCGCCTCGTGGATCGCGCCGGTGGTGGTGTCGGTCAGGTCGATGGTCATCGCGGCCTCCCTGCCAGCCCTACAAACGCCGCCATGCTCGCCCGTCCCGTGCCATCAGCGCGTCGGCCGACGCCGGGCCCGCCGAACCGGCCGGATACTGGTCCGGCTTGGTGTATGAAGCCCAGAATTCTTCCACCGGATCGAGGATCCGCCAGCCGAGCTCGACTTCCTGCTGCCGGGGGAACAGCGGCGGGTCGCCGATGAGGACGTCGAGCAGCAGCCGCTCGTAAGCCTCGGGGCTCGACTCGGTGAAGGACTCGCCGTAGGCGAAGTCCATGTTCACGTCCCGGACTTCCATGGCCGTGCCCGGCACCTTTGAACCGAACCTGACCGTGATGCCCTCGTCCGGCTGGATCCTGATCACCATGGCGTTCTGGCCGAGTTCCTCGGTGTCGGTGGCGGAGAACGGCAGGTGCGGGGCGCGGTGGAAGATCAGCGCGATCTCTGTCATCCGGCGCGGCAGCCGTTTGCCCGCGCGCAGGTAGAACGGCACCCCGGCCCAGCGCCTGGTGTCGACGCCCAGCCGCAGCGCGGCGTAGGTCTCGGTGCGGGAGTCCGCCGGGATGCCCTCCTCCTCGAGGAAGCCGTGCACCTGGCGTCCGCCCTGCCAGCCGGCCGAGTACTGCCCGCGCGCCGTCCCCGTAGCGAGGTCGGCCGGCAGCCGGACCGCGGACAGCACCTTCACCTTCTCCATCCGCAGCGAATCCGCGTCGAACGCGACCGGCTCCTCCATGGCGGTCAGCGCCAGCAGTTGCAGCAGATGGTTCTGCATCACGTCCCGGGCGGCGCCGATGCCGTCGTAGTAGCCGGCCCGGCCGCCGATGCCGATGTCCTCGGCCATCGTGATCTGGACGTGGTCCACGTAGCCGCGGTTCCAGATCGGCTCGTACATCTCGTTGGCGAAGCGGAGCGCCAGGATGTTCTGCACCGTCTCCTTGCCGAGGTAATGGTCGATGCGGAACACCGCGTGCGGCGGGAAGACCCCTTCCAGGGTCGCGTTCAGCTCCCGCGCACTGGTCAGGTCGTGACCGAACGGCTTCTCGATCACCACCCGGCGCCACCCGCCGTCCGCCGAGTCGGCCAGGCCGCTGCGCTTGAGCTGCCGCACCACGGTGGGAAACTGGCCCGGCGGGATGGACAGGTAGAACGCGTAGTTCCCGCCGGTACCCCGGTCCGCGTCGAGCTGCATGACGCACGCGGCCAGCTGATCGAAGGCCTGGTCGTCGTCGAACGACCCGGACACGAACCTGACGCCCTCGCTGAGCTGCTGCCACACCGCGTCGCGGAACGGCGTTCGCGCGTACTCCTTCACCGCTTCGTAGGTGAGCTGGGCGAAGTCCTCGTCCTCCCAGTCCCGGCGGGCGAAGCCGACGAACGAGAAGCCCGGTGGCAGCAGGCCGCGGTTGGCCAGGTCGTAGACGGCCGGCATCAGCTTCTTGCGCGCCAGGTCCCCGGTGACCCCGAACATGACGAGCACGCAGGGACCGGCCACCCGGGGGATACGCCGGTCCCGCGGATCGCGGAGCGGATTGCGCGATTCTGACATCTCGTCCAGTCCTGCGATGACGCCGGGGTTACCCGGGGCCAGGCCTTGGTCCGTCGTCACTCAGAGCCCCGTGTTCGATCTGATCGTGTCGAGCAGTTCATTCCACGACGCCTTGAACTTCGCCACGCCCTCTTCCTCCAGCACCTGCACCACGTCGTCGTAGGCGATGCCGAGCTTCTCCAGGTCGGCGAAGAGCATCCGGGAGGCGTCGTAGGTGCCGTGCACGGTGTCGCCCCGCAACTCGCCGTGGTCCGCGGTCGCCTTGATCGTCGCCTCGGGCATGGTGTTCACCGTGTCGGCGACGACTAGCTCGACCACGTACATGGTGTCCGGGTACGACGGGTCCTTGGTGGAGGTTGAGGCCCACAGCGGCCGCTGAACGTTCGCGCCCCGTGCGGCCAGGGCGAGCCAGCGCTCCTCGGCGCACTTCTTCTCGAACAGCTCGTAGGCGAGCCGCGCATTCGCGATGGCCGCCTTCCCGCGCAGCGCCTTGGCCTCCGGGGTGCCCAGCTTGTCGAGCCTGGCGTCGACCTCACTATCCACCCGGCTGACGAAGAAGGAGGCCACCGAACGAATCTGGGAGATGTCATGCCCGGCCGCCGCGGCCTTCTCCAGGCCCGCCATGTACGCGTCGATGACCTCACTGTGCCGCTGGAGCGAGAAGATCAGCGTGACGTTGACGCTGATCCCCTCCGAGATGGCCTGCGTGATCGCGGGAAGCCCTTCGACTGTGGCGGGAATCTTGATGAACAGGTTCGGCCGGTCCACCATCCACCACAGCGCCCGAGCTTCCGCGCTGGTCTTCGCCGTGTCATTGGCCACCCTCGGGTCGACCTCGATCGACACCCGGCCGTCCTGGCCGCCTGTCGCGTCGTACACCGGGCGCAGAACGTCGCACGCCCAGCGGATGTCATAGGTGGTGATCAGACGGGACGCCTCTTCGATGGAAACCCCGCGGGTCTTCAGGTCGGCGAGCTGCTCGTCGTAGGCGTTGCCGTTGGCCAGCGCGTGCGCGAAGATCGTCGGGTTGGAGGTCACGCCGACCACGTGGTAGTCGTCGATAAGTTCCTGCAGGTTGCCGGTGCGAAGCCGGTCGCGGCTGATGTCATCCAGCCACACCGACACTCCGGCCTCGGATAGCTGTCCGAGAACGTCAACTGACACGGTTGCTTTCCCTTCCTGCGTGCCGCGGCGGGTTAGTCCCTGACCCGCGCCAGACTGTCGCGTGCGGCGGCGGCTACCCGCTCCGCGGTGATGCCGAACTCCTGGTACGTGCGCGGATGGTGGAGGGCAGCACCTCACGCCGGTACGACTCGTCCTGGTCGTTGAACCACTCGACGCACGGCATGGACACCACCCGGGCGGAAACGCCGTCGGCGGCCAGCTGCTCGCGGGCCTCGAGCGCGATCGGGACCTCGCTGCCGGTCGCGATCAGGATGACGTCGGTGCCGCCTGCCAGCACGTAACCGCCGCGAGCCACCTCCTCGGCGCTCTCCAGGCCCTGCCCATTACCGGCTGAGCGGTCGAGCACGGGCAGGTTCTGCCTGGTCAGGCACAAGGCAGCGGGGCGGGCCCGCTCCAGGATGGTCCGCCAGGCGACGACCGTCTCGTTCGCGTCACCCGGCCTGACCACCTCCAGGTGCGGGATGGCGCGCAGCGCCCACACGTGCTCGATCGGCTGGTGGGTGGGACCATCTTCGCCCAGGCCGATGGAGTCGTGCGTCCAGACGTAAGTGACCGGCAGGTCCATCAGCGCCGCGAGCCGTACGGAGGGCCGCATGTAGTCGCTGAACACCAGGAACGTCCCGCCATAGGGCCGGGTGCCGCCGTGCAGCGCGATGCCGTTGAGGATCGAGCCCATGCCGTGCTCGCGGATGCCGAAGTGCATCGTCCGCCCGTACGGGTTGCCGGGCCACATGGCGGTCTGGTGATCCACCGGGATGAACGAGGGCTCGCCTTCCATCGTGGTGAGGTTGCTCTCAGCCAGGTCGGCCGAGCCGCCCCACAACTCGGGCAGCGCCGGACCGATCGCGGTGAGGATCGTCCCAGACGCCTTGCGGGTGGCCATGCCCTTGGCGTCGGCCGGGAACGACGGGAGCTTCCCGGCCCATCCCTCCGGCAGGCGGCGGTCGGCCAGCCGGTCGAACAGTTCCTTGCTCCGGGAGTTGGCGCTCGCCCAGGCGGCGAATGGCTCCTCCCAGTCCGCGTGCAGCTTCTTCCCGCGCTCCGCGACCTGGCGGGCGCGGTTCAGCGCCTCGTCCTCGACAGGGAAGTCGACCTCGGGATCGAAATGTAGGATCTCCTTGGTCGCCTTCACCTCGGGCACGCCCAGCGCGGATCCGTGCGCCGCGCCGGTGTTCTGCTTGTTCGGCGCGGGCCAGCCGATGATCGTGCTCAGCGCGATGAACGACGGCGCCTCGGTGTGCTCCTTGGCGTTCAGGAACGCCTGGTACAGCGCCGGCACGTCCTCGTGGTAGCCACCGGGGGTGCGCCAGTTCACCTTCTGCACGTGCCAGCCGTAGGCCTCGTAGCGCGCGGACACGTCCTCGGACTTGGCGATGTTGGTGTTGTCCTCGATGGAGATCTGGTTGTCGTCGTAGAGGACGATGAGGTTGCCGAGCCGGTGGTGGCCTGCGAGCGAGGACACCTCATGGCTGATGCCCTCCTCGATGTCACCGTCGGAGACGAAGCAGTAGATGAAGTGGTCGAACGGACTGCTGCCCGGCGCGGCGTCCGGGTCGAACAGGCCGCGCTCGCGGCGGGCGGCCATGGCCATGCCGACGGCGTTGCCGATGCCCTGCCCGAGCGGTCCCGTGGTGGTCTCCACGCCGGAGGTGAGCCTGTGCTCCGGGTGCCCGGGCGTGATGCTGCCCCAGGTGCGGTAGCCCTCCAGGTCATCCAGGGTCAGCCCGTAGCCGGACAGGTACAGCTGGATGTACAGGGTGAGGCTGGAGTGCCCGCACGACAGCACGAAGCGATCGCGGCCCGGCCAGTTAGGATCGGCCGGGTCGTGTCTGAGTAGCCGCTGGAAGAGCAAGTAGGCCGCAGGCGCGAGGCTCATCGCCGTGCCTGGGTGTCCTGAGCCTGCCTTTTGCACCGAATCCATCGCGAGGACCCGGATGAGATCGACGGCGCGCTCGTCGGTCGCCGTCCAGTCAAGATTGGCCTGAGTGCTCACGTTACGAGCTTATCGGTCTAGCGGCTCCGCATGCCTGGTGGGTACGGTCACCGTCGGCTCTGTTTGCGCAGTGTTAACCGGTCTCCGCTCGCGCACCGCGAAGAACAGCCGCAGTACAGCGATCCAGACCAGCACCGAACCGGTCACGTGGACCCACACCAGCCCGGCGGGCATGTGGGTGAAGTACTGGATGTAGCCGATGACGCCCTGCGAGCCCAGCGCCGCGAGCATAAGCCAGCCGGCCCGCACCGCCCGCGGCGGCGCGCCGGACAGCCGCAGCCCGAGCACCAGCGCGACCGCCAGGCCAGCCAGCAGCCAGCCGATGTCGGCGTGCAGCTGGGTGACCCCTTCGAGGGGCAGCTTGTACCGGGGCGTGTCGGCGTGGCCGGCCAGCGGGCCGGTGCCGGTGACCACCGTGCCGGCCGCCAGCATCACGCAGGTGACCGCGACCAGGGCCGCGGAGATCAGCTGCAGGTCACGCCGCGGGGTGCTGACCCGGGGGGACGACCCCCCGGAACCCCCCGCGCACGGGGGGGCTGCCCGCCCCCCCGTACCCCCCTGGCCCCCTCGGCCCCCCTGGCCCCCTCGGCCCCCCGGGAATCTCATCTGCAGGGCGACTGCGGCGGCCACGATCGAGGCGGAGACCAGGAAGTGCACCGAGACCGTGGCCGGATTGAGGTTGGTCAGCACGACGATCCCGCCGATCACCGCCTGCGCCACCACGCCCAGCGGCTGGGCCGCCGCCAGCCACACCACGTCGCGCCGTCGCTTCCCGTCTGGCCGGAACCGCCAGGCCGCGATGAAGATCAGTCCGGCGATGATGACCAGCGGGAAATTCAGCAGCCGGTTGCCGAACTCGATCCAGGTGTTCAGCAGCGTCTGCCCGGCGTTCTTGCTGGCCACGATGTCCGCCGCGCTGCACTGCGGCCAGTCCGGGCAGCCGAGCCCGGAGGCGCTTAGCCGCACTGCCGCACCAGTCGACATGATCACCGTGTCGGCGATGACACCGGCCAGCGCGAGCCGCCGCATCGAGTCCGGCGTCGGCGACAGCACGGGCCCGGTCCAGGACTTCAGGTCGGCGAGCACGCCCTTATGGTAGAGCGCCGTTGGGGCCCGAGGGTTGTCCCCCCGTGGCTAGTGCTGCGCCGCTCCGGCGCAGGCAACCATCACGCAGCCGATGGCCAGCCATTCCAGCACGCTCAGCCGCTGGCCGAGCAGGGCCAGCCCGATCAGCGCCGCCACCGCGGGCTCCATGCTCATCCACACCCCGAACAGCCGCATCGGCATCCGCCGCAGTGACTCGAGTTCCAGCCGGTAGGGGACGACGGAGGACAGCACCCCGATGGCAACGCCGGTGGCGAGCACGGCGGGCCGGAACATCGCACTGCCCCCGGCCGCCACGGCGGGCGGCGTGACGACGACGGCCGAGACCACCATCGCGATGGCCAGGCCGGCCGAGCCGGGAAACCGGCGGCCGGTCGCCGAGCTGAGCACGATGTAGGCGGCCCAGCAGGCCGCGGCCAGGCCCGCGAACAGCACTCCGGCCAGGTTGAGGTGCCCGTGCCCGCCCTGGGTCAGCAGCACCACGCCGGTCGCCGCGAGCACGACCCAGCCCACGTCCCGAAGATGCCGCGATCCCGCCACGGCCACGGCCAGCGGGCCGAGGAACTCGATGGTGACGGCGACCCCGAGCGGGATCCGGGCGAACGACTGGTAGATCGAGAAGTTCATAACCCCGAGAGAGATACCGAACGAGCCGACGATGGCGGCGTCCGCGAAGGCTCGTCGCTCCCTGAGATCACGCACCGAGCGCATGAAACCGGGCCCGGACAGCGCCACCAAGGCCACGGCGGAGGTCCACAGCCGCAGCCCGGTCACCGCCGCGGGCGGGATCTGCCCGAACAGCCGGTCCGCCAGGCCCGCCCCGAACTGCACGGACACGATCCCGGTGACGATCATCACGGCAGGCAGCACCGTCGCGCCCTGGGCTATCCCGGATCGGGTCTCCTCGGAATGGACTTTCCGGAAATGAAATATCCGGGACTGGGTGGTGTCCTTTACTCCCACTTGAACAGCCGCGCCGCGAGGATGATCGCCGCCGCGGCCCAGACCATCAGCGTGACCGTGTTTCCCATCGGGAAGGCGGTGCCCTGCTGCAGCACGCTGCGCAGCCCGGTGGACAGCGCGCCGGTCGGCAGCAGCTCGAGGACGGGCCGCGCGCCCGCCGGGAACTTGGTGAGCGGGAAGACCACGCCCCCCACGCCGAGCAGCACGATGTAGACCAGGTTGGCCCCGGCCAGCGTGGCCTCGGCGCGCAGCGTGCCCGCCATCAGCAGGGCCAGTCCGCTGAACGCCGCGGTGCCGAGCAGGATGAGCAGCGGCGCCACCACGATCGCGGCCGGGCTGGCTTCCGGCCGCCACCCGATGGCCAGCGCGACGACCAGGATCAGCGCGCCCTGCAGCAACTCCACCGCGATCACGGTGACGGTCTTGGCTGCGATCAGCCCGGCGCGGGACAGGGGAGTGGCGCCGAGCCGCTTGAGCACGCCGTACCGCCGCTCGAAGCCGGTGGCGATGGCCTGGCTGGTGAACGCGGTGGACATCACCGCCAGCGCGATGATCCCCGGGGTCAGGAAGTCGATCCGGCTCATCCCCGCGCCGAAGTTCACCAGCGGCTCGAGGCCGAACGCGGCCAGCAGCAGCAACGGGATGATCAGCGTGAGCAGCAGCTGCTCGCCGTTGCGCAGCAGCGTCCGGGTCTCCAGCGCGGCCTGCGCGGCGATCATCCGCCGCAGCGGCGCCGCGCCCGGGGCCGGTGCGAACACCGGCGCAGCGCTCACCTCGTCAGAGGCCATGCCCGGCGTCAAGAGCGGAGTTCCTTCCCGGTCAGCTCGAGGAACACGTCCTCCAGCGTGCGGCTCTCGATCCGCAGGCTGTTGGCCAGTACACCTCGCTCCGCGCACCACGCGGTCACCGCGGCGAGCAGCAGCGGGTCCACCGCGCCGGGTACCTCGACGACGTAGTGCCCGGCTGGCGACTCCTTGGCCAGGCTGGCCGGCGGCAGTGCGGCCAGCAGGCTCTCGATGTCAAGGTCGGCTTCCGCGCGGAACCTGAGCTGGCCCACGGTGCCGGTGAGCTGCCCCGGCGTGCCCTCGGCCACTAGCTGGCCGTGATCGATGATGGCCACGTGATCGCACAGCCGTTCGGCTTCCTCCATGAAATGAGTGGTCAGGATGATGCTCACGCCGACCGCACGCAGCTGCCCGATCAGTTCCCAGGTAGCGTGCCTAGCCTGCGGGTCCATGCCGGCCGTGGGCTCGTCGAGGAACACGAGCTCGGGGCGGCCGATGACGGCCGCGGCGAGCGACAGCCGCTGCTGCTGCCCGCCGGACAGCCGCTTGTACGGGGTCCGCGCGACCGGGGTCAGGCCGACCAGGTCGAGCAGCGCCTGGACCGCGACCGGGCGGGCGTGGAACCGGCTCAGCAGGTTCAGGTAGTCGGCCGCGGGCACCGACGGGGGGATGCCGCCGGATTGGAGCATCACTCCGACCCGGGGCCGCAGCGCCCTGGCATCGCGCACCGGGTCCAGGCCGAGAATACTTACCATGCCCTGGTCGGGCCGCCGGTAGCCCTCGCAGATCTCGATGGTGGTGGTCTTGCCCGCGCCGTTCGGCCCCAGGATGCCGGTGACCGCGCCGCGCGCCGCGCTCAGCGTCAGCCCGTCCACCGCCGTCGTCTGGCCGTACCGTTTGACCAGCCGGCTGATCTCGACGGCGGGCTGCTGCGGGACCGTGCTCACGCACGCGAGTCTACGGCGGTCAGAATCCGCCTCGTGCGACACCGGTCACCTTGGCCCACGCCCGCTGCTCGAGCACCGTGTGGGAGATTAGGTTCCCTGCAGTAGGGTGCGGAACTCGGCGGTGTCGATGACCTGCGCCCGCCTCAACGGGCGGTATGCGCTCCATATCCTCATGGGCATGCTCCCCGTCTATCTCGCCGCGCCGGCTCTACGGCCGGATAACAGGGCTGCGGCGCGCCGACTTCGTCGTGGTGCTCGGCTCCGGCCTGACCGGCGGCGACCGGGTCCCGCCGCTGCTGGCGAGCAGGCTGGAACGGGGCCGACAAGTTTACCAGACACTGGCCAGGCGCCGCAAGACCAGCCCTCTGCTGATCGTCTCGGGTGGCAAGGGCAACGACGAGCGGATCTCCGATGCGGAGGCGATGGCTCGCTACCTGATCGAGCGCGGGGTCCCCGAGGACCACGTGGTACGAGAGGATCAATCCCGCACCACCGAGGAGAACCTGACTTTCAGCAAGGCGAGCATGGAGCGGTCCCAGCCCCGCTACCGAT
>WNGP01000154.1_pt1 | contig 52687 bp, 63 predicted proteins | sample 5407671 | NCBI WGS metagenome assembly WNGP01 (sample SAMN13153381, study PRJNA577476) | soil metagenome | isolation source: 40 cm soil or saprolite under Garry oak tree replicate 2 | place: USA:California | collected 2016-06-15 | reverse complement strand
CGTACAGATAGCCGACGACGTCCCCGTCGACGTCCGTGACGGCCATGTCCGTGAGCGGCGTGACCTCGCCCTCGATGCTGAAGGCCGTGCGGCCCTCGCGCACCGCGACGTTGAACGACGTCCACCCGAGGTACGCCTCTTTGCCCATCCGGCTCGCGAGATTGTCTCCGACCCGCTGCCAGAACTCGACGACGCCGTCGGCGCCTGCCTTCTCGATCATGTCCTCGATGAGGGAGGCGAGCGCGACGTCGATCATGCGGGAGCTCCGACCATGGGATCACACGAACGAGCTGAGCACCTGTTTCAGGTAGGCGCGCCACACGACGCGGTCGTGCCGACCTCGTTGTACGCCATCGGGACGATTTCCTGGAGCGGACCGGGGCCCACGAGGGCCCCGAGCCGGGACTGGAGGAACTGCGCGATCTCCTTGTTCTTCTTGAACTCCTTCGTCTCGCCGAATTTCTCGACGAACAGGATGCGGGTGAGCCGCTTCAGCTCGCCCGCGACCGCCTCGTCGTAGGTCGCGAGGACCTCGGGCGTGATCGGCTTCGACTCGAAAAGATGCCGCACCACGATTGATGTCTTCACGATGTTCGCGAGGACGCCCTGCATCTTCGTGATCTCCACGGGCTTCGTCGTCAAGAAGACGAGGAACGCCCGGTCGCCTACGCCCGAGATGATGATCGTCCCCGCCTCGAACTGCTGGACGGACATCATCATGTTCTGGCCGCCGAGCTGGTTGCAGATGTGGGCGAGGTTCCCCTTCAGCAGATTCAGGAGCCGGTACTGTCGCGGATCGAGCCGGTTCGGGATCGAGGACGAGAAGATCCTGCCGTCGACGCCGAGGAACATCGCGATGTTGAGGTCGTTCTCCTCGCGCGCCCGCTTGAGTTCGGTCTCCAGGAGATGCTTCAGGTGGCCGACCGTCTCGGCCCCCATCGTCTTGTCGACCGTGCCGGCGTAGGGCATCTAGCCGCCCCGCTTGAGCCCGTACGAGTTGAACAGGATCTGGAGGGCTTCCTCGGGGGAGTAGTCGTAATCCCAGCTCCGTTGCATCTTCTTGATGCGTTCGACGACGCGCGCGGGCGCCTTCATCGCCTCCGCGGTCTTGATCGCCTCGTCGAAGGTCTTCGCGTGGCTCCGCGTCTGTTCCTCGGGAATCGGACTCGGGCTGGCGCGGACGACGATGCCGACCCCGCGGGCGAAGAGATACGGATAGACGCCTTCGCCGTGGTGGGAGCCCCGCATCTTCAGGAGCTTGAGCGTGCGGTTGAACGCGCCGCCCACCGGGTAGTACTCGAGGTGGATCGCGCCGTCGGACAGGTAGATTGGCAGGAGGACATCCTCCCCGATCGTCTCGCCGGGCTTCGCGTGCTCCTCGACGGTGCACAGCACGACGCCGAGCTCTTTGAGCGTGTAGAAGAGCTTCCCAATCAGCTCGCGCTGCTCGAGCTTCTCCGCCGTCGCCCAGATGACCGGCGTCATCGGGTCGATCACGACGCGCGTGGCAATGTTGTAGTCCGCGCGGGCCTTCACGAGCTGCGGCAGCTGCTCCTCGATCATCTTCTTGAAATTGCGGCCTTTGAGGTGGATGAAGAAGAGCGATTTCTCGTAGTACTTGCGCATGTCGAAGCCCATCAGGTCCGCCTCGCGCATGATCTGCTCCGGCGGCTCTTCGAGGGTCACGTACAGGGCCTGCTCGCCCTGCTCGATACCTTCCATCAGGAACTGGATCGCGAACGTGGACTTGCCCGTCCCGCTCGACCCCAAGATGACGACCGTCGACTTGGGCCAGAATCCGCCTTCGATCAAATCGTCGAGTCCCGGGATCCCGCTCGCCACTTTCTGTACGTCGGCCATGGTGGTCTCCCCCTCGAGGCTCTCCTCCGGAGGAGGCGAAGCCTCGCTAGGTGGAATGCGCGATTCGATGCCCGCGGCCTTTTAAGTGAATTCCGACTCCGAAATCGACCCTGATAACAAACGGGTCAGAGCTTCTCGCGGACCGCGTCGAGTTTCTCCGCGAGATCCTGGCTCCGTGCGGCGACCGCGACTTCGCCGCGGGTCTTCTCGATCAGGCTGCGCGCGACGTCCTGTTTCCGCTTCAGGGCGACGAGCGCGGTCGGGTAGTCGAACCGCATCAGAGCGTCGAGGATCCGCTCCATCATCTCGAGGAACGAGGACGCGAGCTTGACGTCGCCGCGCCGCAAGTGCTCGAGAGCGAACCGCCGCAGCTCGCCTACGACGTCGCCGAGGCCGAGGAGGTACGCGGTGTCCGTCACGCCGAGCTCCTTGGGACTCGGTAACGGCTCCGCGTCCAGGATCGAGTGGACGAGGAACGCCTCGCACGCCTCCTGCATCGCGTTCTCGACGATGCCCGTGTGGTAGAGGTCCGGATGGTCTTGCAGGAGGCTCTTGAGCTTGAGGACCTCCTCTCGCGTCTCCTGGAGGGCCGCCGCGACATCGTGGCCGCGATGCATCCCTTGGATGACGCTACCGCTGAGTCGCGCGATCGTTCGGGATGACTTGATCGTGAGTTCACGGACCTCGTCTTTCTCGTCGAGACGGGACTCGATATGCGAGATCACGTCGTCGAGGTTCTTCACGCCGCGCGCATGGCCCATCCCGTTATATGAGCGTTGGCCCGGGGACGAGCGCTCCGAGTCATCCGCGGATCTTCTGCATCCGCTCGACCTTCCGTCTCACGATTTCGGGCTTCCCGATATCCCGGCGCGCATAGAAGTTCCCGGCGACGAACGCGAGCGCTTCCTCGGAAATCGATTCGGCCGCGCCGAGGTCCGACGCGATGCCGACGACCGCGAGCGCCCGGGACGTCGTCGTGTACAGGTGACCGCCCCGCTGGTCGACGCTGGCGTAGTAGAGCCTCGACCCGGTGCGGCGGATGCTCTCCTCGTCGACCTTGAGCTGCTCGCCGGCCTTCGGATGGGAGCCGTAGCCCATCGGCACGACGTACTTGCACACGGTCGCCTTGCGGGAGAACTTCACGTTCGACGGAAGGTTGCCGCCGGTGAGGCGCACGCAGACATCGAGGAAGTCGCCCTCGAGGATCGGGAGGACGTTCATCGATTCGGGATCGGCGAAACGCACGTTGTACTCGAGGAGCTTGGGCCCGTCCCGCGTGGCCATGAAGCCGCCGTACAAGATCCCTTTGAACGGCGTGTCGCGGGCGAACATCGCATCGACGGTCTTCGTCATCGTCTCCAGCGCGTGCTCGTACTCGTCCCGCGTGACGAACGGAAGCAGGTGGTCCACATCGCTGTACGAGCCCATCCCGCCCGTGTTGGGGCCCTTGTCCCCTTCGTACGCGCGCTTGTGATCCTGAGCAATCGGCATCGGGACCAGCGAGCGGCCGTCGCAGAACGCTTGGAGGGAGAACTCTTCGCCGAGGAGTTTCTCCTCCACGAGGAACCGTGCCGTCCCACCGATGTTCTTCTCGAGGATCTCCCGACCGTACGCGAGGGCCTCGGGCTTCGTGGAGAAATGTTCGCCCCAGACCCGCACGCCCTTGCCGCCCGTGAGCCCGAGCGGCTTGATCACGAACTCGAAATCGGAGTCGTTCACAAACTCCTCGAAGCGCGCGAGGTCGTCGAAGGCCCAGAACTGCGGGGCGCCTCGGATACGGTGCTCTCGCATCAGCGTCCGCGTGAATTCCTTGTTCGTCTCAAGCCGAGCCGCTTCCCGCGACGGGCCGACCGTCGAAATCGCGGCGGCCTCAAGGGCATCCGTGATGCCCCTCTCGAGCGGCGCCTCCGGTCCGATCACCGCGAGTTCGATCCCGTGGCCTTTCGCCCAGGAGACGATGCGCTCGATGTCGGTCACATCGCCGAGGAGGATTTCCTTCGAGCGACGACGGATGCCCGGATTCTGATTCGCCATCGCCGCGTAGATCTCCGCTTGGCTTCGGTGGAGCGCTTCGACGATGGCGTGCTCGCGACCTCCGCCGCCCACCACCAAGACCTTCATGGTTGCAATGCGGAGAAGGCGGAGGCCGGGATTTCTAGTTTCGCGCACGCCGCTGAATCCCGAATCACTTCCGCGTTTGCATGAGCTTGAGGAAGTTCCCCTCCGAGTCTCCAAATGTCACAACGCTCCCCCAAGGATAATCGCCGATTCACACTCCGAGGGGGCGCGCGCTGGTGGTCTCGAGGGCTGGTCATCATGGTGCGGCGGGGCTGGCGGCTTTCGAGACGAGCTCGGCCGCGGAGACCGTGTTCGAGAGGAGCATCGCGATCGTCATCGGACCGACGCCTCCGGGGACCGGAGAAATGGCTTTCGCTTTCTGCTTCACTGCCTCGAAGTCGACATCGCCGACCGTGCGGTAACCGCCCTTCGCCGTCGGATCGGGAACGCGGTTGATGCCCACGTCGATCACGACAGCCCCGTCGCGGACCATGTCCGCCTTGACGAACCGGGGAGAACCCATCGCCGCCGCCAAGATGTCGGCGCGCCGTGTGTGCGCCGCGATCTCCTTCGTCGCGGTATGGGCGATCGTCACGGTCGCGTTGGCGCCGGGCGCCTTCTGCATCAAGAGCGCGGCGAGCGGCTTCCCGACGATGTTGCTCCGGCCCAGGATGACGACGTCCTTGCCGCTGGGATCGTTCCCGCTCCGCATCAACAGTTCGACGACGCCGGACGGTGTGGCGGGCGCGAACCGCGGACGTCCGATCAACACGAGTCCGACGTTCACGGGATGGAAGCAGTCCACGTCTTTCAGCGGACTGACCGCCGCGACGGCGGCCTCGACGCGAATCTGCGACGGGAGCGGTTGCTGGACGAGGATCCCATGGACCTTCGGGTCGGAGTTGAGGCGGCCGATCTCCTGCAGGAGACGCGCTTCCAAGACGTCCTCGGGCAATTGGATGGTCCAGTGACCCATCCCCATCTCTTCGGAGGCCTTGCTCTTCATCTTGACGTAGAGTTGCGACGCGGCGTTCTCGCCGACGAGGACCGCCGCGAGACCGGGCACATTCCCGGCGTCGGCCAGCTTCGCGAGGCGCGGCTTGAGGCCTGTACGGATTTCACCGGCGATCTTCTTCCCATCGATGATCTCGGCCACCACGTCGACACCGCCCGTCGGAATCCGTCTGCCGGTTAAAGTCTTTCAGCGTCGCCGCACCGCGGTGCCGACCGTTGCCCGTGGCGCCACAGAATCGTACCTCCGGAAGCGTCAGACAACGACCCCGACATTCTCGCGGACGAAAACACTTAAGACCGGTCGCTGCCATCGGGACCGCGGATGCACTCCAACGACTGGTCTCGACTCCTGACGGAACGTCAGCGCGAGGTCCTCTCCATCGTCGTGGAGAACAAGGTCTACCGCAATCGCGACTCGAAGATCCCGGAGTTGAGCCCGTCGGAGCAGGGCAAGCGGGTGTACGAGCGGCTCGAGTTGGAGCCGCGGCCCGAGAACAAGCAGACGGCCGAAGCCCTGGACCGCCAGACGATCACGATCCTCCGGTTCCTCCGGGACCACCCGGATGCGAGTTCCAACGAGATTGCGGAGGAACTCGGCCTCTCCGATTACACGACGGGGAACGGCCTCCGCGTCCTGATCGCGATCCAGCTCGTCACGAAACAGCGGGGAGCCGCGGTGCGACGGGGCGTCCCTCCGTTCGTGTTCCGGCCGACACCCCACGGGCGGGACCTGATCGACCGACTGCCCATCGGCGCGGTGTCGGAAGACAAAAGTAGCGTGGACGGTCTCTTGGGCACCGCGTGATCGACGCGGTCGTCGTGGGTGCGGGACCCGCCGGCGGAATGGCGGCGCGCCAGCTCGCCGCGGCCGGCTACGAGACGGCCATCCTCGAGAAGCGCAAGGTCGTCGGCGAGCCGGTGCAATGCGCCGAAGGCGTGAGCGAGTTCGGCCTGCTGTCGAACGGCCTCGCTCCGCACGAGGAGTGGATCGCGCAACGCGTGGCGGGGGCGAAGTGCGTCGCGCCAAACGGGAAATGGTTCTACATCACTCGCCTCCCCGGGTATGCGATCGACCGCGCCGTCTTCGACCGCTGGATCGTCAACGGCGCGGTGGACGACGGAGCCGAGTTGCGGACCGCGACGAGGGTCACGCGACTCGCGGCCCACGACGGCGGATGGCGGATCGAGGCGAACGGCGAGACGATCGACGCTCGCGCGGTCATCGGCGCCGACGGCCCCGCCAGCCTCGTCGCCCGGGAGGCGGGCTTGGTCCGGAGCCTCGAGAAGATCCTCGCATACGAGTACCGGTTCCGAAACGAGGACGTCGCCGCAAGGGACCCCGACTATTTTCTCCTGTTCCTCGACGAGCAGTACAAAGGAGGCTACGCCTGGATCTTCCCGAAAGGCGACGCCGTCAACGTGGGCGCGGGCGGACCGATCGACGCGCATGCGGCGACGGTCGCGTTCTGCCGCGAACATGGAATCGATGTCGATCGGAGGACGCAGACGATCGCCGGCACGATTCCGTATCGATACGATCTCACATCGCTCGCGGCGCCGGGACTCGCGGTCGTCGGCGATGCGGCCGGGATCACGAATCCGATGAACGGCGCGGGAATCCACCCGGGGCTCTTCAGCGGGCGCCTCGCGGGCGAGTTCGCCATCGCGTCCCTGGAGAAAGAGGATCCCGCCGCCATGTTGGAGTACGACCGCGTCGTCCGGTCATCGCCGTTCCTCGATCCGGTCCTGTGGTGGATGATCGACCGGGCGCGCCGGTGGAACAACCGTTTGATGAATTCCGTCGTCGCAGAGCTCGAGGGGATCGATTGGCGTGCGCTCACCTGGAAACGGATGCTCGGGACGGGCGTGCGAAAGCCCGCGCTCATCTTGCACGCGCGCGAGTTCTACCGCATGATCCGCATGCTCGAGTTATGCGACCGCTACGGATGGTGAATCGAGCTCGATCGCGTCGGGACCGAAGGCTACATAAATTCTGTCGACTTCCCACGGATGATGGCGGTCGACGCGGGGTCGCGCGTCATGCGCGCGGGCAGCCACCTGGAGAAAGTGCTCGCGTCCGGAGGCTTCGCCGTCACCGCGGAGATCCACCCGCCGGCGTCCGCCGATCCTTCGAGCATCGAACGCCAGGCCGCGATGTACCGCGGCCTCGTCGACGCATGCAACGTGACGGATGGCCAGCGCGCCCTCGTGCGGATCTCCTCCCTCGCCGCCGCGACGCTCGTCCTCCAATCCGGCATCGAGCCGATCATGCAGATGGTCCTCAGGGACCGCAACCGCATCGGAATTCAGAGCGACCTCCTCGGCGCGTCCGCGCTCGGCATCCGCAACGTGCTCTGCCTCTGGGGCGACCCTCCGACCGCCGGGAACGAAAAGGACGCGAAGGCCGTTTACGACCTCACGACGGAGGAAATGATCGCGACGTTCCGGGTACTGCGGGACGCGGGCACGTTGCGAGGGGGCGATGCGGTCCAAGTCCCTCCGAAAGTCTTCATCGGGGCCGCCGCCGATCCGTTCCGCGGCTCCAAAGAGGAATCGTTCGCGAAGCTTAGGGCGAAGGTCACCGCCGGAGCCGACTTCGTGCAGACGCAGGGCGTCTACGACGTGGACCGGTTCGAGGAATGGATGCGACTCGTCCGCAAGGAGTGGCTGCATGAGAAAGCCTACATCCTCGCGGGCGTAATCCCGCTCAAGTCCCCCAAGATGGCGCGGTTCATGGCCGAGAAGCTCGGGGCAGTGATCCCGAGACAGATCATGGACCGCATGGAGAAGGCCCCCAATCCGAAAGCGGAAGGGCTAAGCATCGCCGTGCGGACCGTCAAGGCGCTGAAGCGAATCGACGGAGTCAGCGGGGTGCACATCATGCCCGTGGGATGGGAGGACATCGTGACGCAACTCGTGAAGGAAGCAGGTCTCTTTCCGCGACCCGAAGCCGCCGCAGCCCTTGTCTGAACGAGCGGCCTGGTCCACGGCCTCCGAAGGTTTAATCCGACCCTCCCCATTGTGACTCGGTAATCAGGATGGTTTCCGCCCGCCGGGCCCTCCTCAGCGTGTCCGAAAAGGAGGGTCTCATCGAGTTCGCGCGCGGATTGCGGGACCTCGGTTTCGAGTTCATCGCGACGGAGGGCACGACCAAGGCCCTGAAGGAGGCCGGCATCGCCGCGGTGACGGTCGCGGAGTACACGGGGCTGCGCGAGGGTCTCGGCGGCCGTGTGAAGACCTTGCATCCTCGAATCTTCGCCGGCATCCTCGCACCGCGCGGGGACGAGCCGGATCTCGCGGACCTCGGCGCCGTGGCGATCGACCTCGTCGTTGCGAACCTCTATCCGTTCGAGGCGACCGTCGCGAAGCCTCGCGTCGACCTGGCGGAGGCGATCGAGAACATCGACATCGGCGGCGTGACCCTGATCCGCGCGGCGGCGAAGAACGCCGCTCGGGTCGCCGTCGTCGTGCACCCCGCTCGGTATCCGCAGGTGCTCCGCGCAATCCAGGAACAGAAGGCCGTGCCCCCGCGGCTCCGCGACGAGCTCGCCCTGGAGGCGTTCGAGTACACGTCGCGATACGACGCCGCGATCTTCAACTACCTCGCGAAGCGGCAAGGCCAGGTCCTCCCGCCGGCTCTCCGCCTGGCGTACGATAAGATCGCGGACCTCCGGTACGGTGAGAATCCGTACCAGAAGGCGGCGCTGTACCGGGAGTCGTTCCCGTACGCAGCGACCGCGACGGCAGAGAGGCTCCAGGGCAAGGAACTCTCCTACAACAACCTCATCGACCTCGACGCCGCGCTCCGGATCGTCACGGAATTCGATCGGCCGGCGGCCGTCGTGATCAAGCACACGAACCCGGCCGGTGTCGCCGTTTCCTCAGACCTCGAGCGGGCGTATGCGGCGGCGCACGCGTGCGATCCCATCTCCGCGTACGGAGGTGTCGTGGGGCTGAACCGGACCGTCGACGTCCCGACCGCCAAGGCGATGCGCGGAGACGTCCTCGACGCCGTCATCGCGCCAGGGTACGAACCGCAGGCGCTCGCAATCTTGCGGCAGAAGAAGAAGGGAGACTTCCTGATCCTGCGGACGCACGGAGAGCTCCGAAGGGCGCACGGCATCGACATGGTCCGAGTCCTAGGAGGCGTCCTCCTTCAGACGACGGACTTCCCGGAGCCGAGGCCGGAGGCATTCAAGGTGGTCACGAAGACCTCTCCGACCGCAGACCAGATGCGGGACATCTTGTTCGGGATCACGGTGAGCCGGTACGTCAAGTCGAACTCGATCGTCCTCGTGAAAGGCGACCGCACGGTCGGCATCGGAGCGGGACAGATGAGCCGCGTGGACGCGTGCATGGTCGCGCGGATCAAGGCGGGGGACGCCGCCCGAGGGAGCGTCGCCGTGAGCGACGCGTACTTCCCCTTCCGGGATGGCCTCGACGAGCTCGCGAAGGGGGCCGTCGCGACCGTCGCGCAGCCGGGCGGCTCGATCCGCGATGCCGAGGTGATCGCCGCGGCGGAGGAACACGGGATCGCCATGGTCTTCACGGGAATCCGGCTCTTCAAGCACTGAGGGATTCGATGCCGAACGTCCGAGTCGGCGTCCTCGCATCGGGGCGGGGCACGGATTTCCAGAGCCTCGTCGAGGCGCGCGACCGGAAGGAGCTGTCCGCCGACCTCGCGATCCTGATCTGCAATGTGCCAGGCGCGCCCGTCCTGGAGCGTGCGAAGAAGGCGGGCATCCGCACGGTCGTCGTCGATCACCGTCCCTTCGGCAAGGACCGGGGGGCGTTCGAGCGCGCGGTCGTGAAGCTCCTCCGGGAGGACCGCGTCGACCTGGTCGTCTTCGCGGGCTTCATGCGACTCGTTTCCCCCTATTTCCTCGGCGAGTTCCCGATGCGCGTCATGAACATCCACCCGTCCCTCCTGCCCGCGTTCCCGGGTGCCCACCCCCATCGCGACGCGCTGGCGGCGGGCGTGAAGGTGTCCGGCTGCACGATCCACTTCGTCGACACCTCCGTGGACGGCGGCCCAATCATCCTCCAGAAGGCCGTGCCCGTTATGGATGACGACACGGAGGAGACGTTGGCGGCGAGGATCCTCGAGCAGGAACACGACTTCCTGCCGCTCGCCGTCCGCCTCTTCGCCGAAGGCCGTTTGAAAGTCGAAGGCCGGCGGGTTCGGATACGCACGGCCGGGCTGCGACTGCCACCGACGGCCTAGCACAACATTGCGTCGCCTGCCGAACACAGAAAATAAAGGGCCGTCCAGGAATCCTGAACGGCCTCGTTGTGGAGGGATGCTTGTCTAAGCAATCCCGAAACGACGGGATTCTATAAAACGCTTTTCGACCGTCGCAAGTTGACGGCCGCGCAACGGGCCCGGCAAGCGCACTCGGACGACGATCGACGTCCGAAAAAAAAGGGCGGGGCCGTCCCCGTTTTCATGGAGAATCGAGGGAACGGCCCGTTTTGGAGGGATGCTTGTATGAATGCCACATCGCGCGGGTATTTCAAGCTGTGGCCAAACATGTTCGGACGTGGCTCGGAGCTACGCGTTGCGCGATGGAAACGCCGTCCGTCGCGCGTCCGCGGAGCCTCGTCGACGGACCGAACCGGGGTCCGCAAGGCTTATGCACGCCGCGTTCCTTCGACGACGCGTATTGGGATGAAGGGCGTCGGGAAATTCGGCGAGGTCATGGCGGGCGAGAAGGGGAAGGTCAGCTACGACGACGTCGCGGCTCGTCTCATGAAGATCATCCATTCGGGAAGCCAACGGAAGGCGATCACCGACTTCGTCTGCCGTGAGCTCCGCAAGATCCCTCACTACACCTGGGTCGGATTCTACGTCGTCGACGGTTCCGAGCTGGTGCTCGCGTCATGGTCCGGGCCGAGCGCGACCCTGCACATCCGGATCCCGATGGGCGAGGGCCTCTGCGGAGCGGCGGTGTCGGAGAAGAAGACGGTCGTCGTCCAGGATGTGACGACCGATCCGAGATACCTGCAGTGTTTCATCAACACGCGCGCAGAGATCGTCGTCCCGATCCTGAAAGGCGACGCCCCGATCGCCGAGATCGACATCGACTCCGACCAGCAGAATGCGTTCACGGACACGGACCGGGAATTCGTTGAGTGGGCGGCCGAGGAACTTCGGACGATCCTGTAGCTCGACCCGGTGTGCGAACGCAATCAGAGCCGGAACTCGCCCCACACCCGCAGGAACGTGTCGATCTGATCCGGCGTCGCGAGTTCGTACGTCGCCATGAGCCGCGCGACGGCCTTGGGATTGGTGACTTGGTATCCCCGTTCCTCCGGAGCCGCACGATCGATGAGGCCCGCCACCTGCATCTTCTTGAGGTGATGCGACAGCGTGGACGGCGACACCGGCACCTGCTCCAGGATCTCTTTGTGCGTGCCGGCCTCGTGCTCCATCAAGTACGCGATCACGCGGAACGGGACCCGCTGGCGGAGGAACGCGAGGACCTGCTTCTCGGCGTCTGTGAGGGCGGGCCGCGCATCCGGCTGTCCGGGCTGGGAGCGCGGGTAGAACCGCTTGTACTCCCCGTCCATCACCGAGGTGATGAGATCGTGCTTCTCCAGGAACCGGAGGTGGTAATCGACGAGCGTGATCGACAAGTCGAGGGCGCGGGACACTTCGCGCAGGTGGAAACCCGGGTTCTTCCGGACGAACTCGTACAGGTCCCTCCGGGTCTTGACCGCCAGGATCTCCTCGTCCATCGAGGCCAAACGGCGCTCACCGCCGCAACGTGAACCCGTAGAACAAACCGAGGATCACGAGGTCGAGCGCGCCGGAGAGCACGAAGATCCGCCCGTATTGCTCGAGGGTGAGCGGGGCGGAGAAGAGGGCGATTGTCAGGACGATACCCTTGACGAAGAACACGCCGAACGCCGCCGCCAAGAAGAGGAGGTGCGCGTCCCGCGTCCGACGGAACGCGAAGACCGAGATGACCGTCAGTGCGAGCGCGAAGACGGACACGGCGGCGAGGACTACATTCTCGATGGCCACCATGGGACCACCGGGAAGGCGTAAGGAACCGGAATGTTAAGGCTTCCGGCCCTAATCTTCGCCTTTCTTGCGGCGCCGATTCACGGCGACGATCGTGAGCCCGACGAGAAGGCCCACCGCGGCGAAGGACCCCGCATACAGGACGAGGTCCGCTTGCAGCTCGGGAGGCGTCCCCAGGATGTGCTCGTACACCGCGCTCTCGACGCCGAGCGTCGGATCGTGTTCGATTCCCGCGCGCACCGCAGAGGGGACCTGCTCCGGATAGGCGAGGTACATGTCGTACTGGGCGGGCGCCGGTTCGGAAGTCACGACCGTCGCATTCACCGGGACGCCATCCGCCATGGCCCTCTTGGACCACGAGAAGAACACGGTCGCCGGGTGGTCGGATGGTCCGTCGGTCACATTCACCGCGCCATCGCCCTGCGCGAAGGCGTGGACGTCATCCCAGCTGCGCTCGCTGTACGTGAATTCGCCTTCCGTGTCCAACTGCATCTCGATCCCCACGCTCGCGCCGGGGTTCACGAGGTTGTGATTGATCGCGATTCCCATCTTCATCTCCATCGGAGTGAGGACGCGGTTGCTGGCGATGCGCATGAAGCGCTGGGCAATCGTCAGATTCAACGTCACCTCGTCTCCGAGGCTTCGGACGATGAAGTTGAACACCCGGCCCCCGTCCGGGTCGGTGCGGTTGAATCGAACGACGGGGACGCCGCCGAACGCCGCGTCCCCCAGGGTGAAGTTGCGCAGGACCTCGCCGGTGTCGATTCGCTCGTTTCGGTTCGAATCAGCCCATTCGACGAGATTGCGAAGTTCGAGCTGGTACTCGCTCGACGCCCCCTCCGTGCTCGCGTACCACACGTCGAACGTGCCCGACTTGTACGAGACCCCGAACTGGTCTTGAAGGCCCGGGCTCGCGAGCACGCTCGTGACGAGGAATTCGCTGCCCGATTCCCTCGGCGAGGAGACGAGACGCTGGGTCGCCAGCTCGATCGCATCGGGGACCCCGTCTCCGTCGGAATCCGTGTCGGTCGGAACCAACCGCGCATCGGACGCGGCCCGAACCACGATCGCCGTTGCGAATACGAGCGCGAATACGGACGTCGCCGCGAACGCACGGACCAGCCTGCGGGAAGCCGCCACGGACCGTCCTCCCGAGTCGATGGGGGGAGGCGAATATAAGGAGCTTATTATACGGTTTTCGAAGCTCCCCGGGCGCCCCTATCGGGCTTGCGCTACGCCCCCTCTCTTCGCTCCCCGCCCTGACGCGACATCATTCGCGGATGACTTCTCCGAACGCCATCCGGCGATGGACCTTCGTGATGCGGATCTTGACTTGATCCCCAATCTTCGTCCCCGGGACGAAGACCACGAAGTTCTGGATTCGCGCCAGTCCATCGCCTTCCCGACCGATGTCCTCGATCTTCGCCTCATAGACCTTCCCCTCCTCCACCGGAAGGTTCGAAGGTCGGAGGCCAGAGCCCGAATACGACATCCGATACTCCATGCGGCGAGGCTCCCCCGCCGTGCGTTCGCATCACGTTGTGCGGTATTTAATGATATAGGGGTGCGGTCGCGCCGGAAGAAGGAACCGTCACGGCCCGCGCAGCGCGTTCAGGTCCTTCTCGACGTCGGAGGGGCGAGAGAACCGCAGCGAAAGGATGAGGAACACGATGCCGACGATCAGGACGATCAGGCCGATCGCGGTCACGAGTCGGTTCCATGAACCGAACGCATCGAAGGCGTTGAACTCACCGAAGCCGATCCGGAGGACGTCGTGAAGCCAGGAGCCGAGCGCAATCCCGGGACCGCCGAGGAGGATTAGGAAAATCCCCGTGTAGAACAAGAACTTCTCGCGGAACCCCGATTTCGATTCGCCGGTCTCCTCGTCGGCCTCTTCCGCCGCGGGTTCGGCGACGTCGAAGGTCTCCTCCCGGACGGGCTCCGATGCGACCGTCTCCATCTCAAAGAGCTCGCCGCATTGCGGGCACTCGGTCGCGTCCATCGGGACGACGGCCTTGCACGTCGGGCACTCGGCGACGAGCGATTGGGGCTGCGCCATAGCCTCCTCCGGCTCCCGCGTTCTGAGGCTATAGTCGTTTGGTCCCGCCTATCCGAATTGATAGGAAAGACCTCGGCTCCGTGGAGTGACGGGCGGAAGGCATTCGGAGACCGACCCGGAGGGGAAGGCCCGTGCTTCCTCGGCGCGGTTCCGGCATGCTGCGGAGATCAAAGGGCGAGCTTGGGCTTGGCGAGCCACGGGACGTGGATCTGCCCGACGAGATCGCGCCACTCCGCGGGCATCGGTCGCCCGGAGTCGTCTCGCCGGTACCAGTCCAAGACCTGATCGACCTTGATGTCTCGGCCCGAGATCGCGACCATGAGGGCGTTGCGGACGTTCGCCGCGGCCTCCGCCGCCACCTCGTTCTCGAAAATCGCTGCGTACGGCGTCTGGGACATCCACCAGAGGACGAGGTAGTACGTCTTCTTCGTCGCGATGCGCGGGCGTCTCGGCTTCATCATGGGTTCGGTTCCCCTCGACGGGAGCGAATCCGTCGACGGAACAAATCACGCAGTCGGGTGATAAATCGCTTATTGGACGGTTCTCAAATCTGAGACTTGTTGCGTCACTCGGCGAACCACACGCCGCAGGAGCAGCGGGCTTGGTCGGAGGCTACGCGCGACCCGCAACGGGGGCACGAATACACGAGTAGGTCGAGGTCTCCGGCAGGACCGAACGTCACGCCACACACGGGACACCCGCCCGAACCCGAGGGAACCGTCGCTCCACACTCGGGGCAAGCGAACGAGAGCGTGGTCGATTCTCCGAATCGCACACCGCACTCGCAATCCGTCGCTTCCTCAGACACGATGCGTCCGCACGAAGGGCACTGGTACAGCTCGACGTATGCCTCCTTGCCCCGGGGCCGAGCCTTCCGTTGTCCCCGTGAGGGTCCGTCGATCTCGCGGACGCGCTGGAGATCTTCGAAGACTTGTGTCAGGTTTCGTCCTCGCGCCTTCGGCGATCCTCGTGTGACGGGACCGATCCGGGAGTTGACCGATCGACCGGAGCCGTAGGCGCCTCCCGTCCCTCCGGCGAACGCCGATCCGCAGTGCTGACAGTGATCGAGTTCGAACGGCGTCAGCTTGCGGCACTTCCAGCAGAGAATCCGCGGCATGGGGCCGAGCTTGGCCATGACCCTGTCCATCTCCGTGTCCCGTCGGCCGACGACGCCGACGTGCTTTGTGCGTTGCGCCACCGTCATTTGACCTCCCAGCGGACAGTCGTACATCGCGGTTTTCGAGCATCACACATTCGCCAAAACTGGCGGGGACTGAGAATCAGGTTCGAGTCTCGTTTCCGATATCTCCATGACGGAGGCCGGGACAGAGACCGCCGCGAATGCTTTAAGGGAGCCTCCCCGCTTGGCCCCGGCAAATGGCGAAGATCCTCGTCTGCGTCGCCTGGCCGTACGCGTCGGGACCCCGGCATCTGGGCCACGCCGTCTCGACGTTCATCCCGGCGGACGTCGTCGCCCGCTTCCACCGGATGAAAGGGGACGAGGTGCTCATGGTGGGCGGGACGGACATGCACGGCACGCCCACGATGGTCCGCGCGGATCAGGAAGGGGTGTCGCCCGCCGTCATCGCGGAGCGATATCACGCGCTCGATGCGAAGAACATCGAGCAGCTCGGCGTGCGATACGATCTCTATTGGAACACCGCGGCCGCGAACCACAAGAAGTGGGTGCAGGAGATCTTCCTCCGGCTCCGAGACCGAGGACACGTCTACGAGGCGATGATGACCTCGCCGTTCTGCCCGACGGGAAACCACTTCCTCCCGGATCGCTACGTCGAGGGCACCTGCCCGATCTGCGGGTTCCCGAAAGCCCGGGGGGACCAATGCGACAACTGCACGAACCTGATGGATCCGTTCCAGCTCATCGACCCGAAGTGCAAGATCCACGGCACGACGCCGGTCCCGCGGGAAACGAAGCATTTCTTCTTTCGGCTCACCGCGTTCCAGGAACGCCTGGCGAGGTGGGCCTCCGAGGACAAGGAGCACTGGAGGCACCACGTCCTCACCTTCACCCGGTCGTGGCTCCACGAAGGATTGAAAGATCGGCCGATCACCCGCGATCTCGACTGGGGCATCGAGGTCCCGGTCCCCGGGTACGAGACGAAACGGATCTACGTTTGGTTCGAGGCCGTGATGGGCTATCTGACCGCGACGAGGGAGTGGTACCGCCGCCGCGGGGCGCCGGATGGGTGGAAAGACTTCTGGTACGATCCCGAGGCCCGTCATTACTACTTCATCGGCAAGGACAACATCGTATTCCATACGATCTTCTGGTCGGCGATCCTCCTCGGGTACGACGAGCGGCTCGTCCTGCCGTACGACGTGCCCGCGACGCAATACCTGAACTTCTCGGGCGAGAAGATGAGCGCGGGGAGGGGGAAAGGCGTCTGGCTCCCGGACCTCCTGGAACGGTTTGACCCGGACCAACTCCGGTACTACGGCATCGCGACGATGCCCGAGACGAAGGACACGGACTTCGAATGGGCGGACTTCGCGCAGCGGAACAACAGCGAGCTGCTCGCGGTCTACGGGAACTTCGTCCACCGCGCCCTCACATTCGCGGACAAGAACTTCAATCACGAGGTGCCTCCGGCCGGCTTCCTCGACGCGGTCGACAAGGCGATGGTCCGCGCGATCGAGCAGCAGTGGAAGCACGTCGGCCAGAATCTCGAATACGTGCACCTGAAGGACGCGATGAAGGACGCGATCCAGCTCGCCCGGCTCGGGAACCAGTACATCGACCAGAAGGCTCCGTGGGACCTGATCAAGAAGGATCGGGCGGCGTGCGGCACGGCGATCCACATCGCGCTGAGGGTCACGCGCTCCCTCGCGATCGTCATGGCACCGTTCCTGCCGTTCAGTTCCTCTCGCCTTTGGCACGCCGTCGGATACGACTCGGAGGTGCACGAGCGACGGTGGGAGGACGCGCTCGACGACGTACCAGCCGGGCAACGGCTTCGCGTCGGGAAGCCCCTTTTCACGAAGATCGAACTCGCGGACGCGAAGGACGACCTCTCGAGTCGGTTCGACATCCGGGTCGCGAAGGTCGTCGACGTCCAGCCGCACCCGAACGCCGATAACCTGTACGTGCTGCAGGTCGACCTGGGGGACGAGCGTCGACAGATCGTCGCCGGGATTCGGAAGGATTACTCGATTGATCAGCTCCGCGGTCGGAAGATCGTCCTGCTCGCGAACCTCGAGCCCGCGAAGCTCCGTGGAGTCGAGAGCCGAGGCATGCTCCTCGCGGGGGAAACTAAAGCCGACGTCGGACTGGCCCTACCTCCCGAGGACGCGCCGGTGGGTTCGCAGGTGTTCGGCGAGAAGGGCGCGGACGTCCTCCCGTTTTCGGAGTTCCAGAAGTTGAAGCTCGAGGTGGGCCCTGGGGGCACCGTCCTCTTCCTCGGCCACGACGGAGAAGTCCGTGTGACCTTCGCCGTGGCCGGGATCCCGCTCACCGTCGACAAGCGGCTGCCCGAGGGGACCTGGATCCACTAGGAGCCAAGCCCGGAAGTCTTAAGGAAAAGCCCTCGTTGTGCGGCGTCTTCCGTGCGCTTGGACCTCCACAACCACACCCGCCACTCCCCCGATTCTCGCGTGGCGCCGGCGGACCTCGTCACGGTGGCACAGCGGGCCGGCCTTGCGGGCGTTGCGATTACGGATCACAACTCGATGGGAGGAGTGCGCGGTGCGCAGGAAGCCGCACGGGGATCCTTCCTCGTCATCCCGGCCATCGAAGTCTCGACCCGATCGGGCCACGTGCTCGGCTACGGCCTCCACGACGTCGTCCCCCGCGGGCTGTCGGTTCGGGAAACCGTCGAGCGGATCGTCGCCGCCGGAGGCGTCCCGGTCGCCGCCCATCCGTACCGCTTCTGGTCTGGGCTGGGAGACGAGGGGCTCGCCGAGACCTCATTTCCGGCCCACGAGACCCGCAACGGACGGACGCTGCGGCGCGGGAACGAGCGCGCACACGAGCGGGCGAGCGCCCTCCACGTCGGCGAGACAGGCGGGAGCGACAGTCATTTCCTTGACGAGGTCGCGAAGGCCGTCACCGCCATCGACGCGGGGAATCTACCGCTCGACGACATCCTCCAGCAACTCGGCCAGGGCAAGACGACCGCCGAAGGGACGGACCGCGGCGCGGGCGCGACCGCCCGGTACGTGACGAAGGCCGTTTCCGAGTGGATCGGCCGAGGGATGCGGCGGATCTAGAGGTGTTCTTCGATCCGCGGGACGTACTTCTCGACGGCCTGTTTCGTCCGCGCCGGATCGGCGGACAGCGGGAGGCGCAGCACGAGGAGCGCTTTCCGGCCCCCGTGGATGATGAGATAGCGGGTCCCCTTCGCGTTGATGATGACGCTCTCGAGGGCGTCCTTCGCCTCGGAGGTCACGGTCTCCGCGGAGCCCACGAGCACCGCGAACATCGATCCGAACGTATCCACGTGGACGCCTTTCGGGAAGCTCCCGGCGAGGTAGGTCCCCGCGAGGGAGACGAGCATCGCCTCCTGCACGCCGTCGTTCTGCTCGATGTCTCGGAGAATCGACTCGAGGGCGGTGGTGTCGACCATGCGGTGGTCCCAGACCGGCCCCGATGGAAGCCTCGCGGGATTAAACCTTTCCGACCTAAATCTCAGGGGGAAAACGGTCACAGACCCCGGAGCAATGCGTGCATCGAGACCACGGCGTCGACGGCGTCCGCGCCCTTCCCGGCGCGGGCCATCGCCTGCTCGTCCGTCATCCCGGGACCCGTGATCCCGAATCCGACCGGCTTGCCGGTCCGCAGCCCGATGTCGAGCAAGGCCTTCGGCACCGCGGCCATGAGGGCCTCATCGTGGAGCGTCTCCCCTTTGATGACCGCACCGATCGCGACCGCCGCGTCGACGTCGCCGCGCTCCAAGAGGCGCTGCACGGCCAACGGAATCTCGAACGCCCCCGGGACCCGGACGACGGACGTCACGCGGATCCCTCGCTCTTCCGCCCGGGCCAACGCCTTCCGGACCATGACGTCGGTCACCTCGCGGTTGAACTCGGCCGCGACGATCGCGAGGTTCATCGACCCGTCCTCTTGAGGGGCCCCGCGTCCTCGAACCCCTCGCGCTGCCCCGTGCCCGCTCGGGATCGCATCGCCTCCGGACGGAAGAGCAGATCGTACGCGTTGACGGCGTGCTCCCGGGTGCGGCGGTCAAAGAGCCACGCGAGCCCGGCCTCGTCCGCCGCCTCGTCCTCGTGGACCATCACGCCCAGGATGTGCCGACCGGCGTTCGCCTGGACGACCTGCAGGCCGAAATCCGCCGCGAGCGCGCAGTCTTTGTCGACCGGTTGACGGCCGACCATGCCGAGGGCGAGGACGATGTCGCATCCTCGGTCGAAGAGAATCTTCGCGCCGGCCGCGAGGTCCTTGATCCCGGGGACCGTGTACCGCTCGATCGAGAAGCCGCCGCCCTGCTTCCGGAGCTCGTCGACAGCGGCCGCGGCCATATCGTATCGCGCGAAGGACGTATCGACGATGCCGATCCGTCTCAGGCCTTTCCCCGGCGACGCCGGGGCGGGGCGGCGCCGTCCCCCCGGACCCCCGCCTTTTCGACGTGACCGAGCCGCTCTTGGAGCGCCAGCCATTCCGCCACCTTCCTCACGATCTTGCGGGAGCCATCGAGGTCGCCCTCGAACCTCGCGAGGCGTACGACCCGCGTCGCCAGACCTCGCTGGCGGCACTCCTCGAGGATCCGCTCCTCTTGGTGCGCCTGGTCGAACCCCAAGGCGACGATATCCGGTCGGATGTCCCCGAGGATCTCGTAGATGTTGCCTTCGTTCCCCAGGACCGCCCGGTCCACGGGCTTGAGGGCCTCGACCATCTCCAGCCGGGATTTCTCCGGCATGATCGGCTCGTGCTTGAACCGCCGCGCCGTGCTATCCCGCGCGACGACGACCCACAGCTCGTCGCCGAGTTTTCGCGCCTCGCGGAGGAAATACAGATGACCGGGATGGAGGAGATCGAAGACCCCCGTCGCCATTACACGGACCACAAACGCCACGCCCGGACGATGTCCTGCCCTTCCAGGAAGACGAGATTCCTCTCCCGAGCATATGCCTTTGCATGTTCCTTCGGGAGGGCCCGTCCATCGTCCCCCATCATCTCGCAGATGGTCGCGCTCGGCGAGAGTCCGGCCATGATCGTGAGGGCCGTCGTGAGCTCCGTGTGGCCGCGGCGTTCCGCGAGCAAGGGCTCCGCGGCGTTGAGCAGGGGAACGTGTCCCGGGGAGCGGAACTCGTCTGCGAAGGCGTGCGCCGCCCAGCCGTTCTCCCGCCGCAGCGCATCCTTCGCGATCTCCGCCAATCGGGCGATCGTCTTCGCCCGGTCTGTGTCCGTCACGCCCGTGTACGTGTCTCGATGGTTGACCGCGATTGAGAACGCGCTGTGCCGATCGTACTTCATGTCCTCCGTCGAGACGGCATTCAGGATCGGGTACACCCCGCTGGCGCGGCGCAGGACGTCCGTCATGTACGGCAGCCCGAGCCTCGCTCGGACCTCGCCGGAAAGGGTCGCGCAGATGAGCCCGCCCGCCTCCTTTCGCAGCGTGCGAATGGCGACCGGGGTGACGAACTCACTGGCGATCGCGAGATCCGTCTCCTCTTCGCGGCCGTCGGCGTCGTAGACCAGGACGAACGCCCCGCGTCGCAGGGAGTCGAGCGCCCGTTCGACGTCTCCCACGTCTCCATCGAGCGGACACGAAATATATCAAGATTATTGTAGGAACCAGCTTCTTGGTTCGATGGCGAGCGGACGCAGGACTTATCCGGATCACCCCCATGGGGGCCCGGGATGCTCGAACCCGGGGAGGTCGCCCGGATCGATCCCGACGGGATGCGGGACATCATCGCCTCATTGCCGGAGCAGCTCGAGGCGTCCCTGCGGCTCTCCCCCCAGGCCGGCTTCGACGCGGGGGACGCGCAGCGGGTCTTCGTCGTCGGCATGGGCGGGTCCGCGATCGCGGGAGATGTGTTCGCGGCGTGGGTCGCGGACCGGGCGAAGGTACCGATCCAGGTGGTGCGCGATTACCGCCTGCCGTCGTACGCGCGGCCCGAGGACGTCTTGGTCGCCGTGAGCTACTCCGGGAATACGGAGGAGACGATGAGCGCGGCGATGCAGGGGATGAAACTCGGCTGTCGGATGGTCGCGGTCACATCCGGAGGCTCGCTACGGGACCTCGCCCGGAAGAACCGCGTGCCGATCGTCGACGTTCCGACCGGACTCCCTCCCCGCGGCGCGTTCGGCCATCTGTTCGGGGTCCTGCCCGCGATCGGCGAGTCGTGGGTCGTCGGGCCGCTCCGTGCCGAGCTCGAGGATTCGATCGACCACCTGCGCAGACTCCGGAAGCGGTTGCGCCCGGAGACCGCCGCTCGTTCGAACCGAGCGAAGAGCCTCGCGATCCGCTTGCGCAGCACGGTTCCGGTCCTCTATGCGACCGCGCCCTTCACCCCGATCGCGAAACGCTGGCAGACGCAAATGAACGAAAACGCGAAGATGCTCGCGTTTTCCTCCGCCTTGCCCGAGGCCGACCACAACGAAATCGTGGGATGGTCCGAAGACGCGCGGGCCCGCCGCCACACGCCGATCGTGCTCCGCGATCGGGACGAACCCCCGGAGATCCGTCGGCAGCTCGACATCACGGTCGAACTCATGTCCCGCCGCGCCGCCGCGATCGAAATCAAAGCGGAAGGCGAAAGTCTCCTCAGCCGCCTCCTCGGCACGTTGTACCTCGGGGACTACGTGAGCTTGTATCTCGCGGCGCTGCGGCGCGTCAACCCGATGCCGCTCCCTCCGATCCTGGAGCTCAAGAAACGCCTCGCGCGGGGACGCCGAAAAAACTGAACGCCGAGGGGGAGACTTTCAGGCAGCCGTCACATGAGCGGCGGGAGCCATTTGAACTCCCGAGGACTTGCGCCCACCAGCTCTCCAAGCTGGCGCCCTACCGGACTAGGCGACCTCGGCACCCAGCGTCGCGCCCATCCTATCCGTCGTAATAAAGGATTCTCCGAAGCTCACACGCGCGCCGCCGCGAACGCCCGCGCCGACTCGACCCGCTCACGTCCCGGGGGATGGCTGTAAAACAGCCACTTCTCCCAGCGCCTCGGATCCGCGACGCCGAGGTTCCGGTCGTGCAGCCGGACCATCGCGGCCGCGAATGCGGCGGAATCCCCAGTCAGCTCGAGCGCGAACCGATCGGCCCGCGACTCCCGTCCACGAGACCACCGCAGCTGCAGGGGGCCGAACGGAAGGGCCACAAGGCTGAAGAGGACTGCGAGCCACGGCAGTCCCGCGATATCGCCGGCCGACGGAATCCCGAAAGAGGCGCGCGTCGCATCGTAGAGCCACGCCGTGACCGCGACGATCGCCAGGGATGCGAGCGAGCCCTGGAGCAACCCCCAGAGCGGATCGAGGCGGCGTTGATGAGCGAGCTCGTGCCCGAGGACCGCATCGACCTCCTCGACCGAAAATTCCGCCAGGAGGGTGTCGGTGACGACGATCCGGCGCGTCCGACCGAACCCCATCACGGCGGCGTTCGACCGCCTCGTCTTCGGCGATGCCTCGAGCACGAAGGCGCCCATCACAGGCACGCCGGCGCGCGCCGCGAGCGAGGCGAACCGATTCCGGACGCTCACGTCCTGAATCGGCCGGACACGGTAGAACAGCGGCACGAGCACGATCGGCGCGAGGAATCCGATTCCAAGCGAGGCCGCGACGCCGAGGATCCACGCGACGAGCCACCACCAATGGGTGGCCGCGAGCAACCACAGCAGCCCCCCGCCGACGACGAGGGTCGAGGCGAGCCCGAGAGCGAAGGACTTCGCGAGGTCCTTGAGCCAACCGCTCAGGCGCTGGCGGGACAACCCGAAGGCACGCTCCCACCGGAATCCGCCGACGTAGGCGAACGGGAGTTCCGCCGCGGCGAAGGCGCCGAAGAGGATGGACAGGGATGCCCCCGCGGAGGCCCAGCCCGGCCATCCGAGTCGGAGGACGGAATCCCGCAAGGACGCTGCGCCTCCCGCCACGAGGGCGGTCGCGAGGAGACCGATCGCGGCCCCGTGGATAGCGCGCAGGACGAGCCGCTTCGACCGAAGGCGGCGGGCGACGACCTGCCGGTCCACGTCGAAGCCCCATGCGTCGACGCCCATCGCTCACTTCCAGAGCTTCGGGTACGTCCCCGGGTCCATGAGCACGCGGGCCGTGTCCGCCGCCGCCCCCGATTTCGCGACGACGATTTCGTCCGTCGTCATGAGCGCCTTCGATACCGCGACCGCCTCGCCCTTCCCCGTGAAGAGGCCCAGCAGGTCGCCGCGGCGGATGTGCGGCGAGAGCTTCGCGACGCCGGGCACCATGAGGTTCGCACCGTGGCAGATCGCGTCGACCGCGGTGTCTTTGATGACGATCCGCGGCAGGTGCCGCAGGAGGTCTTCCATGGGTCGCACGATCGCCCGGATCGCGGTCTCGTCCCCCTCCCGCCAATAGGCGATGGCGTCGCGGAAGGCGTTCAACGGATGCGCGTCGGCCTCCGAGAACGACGCCGTGCGCGTCCGCCGCAGGTCGACCATGTTCGCGCCGATGCCGAGCGCCTCGCCCACGTCGGAGCACAGCGTCCGGATGTATGTCCCGGATTCGCACCGTACACGGAAGAGGACGTTGCGGCCTTCGATCTCGAGCGGCTCGAACCCGTACACATGGCGGGTCCGTTGCTCCCGCTTGACGGCCGAGCGCACCGGAGGGGTTTGATAGATCTCGCCGACGAAGCGGCCCATCATCGCGCGCACCTTCCGCTCCTCGACGTCCTGGTGGAGCTGCAACACGCCGACGTATTCCTTGTCCCCGGCCAGCAGCGCCTCGAGCGCACGCGTTGCGTCGGCGAGGCCGACGGGGAGCACGCCGGTGACGCGCGGATCCAGGGTGCCCGCATGGCCCGCCTTCGGGACTCCGAACATGTCCCGTACCCAAGCGCTCACCTGGTGGGACGTCGGTCCGGCCGGCTTGTCGACGACCGCCAGGCCCCGGCGGATCTGCTCCTCGATCGAACGATCCTCCGGCCGCTTCCCATGCTTCGAATCGGGTGTCTCGTGGAGGACGACGAGGTCGCTCATCCCCCCACCCGCGCCGCGATCGCCGCGACGATCTCGTCCGGCGTCTTGCGCCCGGAATCCAGAACCAGGTCGAAGATTCGGGTGTCGCGCAGGTCGATCCCGTAGATCTGACGGTACCGGACGCGCTCCGAGCGCTCTCGCGCGACAATCTCCCGCTCCGCGTCCTGGACGCTCTTCCCCTCGCGCGTCGCAATCCGTTGGGCCCGCACTGCTAGGGGGGCGTCGATCAGGACCTTGGTGCAGGGGATGCCCTGCTTCGCGAGGAGATACGCTTGGATGCGGCCGTCCACGACGACGCTCGCTCCGGACGCCTCCTTCGAGAGGATCTCCTCCAGGACCGCGGCGTCGAGCGCGTTGTCGATCGCCGGATCCGCCTCGGCCGCCTTGCCGAACGCCTCGAGGCTCATCCCGCGCTCCTTCGCCATCGCGCGGAACCGCATGCCCGCCGACACGAGGACGTAGCCTCGGGCCGCGGCCCACCGCTCGGCGACCGTCGTCTTGCCGCTGCCGGGCGGGCCACCGACCGCGAGGATCATCGGCGACCCCTCAGGCTTCGCCCTGGGGCTGGAGCGGGACCCCCATCGTGTCGAGTCGTCGCTTGAAACGGACGTACTTCAACAGGCGGATGACGATCTGTCCGAAGGGAATCGCGAGGAGCGAGTAGAGCAGGACCCAGTTCGGGAAGACGTTGGCGTCCTCCAGGAACACGTGGGTCGACCAGGGCACGGCGATCCACTGGTTCCCGAGGTGCCCGAGCGTGATGTCGACGAACAGGCGGAGCCACGTAAAGACGACGATGAACATGAACATCGTCCAGGCGGTCGACTTCATCGGCGCCATCTGCACTTCCATGGAGTCCTTGAGGAACCCTTGCTGCGCTTCCTTCAGCCTTTCGAGCTTCGTCTGTTGGCCCTTCCGGATCGCTTCCATCTGCTCCTTCCGCCACGCCGCCATGATCTTCTGCGTGCGGGCCATCTTCACCCAGTTCGTGTAGTGGTCTCGGATGATGGACGAGATCGACGTCGTGAGCATGCCCGCCAAGAGGATCGTCAGCACGGGCAAGGCGCCGCCGAACCCGATGAGGGGCGCGAAGGCGAAGTTCGCGATCCCCGCGAAGCCGAGGCCGACCTGCGGGTCGATGAGGGCGTAGAGGGCGAGGAGGAACAGGAAGATCATCAGGAACCGGGAGAAACTCATCCGATTCAGGACCGGACCGGGCGGCGTCGTCCCGGCAGGTCCGGTGGTCGATTCGGCGGGCGATTCATCGGGCGATTCGCCGGGTTCGGGGCTGTCTTCCGATCCGGAATCCTCGTCCACGGATTCGCCAACGGACCTCGCGATATAAGGATTTGCCACTTCTCCGTAAGGAGAAAAGTTCAGCCGCCTTCGGGTGCGGCGGCGGCCCCGCCCAGGGCCGTCTGGATCTTGCCCGCGAGGTCGTTGTACCGTTCGGAGAGGGACTTCTCCTGCTTCTGGAGCGACTTCACGCGGATCGTGAGGGTTTCCTTGTGCTCCTCGAGCTCCTTCTTCAGGCCGTCCCGGTCGTCCTGTCGCACGAGGAGCATGCCGATGCTCTTGTACACCGGCGTATCCGTCGAGACCTTGCCGAGCTCCTCTAGGGTCGATTCGATCTCGCGAAGCTTCGCCTCGAGCTGCACGCGCTGGCTCCCGAGCACCTGAAGCTGTTGCTGCAGATTCTGGTATTGCGCGATCTGATTCTGCAGCTGCGGGGAGATCTCCTTCACGCGGCCACCTCATGCACGCGTGCGGCCAGATCGGCCCAGCGCAGATACGAGTTGACCGCGGCGCGCAGGGCGCTCGTGTCCTTGGCGTCGATCGTCAGCGTGAGGCGACCGCGTCCGATCTGCATTGAGACGCGAGCTTTCGGCACGTCCCGGCCCATTTCCGGTCGCAGGGCCTCGGCCACGACGCGGGCCTCGGGGCCGACCAGCGTGATCCTCGCGCGCCGCATGGTCATAGCGCCTTGACGACCTTCTTGACGTTCGGCCGCTCCTTATAGAAGATCTTCGAGCCGCAGCGCTCGCACTGGATCCCGACCGTGTTGATGTTCGTCCGGATCGGCTCGAGACATTTCGCGCACTTGTACAAGGTCAGGTCTCCTCGGCCTTCGCCTCAGGCTCTTTGGCGACCTCCACGAGTTCCCGCTTGAAGGACGTCGTCACGACGGGGCGGTACGCGCCCCCCGCGAAGACGTTCCCGCATCGACGGCACTCCCAGACGCCGCTCGACTTCCGGTGGACGGACACGGCCTGACAGCGCGGACAGGTGTGCTTCGCTCGGCGGCCTTCCTCGATCTCCTGGACGCGCCGGCGGATTCGCACGCCGTAGCGGGGGCCGAACCGGCCGACGACACCAGCCTTTCGCGTGCGACGCGCCATCGTGGACCTCAGGGTTTCAGCAAAGGACGGATCTCGCGGCCCACGCGCTGGGCCGTCTCAATGATCCGCTTGATTTCTTCGTAAGTAAAGCTTCCACTTAAGCCTTTTTGCATCGCGCGGATGTCGCCCTTCTCGTCCGTCGTCACGGTGAGCCGCGCGTCCGCCATGCGCTGCTCGTCGAGGCTCGGATCGACCAGGACGATGTCTTTGATCTTCACGCTCGTCACGCTGACCGGCCAGTGTTCAACGGGAAGGGCGAAGTCCTCGCCCACCCCCATCGCCTTCGCCGGGACCTTGGTCGAGGCGAGCGCGGCGACCCCGCCGTAGGAGCAGGCGTCGAACAGGTTCCCGTCGTAGTCGAGGACGTGGATGTCGATGAACATGACCCAGACCTTCTCCTTCGGAGTGATGCAGAGCCGATCCATGTTCACCATCTTCGATTCCCGGATCCCGCGGTCCACGACCCGGGCGAGCTCAATCGCGTCGGGCCGGGGCGGACCCGCCTCGAAGGTCGGGCTGGCCATCGGGATGAGCTCGACGCTCGTCGACAGCACGCCGGAGTTCGGGGTGTCGGGGTACGGCTCGCCGACGGACATCTTGATGCCGACGAGGACGTCCGTGTTGCCGAGCTTGACGCGGGCGCTGCCCTCCGCGGTCGACACGAACGATCGCTCGATCGTCACCTTCCGGGGTTCGTCGAGCGCCCGGCCGTCGACGCGCTGCCCCGTCGACGCCAGCCTGTAGACGTGGGCGCGCATCAGCTCGGAGACGATCTCCTCGCTCATCAGATCCCCTCCGGTCCGAAATCGTCCTCCGGTGGGAGCGGCGGGAGCGGCTCCTCCGAAGGGGGCGGGGGCGGCAGGGGCGGCGACTCCTTGAGGATGTCCTCGAGGGTGACGGAGTATCGGCGGCGGAGCGCGTCGCGCTGCAGCTCGTAGATCCGGTGGGTGGCGCCGATCGACAGGTCCATCGCCTTCTGGAACTCGTCGTACGTCAGGTGGCCGTCCATCTGCAGGAGCACAATCTCCCCCGTCCGGGGCACGATCGCCATCGGGCAGTCCGCGTCTCCGAAGTTGTCCTCGTCCTTGTTCAGATCGAGGCACACGACCCCTTCGATCTTCCCGGACGCGCACGAGGCCACGAGGTCCCGCATCGGGACGCCGGCGTCGGCGAGCGCGACGCTCGCGGCGCTGAGTCCCGCGCACCGGGTTCCGGCGTCCGCCTGGAGGACCTCGATGAAGATGTCGACGGAGGTCCGCGGGAACTGCTCCGCGAAGACGACGGACGCGAAGGCCTCCGAGATGACCTTCGAGATCTCGACGGAGCGACGATCCGGCCCGGGCCGTTTCCGGTCCGAGACGCTAAACGGCGCCATATTGTACCGGCACTGGACGAGCGCCCGCGCGGGATCCTGAAGGTGCCGCGGGTGCGCCTCGCGCGGCCCGTAGACCGCTGCGAGGACTTTGTTCCCGCCCCATTCCATGTAGGCGGAGCCGTCGGCGCGTCCCAGGACCCCCGCTTCGATCCGGATCGGCCGCAGCTCGTCGGCCTTCCGACCGTCGAGCCGGCGGCCCGACGCGTCCATCAGTTTGACTTCCTTCTCGATGTGTTCGATGTCTTCCATGGAAAACCCGTCCCTCAGGAGGGCAACCGCCCTCGCGTCTCGCGTTTCGCTCGCTCAATCAGTTCCCGCACGGCCTCCGTCAGCCCGAGGGCCTGCGCCCGCTCCTCGATCAGCCGGATCGCCATCGCGGCGACTGCCGTGTCGCGGTCCTCTCCGTCGAGCCAGATCCGACCGTTCTGCCCGACGTAGATGCGACAGTTCGTGAGATCCTTGATCAGGGAGACCATGCTCCCCTCCTTCCCGATGACGCGCGCCACCTTCGTAGGAGAGACCTCCATCAGGATGCCGCCGTTCAACTTGCGGGCCTCGCGGTCCTGCATCGTCAGCTGGACCCGCTTGATCTCGTCGACGCTCAGGACGTGGCACATGATGACGTCCCCGACCTTCAGGTACCGTGCGGTGTCGCCGAACTCGACGCGCCACGCCGACTCCGTGGCGTGGAGCGGTGCCGGATACGGTGAGTTGATGTCGACGAGCCAGTGGGACGGGCCCTGGTCGATCACCTCGCCGATGACCGCGTCGCCTCGCTGGGGGAGGTAGCGCCCGTTCAGCGGGATGACGCTGACGCGGCCCTCGCGCTCGTTCCGGATGCCCATCTGCGACGCGAAAATCTGTCCGCCCTCGCTGTAGGTACCGGGGCCGGGCTTCAGCCCGGGGCCGCCGACGGCTTCGCCGGGGATGACAAGCTGGCGAAGCGAACCACTGCCCTGCATTGGTGTCTCTCTCTCACGCGACGCGTCGAAACGGAGGCGGCTACTTGAGGCTTTGGGTGCGCTGCCGGCGTTTCATGAAGCACCGCCACAGAAACAGCGGGCGGTCAGACCCGTTGGTCCGCCTTCAGGATCCGGGTCTCCACGTTCCCTTTCGTTTTCGCGTTGAGCTTCTCGAGGAAGTCCGTCTGCATCCCTGCGGGCATCTCGACCACGCCGATCCACGCGCCGCTTGGAGACCACTCCTCCTTCACGATCGTCCCGAACGACTTGATGTCCCCGTAGCTCTTCGCGCTGTCCTCCGCGCTGAGCTTGACGGCGATCCGGACTTTCTCGAATCGGATCGGGATGAGCGGCCGCAACGCGTCGAGGACCTCCTTGACCTGCTCCTCGATCCCCTTGAACGGGTCCACGTGGACCTTGGCCTCCTCCATCGCGTTCTCAATGCGCTGGGGCGGGTGGGGCGCGCCGGTCTGCGGGTTGATCGCGTTCGCCGCAATGTACTGGACAATCTGCTTGCGCTTCGCCTCGAGCATCTGGCGGCGCTGCTCCGTGGTCAGCTGGATCTCGCCGCGCTCGATGATCTGCTTCGCGACCGCGAGGGGCTCGGTCGTCCCGAAGAACTCCGTCATCTTCTCCTCGGACGCTTTCGACCCCTTGTGCGCGTCCCGGAAAATTTCATCGATCGCGAGCTGCCCGAGGAGGTCGACCTCCGCCCCATCCCGGATCCGCTGGACGGCATCCGGCTTGACAAGGACCTCGAACTTCTCGCCCGCCTTTTCGAACCGGGCGATCACGTACTCCTTGAAGATGTCGTCGCGACGGTCCGATCGAAGCTCCTTGGGCATGACCTCGCCTAGGACGCGGTCGGCATCCGCGAAAGGTACTGTCCGACCTCGGTCTCGGAGAGACGCCGGAACCGCTCGCCCTCGACGATGATTCCGACCTCGATCGCGCGGGCATCGAGTTTCTCGCCTTCCGACGCCTTCTGCAAGGCCTGGAGTCCCAGGACCATCGCGTCGTCCTGGTTCATCCCTTCCTTGTACTTCTCCTCGAGTAGCTCCATGACCGCCTGGCGGCCTTGGCCGATGCTGCCCGCCTTGTACGACACGAGCGCCCCGCTCGGGTCCGTCTCGAAGAGGTGGGTGCCGAGGTCGTCGACGCCGGCGACGAGGAGCGCGGTCCCGAACGGCCGAACGCCTCCGTATTGCGTGTAGTTCTGCTTGTAGTCGCAGATCCGCTTGACGAGCAGGTCCACGCCGATCCGCTCGCTGTACGTGACCTTGTTAATCTGGGCGACGAGCCGTGCGTAGTCCACGAGCACGCGGGCATCCGCCACGAGGCCCGAGGTCGCCGCGCCGACATGCTCGTCGATCTGGAAGATCTTCTCGATCGACGAGGTCTCGACGAGCCGCGAACCGATCTTCTTGTCGGCCATGAGGACGATCCCGTTCTTGAACTTCAGGCCGACCGTCGTGTTGCCGCGGGTGACCGCGACGCGAGCGTATTCTACCTGGAACAGGCGGCCGTCGGGGCTGAAGACCGTGATCGCGCGGTCGTACGCCATCTGGCCCGGCTGCATATGATAAACCTCGGGCCGCTAATAAAGCGGTCACTTATAAGGGTTCTTTTCCGACTCCGCCGGCATGGACCAAGTACTTGCGGGTCGCGGCGCGAATCGTGCCGGACGTGCCCACCGTCGTCACGCGGACCCGCTCCCCCGCCATCGTGCCGATGCCAACCAAGGCGCGAATCGCCGCGTCCTTCGTCAGGTGCGTCGTCCGCACGAGGCCGAGCGGATGCCGGAACTCGACGAGCCAGAGACGTTCGGGCGCGCTGCGAATCGCCTCGAAGACCTCCTCTCTTCGAAACGCGCGCGGACCCTCGACGCGGAACGCAATGTAGCGGTACCGCGGACGTCGGGTGCTCACGCTCGCGCGATGGGAGATAAATGGAAAAAGGTTCGGGTAAAAAGAGGAGGAGGTCAGCGTACCTCGTCCACTTCGGCGGAGGTCCGCACGGGTCCCGTGTAGACCTCCTTGCCGAGGAGGGACTTCGACTTGACGCCGGTGATCACGAGGAGCACGCGGACCGTGTGGTCCAAATCGTCCTCGACGGAGCAACCCCAGATGATCCGCGCCTGCGGGTTGATCTTCTGCCCGACGACCTCCGCCGCCTTCTCGGCCTCGGAGACGGTCAGATCCGGCCCGCCAACGACGCGCACGAGCGCGCCACGAGCGTGGGTCAGGTCGACCTCGCCGAGAAGGGGAGACTCCAGCGCCTCGTTGATCGCGTATTCGATCCGATCGCGCTCTTCCTCGCTCTCGCCGATGCCGATCATCGCGACGCCGCCGCCCTTCATGATCGTCATCAGGTCCGCGTAGTCGAGGTTCACGAGGCCGGGCTTCGTGATGATCTCCGTCATGCCCTTGATCGACTGCATGAGGATCTCGTCCGCCACCTTGAACGCCGCGTTGATCGGCAGGCGAGGCACGAGCTCGAGGAGCTTGTCGTTGTAGATCACGATCGTCGTGTCGCAGAACTTTCGGAGCTTGTCCAGCCCCGCCTCCGCGTTCTCCATCCGGATGCGGCCTTCCGACTTGAAGGGCATCGTGACGACGCCCATCGTGAGCGCGCCTTCTTCCTTACCGACTCGCGCGACGTACTGCGCGGAGCCGGTGCCGGTCCCGCCGCCCATCCCGGCCGTGATGAACACGACGTGGGCGCCGCGGATGAAGTCGCGGATATCCTCTTCGCTCTCGTGCGCGGCCTGCTCCCCTACCTCCGGGAGCGCTCCGGCGCCGAGGCCCTTCGTCAGGCGCTTGCCGATGAGGATCTTCTTCGGGGCCCGGACGGAGAGCAAGTGCTTCGCGTCCGTGTTGACGGCGCACAGCTGCGCGCCGCTGATGCCGGCCTCGCTGCACCGGTTGATCGTGTTCGAGCCGCCGCCGCCGCAACCGACGATCTTGATCGAGACGTTGATCGATTCGACAATCTTCTCAATCTCCTCGTCGTCGCCGGACTTGGATTTGTCCTGCGGCTTCGTGGCTTTCGCGGCTTCGCGCTCTTCCTTTTCCTCGGCTTCCTGGTGTCGGGCCAAGGCCTCGTTCAGAAGCGATTTCATCGTGCCATCCCATCCCGAATGGAGTCTGACGGCGGCGAATCCAAGTAGGGCTATTTAAAACTAGTCATACGTTCGTCAGACAAAACAGGCATTGACATCCGCCGCGGAGCCGCCGCGCGAGGTGCCGGCTAGATCGCCATCGCGGGCTTCGACACGGTGTTGACGACGATCCCGGAGTTCGTGATATCGAACGGGAAGACGGCCTCTTCGTGGGACGAACCTTTGTACTTCTCGACGGAGACGAACCGCTTGATGCCGGTCTCGTCCCGGAGCTTGTGCAAGCGGAACTCGCCCCGGGCCAGGAACGCCTCCGGAGGGACCTCGCCCTCCTCGGGAAGCTCGAGGGTCAGGAGCGAGGTGACCTTCGACTCCGAGAGGTACCGCATGAAGGACTGCGTCGTGAGGGCCGTCTCGAACTCCCGCATGCAGAAGTACTTGAGGGCGGTGATCGAGTCAATCACGACGCGCTCGTACGTCTTCTTCACCAAGAGGTTCTTGAGGAGCTGCTGGAGCGAGTGGACGGTAACCTCCTTGCTCTCGAAATCCGGCGTCTTCCGGATGCGCTCGCCGATCGCACGCATCTTGATTGGCTCCTCTTCCGTGCTGATTTCGAGCAACGGCGTCGGCTCGAAGCGCCGGATGTCCGAGTTCGCGTCGAGCACATCGAGGTCGTCGAGGTTCCAACGGAACGCTCGCATGTTGATCTTCAGTTCGTTCGGCGGCTCCTCGAGGGCGACGAACAGGCATCGTTCTCCGCCTTCGAGGCCCTCGCGCAGGAACTGCACCGAGAGAATCGTCTTTCCGGACCCGGGAGCGCCGGACAAGATGTAGGGCCGGCCGGGGACGAGGCCCCCGTGGAGCATCTTATCGAGCCCCGCGACGCCCGTGCGGATCTTCGCGGCGGCGGTCACCGGATCCCCCCGGGTGGCCGCGGCGGCACCGTGGGGGTCGGCGGGGGCGGCGCGGAGCCGATACGCTCTTTCAGGGCGGAATCGCAGGACAGGACGAGCTTCATCGCCTTCTGGTAGTTGCGCCGCTGGAAGGCGAGCATCGCACGCGAGAGGGCGACCTCGATATCCCGAATCGCGACCTGTCGGCGGTGCGCTTCCTCGATTCCTCGCATGACGGATTCGATGGCGTTCGAGACTTCCTCGATGATGCGCGTCTCGAGCAACGATTCGCCAGGTTTCGGACCGGACGACGGCTCGCGGGACTGAGGCGTCGGATCGAGGGAGACGACCATCCCCTTGTCGGTGATCGAGACCGGCCGCATCCGGTCGTCGAACGACGAGCCCCGGAACTTCTCGACCGAGACGGCGCGGCGAATGAAACTGCCGTCGAGCCACTTGTGCAGGCGGATCTCACCCCGCGAGAGGAAGAACTCGGTCTCCAGGACCGTCCGGTCGAGGTGCTCGGACACAATGAGGGTGGTCGCCTCGAGCTCCGAAAGAAACCGGAGGAACGACTGAATCAGGATGCGGCTGTCCTCGCCGTGCATCGAGAACATCTTGAGGGCGGTCATCGAGTCGATGACGATTCGCTTGTACCGCTGTTTCGTCCGCTCCAGGTGCTGGGAGAACTCCTGCTTGATCATTTTCTGGACGCTGTGGACCGTCACTTCGAGGGCGCGCACCTGGGACGACTGGCGGATGTCGGTGACCTGTTCCATGTCGCGGACGTCGAGGGACGTGCCGACGTCGATCACGGAGCGGGTGCGCTTGTGTGCCCGGACGTCTGGGGTCGCGTCGAGGATCTTGAGGCGATCCATGCTCCAGCCGAACACGGCCATGTTCGACTTGACCTCGATCGGGGGCTCGTCGAGGGTGACGAGCAGGCACGGCTCCTGGGCATGGAGACCCTCGAGAAGGAAATGGGCCGACAGGATCGTCTTGCCGCCGCCGGTCGGACCCGACACGACGTACGGCCGGGCGGGCAGCAGTCCCCCGCTCAGCATCGTGTCGAGGCCGGCTACGCCTGTCTTGACGCGATCCATTGAAAGCCTGCCGAGAATCGACCCACCCGGCCCATTTAGGATAAACGTTCCGTCGTGAGAATCAGCGCGCGATGGAACGGCGGGTGTCGACCCGGAGCGGAGGCGGAGGAGGGGGACGGGCCGTCCTCCCCGGAGATGCTCCGGAAAAGGCCGCTCCGCGTGCCGCGCGTCCCCATAGCGGGGGATGGACGTCCCGGGCCGGAGGTCCGTCCTCGCGGCCCTTTTGAACCATCGATCTCCGGGTGTCTCACCGGGGACCTGGGAGTCCCGGGGTATGAGCCCGACGGGATATCCTGGCTACCCCACCCCGCTTCGTGTTCGGATCGATATGCGGCCCGCGGAGGCGGTTGAGCGTCCGCATTGGGACGTGTCGGATAAACCTATCGCGCTCGATCAGAAGAACTTCCGGAAACGCGCGAGGTCCTCGAGGCTTCCCTTCAATTTGATCTTTCCCGTCGCATACGCCTTGAACGGGCCAATCTCCCGCAGGATCAGCGCGCGAAGCGTGCCGGCGTCGGTGACGATCGTGATGTCCGCGTGGTCGACGCCGCCGTCGAGCAACGCGGCGACCTTCGCATCCTTCACGATGAAATGATACTTCGTCCCATCCTTGAGCTCAATCATCACGGTCTTCGAGAGATCGGAGAGCTCTGCGCGGAACGCGGGGTCCGATTCGACCTTCGCGTTGAACTTCTGGATCAGGTCCTCGAGCATCTCCCTCATGACTTGCCCCCGCCGAACTCGTCGAGTTTCCGGATGCGCGATTCCGCAATCAGGCGGCGAGCCGTGTCCCACGAGGCCCGCGTGTGCGGCGGAAGAGAGCCATGGTCCCTAATCCATGTTTCCAGGAACGCGATCGTCACGGCGTCGTGCGAGTAACCCGACCCGATCGGCACGCCGAACTCCTGTTCGATTGACCGCATCTCGCGATCGCGGCGGACCTTCGCGAGGATCGATGCCGCGCTGACGACGGGGAAGAGCTCGTCCGCGTTGTGCTGCGAGACGATCTCGACGGCGAACGGCAGCTCGCGCTGCACCGCGCGCTTGAACTCGATCTCGTCGACGTCCGCCGCGTCGACGTACGCGGTCTCGGGCCGGAGCTTGTCGATGAGCTCCGCGAAGAGCTTCGCCTCGAAGTCGTTCAGGGACATCTCGGCCCGCATGACGTCGATCCGTTCCGCCGGGATGACGAGGACCTCGTGACGCGCCACCTTCTCGATCTCCGGGGCCAGGAGCTCCCGCCGTTCCGGGGTGAGTTTCTTCGAGTCGCGGACGTTCATCTGCCGCAGCGGCACGTCCGACTCGATCGCGACGCACGCGACGACGAGAGGCCCGAGGACCGGGCCGCGGCCCGCCTCATCGACACCCGCGATCACGGATCAGGCCTCGAACAGCTCCCGAGCCGTCTCCTGAGCTCGGGTGACGACCTCCGATTCGTCAACGGTCCGGAGGACGCCATCCAACATGAGGACATGACCATCGACGATCGTCGCCCGCACATCGCTCCCCCGGCAACTGTAGACGAGGTGACTGATGACGTTAGCGGGATAAAAAGGCGTAGTGTGCGCTCCCTTGAGCGACACGACCGCGAGGTCTCCGCGTTTCCCCACTTCGATCGATCCGATCTCGGCGTCAGCACGAAGCGCTCGGGCTCCGTCGATCGTCGCGAGATCGAGGACCGTCTGTGCCGGCAGCAGCGCCGCATCCCACCGCGTCGCCTTGTGAAGCAGGCCGGTGATCTTCATCGTCTCGAACATGTCCATCCCGTTGTTCGAGATCGGCGAGTCCGTGCCGAGTCCTGTCGGAACGCCCTCGCGAATCATCTCGGGGACAGGCGCGACTCCTCCCGAGGCGAGCTTCATGTTCGAGACCGGGCAGTGGGCGACGCTCACCCCGTGGTGGGCGAGCGTCCGCACCTCGTTGATCGTCACCCAGACGCAATGCGCGGCCGTTAGCCCTCCATCGAGGAAGCCGATCTTCTCGAGCCACTCGACGGGACGCAGGCCGGTCCTCGCCCGATGGCCTTCGACCTCGCCGCGCGTCTCCGACAGATGCGTGTGCATCCGGACCCGATGACGCGAAGCAACCTCCTTCGCCTTCGCGTACGTCTCCTCGGAGGCGGCGTAGACTCCCTGGACTCCGACGGACGGGGTGACGAGTGGGTCGCCTGCGTGCTTCGCGACGAACTGTTCCGCGTTCTTCACGGGATCCCCGTGCTGCGTCGTCGCGGCCTCGTCGAGCGTCACCCACGACAGGAAGCCCCGCACGCCGGACTCCCGCACGGCCCGCGCGACCTCGTCCTCCCAGTAGAAGAGGTCGTGGAAGCTCGTCGTCCCGGAGCGGATCATCTCGACGCATCCCAGGAGTGCGCCGACCTGCACATCTCGCCGCGTGAGTTTCGCGTCGATCGCCGAGGCCCTGGAGATCATCTCCTCGAGTGGGACGTCGTCCGCGATGCCACGGAGAAGCGTGTTCGCGACGTGTTGATGAAGGTTGACGAAGCCGGGCAGGACCGCGCAACCCGAGCAATCGATCACCTCGTCCGCGGTTGCGGCGACGGCGCCCACCGCCGCGATCCGATCGCGTTCCACGAGGACGTCGCCCGTCATGATCCGCCGCCGGGCGTCCTGGGTGACGATGAGTCCGCCGCGGAGCATGAGTGACAAGGCAGCCGCGTCGATGCAACGTTGTGTAGAAAGGTTTTGCGGGCGCGCATCGATACGCCGGCGTGGACGAGTTCCCGGACGCTCTGGATCGATGCCTGCGCCAAATTCCTCGCGGTCGTGTTGCGACGTGCGGCGCCATCGCACGCGCCCTCGGTGACGTCCGCGCGGCACGAGCGGTCGCCTCCTGGTTGACCGAGCACCCGGCGATCCCGGCCGCCCACCGAGTCGTCCGGGCCGACGGACGACCCGTGCTGCCGGACGCGAGCCACGAGCTCGCGAGTGAACGTGTCCCGGTTCGGTCGGGCCACGTGCCGGCGAATCGATTCGTGACGATCCGGACGGCCGTGCCGCTCCTCGACCGGCTACGGCGGGAGCAACGGCACCTCGCGTCCCTGGTGACCGAGGAAGACGCGGGCGGCGCCGCGGAGCGAATCGCGGGCGTCGATGTGTCGTACGACGCGGATCGCATGTATGCGGCGGCGGTCTGCGTCGACGCGATCACGCTCGCCGTGGTCGAAGTCGCAACGGCCACGAGCGCCGTTTCGTTCCCGTACATCCCCACGTACCTTGCGCGGCGCGAGTTTTCGGGAATCGAGGCGGTGGTCCGTAGCTTTTCAAGGATGCCGGACGTCCTGATGGTGGACGGCCACGGACGCTTGCATCCCGCGCTGTTCGGTGTCGCGTGCGACGTCGGCGTGCGCCTCGACATCCCGACAATCGGAGTGGCGAAACATCTCCTCGCCGGAAGGGCGATGAAGCCGTCCGGAGGCGACAAGGCCGCGATTCCGATCGCACTCGGCGGCGACATACGCGGCTATGCGTGGGTCCCTCCGGGCGCGGCCAGGCCCATTTTCATCTCCGTGGGTCATCGGATCTCCCTCGTGACGGCGCTGGACCTCGTGAGGAGGACCACACGATCCCGGTATCCGGAACCGCTCGCGCTGGCCGATCGAGCATCCAAAGAAATGAAAAGGAATGAAAAACGGGAAAAGGGTGCGAAGCGGTGAGGCGCTACCATCGCGGGTCACCGCGAAGGTTGTGCGGGCAAGCGGCCTATCTCTTCTTTTTCTTGCCCTTCTTCTTCTTGGCCACTCGTTTCCTCCCTGTCATCTATATCGTCTAGGGGGTTTTAAAAGTAGCGAAGCCTGGATAAATGGGTTATTTTGCGAATTTTATAAAAAAGACGGGATGCGAGAGGCGAATCGAAACCGTTTTTTCTGCGCGAATGCATGCGAGAGCGGTGCGAATCGTCGTCTTCGGAGCGGGCGCCATGGGGAGTTTCTTCGGCGGTCTCCTGTCGCGACGTTATGACGTGACGCTCATCGGGAGAGCCGAGCACATGGCGGCGATTCGCGCGCGCGGCCTCCGGATCACCGGGAAGACGGCGATGATCGCGAGGCCCCGCACGGCGACGCGCATTCCGCACGGAGTGAAGCCCGAGCTGATTCTCGTCACGACGAAGTCGTACGACATCGACAAGGCGATGATCGCGCTGCGTCCCTTCGCGGACGAGGCGTTGTTCGTGACGTTTCAGAACGGCCTCGGGAACGCCGAGGCGATCGCGAAGGTCGCGAAACGTGTCGTCGCGGGCACGACGACGCACGGAGTGACGTCTCTCGGGCCGGGCGAGATTCGCCACGCGGGCGTCGGCGAAACCGTCCTCGGTGCGTGGGTCGGCATCCGTGAAGCGGACCTCGTTCGCCTGCGAGACCTGCTCGCGGATGCGGGCGTCGTCGTGCGGATCACCGACGATGTCAAGACGGAGCTCTGGTCGAAGCTCGTCGTGAACGCGTCGATCAATCCACTGGCCGCCCTCGCGGGGGTCCCGAACGGACGGCTCGTCCGTGACAAGGGTCTCCTGGCGAGCCTCGAGGCCGTGTGCCGCGAGGCCGCGACCGTCGCGAAGGCAGAGGGTGCGGCGGTCGATCCGGACGAACTCTACCACCGCACCGTCCTTGTCGCACGGCGGACCGCCGCGAACCGCGGCAGCATGCTCCAAGACCTCGACCGTCACCGACGTACGGAAATCGATTCGATCACCGGGGCCGTCGTCCGGGCCGCTGCACGACACGGAATCCCCGTGCCGCTCAACCGGGCTCTGCTGGCGCTCGTCCGCGCGAGGGAATCGACGGGACGGGAGGCATCCGACGGGAACGTCACCGACTAAGCTTTATAACGGACTATTTAACTCCCCTCCCCGCCGGCCCCCGTCTGCGCCCCTCGATCAGAGCGGAGAGGGTTGGAGGCATGACCTTGGCGAAAATCAAGATCGAGAACGTGGTCGCGTCGACCTCCCTCGGGGAGCAACTCGACCTTCAGGCAATCGCCCTCGCCCTCGGCGGCGCCGAGTACGAGCCGGAGCAGTTCCCCGGACTCATCTACCGCCTGAAGGAGCCGAAGACGGCGACCCTCCTGTTCCGAAGCGGCAAGGTCGTCTGCACCGGCGCGAAGAGCCTCGAGCACGTCAAGACCGCGATCGACATGGTCGCGAAGCAGATCGAGGCCGCCGGCATCCCGATCAAGAAGAACCCGGAAATCGAGGTCCAGAACATCGTCGCCTCATCGGACCTCGGGACGGAGATCAACCTGAACGCGATCGCGATCTCCCTCGGCCTGGAGAAGGTCGAATACGAGCCGGAGCAGTTCCCCGGACTCGTGTACCGGATCGACGAGCCGAAGGTCGTCGTGCTGCTGTTCGGCAGCGGCAAGCTCGTCTGCACGGGCGCCCGGAAACCGCAGGACGTCGAGCAGGCCGTCGAGAAGATCACCCAGGAGCTCAAGGCCGCCGGACTCCTCCGCTGAGCTCGGGCCGTCCGCCGGAGGTCCGATGAAGGAGATCCGGACGGAGATCGACATCGAGGCCTCGGCGGGCCGCGTCTGGGATTCCCTCACGGACTTTCCCGCGTTCCCGGAATGGAATCCGTTCATCCGCCGAATCTCCGGCGAACCGAAAGTCGGCACGAAGCTCGAGGTGTTCATGCAGTCCTCGGGCACTCGGGGGATGAAGTTCCGACCGACCGTCATGAAGGTGGAGCGGGACCGCGAACTCCGGTGGCTCGGCCACCTCGCCGTTCCCGGATTGTTTGACGGCGAGCACATCTTCGAGATCGAGGAACTCGGGGCGAAGCACGTGCACTTCGTCCATCGCGAGCGGTTCCGGGGCATCCTCGTGCCGCTTCTAGCACGGACCCTGGATCGCGACGCGAAGCGAGGGTTCGAGGAGATGAATCGGGCGCTTCGCACCCGGGCGGAGTCGATCCCGCCAATCTGATCCGGTGGGAAGTCGGCGGGCGAGAAGGCTTATCCGGAGGGCGGGCTACGTCTCGCCGCGCGGGTGTGGACGACGGCGCGGACACCGATTTTCGATAACCACATCCACCTTCGGCCTGAGTTCCAAGGCGTCGCAGCCGCGAAGGCGTTCGAGCAAGCCGGCGGGACTGCGATGCTGCTGACCCATATGCCATACGACGACGTCCCGATCCGGGACGGCGAGGATTTCGGGGTGGCGTACAAGAAGACTCTCGCGATGGCGGATGCGGTGCGCGCGGCGACCTCCCTTCAAGTGTTCGTCGCCCTCGGTCCGTACCCCGTCGACTTCCTCGCCCTCCGAGAGGCGATTGGACCGCAGCCGGCGATGGAGGCGATGCGGGAGGGGATCGACGAAGCCGCGCGATGGATCGCGGAGGGCCGCGCGATCGCGTTCGGAGAGATCGGACGGCCGCACTTCCCGGTCGCCGCCGCGGTGGTTTCGGCGTGCAACGAAGCCCTCGAGTATGCGATGCGACGCGCGAAGGAGCTCGGATGCGCGGTCGTCCTTCATACGGAGGATCCAACGCCGGAGACGTTCGCGGAATTCGTCGAGATCGCGTCGAGGGCGGGCCTCTCGGCCGACCGGGTCGTGAAACATCACTCGACGCCGATCACGCGACCGGAAGATACGCACGGCGTTGTGCCCTCGATTCTCGCGAAGGAGGATCTCGTGAAGACGGCCCTCCGAGGCGGACCGCGATTCCTGCTCGAGACGGACTACATCGACGACCCCCGAAGGCCGGGTGCGGTGCTCGGCCCCGCGACCGTCCCGCGGAAGACACGGGCGTGGCTCGACAGCGGCGTCCTCAAGGAAGACGAGGCGTGGCGGATCCACAAGGACCTCCCGGAGCGGACGTACCGCATCGAATTTCGCGAGTGACGCCCTCGAACGGAGGTTCCGTGTCACGAGTTTCGTACGTGAAACCCTTTCGGGTCGCCTCGCGGTGACGTCCACGAGATCTCGACGTCCGTCACCTGGGCGTACGGCTGCGACCCTCGGTTCCACTCGATGCACGCCTCGATGACGGACCGGTCGCCCTCGAAGACCGCCTCGACGCTCCCGTCGGGGAGGTTCTGCACGTATCCGTCGAGGCCGAGCGACTCCGCCTTCTCCGCACAGTGCGCGCGGAAGTAGACGCCCTGCACGCGGCCGCGGAAGATCACGCGGGCCCGGCCCTTCACGGAAGCGGCACATCGAGGCCGACGGAAAGAACTTTACGAAACCGCTCGGTTCGCAATCGAGGGAGCCCATGAGTCGCATCTTCGATCCGGACGAGCTGCATCCGCTCGCCGACGGCGGGATCGACTGGGTCTTCTACTTCCGAAGATCCGAGGTCCCTCCCCGGGAACTCGAGGTCGTCGCGCGAGCCAAACGAGAGAAGTTCCTCCGCCTCGCCGTCACCTTCGGTTCGACCGACCTGCGCTCGCGGGAGTATCGGAGCACGACCGCCGTCCACCTCTGGCAGATGGACAATCTCCCGTCGAAGATCTCGTGGCGCAAGGTGTTCGTTCACGTCTTCACCCATGAGCCGCTGCATCACGCGATCGGCCGGGCCCTAGCCGAGATCGCCGACGGCGGAGATCAGGAATGGGTCATCCGCAAGCTGGGCGACGGCCGGTGGTGGTAGTCGGCCGTCGCGGGACCGCGTCGACCGATCGGGCGCATTCTCGGTGCGGACCTCTAAAGAACGTTATTATACGCGCCTCCGCTATCGCTGCATCCCCACGGCGGGTCCTTGAATGAAGCGGATCAAGGCCCAAGACCTCCGCGTCTCGGACTACATGTCCACGGACCTTGTGACCGCGGCGCCGGACGACACGATCGGGGACCTCCTCGGCAAGATGAAGACGAAGGACATCCACGAGATCCCCGTCCTGGACCGGAAGAGGCTCGTCGGCATCGTCACGATGCGCGAGCTGATGCGCCGCCGGAATTCGCCGCCATCGACGAAGGCCTCGACGGTCCTGCAGGTCGGGCCCCAGGTCTCTCCCGAGGCGACGGTGCCCGAGGCCGCGGAGACGATGATCTCCGCCGGGTTCCGGGCGATCCCCGTCGTGAAGGGAAAGGCGCTCGTCGGCATCCTCTCCCGATCGGATCTCGTGCGGGCCCTCGTGGAGACGCGCGCCCTCGAAGGGGTCGTCGCCCGGGAGTTCATGACGCCGAACCCGCAGTGCATCGCGGAGGACGATACGGTCGAGCACGCGGTCCAGATCATGCGGTCCCTCGGCGAGCGCTCCGTGCCCGTCGTCGACAAGAACCGTCACCTGCGGGGCGTCGTGGGGATGAAGGACGTCGTGGACCTGTTCGCCCGGCCGAAGCAGCGCGAGCAATACGGCGAGCGGGCCGGCCGCGAGGAGAAAGTTACCGTCGAGGTGAAGGGAGTCATGCAGTATCCGCCGCTGACGATCGGACCCGATGCGGACGTCCATCGCGCCGCGGAGCTCATGGCGAAGCATCACGTCTCCTCGATCATCGTGACGGAGGGGGACGAGCCGATCGGGATCATCACGACGCAGGACCTGATGCAGTTCCTGGCGAGCCTGCGGGAACGCGAGCAGCTGTTCGTCGAAATCGGCGGCCTCGAGGACGACCCGAAGGACACGTACGACGAGATCTACGCGGTCGTCCAGAAGGAGATGCGACGGATCGCCCAACTCGTGCAGCCGAGGACCCTCGCGATCCACATCCAGAAGTACAAACCCGAGGGCGACCGCTGGAAGTATTCGCTCCGAGCCCGTTTCACCACATCCCACCGGATCTACTACGCCCACCACTTCGACTGGGACCTGCACGTCGCCTTGGCCGACCTCCTCGACACGCTGTACAAGCGGATCGTGAAGGAAAAGGAGCGCAAGGTCACCGAGCGCAAGCGACATCACGTGTCGTCAACGTAGGTTCCAATAGGCGCCGTGGGCACGCTTCGTGGCCTCGATTGCGGCGCGGCCGCGGACGTTGTCGTCGAAGACCTCCGTGAGGGCGAGGTCGACCGTCCGCCCCTGGAGGCGGCCCACGACCCCCGCGAGGACCTCCGCGAGCGCGTCGAGGTGGTAGCCGCCCTCGAGGGCGATCGCGAGTCGGTTGCCGCAGAGGCGGGACGAGGCCTTCGCGGCACGGGAGACGAGCTCCACGTAGCCGGGCGACGAGAGGGTGAGCGACGTCAGGGGGTCGCGGTAGTGCGCGTCCACGCCCAGGCTCATGAGCACGACGTCGGGTCGGAATCCCTCGAGGATGGGCTCGATGATCACCTCGTCCGCGGTGAGGAAGGACGCGTCCCCGCATCCTGCGGACAGGGGGACGTTCACCGTGAAGCCGCGCCCATCGCCCTCGCCTACGTCCTCGGCGGGGCCGGTGCCCGGATAGATCCCGTACTCGTGCGTCGACACGTAGAGCACGGACGCGCTGGCCGCGAAGATGTCCCTCGTCCCGTTCCCATGGTGGGCGTCGTAATCGAGGATGGCGACCCGATGACCCGAGGCCGTGCAGTCCGCTGCCGCGACCGCCACGTTGTTCAGGTAGCAAAACCCACCCCCGTAGTCGGGTCCCGCGTGGTGACCGGGCGGGCGCACGAGCGCGACTGTGGGCCGACCGTCGCGGACCGCCGCCCGCGCCGCTCCCAAGACTGCCCCGGCCGCCAGGGAGGCGATCTCGAACGTCTCCGGATGGACGACGGTCTCCGGATCGAGGAATCCGTCGCCCAGATTCCGGACGTACTCGACGTACGTCGACCGATGGACCGCCTCGACCTCCTCCCGCGTCGCGGGCGTCGCGGCTTCAACGCCGGCGTAGAGGTGCTCCTCCTTCAAGCGCTCGACAATCGCTCGCAGCCGATCCGGCCGTTCCACGTGGCTCGGAGACACGACGTGATCGAGGAAGCGGGAATCGTAGACCAGCACGTCCGCCCGAACGTTGCGGCCGACTTCAAGGCATCGTCGAGGCCGCGTCCCACGCTGGAGTGACTCCGAAATCGCCTCGCTCTCACGACTGATAGTCACGGAGCGGAACGAGTGAGAATTGAGTCGGCACTCTTAAGCGAACCCCTCCGCATATCTTTCGATTGTCGTCGTAAGGGGTCGGATGCGAGACTTTTCCTCCATGAGCGGAGCGGTGCTTCTCCTCGTGGGGGCTGTCGTGGTCGCCGGCGTCGCCCCGATGTTTCGCGCACCGGTTCGATCCGACTCACCCGAGTCCATGAGCTTCTGGGAGGCGGCCGGGCGCGGCCTCGTCACGGTGACGGTCGTCAACGAGACGTACGACCGGAACGGCGAGACGGTGACGCGGCCCGTGGGGATAGAAGTCCACAGCTCCGCGGAAGTCCCTGTAGAGGTGTCGGAGGACGCCCTCCTCATGAGCCCGCATCCGCTCGAGCCCCCGCCGGATCCCCTTCATACGACCCAAGACGCGATCCTCACCGTCCGGACGATCCCGGCGGGCGGGTCCGTCCTGTACTCGTACGGCGAGGAGGTCATCCAAGGCTTCCTCTCGGAGCCCGCTTGGTGGTGTTCGGAGGAGTTCCAGTTCGTCCAGGCCGAGATCCCATTCCGCATCGGCGGCGAGACGCTGCCTTTTGCGTTGCGGGATGTGGTCGCGAAGGAGCATTACAAGGACGGCGACAACAACACGCAGGTCGATGCGTGGACGTACTTGCGCACCCATCCGACCGTTGTCGTCGGAAAGGAGCCCCTCTGGACCCGACTCGACGGGAACGCGGGGCAGACCATCGATGTGACGATTGATGCGACGAACATCGCCGTGTTTACTTTCGAGGATGGCATCACGAATGACGTGAACGTGACGCACGGAGCGATCGAGGACGTTGTGCCTGCGGGATGGAGCGTGAAGGAGGGGAGTTACTCCACCCCGCCGGACGAGATCGTCGAGAACGGCGACCACTCGCACACGCTGCGGTGGTTCGTTGACCTGCCCGCCGCCCTCGAGAGCGATTCGAACGACCCGCTCGATCCGACGCCCTATGAGACCGTGACCCGGTCGTATACGCTCGTCTCGCCCGCCCTCGACGCGGGCGTCATCGAGCTGCCCCGCGCCCGATCGGACATCGATTCCGACGGGTCCGCGGACGCCGCATCGGCGCCGCCCGTAGTCGAGGTCCCGTCGACCCGTGCGCCAATCGCGGACGCGGGCGGCCCGTATTCCGGACGCGAGGGCGGGACGGTCCACCTGGACGCGAGCGGCTCGAGCGATCCGGAGGGCGATCCGCTCCAGTTCCGATGGGACTTCACCGGAGACGGCACGTTCGACACGGACTGGTCGTCCAGCCCGGCCGTCGACGCGGGCTACGCGGACGACTTCTCCGGTTCCGCGGTGGTCGAGGTCTCCGATGGCAGCCATGTGGCGTCCGCCTGGGCCCCGGTGACGATCGCGAACGTCGACCCGGAGATCCGGCAGATCGACGCGGTCGCCCAAGCCAGCTTCCGGGTCGAGATGGCGGGGGAGAAGTGGCACGACCTCAACTTCACGCTCTCCTCCGATTCAGGCGTCGTAGCCCACATGGACCTGGTGCGGAGTCCCGGCGGGCCGCGGACCCACGCGGCTACAACGGGCATCGTTACGTTCGCTCTCACGGAGCACCCCGCTGCCACGCTGATCTACACGCCCCAGGATGATCCGGTGAACGGGCGGCCTTCCGGCGACAATCCTGCGTGGGTCGTCCTGATCCTGCCCGACGGCCAGGAACGGCGCATGTCGCACAACTTCAACACGCAGCATCCGGCCACCTGGACGTGGAGCGCGGACGACCTCGTCGCAATGTTCCTGCGGACCGGAGTCACATTCCGAGCGGGCCTGCACGACGCGGGCAGCGACGATCTCCTCGCCACGTGGGACTTCGGGGACGGGACGTCGGCGATCCAGGCGTTCTACAACGATGGTGTCGGACCGGACCCGGCGCAGAGCCAGGGAGGGAAGGCGCCGTTCGACATGGAGGCGGTCCTCGTGCACGGCTACGCGACCGAAGGCCCGTTCGTCGTCACCTTGACCCTCCACGACGACGACGGCGGCCTCGCCACCGCGACGGTATCCGTCGACAGCGGCTGACGGAAAAAGTTCTTTACCGGACCGAGGGGTGCGGAATCCGTGCTCGAAGCCCGACGCGTACTCCGCGGGGACCGCGTGGTGTTGCGGCCCCTCGAAGCCGGAGACCTCCGCCGGTGCGTGAAGTGGTTCTCGGACCCGGAGGTCATCCACTTCCTCGGTCGGAGCACTCCCGTCACCCTTGCGGAGGAGGAACGATGGTTCCACGATTATGAGCGTCGGGGGGACGACCAGATCTTCGCGATCGAGGTCGGGGGTCGGCACATCGGGAACCTCGGGCTCCATCGGATCGACCGGACGCACCGCAAGGCGGAGATCGGGATCGTCATCGGCGAGCCGGAGTTCTGGTCGAAGGGGCTCGGCACGGAGGCGATGCGGGTCGCCCTCCGCTACGGGTTCGGCGCGCTCGGGATGAACAAGATTTCTCTCGAGGTGCTGGAGTACAATGCCCGCGCAATCCACGCGTACGAAAAGCTCGGGTTCGAGAAGGAAGGGGTGCACCGCGAGGATGTCTACAAGGACGGCCGCTTCGTGCACGTCGTGCGCATGAGCCTCCTCGCGCGCGAGATGCGCGACGATGCGGCGTGAGCGCCCTCAAAGCTCCAACAGCTCGCGGGCCGTCGTACTCAAGTACTTGGGGCCCTGCCGCGTCACGAGGACGTCGTCCTCGATTCGGACGCCGCCGAATCCCGGCACATAGACGCCCGGCTCGTCCGTGAAGACCATGTTCGGTTTGAGGATGACCTCGCTCGCCGGGTGCAGCCCGGCGCCGTCGTGAACCGCGAGTCCGACCGAGTGACCGAGGCCGTGGATGAACCGCCCCTTGTACTTCGTCCCGTCGATCAAGGTGCGGGCCGCCGCGTCGACGGACTTTCCCCGCGCGCCCGGTCTCATCCGGGCGAACGCGGCCGCATGCGCCCGGGCGACCGTGTCGTGCATGAGCTTCTGCTCCTCTGACGCCTTGCCGACGACGACGGTGCGCGTGACGTCGGAACAGTACATGCGGTACATCGCGCCGAAGTCGATCACGATCATGTCGCCTCCCTGGATCTTCCGCGGGCCGGCGGTGTAGTGCGGCTCCGCGCCGTTCGGTCCCGAGCCGACGATCGTGCGGAACGACGGACCCGACGCGCCGTTCCTCTGCATCCGGTAGACGAGCTCCGCGGCGACCTCCGCCTCCGTCACACCTCCCGGGATGAACGGCAGGATCTCTTCGAACGAGCGAGAGGCGATGCTGCAGGCGCGCTGGATCATCTCGACCTCCCGCGCATCCTTCACGAGCCGCGCCTCCATCACGGCGTCGGACACGTCAACGAACTTGGCGGACTTAGGAGCGATTGTCCGGAGCCGCTCGAAGGTCGCGTGGGTGAGCTCGGCGGCGTTGATCCCGATCTTCCGGTGGCCCTTGAGCCGTTCCCGCATGAGCTTCGTGGAATCGTCCCGAGAGCGGAAGACCTCGATCGGCAATTCGCTCTTCTTCGCGGCCTCCTCCTCCAGCGCGGACGTCGTGATCTCGCACGCGCCGTCCGGCGTGAGCCAGGCGCCGCACCCCTCGAAGAGGCCGTCCGTGAGGCCGGTCGCGTAGAAGAACGACATGTCGATGTGCGGGTCCGTCGCGTTGAGGAGGACGATGAGGTCGACCCCGTCATCGAGATGGCGGAAAATCTGCTTCACGCGCTCGCGCACGAGGCTCCCCGCAGTTATTCGGACGCCGTAGTTAAAGGTTAGTCGGGTGCGAGGACTTAATGCGCCACGAAGGGCTCCGCGGTCCGATGGTCAAGCGCCGCCATCGGGGCATGGAGCGGCGGATCGCGCTCGAGCGGATGACGTCCCTGTTCCGCCTGGCGGAAGAGGAGGCGCTCCAGCGCCACACGGACCGCGCACGGCGCTACGTCGAGCTCGCGCGGCGCATCGGCATGCGGTACAACGCCCGGGTGCCCGCGGCCTTCAAACGGTCGTTCTGCAAGAAGTGCCTCGCGTTCCTCCTGCCGTCGGTCAGCGCGCGGGTCCGCGTCGGCCGCGGGCGCGTCGTCGTCACGTGCACCGCGTGCGGAGCCGTCCAACGGTATCCCTACCGACGGGAGCAGACGGCGCGGCGTGCCGCCCGCGCCCGGCGTCAGTAGGACGTCGTCATGTCGATCTTGCCCGCCTTGCGGGCGAAGTACTCGCCGACCTTGTAGATGAGGACGCTCAGCCCGAAGAAGGCGACCGAGGAGATGACGAGGAAGAGCAGGATCGTCGGCTCGTCGTATCCTCCCAGGGTCGTGTTCACGCTGATCGTCGGCGCAAGGAGGCGGCGGGTGATGTCGAACCAATACGTCAGGGGGATCGCGCGGCCGACCGCCTGGCCCCAATCCGGGAGGACGGAGAGGGGGAACAAGACGCCGCAGAAGACGTAGAACAGCCCTGGAATGCCTTCCGCGAGACCATGCGTATGCTTCGCGGTGAGGAACGAAATCCCACCGAGGCAGATGCCGATCGCAAGGAGGACGCCGAGGCCCAGGATCGTGGTCACGAGGAACAGAGGCACGTCCGAGAGGGCCAAGTGCATCCGGACGCCGAGGAAGAAGACCCCGAACACGAGCGTGATCGCGACCGCGAACACCGAGACCGCGATCTTGGACGCCGCGCGGCCCAGGATGTACACGTAGTACGAGATCGGCGAGATGTACACGTACCGAATCGTCTGATACCATTCGCGATCCGACTGGATGACTTGGAAGGTGCCGAAGAGCACCGAGGCGACGAAGATGAAGAACGAGTTCCCGATGTACATGTACGAGAACGCGTCCGGGTCGCCCTGGGGCCGGCCGATTGCGACGAACACGACGTACATGAGGACGAGGATGAAGGCGCCGGCGACCGGCTTGATCACGGAGTAAAGGACGAAGAGCCACGGCTCCGTCCAGTTCGAGTCCATCTCCCATCCGAGCCACGCGGCCACTTTGAAGGTCCGCCAGTACGTGTTCATTGATGCCGTGAGGTCAGCTTCCCCTCGCGCTTCGCGAGCGTCTCTAAGTACGCCAGGGCGTACCTTGCGAGGATCAAGAACAGGACGGCCATGACGACGAGGATCTCTAGTTCGGTCGTCACGTCGAAGATCCAAAGTTTTCCGCCGAACGCGGTGGAGCCAAGGGTGAGTTGCCGCAGCGCATCGAGACCGATCGAGGCGGGGATGAACGATCCCGCGATCGCGACGGCCGGACCCCAGCCAGGGATCCGGAAGAGCCCTCCGAGTGGGAAGTAGAAACCGCTCGAGAAGAAGATTGGCTCCTCCATCAGGGCGGACAGGTTCCACGCCTCCCGACCCCACAACAGGTAGAGGGAGGCAAACATCATCCCGAGCCCGTATAGGGCGATCAGGGTCGCGAAGAAGACAGCCAGGAGCATCAGCGGATTTGCGACTTGGAAGATTACGCCGAAGACGAAGACGCCGGCAATCAAGGTCGAGACGGCCCGCATCGACGTCATGACCATCCCGCCGACGGCCATGCCGCCGAGCAACGCCATGCGGTTCATCGGCGCCATCATGTAGAGCTGCAGGTTCCCGATTTCCTTCTCCCAATACAACTGGCTCGCCATGGACCAAAGGACGTTCAGCCAGAACGCGACCATCGTGCCGCCGAGCACGACCGACGCGACAAGGGCATTGGTGTTCGAGTAGACGGCCGCCGCGTACTGGGCTTGCTGCGATGCGTCCGTGCACGGGTTGTTCCCGCACATCCCGAAAGGCGCGGTCGGCGTCGCCTGCATGATCACGGCGAGCGCTTGGTTCCCGAAGAACTGGTAGATAAAGACGTACGCCGCGATCCCGAGGAGCGGGAGGAGCGCCTCGAAGAAGATCCACGACGGTTCGCGGTTCGCGCCGACGATCCGGGGATAGGAACGGCCCACGACGGCTCGGAGGTTGAGCCCGATCCGGTAGCGCAGGTCCGTCCTCCGGACAGTCGCGACGCTCAATCGAGGCCCCTCCCGACCATGCTGATGAAGACGTCCTCCAGGGTCGGCTCGGACTTCTGCAGCGAGTGGACCTTCGCGCCCTGCGATGTGATCGAGCTCAGGATCTCCGCGACCGGCCCTTCGTCCTCGAGGATGAACGTGAGGTGGGAACGGTTCTTCGAGATGTCATCCTTGTGGGAAAAGTTCTTCACCCCGCGAAGGCCGACGAAAGAACTCGTGTCCCGGATCGTATCCACCTCGAGCTGGAACGTCGTGTCCGTGCGGATCATCCGCTTCAGGTTCGCGGGGGTGTCGCACGCGAGGATGCGGCCCTTGTCGATGATCGCGATCCGGTCGCACATCTGGTCCGCCTCCGCCATGTAGTGGGACGTCAGCAGGACGGTCTTGCCGGACCTCTTTCGGACCCAGTTCATGACGTACTCCCGGATCACGCGCGCCGCATTCACATCGAGGCCGAGCGTCGGCTCGTCGAGGAACAGGATATCGGGATCCGTGACGAACCCGCGGATCATGTTCATCTTCTGCCTCTGGCCCGTCGACAGCATGCGCACCTTCGCGTCCCGTTTGTCCCACAGGCCGAAGACGTGCATCAGCTCGTCGATCCGCTCTTTGGAGACCTTGCTCGGGACGCCATAGAACTGGGAGAACATCCAGATGTTCTCGCGCGCCGTAAGCAGACCGTACCCGGACGTCTCGCCGCCGGAGACCATGTTGATTCGCTGGCGGATCGGGAACGGATCCTTCGCTACGTCATGGCCCGCAACGAACGCCTGTCCCGCCGTGGGAAGGAGCAGGGTCGCGAGGATCTTGATGAGCGTCGTCTTGCCGGCGCCGTTCGGCCCGAGCATGCCGAACAGCTCCCCTTCGTTGATGCCCAACGACACGCCATCGAGGGCGGTGACGGGGCCTTGCGAATCCTCGCTCCCGTTCGGTCGGGCCTTGCGGCGGAACCGGCGTTTCTTCCCGGCGAAGATCCGGGTCAGATCGCGCGTCTCGACGGCGTATGCCATGGGGGATTGCATCCGATCGCCCGAGCCGGGGCGCGATGCGGCAGGCCTAGGCGGCGATCCGTTGCCGGTAGCGGGTGATGTACCCGGCGATCCGGTTGCGCATCAGGACGCTTCGCACGTCGGTGAGTTCGGAGACCTTCGCCTTGTTGTGGTCGAAGTCGGCTGTGAACTCGTTCGGATAGAGCTTCGCCAGCTCAATCGCGACTCGCTTGATGTACGTCGGCCGGATGTTGCCCAACGTCTGGCTCCGCGTTCCCGTTCGGGAGGCCGCTCCAAGGGGAGTGTGCTAGATAAAGGTTCTTGACTGAAGCGCGAAAACGGGCCGACCGCCGCCCGCGGGATGTTGTCGCAATCCGCGCCGCGAGAATAGCGGACAACTCTTAAATAGGGACCTCGGATACGCCGGAATGGAATCGCGCGCCCATCGGTCTCCAGGAGCGGGTGGTCATGGAAGAGTCCCTCGTGAACGTCGAGTTCCTGAAGAGTTCGAACAACTTCATCGCCCGGATCCAGAGCGAGCTCGGTGGGATGCGCGAGTACCGCAGCTCCTCGTTCGAGGAAGTCCTCGAGCAGGTCGTCATCGACTTGCAAGAGGAGTTCGAGTCGTACTGAGTCAGGCCCCGGTCCACTCGGGCTTTCGTTTCTCGATGAACGCCCGCATGCCCTCGGCCTTGTCGTGCGTCGAGCCGACGACGCCGAACGCGGCGGTCTCGAAGTCCAATCCGGCCGATAGGGGCATTTCCATCGCCGACCGCAGGCACGCCTTGGCGAGGGCGATCGCCGCCGGACTCTTCTCGATGATTTTTCGCGCCATCGCCTTCGCCTCCGCGAGGAGACGGTCCGCGGGCACCACGCGGTTCACCAGGCCGATGCGCTCCGCCGTCGCGGCATCGATCATCTCGCCCGTGTAGACGAGTTCCGCGGCCCAGCCGGGGCCGACAATCCGCGGAAGTCGCTGGCTGCCGCCGAATCCCGGGATGATCCCGATGTTGACCTCGGGCTGACCGAGCCTCGCGCGATCCGAGGCGATGCGGATGTCGCAGGCGAGCGCGAGCTCGCAGCCGCCACCCAGGGCGTATCCGTTGATCGCCGCGATGATCGGTTTGTTGCACGTGGCCATCGCGTCGCCAAGCCGTCGGCCCATCTCGGAGAAGGCCCGCATCTCCAACGCCGACAGTCCGACCATCTCCTTGATGTCCGCGCCGGCGACGAACGCCTTGTCCCCCGCACCGGTCAGGATGATCGCGCCGACGTCCGCGGCCATCGAGAGGTGCTCGAACGTCATCGAGAGCTCCCGCAAGACCGTCGCGTTCAGCGCGTTCAGCGCCTCGGGCCGATTGATCGTGACGACCGCGAGTCGGTCCTCCATCTCCGTCTTGACGAAGCCGGGCATCGTTCCACCGGCGGCGGAATGTGCGTCGAAGGAATGAATCCGTCGGAGGTCCCGCCCGCCGATGCGTCACGCCTTCGGATAGTCGTAGACGCCGCGGCCCGTCTTCCGCCCGAGGCGTCCCGCCCGCACGTACTTCCGCAGGAGCGTCGAAGGCCGGAACTTCGGATCGCCCGTCTCCCGGAAGAGGACCTCCATCACGTCGAGGCCGATGTCGAGGCCGGTGTAATCGGCGAGCTCCAACGGACCCATCGGCATGTTCGTGCCGAGCTTCATCGCCTTGTCGATG
>WNGP01000413.1_pt1 | contig 53126 bp, 48 predicted proteins | sample 5407671 | NCBI WGS metagenome assembly WNGP01 (sample SAMN13153381, study PRJNA577476) | soil metagenome | isolation source: 40 cm soil or saprolite under Garry oak tree replicate 2 | place: USA:California | collected 2016-06-15 | reverse complement strand
GAGCGTGTAAACGGGTAACCGTTTCGTGGGTTCGAATCCCACCCTATCCGTGGACAGGTGCGTGAGCGGTTGAAACGGCCGGTCTCGAAAACCGGTGTGCCCGCAAGGGTACCGTGGGTTCGAATCCCACCCTGTCCGTAGCAGGCTGGATGGCAGTGAACGGCAACGGACGCACAGACGCGCGGTGGTGAACAGTTGGCAGCCAACGGGGGACCCATGCGCTGGACGAAGCCGGGCCTGACTGCGCTCTGCGTTCTGGCGGCGACGAGCTGCGGTAAGTCGGAAGCCAAGAAGCTGGCGGAGGTCCGCAGTTGCAGTGCCATCACCATGGATGCAGCGGGCGCCGCCAACTGCCTCGTGCTGCAGTACCGCTGGAAGAAAGACCAGGCGCTCACGGCGGCGCGGCGCTTCCAGCACGAGCAGGACAGCACGGCCCAGGTCTCCGCCGACTCCGGTTGGCGGGCCGACGCGGCGCGACACGGGAAAGAGATCAAGCAATGCGCCGCCGATCCCTCGGGTGACGTGACCCGCTGCCTCGTGGGCTTCGGCTGGGCCGAGGCACGCGCCAAGGCGACCGAGGACTCGCTGTGGCGCACCAACGCGTCGAAGCACCGCCAGGAGGTGCGCAGCTGCACGGGGCGCAAAGGGATGCAGCCCGGCGCCTGTCTGCAGCTGTACTACAAGTGGAGCCCCGACCGGGCGCTCGCGCTGGACGATTCGATCCGACGGGCCCAGCTGAGGAGGTAGTGGGTCACCGCGTCCTCCTGGCGGCCGAGCTCGAGCCGCTGCTCGAGCCCGCGCAGCTGGCCGGACTCGACGTCACGTGGATCGCCGCCGACGAGCCGACCCTGCGGGGCGACTATGTCGCGATCGTGCCGCTCGGCTCGCGCTGGGTCGGTGGCACGGAATTCAAGCACCTCCCCAAGCTCAAGATCGTCGCCAACTGTGGCGTGGGCCACGACAACGTGGACTTGGTCGCGGCCGAGCTGCGGGGCATCGCGGTCACCCACACCCCCGACGTCGCCACCGAGGCGACGGCCGATCTTGCATGGGCGCTCATCCTCGCCTGCGCGCGGCGCGTCGTGCCGGGGAGCGAGCTGGTGAAGAGCGGCCGGTGGGCGGGCTGGCACCCGGCGCTGCTGCTGGGCCTCGAGCTGCAGGGACGGACGCTGGGCCTGTTCGGCGCGGGACGCGTCGGCCAGGCGGTCGGGCGCCGAGCCGCGCCGTTCGGGATGCGCACGCTCTACACCGCGCGCCACCCGCGGCCGGAGTTCGAGCGGGAGACGGGGGCCGTGCGGGTGGAATTCTCGCGGCTCGTGCGAGAGAGCGACGTGCTGTCGCTGCACGCTCCCGCGGTGCCCGAAACCGAGGGCATCATCAACGCCGACGTGCTGCGGCAGATGAAACCGGGCGCGATTCTCATCAACACGGCACGGGGCGAGCTGATCCGCGAGGAGGCGCTCGCGATCGCGTTGGAGGAGGGTCGACTGGGCGCCGCGGGACTCGACGTCTACGGCGACGAGCCGCAGATCCACCCGCGACTCCTGGCCGCGCCGCGCACCGTGCTGCTGCCGCACCTGGGCAGCGCCACGCCGGAGACCCGGCGCCGTATGGCGGCGATCGCGCTGGCGAACGTCCGGGCGGTGCTCGCGGGCGATGCGCCGTTGACCCCGGTGCTCCCGAGGTTAACTTGACGCCTGAGATGAGCCGGCCCGAACGGACCACCATCCTGGACGCCCGCGCTTTGTCGCGGGCGCTTCAGCGTATGGCGGTCGAGGTGCTGGAGCTGGCGCACGGGACCGAAGATCTGGTCCTGATCGGCATCCAACGGCGCGGCGTGGAGCTGGCGGAGCGAATCGCCAAGCAGATCGAGACGCAAGAAGGCGTAGCCGTCCCCCGCGGCGCCCTCGACATCACCCTGTACCGCGACGACCTCCAGACGGTGGGCCCGAAGCCCGTGATCGGGGAAACCCGCATTCCGGGCGATCTCACCGGCAAGCACGTCGTGATCGTGGACGACGTGCTCTACACCGGCCGGACGGTGCGCGCCGCGCTCGACGAGCTCGCCGACTTCGGGCGCCCCAAACGCATCTCGTTGTGCGTGCTGGTCGATCGCGGTGGCCGGGAGCTGCCGATCCAGCCCGACATCGTAGGGAAACAGGTGAAGGTGAATAGCAACGAACGTGTGGACGTGTTGGTGGAGGAGCTGGACGGCCGGGACTCGGTGGAGCTGGTGAGCGGGCGCGGGGGGCCCGGATGACCGCCGTGCTCGGCAAGGATCTGGTCGGGCTGGAGCACCTCTCCCCCGAGCAGATCCGGCTCATCCTCGATACCGCCGAGCCGTTCAAGGAAGTGTCCGAGCGACCCATCAAGAAGGTGCCCGCCCTGCGCGGCAAGACCATCGTCAACCTGTTCTTCGAGGCCTCCACCCGTACGCGCATCTCCTTCGAGTTCGCCGAAAAGCGCCTCTCGGCCGACACGGTGAACGTGGCCGCGTCCGGCAGCTCGGTGCAGAAGGGCGAGACGCTCGTCGACACCGCGAAGAACCTCGAGGCGATGCGGATCGACATGGTGGTGATCCGGCATCCGTCGTCGGGAGCCGCGCAATTCCTCGGCGACCGCATTCGCTCCAACGTCGTCAACGCCGGCGACGGCCAGCACGAGCACCCCACCCAGGCGCTGCTCGATCTGCTCACGATCCGCGACCGCCACGGCAAGATCGCCGGGCTCAAAGTCTGTCTGGTGGGCGACATCCTGCACTCGCGCGTGGCCCGTTCCAACATCTGGGGGCTGCTGAAGCTCGGCGCCGAAGTGGGCGTGTGCGGGCCCGACACCCTGATGCCGCGCGGCATCGAGCAGCTCGGCGTGTGCCGGTTCCGGCGCATCGAGGAAGCGATCGAATGGGCCGACGTGCTGAACGTGTTGCGACTGCAGCTGGAGCGCATGGAGCGGGGGTTCATCCCGTCCCTGCGCGAGTACTACCGGGTCTTCGGCGTCACGGTCGAGCGACTCGAGCGGGCGCCGCGCGAGCTCACCATCATGCACCCCGGACCCATGAACCGCGGCGTCGAGATCGACTCTCGCGTCGCCGACGGAGCGCACAGCGTGATCCTCGCTCAGGTGACGAACGGGGTGGCGGTGCGCATGGCCGTCCTGTACCTGCTGGCCGGCGGGCGACCCGAGCTCGCCGATGCAGCCAACCGCGCGGCGGCACCCGAGTGATGCGGCCGCTCCTCCTCCAGGGCGGCCGGGTGATCGACCCCAGCCGCGACTTCGACCGCACGACCGACGTGCTCGTGCAGGACGGCAAGATCGCCGCGCTCGACGCCGCGCTCGGGTCCCCGGACGGGGTCGACGTGCGGGACGTGCGCGGCAAAGTCGTCGCCCCGGGCCTCGTGGACGTGCACGTGCACCTGCGGGAGCCGGGGAACGAAGACGTCGAAACCATCGCGAGCGGCACGCGCGCCGCCGTGGCGGGCGGATTCACGGCCGTGTGCGCCATGCCGAACACCGATCCCGTCACCGACAACCAGGCGGCGGTGGGGTTCATCGTACGTCAGGCGGCGCGGGCCGGGCTCGCGCGGGTGTTTCCGATCGGGGCGATTTCGGTGGGACAACGCGGCGAGCACCTGTCGGAGTTCGGCGAGATGGTGGCCGCCGGCGCCGTCGCCGTGTCGGACGACGGCAAGCCCGTCGTGTCGAGTCACCTGATGCGCACGGCACTCGAGTATGCCCGCACCTTCGGAGTGCCTGTCGCGGATCATTGCGAAGAGCCGGCGCTCGCCACGGGTGGCGTCATGCACGAGGGCCTCGTTTCCACCCGCCTCGGACTGAAGGGGATCCCGGCTGCGGCGGAGGAGATCATGGTGGGGCGCGACATCCTGCTCGCGGAGCTCACCGGCGGCCACGTGCATCTGTGCCACATGTCCACGCGCGGCTCGGTGGAGCTGATCCGCCGCGCCAAGGAGCAAGGTCTGCGCGTGACCGCGGAGGTGACGCCGCACCACCTGACGCTGACCGATCACGCCTGCGAGGGCTACGACACGCACGCCAAGATGAATCCGCCGCTGCGGGAAGCGGCCGACGTGGCGGCGCTGCGGGCCGCGCTGAAGCAGGGCGTGATCGATTGCATCGCCTCCGACCACGCGCCCCACGCGTACGACGCCAAGGAGGCGGCGTTCGACGACGCGCCCTTCGGCATCGTGGGTCTTGAGACGGCGTTCGCGCTGGCCTACACGGAGCTTGTCCTGGGCGGGGTGCTCACGCTCCCCGAGCTGATCGCGCGGATGAGCACCGCGGCGGCGGCGGCATTCCGATTGCCCGGCGGCTCGCTCGCCCCCGGCGCCCCGGCGGACCTCGTCGTGCTGGACGTCACCGCGCGTTGGACGGTCGACCCCTCACATTTCCACTCCAAGAGCCGCAACACGCCGTTCGCCGGGCGCACGCTCACCGGTCGGCCTGTGCTCACGCTGGTCGGGGGCGCGCTCGTGCACGAGGTGAGCGCTGCAACGCCATGACTGATTTTGACTTACCGGAGAAGGCCGGTCATTTGCTAGATTTGTGGCATGCCTAAGGGACCTTCCAAGGGCACCGTCATCATCCAGCAGCTGCTGGAGGAGCGGCGCCAGTACGAGGCCTGGATCGCGCGCCTGAACGACTCGGCGGACGCGACGCCGGGGCACGTGCGGGCCCGGGTTCGCTCCGATTACGAGGCGCGGCTCGCGGCCGTCACCGAGGAGCTCAAGGCCCACGCCGAAAGCGCCCGCCAGGCGATAGAGGAAAAGCGTTACTTGCGGGGCGAGCTCCAGAAGAAGGAAGCCCGCGCGGCGGAGAAGCTCACCGAAACCGAGCTGCGCCACGCGGTCGGAGAGTACGACGAGTCGCAGTGGGAACAGGTGCACAAGGAGGTCCTGGCCGAGGTCGTATCGGTGCGGGAAGATCTCCAGTCGGTCGAGGCGGACATCCACAAGCTGCAGGAGCTGGACGCGCTGGTGAGCCACCGACCGGCTCCGTCTCCGCAGGCCGCCCCCTCGGCCCCCACCGCCCCGCCCGCTCAGCCAGCGTCGCGTCCGGCCGCGCCCCGCGCGAGGCCGGAGAAGGTCGCGGCGGAGGACGAGCTGGCGTTCATCAAGTCCGTGACGGAGGACGATCAGTCGGCGCCGTCGGCGCGGCGCGCCAGCGGCGCGCAATTCCAGCCGTCGATCCCGGGTGATCCGCCGCGCACGCCGATGCGTGCCGCCAATCCCGTCCCGGCGCCGATCGTGCCGGAGCCCACCGAGGGGGACATCGACGAAGAAGCGGCGAAGACGCTTCGCTGTAAGGAGTGCGGGACGATGAACCTGGCGACCGAGTGGTACTGCGCGCAATGCGGGGCTGAGCTAGCCGCAGTCTAAGAACGAAAAACGTCACGAAGAACCGTCACGAGGAAACGTCACGGGAAGACGTCGGTTCGTGACGTCTCTTGTTACTTGGAAAGCTTCTTAACGGCGGCTGCGAGGCGGGACTTGTGTCTCGCGGCGGTATTGCGATGAATGAGGTTTTTGCGCGCCGCGCGATCGAGCAGTTGCACCGCCGCCCGATACGCCTGAGCCGCCTGGTCGGCGGAGGTGGCGCTGCGCACGCGCTTGAGCGCGGTTCGCAACGCGGAGCGCTGGGCGCGGTTGTGCTGGGTATGCGCCCGCGCCTGGCGCATCGCCTTCTTGGCGGACTTGATTCGCGGCACCGAGGGTCTCCTGGTTCGGCGCGGAAGATAGAGGGTAAGTGCTGGCCGGTCAAGGCGCTACGCCGTTGACCCGAGCACGGCGGACTCGCTATCTTAGTCCGTCACTGACCCCGAGTGTTGGCCATCTCGTTCGAGTTCCTCGTGTGGGCGCCGGTGCTGTTGTTCTCGATGGTCGCTCACGAATACGCTCACGCGGAAGCCGCCTACCGCCAGGGCGACGATACCGCCTACATGCTGGGGCGGCTCACGCTTAATCCCCTCAAGCACATCGATCCCCTGATGACCGTGATCGTCCCGTTTCTGTTGTGGCGGATCGGGGCACCGCCGTTCGGGGCGGCGAAGCCGGTTCCAGTCAACCCGCGTAAGTATCGCCAGTTTCGGAGAGGAGACATCATCGTCTCCCTCGCAGGAATTGTGGTGAATCTGGCGTTGTTCGTGGCTTGCACGCTGCTCTTTGCGCTCGTGGGCGTGCTCGGTGGGGCGCTGCCCGCTTTCACCGGAACACTCGAGATCGTGCAGCGGATGCTGTGGTGGGGAATGTGGCTCAACGTCGTGCTCGCGTTCTTCAACCTGATCCCGGTCCCGCCCTTGGACGGAAGTCACGTATTCTACTATCTGTTGCCGCCGGGAGCGGGATTGAAGTACCGCCAGTTGCAGGCATTCGGGTTTCTGCCGGTGATGGTCCTGGTGTGGGCGATACCCGGTGTGCTGCAGGTGTTGTTGTGGCCGGCCTATCACCTCATGGGTGTCGGCGTCGCGCTCGTCGGCGGATTTGCGGTGTCACCCGGAGCGCTTCCCTTGTGAGCGCCCCCACCAACCCCGTGGTCCAGGAGCAGAGCGGTTTCGTCGTCGAGCTCGAGCAGTTCTCGGGTCCGCTCGACCTGCTGCTGCACCTGATCAACGAGGACGAGCTCGACATCACCGACCTCCCGATCGCGCGCATCGCCGATCAGTTCCTCGCGGTGATCAGCGAACTGCGGCTGAACCAGGCGGCCGACTATCTCGAGATGGCGGCGCGGCTGTTGCGCATCAAAGCGCAACTGCTGCTGCCGCGCCGGCTGGGAGAGGACGAATGGGAGGATCCACGCGCCGAGCTGGTGCGCCGGCTGCTCGAGTACCAGCAAGTCCGGGAGCTGGTAGAGTGGCTGGGGCAGGCTGCGGCGCGGCGCGCCGAGCAGCTCGGGCGCGGCTTCCGGCCCGAGCCGCCCGAGGCGCCCCCGGCCCCGCTGGTGATCGAGCTGAACGACCTGCTCGCCGCGGCGGAGCGGGTGATCGCGCTCATCCCCGAACCGGTACTGCACCGTGTGGTGCCGCGCCCGCTCGACGTGGAGGGCGCGACCGCGCGGATCGAGGGGCTGCTGGCGACGCGGGAGCGCTGCGGCTGGGTCGACGTGGTGGGAGACCGTCCCACGATCGTGGACGTGCTGTCCGCGTTCATCGCGCTGCTCGAGCTCGCCAAGCGCGGCGCCCTGCGCGTCTCGCAGGAGGGGCCGTTCACCCCGATCGTGATCCAGCGTGAGTCCCCTCGCGAAGCTGCTTGAGGCGGCGCTGTTCGCGTCGTCCCGCCCGCTCACGGTGGGCGAGCTGCGCACCCTCGAGCCGCAGGCCGGCGAAGCGGCGGTCCACGCCGGGCTCGCCGAGATCCGGGACGCGTACGTCGCCCAGGACCACGGGGTGGAGCTGGTGGAGATCGCGCAGGGATGGCAATTTCTCACCCGTCGCGAGTACGCGGAGGCCATCGATCGCGCCCAGTTCGCCTTGCGTCCGCGCCGGCTCTCGCCGGCGGCGCTCGAGACGCTCGCCATCATCGCCTATCGTCAGCCGGTGGGACGCGCGGAGGTGGACGAGATCCGGGGCGTCGATTCGGGCGCCGTGATCGACAAACTGCTCGAGCGCGGGCTGGTAGACGTGGTGACCCGGGGCGAGGGGCTCGGCCGGCCGCTGCTGTATGGGACCACCCCGCAATTTCTGGAGATTCTGGGGCTCAAGGATCTGGACGAGCTGCCTCGGCTGGAGGAGTTGTCCGTAGCGCTCCGGCCGCCCGCGCCCACCGAACCGGAATGACGCCGATGCGCCTGCAGCGCGCCCTGGCGCGCGCGGGCGTGACGTCGCGTCGCAAAGCCGAGGAGCTGATTCGCGCGGGCCGCGTGCGCGTGGACGGCCAGGTCGCGACGCTCGGCATGAGCGTCGACCCCGGACGGCAGCGTGTCACGGTCGACGGCCGCGCCGTGCGCGCTGGCCCGATCGCCTGGCTCGCGCTCAACAAGCCCGTCGGCTATGTCGTCAGCCGCCGCGATCCGGAGGGGCGACCCACTGTGTACGATCTCCTCCCCGAGGTGCCGGGCCTCACGTACGTAGGACGGCTGGACGTGATGACGTCGGGGTTGCTGCTGCTCACGACGGACGGGGCGGCGGCGCACCGTCTCATGCACCCGCGCTTCGCGGTGCCGCGCACCTACTGGCTGCGGGCGCACGGCCGTCCCTCGTCCGAAATCGCGGCCGCGCTCGGGAGCGCGATCGCCATTGACGGGCGGCCGGTGCGGGTGACCCAATTCCGCCTGCGGCCGGCCGGGCGGAGCGTCGAGCTGGAGCTGACCCTCGCCGAGGGGCGCCAGCGCATCGTGCGTCGCCTCGGGGAGGCGCTGGGGCTCAAAGTCGAGTGGCTGCACCGCGTCGCCTACGGGCCGGTGCGGCTGGGACGCCTGCAGGAGGGGAAGTACCGCCGGCTCGCGGCGGGCGAAATCCACGCCATCGAGCGACTGCATGGACCTGCGTGACCGGACGGCGATGATTCTCGGCGGCTCGGGCCTGGTGGGCCACGCCGTGGCGCGCCGGCTACTCGCGACCGCGCCGCGGCGGCTCGTGCTGGTCGCGTTGTTCGAGGACGAGGTGCGGGCCACGGCGCGAGCGCTCGAGCCCTACCGCGGGCGCGCCACGATCGACGTGGAGTGGGGCAACGTGTTCCTTCCCGCCAGCCTGGCCCAATTGGAGCGCGGCGCCGTCGTGGCGAACCCGGAGCAGCGCCGGCTGGTGCTCCAGGACCTGCTGGGCGAGCTCACCGACGACGTCCTGCAACGCAGCTTCCTGTACCAGCTCCTCCTCAAGTACAAACCCGACGCCGTCGTGGACTCGATCAACACCGCGACGGCGTTCGCCTATCAGGACCCGATCGAGAGCGCGCAGCAGCTGCTCGCGCTCGCGACGGAAGGCAAGGTCGACCGTGCGGCGGTGGAGCGCCACGTGCTGCTGCTCACGCTCCCCCAACTGATCCGCCACGTGCAGATCCTGGTCGAGGCGTTGCGGCGCGCCGAAACCACGGGGTACGTGAAGATCGGCACCAGTGGCACCGGGGGCATGGGGTTCAACATTCCCTACACGCACTCCGAAGAGCGCCCCAGCCGGCCGCTCCTCATGAAGTCCGCCGTGGCGGGGGCGCAGTCGCTGCTCCTGTTCCTGCTGGGCCGCACGCCCGGCGCCCCGGCGACGATCGAGATCAAGCCGACCGCCACCATCGCGTGGCGCGAGATCGGCTTTGGGCCGATCCGGCGCAAAGGGAAACCGATCCCGCTGGTCGATTGCCCGCAGCCGGTGCCGGTGAGCGAGGCGTTTCGGCCCGGCGCCCACCCGTGGTGCGACCTCGGCAAGCCGCTCCAGGGCGTCTACATCGACGTCGGTGAAAACGGCCTCTTCTCCTCCGACGAATTCGAGACGGTCACCGCGCTCGGTCAGATGGAATTCATCACGCCGGAGGAAGTGGCCGAATACGCCGTGCTGGAGCTCGAGGGCCGGCCGACCGGCCGGGACGTCGTGACCGCGCTGGACGGCGCCACCGCCGGGCCGACCTACCGCGCGGGGCTGCTGCGGGCCCACGCCCTGGACCGGCTGCGCACGCTCGAGCGGCAGTTCAAGACCCGCACGGTCGCCTACGAGATGCTGGGTCCTCCCCGGCTCACCAAACTGTTGTTCGAGTCCTACATCTGCGGCCAGCTGCGGTCCAGCGTGCGGGCGCTCGCGGAATCGCAGGCGGGAGACCTGGCTCAAGGCGCGCTCGCCCTGGTGGAGCGGGATGGCGCGCTCCGGAGCCATATTCTTTCGGTCGGGATCGCGATCCTGGCGCCGGACGGCGAGCGGCTGTACCGCGGCAGCACTGTGGTCGTGGCGGGAAGCGGGCGCGCCGGCTCCGATCCGCGCGACGCGGCGCCGCGCGGCTGGGTGGACCTGCGGCCGGAGCAGTTCGGGATGTGGATCGCGCGCGCCCGTGAGATGCTCGCCCAGGCCGAACGGCGCCGCAACCGGGCGGCCGATTCCGGAAGCGACGTCGACTGGACCGCGCTTGGTCCCGACGACCCGATCGAGCCCGCGCGCTTCGCGACGTGGGTGTTCCGCTACGAGGACCGAGGAGAGCGCATCAAGCGCTGACACCATGGCCGTGGACACCGCAGGAGTCGACCGCGCCCTGGGCGCCATCGGGACGACCTTCCGGCTGACCCGGCTCTATCCGCCGAGTCATCCCGCGGTGATGGAAGCGCTGCGGCAGATCGGCGATGCGCTCCCGGTGCTGGCGGCGCTCGGCACGGTGGAGTGGAAGATCGGCGCGACCGGCCTGCACTGGCACGGTCAGCAGCTGCTGCCGCGCAACTCGCAGATCACCGAGCTGGCCGGGCTCTTGTACGCGCGGGGCGTGCGGATGATCACGTTGAATCCGGGCATGACCGCGGATCACGTGCTGACACTGTTCGGTGTCGCCATGGGGACGATCCAGCCGGACGACGCCGCGCTGGGGCGCATTGCACTCGCCCTGGGGCGCCGCGGCTCCCACCGGCTCGAACGACTCCGCACCGCGACGCCGGCCGCGGCGGTCTCGGCCGTGGTGGTCCCCGCGCCGCCCGCGGCGCCGCCGCCGGCCACGCCCGCGGTCGCCGCGGCCGCGCAGCCGGCGGTGGCTCCCGGCGCCCACGATTCCGCTGTGCGCCGCTCGGGTGCGGTGTTCCGTCCCGACGTGCTCCCGATCGACGTCGTGATAAAGCGCGCGGTCGCGAGCCTCGGGAGCGCGGCGACGCTGGAGGAGCAGCGCGCGACCGTCGAGCAGCTGCGCGCGCTCGCGCCGCAGCTGCTCGGGTTGCACGACACAGGCCCGGTGGCCGAGGCGATCGCCGCGCTCGATCACCTGCTGACGACGGCGCAGGACCCGGCGTTGCTCGCGGCGATCGACCAGACGGCCCTCGCGCTCTCCGATCGACCCCTGGTCGAGCGGATGGTGCGGCGACTGGGGGAGCCGCGCGTACCGCCGGAGGAGCGGGAGATGCTGGTCGCGGCGGTCGGCGCGCTCGCTGCGGTCTCGGTGCCGCTCGTGCTCGACGCGTTTCTCGCCAGCGCCGTCGAGCTGCGTCCCCCGTACCGGGCGGCCATCCGGACGGCGGCCGACCGGGCCCTGGAGCCGTTGCAGGGACGCCTCGCGGACGAGCAAGCGCCGATCGCCGCCGCCGCCGCCGAATTGGTCGGACTCACCGGGAGTCCGCAGGCAGTGGCGCTGTTGCTGCCGTTGGTGCACCATCCGTCCGAGCTGGTCCGCGAAGCGGCGTTGATCGGGCTCGCGGAAGCCGGCGGGCGCGAGATCTCGCGTCCGGCGATGCCGGCCTTGAAGGACGAGAGCGTGTTGGTGCGTGTGGCGGCCGCGCGGGCGATCGCGGCCGGTGGCGACCCGGCGTCGAGCACGGTTCTGATCCGGCGGCTGGAGCAGGAGCCCGACGAAGGGGTACTGGCAGAGTTGCTGCGGGCGATCGGCCGGCTCGGTGCGATGGAAGCGCTCGAGGTCCTGGCGCGGTACGCCGAACCGGGGGGGATGCGGCACCGGCGCAGCGCGACGGTGCGGGCGGCGGCGATCGAGGGGTTGCGGCACGTCGCGCGGCCGGAAGCGCGCGGGCTGCTGGAATTGTACAGCAAAGACAAGGAGCCGGCGGTGCGCAAGGCGGCGGAGGCGGCGTTGCGATGACGACCCGGGCGGCGAAGACCCCGACAGGGGACGCGGTGCTGAGCCAGTCGATCACCCGCGAAGTGGCCAAACGGGTGGTGGGCCAGGAGGTCATGGTGGAGCGGCTGCTGGTGGGGCTGCTCACGGGCGGGCACGTCCTGCTCGAGGGGGTGCCCGGGCTCGCGAAGACGCTCGCCGTGCGCACGGTCGCCGAGTGCCTGCGGATCGCGTTCTCGCGCATCCAGTTCACGCCCGATCTGCTTCCGGCCGACGTGATCGGCACGATGGTGTTCGACCAGAAGAGTCAGGAGTTCTATCCCAAGAAGGGCCCGCTGTTCTCGAACCTGGTGCTCGCGGACGAGATCAATCGGGCGCCCGCCAAGGTGCAGTCGGCGCTGCTCGAGGCGATGCAGGAAAAGCAGGTGACGATCGGCGGGGAGACGTTCTATCTGGGGGAGCCGTTCCTGGTGCTGGCGACGCAGAACCCAATCGAGCAGGAAGGCACCTACCCGCTCCCGGAGGCGCAGCTCGACCGCTTCATGCTGAAGGTGCGCGTCGGCTACCCGACGCGCGATGCGGAGAAGGAGATCGTGGCACGCATGGCGTCGGGGCGGCCGATCGAGGTCCAGCGCATCGCCGAGGCCGACGACATCCTGGCAGCGCGCAGCGCCATCGCCGAGCTGTTCATGGACCAGAAGGTGGTGGACTACATCGTGGACGTCGTGCGCGCTACCCGTGAGCCGCACACGATCGGGCTGGCGGAACTGAAGCCGCTGATCGCGTTCGGGGCGTCGCCTCGGGCGTCGATCTATCTGGCGCAGGCGGCCCGGGCCCACGCGTACCTCCGGGGCCGCGCGTACGTCGTGCCCGAAGACGTGAAGGCGATGGCCTTGGACGTGTTGCGACACCGCGTGCTGCTGACCTTCGAGGCGGAAGCCGAAGACATGGACGCCGATCGGGTGATCGCTCGGATCCTGGAGGCCGTGGGCGTGCCGTGACGTACGAGGGGAAGGAGCGCCGGAGTGGCGCGACGCCCCCGGTGCGCGCCCGCCGGCGCGCCGTCACCGCCGAGGTGCTGCGGCAGGTCAAGGGGATCGAGCTCCGCACCAGGACCCTCGTCAACACACTGTTCACCGGCGAATACCGCTCGGTCTTCCGCGGCCAGGGCATCGAGTTCGCCGAGGTGCGTGAGTACCAGCAAGGAGACGACTTCCGCGCCATCGACTGGAACGTGTCGGCACGGATGGGGCATCCCTTCGTGAAGACGTTCCACGAGGAGCGTGAGATCACGCTCCTGCTCGTGGTGGACCAGTCCGGCTCGTGCCAGTTCGGGCGGCCCTACACCAAAGCGGGCCTGGCCGTCGAGGTGGCGGCGGTGCTGGCGCTCGCGGCGGCGCGTCACAACGATCGGGTGGGCGCGCTGATGTTCGCCGACAAGGTGGAGTTCGTCGTGCGCCCGGCGAAGGGGCGGCCCCACGCGCTGCGGGTGATCCGGGATCTGGTCGCGTTCCAGCCGCGCGGCCGCGGAACCAATCTGGCGGAAGCGCTGCGTTACGCCGCCAAGCTGCCACGGCACCGTGCGATCGTGGTGGTGCTCTCCGATTTCCGGGCGGACGGCTGGGAGGATGCGCTGGCGCAGTTGGCTTCCGGTCACGACGTCGTCGCGATCACGATCGATGACCCGCGGGAGCGCGAGCTCCCGGACGCGGGCTGGGTCGACATGGAGGACGCCGAGACCGGGCAGCGCGTGCTGCTCGACACCAGCCATGGCCCGACCCGCACGCGCGTGCGCGTCGCCGCCGAACGGCAGCTGCAGGAGCGGGCCCGGAAGCTGATCCAGGCGGGCGTGGACCGCGTGGCGTTGCTGACCAGCGTGCCGTACGCCGCGCCGCTGCGCCGCGCGTTCGCGGAGCGGGCGCGGCGCTTGCTGCGATGACGGCGCTCGTCGGCCTGTGGCTGGTGCTGCAGGGAGGGGGGTGGGTCGCCACGCCCGCGCGCCCCTCGGTCGGCGACACGGTGTGGCTGGAGCGGCAGGTCGTGGTGCCCGCGGGCTGGCGGGTGCGCGCCGGCCGGCTGGACGCGACCGAGGTGGTGGAGCCGCTGGGCGAGCCGTCGGTGCGGCGCGGGCCTGAAGGATGGCTGGTACGTTATCCCATCGTCGCCTGGACGCCGGGGGCGCACACGCTGGCGCTACCGCCCGTCTGGGAGCTCCGCCCCGATGGCCGGGCGGACTCGGTGTCGGGCGGGGTGGCCGGCTTCTTCGTTCAGAGCGTGATCCCCGACAGCGTCCTCGGCCCCGAGCCGCGCGGCGCCCTCGCGCCGGTGCGGTTGGCGCGGTACAACGTCCTGCCGCCCGCCGCCGCGCTGCTCATCGCGGGCGTAAGCCTCGCGCTCGGGCTCCGCTGGCGCCGCCGCGCGCCGCAGGAACTGCCGGCGCCGCCTCACCGAGCCCTGGAACCTGAGGTCCCGGACGCACGCTGGCTCGCCACCGGCGAGGCGAAAGCAGTGGCCGCGCGCGCCGCGTTTCGTCTCCGGTTGGCGGTGGCGCAGGCGATTCCTGAAGCGCGGCCCGCGCTCAGCACCGCGGAATGCCTCGCCGCGGTGGAGCGTGCCCGGCCGCACGCTCCGGTGCGCGAGCTCCGGGAATTGCTGGAGCAACTCGACCGCGTCGCCTTTGCCTCCGCTCACGGCACCGATGTGGCTGCCTTGGCACAGATGGCGCGCCGTTTCGCCCAGGAGATGACGCCGTGAGCTTCGCCCGGCCGCTCTTGCTGGCGGCGCTCCTCGCGCTGCCGTTCTGGTGGTGGCTGCGGGCCCGCCGGCTCGGCCGGCTGCGCGGCACGCGCATGAGCGACGTGCGCCCCTCGGCCGGGGCGGGCGAGCGCTTGTGGGTCGCGCGCCTCCCGGTCACGTTGCGCAGCCTGTGTCTCGCCGCGTGGATCGTGGCGGCGGCCGGCCCGCGGGTCGGTGCGGCCCGCGCCGAGACGCGGAGCGAAGGGATCTCGATCGTCCTCGCCATCGACCTCTCGAGCAGCATGCTGTCGGAGGACTTCGCCCCAGCCAACCGCATCGACGTGGCCAAGCAGACCGCGATCGAGTTCGTGCGTGAGCGGCGAACCGACCGCATCGGGCTGGTCGCATTCGCCGCGCAGGCACTGACGCAGGTTCCCATCACCACCGACTACGCGGTGCTGGAGCAGGCGCTGCACGATCTGCGGATTGGCATGCTCGAGGATGGCACCGCGATCGGCACCGGAATCGCGACCGCGGCGAACCGGTTGCGGCGGGCCCCCGGCAAGAGCCGCGTCATCGTGCTGCTCACGGACGGCGTCAACAACCGCGGCACCGTGGATCCGCGGACTGCGGCGCAGGCTGCGGCCACGTTGGGGATCCGGATCTACGTGATCGGCGTCGGCACGCGGGGCGAGGCCCCTGTGCCGACGGGGCAGGGGCTCGAGGGGTTACGCTACCAGATGATGCCGGTAGAGATCGATGAGCCGCTCATGACCGAGATCGCGCGGATGACGGGTGGCCGGTATTTCCGCGCCACCGACACGCAATCGCTGCGGCACGTATTCGACGAGATCAACCGACTCGAGAAGGAGACCGTGCAACAGGTGGTGTACCGGCGGTTCGATGAGTCGTATCGCGTGCCGCTCGCGCTCGGCCTCGTGGCGCTAGGGCTCGAGATCGTGTTGGCGGCGACGCTCGCGGTGCGCGTGCCCTGATGAGCTTCGACGCGCCCGTGGTACTCGCGCTCGCGCCGCTGTTGGGCGGCGCGGTCTGGTTCGGGGCCGCGTGGGCCCGGCGCGCTCGGGTCCGTCGCGCCGCCTTGTGGTCCCAGGAGACGGTACGGGCCGCGCTCGCAGCCGGACGGTTCGGACCTACGGCGCTCTCCATCTCCGCCTTTCTGGGCTTCGTCGCGCTCGCCGGTCCCCGCTGGGGGGAAGAGAACATCGTGGCGGAGACGCGCGGCCTCTCGCTCGCGCTCGCGATCGACATCTCGCGCTCGATGCTCGCCGAGGATGTGAGCCCGAGCCGCCTGGGCCGCGCCGTACGCGAGGCCCGCCGGCTGGTGCAGGACCTGAACGGCGATCATTTGGGACTCGTGGTGTTCGCAGGGTCGAGCTACATCCTGTCGCCGCTCTCGGTCGACGGCTCGGCGCTCGGGCTGTACCTCGATGCGCTCGACCCAGGGGTCGCGTCCGAGGGCGGTACCGGACTGGCGGGGGCGCTGCGGCAGGGCGGGGAGTTGGTCGGCGCGGGGTCCGAGCTCGCGGATCGGGTCGTGGTCGTGTTCACCGACGGCGAGGCTCACGACACGCTTCCCGACATCGTGGCGCAGGCGGAGCGTCTCCGGGCGCTCGGCGTTCGCCTGATTCTCGTGGCCGAAGGTGGCCGCACCCCGACCCGCATTCCGGTGCGCGACGAGCGGGGCGCGCTCCAGACCTGGCAGCGCGACGACGCCGGCAACGCGATTCAGACGTGGCGCCGGGACGACATCCTCGGTGCCGTGGCGGACGCCGCGCAGGGTGCGATCGTCGCGGCGGAGCTGCCGGACCAGGCAGGCGCCGTGCGCGACCTCGTCGCCGCCTACAAGCGCGCCCGGGCGAGCGAATCGCGCACCGAGCGCGGCCGGCCGCGCGCCTGGGTGCCGGTCTTGCTCGCCGTGCTGGTGCTGGTGGGGCAGGCGGCGTCACGCCGCACGGCCGCGCTGATCGCGGCCGCACTGTGTTGCGGCGCGCCGCGGCCGGCCCGGGCACAGGACTCGACGCGGCCGCGCAGCGCGGCGGAGAAGGCGTGGGATCGCGGCGACGTGACCCGCGCCCGCGCGGCATACCTGGCCGAGCTCACCCACCGTCGCCAGGATGACACCGCCTGGTACAACGCCGGGACCGCGGCCCTCGCCGGGGGAGACCTGGAGACCGCTCAACAGGCGCTGGCGCGCGCCGCGGCGTCGCTCGAGCCCGATATCCGGTTCCGCGCGTTGTACAATCTCGGCTTGCTGGCGTTGCGCGTGGCCGGCGCCGACACCGTAAACCGGGACGCGCATTTGGCCGAGGCCGAGCGCGCCTATCGCGAAGCCCTGCTGCTCAACCCCCGTCACCTCCCCGCCAAATGGAACCTCGAGCTGGCGGTGCGGCGTCGTGGCGGCGGCAGCTCGCGCAACAACCCGCCCTCCGGGGGAGGTGGCGGCGGTGGCGCACCGCCAGGACAGGCCGGGCAGGGCGGGAGTAGCGCGCCGAGCACGCCCGCGGCCGGGGGATTGAGCCAGGCCCAGGCCGAGCAGATCCTCCGCTCGATCGGGCAGCAGGAGGTGCAGACCCGCCGCGATCGGACCGGCCGGCAACGTCGCGTCGCGGAGCCGGGAGTGAAGGACTGGTGACGAGCGCCCTCTGGGTGCTCGTCGTCCTGCAGGGTCCGGCGCCGCTGCTGGAAGCGCGGGTGGACCGCAGCCGCCTCCCGGCCGGCGAGCAGCTGACCCTCACGGTCCGCGCGCGCTCGCGCACCGTCGAGCCGGTGAGCCTCACGCTGCCGGCGCTCACGGGCTTCACGATCGTCGGCTCCCGCGAGGTCACCGATGTGTCGCTCGACGGCGCGGTGGGACAGTGGCGCACGACCACGCGGGAGCTGCGGCTTCGGACCGAGCGGGCGGGGACGCTCGTCATCGGCGCGGTGCGCGCCCGCCAGGGCGCGCGGACGGTGGCCACGGAGCCGATCTCGATCATCGTAGATAGCGCGGCCGTGGGACCCGCGGCGGCCCTCAGCCCGCTGGCGCGCGGGCTGCTGGCCTCCGCCCCGCCGCCGGGGCGGAGCGATCGCGTCGCGCTGTCCGTGATCCTGCCCTCCGACTCCGTGCTCGTGGGCGCGCAGCTCGACGTGATCGCGGCGGCGTGGTTCCCGCGGGAGCTGCGCACGCGTCTGCGGCGCATGCCGATTCTCACGTTGCAGACCCCGGAAGGCGTGTGGTCTTATCCCGGCGCCTCGCCCAGCGAGCCGGCTGCGTCGCGGCTGGTGCGCGGTGGGTGGATGGATCTGTTCGTCGCCCACCAGATCGTGTTCCCGCTCGCGGTGGGGCGCGTGACGATCCCGCCTGCCACGGTGGAGTACGCGGTGCCGGTGAATTTCTCGTTCTTCAGCCGTGAAGAGCGCTATTCCCTGAAGAGCGACTCGGTGCTCGTCAGCGTGTTGCCGCTCCCCGTGGCCGGGCGGATCGCCGACGACCCGCGCGTCGTGGCACACGGACTCGCCCTCGATGTCGCCATCGAGCCGGCCCAGGCCCGGGTGGGCGAGCCGTTGGACGTGAACGTCACTGTGTCGGGGCTCGGGAACGTGGCGCTGTGGCCGGAGCCCGCGATCCATTGGCCCGCGGGCTTTCGCACCTATCCGGGAGAGGCGACCGTGCGGGTCGAGTCGAAGGGCGGCCAGATCGGGGGAAGCAAGACGTTCCATTATCTCGCAGTGCCCGATTCGGTCGGGGCGTTTCTGCTCCCCGAGATGCGCTATGCCTATTACGACCGCTCCAGCGGCGACGCCGCGGTGGCGCGCGCCGCGCCGCGCGCGCTCGCCGTGGGGCAGGGCGCCGAGCCGCAGGCCGCGCGCCCGCTCCCGCCGCTCGATCGCTCGGCACGCGAGGCGTGGACGGCGGCGCTGGCCGCGGGGCTCCTGCCGTGGGGCTGGTTGGTGTTGCTCCTCGGTCCGCCGCTCGGGGCGTGGTTGTGGCGGCGGCGGGAGGCGTCGCAACCTGCCATGGACGTGGACGCCGAGCCCGATGCCGCCCCGCTCTCGCGCCTGGGGCGCCTGGAGCACGCCTTTCAGGCGGTGCTGGTCAGCCACGTACCGGATCCGGTGGCGCGCGACGGCGACGGCCTTGCCCGGGCGCTGCGCGCGGCGGGCGTGGAGAGCGCCGTCGCCGATCACGTGATGCGCCTGCGCGACCGGCTGCGCGCGGCGCGCTACGGGCCGCGCGGGCTGGGCGACGCGGCCGAGCTGGCGGCGGAGCTCGCGCAGGTGCTCAAGGTGCTGGATGCGGAGCCCGCCGGCGGCCGGGGTCGCCGCTGGCTCGTGGCGGTGTGCGTCGGGGCGTTCGTTGGAGCGGCCCCGCCCCCCCGGCTCGCGGTGGCGCAGGCGCCGAGCGCCGAAGCGCTCTACGACATCGGGGCGCTGCGCGCCGCCGCCGATTCCTTCGCGGCTCGAGCCGCGGCCCGGCCGGAAGTGGCGGCGCACTGGTACAACCTCGGCGCCACGCTGTATCGCGCCGGTGCGGACGGCAAGGCCGCCGCGGCGTGGGCGATCGCCGCGCGCCTGACCCCGCGCGCGCCGCTGGTGCTCCGCGCCCGGCGGTTCCTGCCGCCGCCCGACGCGGCGAGCGAGCCGTTGCTGGCGACCGGCCTCGCGACGCCGGGTGAGTGGGCCCTCGGGGCGGCGGCCGGATGGGTGGGGCTGTGGCTGGCGGTGGCGGCGCGCCGCCGGGGCATCGCGCTGATCGTGTTGGGGCTCGCCACCGCGGCGTGCGGCGGGCTCGCCGCGCGCGAGTGGCGACACCGAGCCCGGCCCGTCGCGGTGATCGCGAGTCCGGGGACGCCGGTGCGAGTGGCTCCGTACGGCGCTGCGAGCGCCGCCATCACGCTCGAGGCCGGCGCAGCACTGTACGTCGAGCGCCGCGCCGGCGCGTGGCTCCGGGTGGAGCGACAGGACGGCGTGCGGGGTTGGGTGCTGGCAGCCGAAGTCGTGCCCCTGTGACGGCGAAGATCGCGGTTCTGGCCCCCCGCGTCGCGGACCAGATCGCGGCAGGCGAGGTCGTCGAGCGGCCGGCCTCGGTCGTGAAGGAGCTCGTCGAGAATGCGCTTGATGCGGGCGCGGGCGTGATTCGCGTGGCGATCGAAAACGGCGGCAAGACGCTCATCCGGGTGAGCGACGACGGGGAAGGGATGGGTCGCGAGGACGCGGAGCTGGCGCTGGCGCGCCACGCCACCAGCAAGATCCGCGACCCGGCGGACTTGATCGGCGTGGCGACGTTCGGTTTCCGGGGTGAGGCGCTCCCGGCGGTCGCGTCGGTGGCCCGCTTCGAGCTCGAGACGTCGCCGGACGGCCGCGCCGGCACGCGCATCAGCGTCGTCGGGGGGAAGCGCGACGCGGTGGCGGACGCCGTGCGGCAGCGTGGCACGACCGTCACGGTGCGTGCCCTGTTCTTCAATACGCCTGCCCGGCGCAAGTTCCTGCGCGCCCAGGCGACGGAGACCCGGGCGGTCGTGGAGGTGCTCACCGTGCTCGCGTTGACGCGTCCCGACGTTGCGTTCACCCTCACGAGCGACGACCGCGCCCTCATCGACGTGCCTCCCGCGGCCGGGCAAATCGAGCGCGTGCGCGCCCTGTGGGGTGACGAGCTCGCGGACACGCTGCTCCCCGTCGCGCACTGCGAGGGGCCGCTCGAGGTGCGCGGCTTCGCCCAGCGGCCGGCTCAGGCGCGGCCGGCGGGCCGCAAGGGATACGTGTTCGTGCGCGGCCGACCGATCCGCGATCCGTTCATCCTGCGCGCGGCGGAAGCAGGGTACCGCTCGACCATCGCGCCCGGCGACCGGCCGTCCCTGATCCTGTTCCTCGATCTCCCGGGTGACGCGGTAGACGTGAACGTGCACCCGACGAAGCTGGAGGTGCGGTTCCGGGAGAAGTTCTTCGTGGAAAAGGTCGTCGCAGAAGCGGTGCGACGGGCGCTGGGGCCGCTCGCGGCGGCTGCACCGCTGGGGGTCGGGGGCGACACGGCAGGTGTCGGGTTCCAGGTGTCGGGTGTCGGGGGCTTGGGCTCGACGCTCGAGATCTTCCCCGGCGGGTCCCTGACCCCGGACACCCGACCCCTGACACCGCTGCTCCAGGTCTTCGACACGTATCTCCTCTTCCAGACCGACTCCGGCGTCGCGATCGTCGATCAACACTCGGCGCACGAGCGCGTCCTCTACGAGAAGGTGATGCGCCAGCTCGCGGGTGACGGCGCACCGGCGCAGCGGCTGCTCCTGCCCCTCACGGTCGAGTTCACGCCCCCGGAGCTCGACGCCATCGAGTCCCACCGGGAGTTGTTGCGACGCGTGGGCTACGAGATCGAGCCGTTTTCCGGCCGGACCGTGGTCGTGCACACTGCCCCCAACCCGCACCCGCGGTTCGACGCCGCCCGCTGCCTCCAGGAGCTCGTGGCGGATCTCGCGGGCGGGCGGTTCGGCGGTTGGGCGAACCGCCTCGAGCGTTTCGCCGCCACGTTCGCGTGCCGGGCGGCGATCAAGGCGGGCCAACGGCTCGAGCTCGAAGAGATGCGGGAGCTGGTGGGTCGGCTGCTCAGCGCGACCCTCCCGGCGCACGACGTGCACGGGCGGCCCACGATCGTACAGCTGCCGAAGGACGAGCTGGAGCGACGGTTTGGGCGGAGCTGACCGCCCCCTCGTTCCCGTTCTCGTCGGCCCCACCGGCGTCGGCAAGACCGCCGTCGCCGTCGCGTGGGGAGAGCTCGAAGCCATCCTGGCCATCTCCGCGGACGCGCGGCAGGTATACCGGCGTCTCGACATCGGCACCGCGAAGCCCGACCCGGCGCAGCTCACCCGCGTACCGCATCTCGGGCTAGATCTCATCGACCCGGGAGCGCGCTACAGTGCGGGGCAGTTCGCCCGGGACGCGAGCGTGTGGCTCGCCGGCGTGTGGGCTGCGGGGCGGCAGCCCGTCGTGGTCGGCGGAACGGGATTCTACGTGCGCGCCCTGGCCGAGGGTCTGTTCCACGAGCCGCCGCTCGACGCCGCGCCGCGCGAACGGCTGCGCGCCTGGGCCGGGAGGCTCGGCGCGGCGCGGCTGGCGCACTGGGCGGCGCGGCTCGATCGGCATTTCGCCGGCGGGGGCCGCCAACGCGCCGCCCGGGTCGTCGAGGTGGCATTGCTCACGGGCCGGTCCCTCTCGTGGTGGCAGCGCGAGGCGCGGGAGACCGGCGTAATGCGGCCGTGGTACATTCATCTGACCCTGCCGCGCGAGGCGTTGCAGCGTCGGATCGCCCAGCGTGTGGATCGCATGCTCGCCCGAGGACTGGTGGACGAAGTGCGCCGGGTGCTGGCGGGCGGCGTCGCGCCGCACGCGCCGGGCCTGGACGCCGTGGGGTACCGCGAAGTCGTGGCGATGCTGGAAGGGCGCCTCCCCGAGTCCGAGTTGCGCGACACGATCGAACGTGCGACGCGGCGCTACGCGAAGCGGCAGGAGACGTGGTTCAGAAACCAACTGCGAGGCCCGGGAGACGGGAGGCAGGAGACCACTCAGATGTGGACCTTGGACGCGTCTGAGCCCGCCGAGGTGCTCGCCGCTCGAATCGTGGAACGTTGGCGCGCCACGACGTCTCCCGTCTCCCCGCTCCCGTCTCCCGCCTCGTGAGAATCGGCATTACCTGCTATCCCACGTATGGCGGCTCCGGCGCCGTCGCCACCGAGCTGGGGCTCGAGCTGGGGCGGCGCGGGCACGAGGTGCACATCATCTCGTACGCGAGCCCGTTCCGCCTGCGGGGGGGATTCGCGCAGCGGGTCACGTTCCACGAAGTCGTGCCCACCGACTATCCCCTGTTCGAGCACTCTCCGTACGCCCTGGCCCTGGCGGTGAAGCAGCACGAGGTCGCCCTGCGCGAAGACCTGCAGCTCATGCATGCGCATTACGCCATCCCGCACGCCGCGACCGCCTGGCTCGCCAAGCAGATGCTCCAGGGCGAGCGGGACCTGAAGGTCGTGACGACGCTGCACGGCACCGACATCACGCTGGTCGGTCAGGATCCGTCCTATTTCACCATCACCAAGTTCTCGATCGAGCACTCCGATCGGGTGACGGCCGTGTCCGAGTATTTGCGGGAGGAGACCTATCGCGCCTTCGGCTGCGTGGGCTGCGACGTGCGGGTGATTCCAAACTTCGTCTCGACCGCCGACTTCCATCCGTCGCCCGACCCCTCGTGGCGTCGCGCGCTGGCTCCCGCGGGCCACAAGATCCTCATCCACGTCTCGAACTTCCGGCCTGTGAAGCGGATCGCCGACGTCATAAACGTGTTTGCGGGCGTGCGGCGGGCGCTCCCCGCGACCCTGGTGCTCGCGGGTGACGGACCCGACCGCGACCTGGCCGAGCAGGAGGTGGACCGCTTGAAGCTGCGCGGCGATGTCCGGTTCCTCGGCAAAGTCGATCAGGTCGCCGAGCTGCTGCGGGGCGGGGATCTGTTCCTGCTGCCGTCGGCGAGCGAATCGTTCGGCCTGTCGGCGCTCGAGGCGATGGCGTGCGGAGTGCCGGTTGTGGCGACCCGCCAGGGCGGCCTGCCGGAAGTGGTGGTGGAGGGCGAGACGGGGTATCTGGCCCCCGTCGGCGCGGTGGATGAGATGACCGAGCGCGCCGTGGCCCTCCTCCAGGACGGCCCGGCCCACGAGCGGATGCGCCGCGCCGCCGCGGCTCGCGCCCTCGAGTTCGCCACCGAGCGGATCGTGCCGCGCTACGAAGCGCTCTATGAGGACGTGCTCGGTGCTTGACGTGCTGCGGCTCGTCCGCGCCCACAACCTCGTCGTCGCGGCGGTCGGCGTGCTCGCCGGCGGCTGGATCGCGCTCGGCGCGCTCGCGACGCCCACGCTGCTGGTGTTCGCCGCGGCGGCGGCGGTGGCGTTCGGCGCGGCCGGCAACGCGGTGAACGACATCTGGGATACCGACGCCGATCGCGTGAACCGCCGCCCGGGCGAGCGGCCGCTCGCCGGGGGACGGTTGTCGCGCGGCACGGCCGACCTGTGCGTGGTCGGCGGGACGCTGCTCGGCGTCGGTGCCGCGGCGCTCGTGAGCGGTGCCGCCGTGCTGGTCGGCCTCGGCGCTCTCGCCGTGCTCCTGGCGTACTCGCCGATCCTGAAGCGGCGCGGGTTCGCCGGGAATCTCGCCGTGGCGCTCGTGGCGGGGCTGCCGCTCCAATACGGCGCCCTCGCCGTGGGACGACCGGCCGCCGGAGTCGTGCCCTGGGCGCTCGCCGCCTGGCTCCATCTGGTCCGCGAGATCGTCAAGGACTTGGGCGACGAGCCGGGAGACCGTGCGGTGGGACGTCGCACCCTGCCCGTCGTGATCGGCGCGCGGGCCACGGCGCTCCTCGCCGCGGGGCTGGGCGTCGGGTTCGTGCCTGCGAGCCTGGCGCTGCCGTTCGCAGCCCGTTACCGCGCGGCCTATTACCTCATTGCCCTGTTCGCGCAGCTCGCCGTGTTGCTGGTCGCGAGCCGGCTCATCGCGGGCAAGCTGGACCGAAACAGCCTGCTGCTCAAAGGAGCCATGATCGTGGGCATCGTGGCGTTGGTGGCGGGGAGGATCGCATGACCCTCGACGGCGTGCCGGCAGCCGAGCTCGCGGCACGCTGGGGTGTGCCGCAATGCGGGGTGTTCCGCCAGCTCACGTCGACGCTCGATGCGATTCACCAGCTCGGGCTGCAGGGCGCGCCCGCGGCGACCACCGTGATCGCCGAGGAGCAGACCGCCGGCCGGGGGCGAGACGGCCGCACCTGGCACTCCCCGCACGGCGGCGTCTGGCTCGGCGTGCTGCTCCGCCCGCAGCACACCGTGCTGGGGACCATAGGGATCCGCGCCGGCTTGGCGGTCGCCGACACGGTCGATGCACTGCTCGGCGGTCCGGTCGCGCGTCTCAAATGGCCCAACGATGTGCTGCTCGACGACCGCAAACTCGCCGGGATTCTGTGCGAGGGGCGGTGGCAAGGGGAGCGACTGCAATGGCTCGCCGTGGGCGTCGGCGTCAACGTGCGCAATGCGGTGCCGGCGGCGGTTGCGCGTCGCGCCGTCGCGCTCGAGGAGCGGCTCCCGGACGTGCGCCGGCTCGATGTGCTCGACCGGTTGGTGCCGGCGTTGGTCGGCAGCGCGACGCTCGACCCGGCGCTCTCGGAGCAGGAGTGCGCTGCCTTCGCGGCGCGTGACTGGCTGCGGGGCCGCCAGCTCCGCTCCCCGGCGGCCGGTCGCGCCGGCGGGCTGCGTCCCGACGGCGCCTTGCTCGTGGACCTCGGGGCGGGGACGATCGGCGTGCGCGAGGGCCATGTCGAGCTCGCTTGACCTCTCGGGGCGCGCCCGCCTCGCGCTCGCGGTGTGCCTCGTGAGCAGCGCGGCGGGCCTGCCACGTCTGGCGGTGGTGCGGCAGCTCGCGGGTGGCACGGCGGTGCCGCTCGCCGCCGGGGTGTGCGCCCTGGTCGCACTGCTCGCCGCCCGCCTGCCGCTCGGGTTCGCGTGGGGACCGGCGGGCTCGCAACGCGCCGTGCCGGAGGTGGCGCGCGGCTTCGCCGTGGGCGCGGCGTGCGCGGCGGCGCTCATCTGGCAGGGCAACGACGCGCTCCTCGCCCGGCTGTGGCGTGACGACCGCGCGGCCTCGCTGGCGCTGCTGGCGGGGGTCGCGGCCTGGGGCGGTGCCGTCGCCACCACCCGGCAGCGCGCGCTGTTGCGCTGGTACGGCGTGGCGGCCGCGGCCGCGCTCCTGCCGGCGAGCTTGCTCATTGCGGTGTTGCGACCCACCGTCCCCGCGTCCGGTTTCGCCGCCGCGTTCGTCTTCTTCCTCGTGGCCGACACGACGGTGGCGCTTGTGACCGAGGAGCTCGCGTTCCGGCGGGCGCTCGTCGGTCCGCCCGATTCCGCGGGTCTTGGGACGCTGGTGCTCATGGCCCTCGTGTTCGGACTGTGGCACGTCGTACAGCCGGGGTACGGCGGTGCCCCGCTGGGGACGTTGCTCGGCACGGCGTTGGGCGGATTCGTGGCCGGGTGTGTGTACACGCTCTCGGGCTCGCTCACGGCGGCGGCGCTGTACCACGGGCTCCACAACGCACCGCTCAAGGCGCTGGGCGGCGCGCCGATCGCCACCGGTCGCGGCGGCCTGGCGAGCGGTGTCGCGCTCGCGGGCACCGCCGCGCTCGCCGTCGCGCTCGGATGGATGGTGTGGCGCCGTGGCGGGCGCGATTCGGCCGGCCTATCTTAGCCTGCCCATGCTCCTCGCCATCAACATCAACAACACGGAGACGAAGGTCGGGCTGTTCCGGAGCGACAGCCTCGAAGCGCATTGGCGGCTCACGACGGCTCCGGCGCGCACGCCGGACGAGTGGGCAGCGGCCTTCACGGCCTACCTGCTGCAGGCGGGACGATCGACCCAGGAAGTGCGGGCCGCGGTGATCGCCTCGGTCGTACCGCCGGTGACGCAGGGCATCTGCGAGGCGGTCGAGCGGGCCACGACCATCCCGCCCGTGATCGTGGACGGGCGCTCCGCGCTGCCCATCACCCTCGACGTCGACGAGCCGCTCAGCGTGGGGGCCGATCGCATCCTCAACACGCTCGCGGCATCTCAGCTGTTCCGCCGCGACACGATCGTCGTGGACTTCGGCACCGCGACCACGTTCGACTGTATCACGGGCGACGGGCGGTTCATCGGAGGCGTGATCATGCCCGGCGTGCGCACCGCGTCCGACGCGCTGATCCGCAACACCGCGAAGCTCCCCGCCACCGAGCTGACGCCCCCCGAACGGGTGATCGGGCGACGCACCGAGGAGTGCATTCGAGCCGGCGTCCTGCTCGGCGCGGCGGAGGCGGTGGACGGACTGGTCCGCCGCATCAAGGCCGAGTGGCCGAACGGCCGGACGCCGTACGTCATCGCGACCGGCGGGCTCGCCAGCCTGGTCGCGCCGCTGGCGCGCGCGATCGAAGCGGTGCACCCCGATCTGACGCTGGCGGGACTCCGGATCGCGGCCACGGCGCTCGGCCTCAAGTGGTAGCGGGCGGCGCGTATCGCAATGGCAGCGCGTGGCGACGTTGGGGCTACCGCCTGCTACCGGGCGATGGGTTCTCCTACCTGCTGCATCTCCGGCCGGCCGAATGGCCGATCATGGCGGCCCACACGGCGTTGGGCTATCTGTTGGCCGTGGGGCTCGAGGGAGCGGGGAGCGGGGAGCAGTTGCTGCCCGCGCTGTGGGCGCTCGTGCTCTGGGTGGTATGCTTGAACGGCGGCACCCTCGCCATCAACTCGGTCTTCGATAAGGATGAGGGGGACATCGGCTATCTGGTCGCGCCGCCGCCCATCCCGCAGCACCTGCTGGGCTTCAGCATCGCCCTGCTGGCGGGCGGCCAGGCGCTCGCGTTCACTCTGCCCGCTCCGTACCGGGTCGCGTATGCGGTGTGTTTCGCCATGTCGCTGTTGTATTCGGTGCCGCCATTCCGCTTCAAGGCGGTGGCCGGGGTGGATTGGGTAATCAACATGTGGGGGTTCGGTACGTTGACGCCGTTCGCGACCTGGGCGGCGACGGGCCGGCCGCTCGACCTGGGCCACGCCCTCATCCTGCTCGCCTTCTGCCCGCTGTTCGCCGGGCTCTATCCGCTCACCCAGCTGTATCAGGTAGACGAAGACCGCCGGCGCGGTGACCGCACCCTGGCGCTGCTGCTCGGCACACGCACGAGTCTCGCAGTCGCGATCGCGTGCGTGCTGGCGGCGTTTGCGCTGCTGGCGTGGGCCGCCACCCGGTTGGAGGTCGGGCGTTGGAGCGGCCTGCTCGCCGTTCCCTTCGTAGCGTGGCTCGGCGTGCTGGCGCCGTGGTACGCGCGCCACGCCGCTTGGACCGCGACCGAGCATCAGCGCGCGATGTATCGGGCCTTGACCGCCTGGGCGGTGACGGATCTCACCGTACTGGCGGTGTTTGCCCGATGAGGCCGTGGCCTTAGATTGGGGCGAAGATCACTCCGCGTCGAGCAGACTGGGGGAGCATGTCGGCCACCGCCACAGCCACCGCGTCGGACCGTTCGGACTTTCGTACCGTCATGGTTGGTGGTACCCAGATCGGCGTGCTCACCGCTGCCGCCGTGGTCGCGTTCCTGATGGTGTCGCGGCAGGTGGCAGCGGGGATGCCCCAGCGCGTGCTCGAGGCGCTGATCGTCCTCGCGACGGGCACTGCCGTGAGCTTCCTCCCCGCTCGCTTGACCGAGGCCCGCCACGTCGAGGGTATCGCGGGTGCCGCCGCGATCGGATTGTGGGGCACCGTGGTCTTCATGGCGTTCGACATCGTCCTGCTGCGGCCGTTCCAGGCGTACCCCTGGACCTGGGACGCCATCGGCGGCGGGAGTACGTGGTGGTACCTGCCGATCTGGTGGATGCTCGGCACGTTCCTCGCCTGGACCGGCGGCATCGTCAGCGCGGCGCGCGCCGCCCGTGGCGACACGTCGCTGGTGCGCGCCGCGACGCCCGCGCTGGTCGGCGCGGTGGCGCTGGTGGCCGTGGCGCGGGTCGCCCGGCTCGACCTCGTCCTCCCGGCCGAGGCCGGCGCCGGCTTCACCATGGCGCTGGCGGCGCTCGCCGTCGTCGCCCTCGCCCGCAAGCGGTAGGGACGGCGGGGAGCAGGCGGCGTCGTGCCACGCTGGTTCGCGCATCTCCTCATTGTTCTGGGCTGGCTCGTCACGCCGCTGCTCGCGTGGGGGGCTTCGTACGCGGGCTTGTGGGTCGGTGCCCTCGTCGGTACTCGCTTCACGGGGCCACTCGCCATGCTGGCGGTGGCGGGCCTCGGTGCCACGCTGTTCGGGTTCACCGCGCTCGCGATGTGGGTCCGGTTCATGCGGCGAGCGCCGCACCTCCTGTCGCATCACATGGCGCCACGTCCGTCCCAGGAGCAAGCCGCCGTTGCCGCGGCGGACTGAGCTCGTCCTAATCCAGCTGCTCGCGCTGGCGCCGACAGCGCTCAGCGCCCAGGGGGGAGGCGGAGCGGGAGGGGGGGGGCGCGGCCTCGAGTTCCACGTGGGGCGATGGTACAACGGCAACCGCGCCGATACCTACGAATTCCGCACCAGCACCCGTCTCGGCGCCGCCTTCACCCACGGGTTCGGCGTTGCGGTGGTCGTGAACGACACCCTGGGGCACCGCCGCGCGTTCTACGGCGCAGGGTACGAGATCCAGGCGTGGCGCGGCCGGAAACGCTTCGGCCCGTATGCCCTCGCCGGCCTCGCTGCCGGCTGGTCCACCGACACCACAAGCCACGAGGTCGCCGCTCAGTGGACCGTGGGCGGCGGCGTCGAGTGGCGCCCCCTCTCCTGGTTCGCCGCCGGAGCCGAGCTGCGCTACCGCGTCGAGGACCGGGGACTGCGCGGCTTCTGGCGCACGGGGAACGGTGCACGGACGGGCGTCAGCGCCGCGCTCGGGTTCGCGATCGGTTTGGGAGGGGTGGGGCGGGGCAGGGCGATGAGTGGCACCGGCGCTCCTCCCGAGCTCCCTCCGCCCGCGCCGCCCACGAACATCAGCGGCAACGCGGTCGATGTGGTGCAGACCGCACTCGAATCGCTCGGCACGCCCTACACCTGGGGCGGTACCGCCGACAACGGGTTCGACTGCTCCGGCCTGGTGCAGTACGCGTACGGTCAACATGGGATCCGGCTGCCGCGCATGAGCCGCGACCAGGCGCACGCCGGGGCGGAGGTCGCGACCGTGGTGGACGCGCTCCGACCGGGGGACATCCTGCTCTTCTCCGCCCGGCCGGGCTCGGGCGTGACGCATGTCGGGCTGTACGTGGGAGAAGGGAAGTTCATCCACAGCTCGACGCGGGGCGTGAAGCTCTCCCGGCTCGATGTCCGTGACCCGGAGGGGGCGTACTGGCTGGATCGCTGGGTGGGGGCCAGGCGGGTAATTCCATGAAGCGTTGCCGGGTGAAGCGACTCGGCATCGCCTTAGCCGGCAACGCCCTTCTTTCTTCTTGCGCCCCCGCCATCGGGTACCGCGCTCCGGGGTCGGTCCGGTCCTACGATATCCTCGTCACCCGCAAGGATTCCCTCAGCCGGGAGATCGGCAGGGGACTGAAGCGCCGCGGGTACTCGGTACGTAGCGCGGTGAAGGGCGGCGGTGCGCCCGCCGTGTATCTACTCTGGTTCACGCAGCGGGAGCCCGAGCCGGACGCCCCGACCTGGTTGTATATCCGCCTCGCCGACACCCGCACCGGAGCGATCGTGGCCGCGGTGTCGGCGCCGCGGGACTCCTTAGGAGACACGGTCGAGGCCCGCGCGCGAGCGATTGTCGACTCGCTCACGCGGCGCCCCCCTTGACAGACGGCCGCCAAGCGGAGAGATTCCCCGCGGTTCGTTTAGCACTCACTTCGCCAGAGTGCTAATCGTAATATGTCACAAGCACTTACATAGCACAGCTGGAGGTCTGGCATATGGCTACTGCGACCGCGAGCAAGACCAAGCTGAAAGTTTACCCCCTCGCCGACCGGGTGGCGATCCGGCCGATCGAGGAGACCGAGCAGATGAAGGGCGGGCTGTACATCCCCGACACGGCGAAGGAGAAGCCGATCCAGGGCGAAGTCCTCGCCGTGGGTCCCGGCCGGCGCGAGAAGGGGGAGATCGTCCCGCTCGAGCTCAAGGTGGGGGACCGCGTGGTGTACGGGAAATACAGCGGCACCCAGGTGGAGCTGGAAGGTGAAGAGATCATCCTGATCAAGGAATCCGACGTCATTGCCAAGCTCGGCTGAGTCCTAGGAGGAACACGCAATGCCTGCGAAGCAACTGGAGTTCAACACTGAAGCCCGCGCCCGTTTGAAGCGGGGCGTGGATCAGCTGGCCGAGGCGGTGAAGGTCACGCTCGGCCCCAAGGGTAGGAACGTCGTCATCGACAAGAAGTTCGGTAATCCCACCGTGACCAAGGACGGCGTGACCGTCGCTAAGGAAATCGAGCTCGAAGATCCGATCGAAAACATGGGCGCCCAGATGGTGAAGGAAGTGGCGACCAAGACGTCGGACCTGGCGGGCGACGGGACGACGACCGCGACCGTGCTGGCCCAGGCGATTTTCCGCGAAGGGCTCAAGTCGGTCACGGCCGGCTCGAATCCGATGTCGCTCAAGCGCGGCATCGAGCGCGCCGTGGAGTCGGTGGTGGAGGACCTGAAGAAGATTTCGGTTCCCACGGCGGGACGGAAAGAGATCGCCCAGGTCGGCGCCATCTCCGCGAACAACGACAAGGAGATCGGCAACCTGATCGCCGAGGCGATGGAGAAGGTGGGCAAGGACGGGGTCATCACGGTGGAGGAGGCCAAGGGTCTCGAGACCACCCTCGAAACCGTAGACGGGATGCAGTTCGACCGCGGCTACCTGTCGCCCTACTTCATCACCGATCCAGAGAAGATGGAGGCGGTGCTGGAAGACGCCTACGTCCTGATCCACGACAAGAAGGTCTCCACCATGAAGGACCTGCTGCCGATCCTCGAGAAGGTGGCGCAGGCCGGCCGGCCGTTGCTCATCATCGCCGAGGACGTCGAGGGCGAGGCATTGGCGACCCTGGTGGTCAACAAGCTGCGGGGCACGCTGAAGGTGTGCGCGGTCAAGGCGCCCGGCTTCGGGGACCGCCGCAAGGAGATGCTGATCGACATCGCGGTGCTCACCGGGGCGCCGCAGGTCATCTCCGAAGAGATGGGCTTGAAGCTCGAGAACGCGGTGCTCAACGATCTCGGCCAGGCCAAGCGGATCGTGATCGACAAGGACAACTCGACGATCGTGGGCGGCAAGGGCAAGCGCGACGCGATCCAGGGCCGCATCAAGGAGATCAAGGCCGCGATCGAGAAGTCGACCTCGGACTACGACAAAGAGAAGCTGCAGGAGCGGCTCGCGAAGCTGGCGGGCGGCGTCGCGGTCATCAACGTGGGCGCGGCCACCGAGACCGAAATGAAGGAGAAGAAGGCCCGGGTGGAGGACGCGCTGCACGCCACCCGCGCGGCGGTCGAGGAGGGCATCGTGCCGGGCGGCGGCGTAGCGCTGCTGTTCGCGCAGAAGGCGCTGGACCGGGTGAAGGGCGCGGACGACGACGAGAAGATCGGCGTCGACATCGTGCGCCGCGCGCTCGAGGAGCCGATGCGGATGATCGCGCAGAACGCAGGCGCCGAGGCGTCGATCGTGGTCGGCAAGGTGAAGGAGTCGAAGGACAAGAACTTCGGCTACAACGCCCAGACCGACGCGTTCGAGGATCTCGTGGCAGCGGGGGTTATCGACCCGACGAAAGTCACGCGCACAGCGCTGCAGAACGCCGCATCCATCGCCAGCCTGCTCCTCACGACGGAGTGTGTGGTGGTGGAGAAGAAGGAGAAGGAGAAGGCTCCGCCGATGCCGGGCGGTGGCGGTGGCATGGGAGGGATGTACTAAACAGCTAGACGCGCAGACGCGTCGACGCACAGAGCGCCCCGGGGCTAAACCCCCGGGGCGTTGTGTTGCTGGCGAAGGTCCTGCAGGGCTCACCGAGGGCGCGTGACGGGGCGCACCACGCCGGGCGGGTGTACGGAAGTTTGACACCAGGCGATGTTACAATTGGACGTGATATAGCATCTATATGCTATACCATGAGTCCTTGTTGCACCTTGCCCGATGTAGTGGATATTGACGCTGTGAAAAAAGTGAACGGGCCCGGCTCTGAGGCGGGCTGGCAGCGGTATGCCCCTTGCCCATGCTCTCGGCCGTCAGCACCGGTCTCAACCGCTGTTTCAGGAGGCGTTCGTGCTCAATTCGTCGATGTCGCGCTGGTCTCGGACTGCCGGGTTCACGTTCATCGAAATGCTGCTCGTGTTCGTGATCATAGGGATCATGCTCTCGATCACGGTCAAGTCGGTGCGCGGGACCTGGGTGGCGAGCTCGCGGCGCTCGGCGAGCCGCGAGGTGACGAGCTACCTCTTCCGGGCCCGCGCGATCGCGATCCAGCAGAGCCGCACGGCGTGGCTGGTGCGCAGCGGCAACGTCCTGAAGATCCTGGTCGATTCCTCCGGCACGCCCGTCCGGTTGGGCACCCAGATCGACATGTCGGCACGCTACGGCGTTCGCGGTCTACGTGGCGCCGGCCCCGAAGTTCACCGTGCAGATCGGGACTGGCACGGACACCCTGTGCGTCACCGGCCTCGGTCGCATCACTACACGGAGTTGCCCATGAACCGGCGCGGCTACACCATCGTCGAGCTATTGGTCGCGGTCATGATCTTCAGCGTCGGCCTCCTGGCCATGGCCGGGTCGGCGTCCGTGATCATGTCGACCCTCACCAGCACGCAGTCACGCACCATCGCGGCGAGCGTGGCGGAGTCCCGCTTCGAGCGGGTGCGCGCGACGCCCTGCGCCACGCGTGTCGCCGGCTCGGCCGCGGCCGTGAGCCGAGGCATCTCCGAGGCGTGGACGCTCGATCACCTGGCCCGGGCCGATGACGTGACCGTCAACGTCACCTTCTTGAGCAACCGTCGCCAGCGGACCGAAACGTTCCGGAGCTTCCTGCCATGCTGACCGTCCACGCGCCGACCTACTCGACCCGCCGAGCCGGATTCACGCTCGTCGAGCTCATCATCACCATGGTGCTCGTGAGCTTCGTGGCGGGTGCCATCGTGAAGTTGCTGCTGCGGCAGCAACGGTTCTACAACAGCACCACCGACCTGATCCAGACGCGCCAGCAGATCCGCCAGGCCGCCGCGATGCTCCCCGCGGACCTCCGGGGCATCTCGAGCGTCGGGAACGACATCTATGCCATGTCCGACTCGTCGTTGGACTTCCGCGGCGTGTTCGGCACCTCGATCGTGTGCACCAACAACGGAGCCGGCCTGCTCTCGACCGTCCCGCGGGTGCTCGCCAGCGGCGCGGCGATGACCAACTGGACCAGAATCCCGGCGGTCGGGGACTCGGTCCTCGTCTACAATGACTCAACCATGGTCTCGTCTGCGGACGACGCTTGGATGGCACACCGGATCAGCGTGCGGACGACGATCACCAGTGCAACCAGCACCGGTGGTTGTCCGGTCGCGACCGGGCTGACGCAGGCGGGAGATCTCACGGCCGGCAACCCGAGCTACCAGCTCACCTTCAACGCTGGGGCGAGCCCCAAGATCCTGGTGGGCTCGGCGATCCGCTTCTTCCGCAAGATCCACTACAGCGTCTATAAGGCGGCAGACGCCAAATGGTATCTCGGGTTTTACGAGTGCACGCCGGCGTGCAATGCGATCCAACCGATCGCCGGGCCGTTCCAACCGTACTCGGCCAGTGGGACGAGCGGCGTCCAGTTCGCCTATTACGACGCCACCGGCACGGTCACGGCGAACCGCAAGCTGGTGGCGCGCATTAGTCTCGTGGTGCGGGGGCAGGGGACGGGGCTGGTCAATCTGAGCGGGGATGGCGCCACCACGTTCGGCGATTCGCTACGTATCGAGGTCGGGCTGCGCAACCAGTGAGCGGCGAGCGGCATTTTCTTAAGAAAGAGGCACGTATGCATGCGACGATAAAGTCGGAGAAGGGCATGGCGCTGCTGATGGCGCTCGGCGCCATCGTGATCATCGGCGTGCTGGTCGGCGGCGTCGTGTTCGTGTCGACGCAGGACTACCGCATCGGTGGCAACACGGTGCGCCAGACGCGCGCCGCCGCGGCCGCCGAGCTGGGCTTGAACCACGTGCCACAAGACTGGAACCTCGCCAACAACCAGCGGCCGGTGGGCAACCCCCTCGTCATGTCCTACACGGCGCCGCGTGGTGCAAGCGCCCGGGTCACCATTACGAGGGTCTCCGGCGTGTCCTTCTGGGTGGTCTCGGAGGGCACCGCGGGCGCACTGGGGAGTCAGGCGACGGCCCGGCGCCGCTACGGCACGTTCTTCAAGCTCGATATGCCGCAGATGAACTTCATGGGCGCGATCACCACCCAGGGCAATACCACCGTCAACGGTAACGTCACGGTGAACGGGAACGACGCCGCCCCTGCCAACTGGTCCGGCTGCGGCGCCACCGCGCCCGCTGTCGCCGGGGCGGCGATATCCCCCACGACGACCGCGACGGTCAACGGGAGCGTGAGCCTCTCGGGGAGCCCACCCGTGCTCACCACCCCTGTGGCCGGCGATACGAACACGTACTTCAACTACGGCGGCTCGACCTATCAGTCGCTCGCGGCGACCGCGACCCTCACATATGCGGGCACCACGGTGCTCAACGGCGTGGGGCCGCTCGTGGTCGGCGGCGTGTGCCAGGCCAGCTTGAATCCGCCCAACTGGGGTGAGCCGACTCACGCGAGCCCAGCGGGGGCGTGCGACAGCTACTTCCCGATCATCCACGTGACGGGCGACTTGAAGGTCACTACGGGTCGTGGTCAGGGCATCCTGCTGGTCGACGGGGACTTCACTGTGGCGGGCAACTTCACGTTCGACGGAGCGGTCATCGTACGGGGAGGGCTCAAGATGACGGGGACCGGCAACAAGATCAGCGGTGCCGTGATGGCGGCGAGCGTCAACGTAGACGACAACGTCGCGCTCGGCGGGAACACCTCACTGCTATACTCCTCCTGCGCCCTTATTTCTGCGCTGTCGGCGTCGGCCTACCCCAAGCAGGCCAAGGAGCGCGGCTGGGTCGACGTGTACTAACGGCTAGACGCACAGACGCGCAGACGCAACAGGGGAGAACAGCAAAGAGGGAAGCAGAGAACCCCGCTCCCTCTAGGCTGTTCACCTCTGTTGCGTCTGTGCGTCTATGCGTCTGTGCGTCTAGTTTGTTGCCGGTCCTAGTATCTTAGGCCTCATGCCTGCACCCTCAGGTGAGCGCGCGACGCTGTCGCGCGACCTGGCGGACTTCCTGATCGAGCTCTCGATCGCGTTGCATAAGCATGCGATGTATCCCGAGGGTCACCCGTCGCTCGCGCCCGCCGCGGCGGGCGTGGCCCGGCGCGCCGAGCTGTTGCTCCAGGATCGCTCCACCCTGTCGCTCGGCGTCGCCCGGCAGCAGTTGGTGATCGAGGGCGTGGCGACCGATCCGAAACATCCGGTACTGGCGGAGCTCGCCGCACGGCTGCACCGTCACCACCTTGGTGCCATGACCTTCCGGCGGGGAGTCGAAGCCGTCGAGGTGGCGGCCGTCCTGAAGGCGCTGGCCGTGGACGCGGAGCGCCGCGGGCAGCCGCTCGGGCTCGGCCCGCCCGAAGGGTTGCGCGCCTGGGCGCACGTGCAGTTGCACCCGCTCACCTACGAGCGCCTCGAGCTGGTGGACGACGGCGGCGCCGCGTCCGAACGCGGGGCGCGCGCTGCCCAGCTCTGGGTGGGTCTGGCGCGGGCCGCCCTCACGGCTCACGCCGGGGACGACGGGCCGACGCCGACCGAGCCGGCGGTCATCGCCCGGGCGATCGACGATCACCCCAGGACGGACGCCGCGGCCTACGATCAAGTCATCGTCGGCTATCTGCTGCAGATCGCCGACGAGCTGAAGACCGCGGGGAGTGCGGACGCGGCGGCGCTGCGGCGCCGGACGTCGCGGCTGATCCGCGCCCTCAAGCCGGAAACACTGCGGCGGCTGGTCGATATGGGCGGCGACTTCACGCAGCGGCGCAAGTTCGTGCACGACTCGACCGACGGTATGGCGGTCGACGCGGTGCTCGAGATCGTCCAGGCGGCCGCGGATTCGTCGCACCAGACGATCTCGCACTCGCTGGTCCGGATGCTCTCCAAGCTGGCCGCGCACGCGGAGGGGGGCGCGCCGCAGGTGCGGCCGCAGGCGGACGCCGCGTTGCGCGACCAGGTGCGCCGGCTGCTCGAGGGCTGGACGCTGGCGGACCCGAACCCGGGCGCGTACGGCGCGGCGCTGCAGCGCATGGCGCGGGCGGCGCCCGACCGCGCGGTGACCCCCGAGGGCGAGCACGCGACCGAGCCGGATCGCATCGTCGCCATGGCACTCGAGGTGGATACCGTCAACGCGCACGTGCTCGCCGCCGCGGATCGCGTGGTGCAGGAGGGGCGGCTCGGCCAGCTGCTCGACGCGCTGGCCGAGGTCTCCGAGTCACCAGGGGCAGCGCGCGAAGTGTGGGCGCGCCTCGCGACGGCGGACGTGGTCCGGCAACTCGCCACGCGGGATCCGGTAGACTTCAAGACGCTCGAGCGGCTGGTGCCCCGCGTGGGTGTCGCGGCGGCGGCGCCCCTGCTCGACGCACTCGCCGCGGCGGAGGCGCGCGGCGTGCGCCGCGGCCTGCTCGCCCAGCTCGCCAAGATGGGGCCGGAGATCGCTGCGATCGTGGTCCAGCGACTGGGGGACGCGCGGTGGTACGTGACCCGGAACATGCTCGCGCTGCTGGAGGAGCTGTCACCGCTGCCGTCGGGGTTTTCGGCGGCGGCTTACCTGGGGCACCCGGACGCGCGCGTGCGCTGGCAAGCCGTGAAGGTGCAGGTCAAGCTTCCTGACGAGCGGGACGAGGCCCTCGCGGTCGGTCTCCAGGATCACGATCCGCGCACGCTGCGGCTGGCATTGGGTCTGGCGGTGGCGCTCCAGAGCTGCCCGGACAGCGCGGTGCCTGTCCTAGCTGAACGCGCCACGGATCGCGCGCTGCCACCCGACGTGCGGACCCTCGCCGTCCGCGCCCTGGGCCACGCCCGGGCGCGGGCGGCGCTCGAGGCCTTGCTGCGGCTGGCCTCGGCCGGCCGAACCCTGTTCGGACGGGAGAAGCTGCCGCCCAAGTCCCCGGAGCTGCTGGCCGCGCTGGCGGGGCTCGCGAGCGGGTGGCCCCAGGATCCGCGGGCGCGCGCGGTGCTGCGTCGGGCCGCGGAGTCGGGTGATCCTGACATCGTGGCCGCGGCGGACGCGGGTGGACGGGAGGGCGGGCTCTGAGCGGACCCGCCGGTTTCCTGTCCGCGTTCGCGCACGCGCTCGCGGCCATGACGCTCTACGCCGCCGGCCATCCCGCGCGCGACCGCGCGATCGACGACGCATTCCAGGAGTTGCACGACCTTCAGGCCGCGGCGCCGCATGCGCTGTTCACCTTCCTGGGCGACGAGATCGTGTTCGGCAACCTGCCGGTCCGGGAGCTCAAGGCGTGGGACTGGTCCCACCGCCTCGCCCAGGCCGGCATCCAGCGACTCGAGTTCGCCGACCGCGTGAGCCGCGACGAATTCGAGGGGTTCCTGGACGACGTGCTCGCCCGCTTGACCCTCTCGGCGATCGACACCTCCGAGACGCATCAGCTGCGCCGCTCCAGCATCCGCTTCGGGTCGGTGGGGGTGAAGGGCGACGCGGGGCAGGTCGAGCCGCCGGTGGCGACGGCGACGATCAGCTACTCGCTGGGCGAAGAGGCCGAAACCGTCCGCTGGTTCCAGGACGCGGTGAAATCGCAGGGCGTCGTCCCGCTCACCGAGGCGGAGGCCGTGGTGCGGTCGCTGTCGATCGCGATGCACAGCGACCGCCAGCTGGTGATCCCGCTGCTGCAGCTCAAGGAGTTCGACCAATACACGACCACGCACTCCATGAACGTCGCCGTGCTGACCATGGCGCTCGCCGAGCATATGGGTTTGGGAGCACGGGACGTGCGGACCTTCGGAATCGCCGGGCTGCTGCACGACATCGGCAAGGTCAGGATCCCGCTCGACGTGCTCACCAAGCCGGGTCGGTTCACAGACGAAGAGCGCGCGCTCATGAACGCGCATCCGGTGGAGGGCGCGCGCATCATCCTCAAGTCGGAGGAGCAGCTCGAGCTGCCCGCGGTGGTGGCGTACGAACATCACGTCATGTTGAACGGCGGGGGCTACCCGACCTTCCGCTTCCGGCGCGACTGCCATCACGCGAGCAAGCTGGTGCACGTGTGCGACGTGTACGACGCGCTCCGTACCAACCGTCCCTACCGGGAGGCGTGGACGCAGGAAAAGACGCTCACCTACGTGCGCGATCGAGCGGGCGTGGAGTTCGATCCCGAGCTGGCGGGCGCCTTCGTGCGCATGATGCAGCAGTGGGAGCCGCAGCTCGCGGTCATGACCGACGAGCGGGCGCCGCTGCGCCCCGCCGGGACCTGAGGCACCCCCTTCGGGGGTACGTATCTTTCACCATTATGCTGCGCCGCTCCGCTGCCTTCCTGCTGTTGCTCGGACTCGGGCCCGCCCCCCGGCTCGCCGCCCAGGCCGCCCCCCGGCGCGCCCGCCTCGAGGGGAAGTGGCAGGCCAAGGCCGAGGACGAGATCCGCAACATCATGGTGCGGAGCGACAGCTCGGCGCAGTTCGGGGATCAGGTGGCGCGCTGGCGGGTGGTCGGGGACAGCCTGTGGATCACGTTGGGGGACGGCGTCTGGCAGGTATACGGCATGAAGCTGGACGGCGACAAGCTGAAGTTGGCGGGAGGCGACCTCGAGAAGCCGGTGACCCTGCGGCGGGTCGGCCCGCCGACCGCCCGGGCCGACTCTATGACCATCCCGCCGCCGCCGCCCGCGACCGAGCGCGCCTGGGACTGACGGCTAGCGCAGGTCGTGGATGTCGGCGACCCGCCAGCCGTCCGGCGTCTTGATGAAGCGGATCGTCTGGCGCAACCGACTTTCGCTCTGGGCGCCGCCCGGCGCCGGCACATAGGTGTAGAGCGTCCGTACCGTGGCGTGCGCCTCGTCGCCGCGCAGCGTGATCCCCTCGACCGCATACCGCGCCGTGAGGCGCGTGTACCGCCGGAAGAACTGCTCCCAGCCCGCCACGTCCTGTTCCACCATACCGGGCATGAGGACGCGCAGGTTCGCGACGTGCTCGCTCGAGACGGCGCGCTCGAGATCCTGGAGCAGCACCGTGATGGCCGCCCGCGGATCGGGAGGCTGCGGGCTCGGCGGCGCCACACCCGCCGCCACCCCGACCTGCTCGGCGTCGAGCGCGGCGAGCTTGGCGAGCGTGTAGTCCATCGCGACGAACAGCGATTCGGCCCGCGCCAGCGACGTTCCGGCGCGTCCCGCCTCCGGCCGGGTCGCGAGGGCGTGCACCACCGGCGTCGCGCGGCCGATCGCCTGTTGCGCCTCCCGCCGCAGCCCGTCGGCCTCGTGTTGCGCCTTGCCGTACTGCGTCACCGCGCTCAGGTAGCCGCTCGCGGCGTGCCCCTGGTCGTCGGCGCGCACGGCGCGCTCGGCGTTCTGGAGCACCGTCTCGGCGAGTAACAGCGACGGCACGTTGTTCTTCATCGCCCCGGCGCGGTGCGCCCGGTCGCGGGCGGCCAGCGCGGAATCACGCTGCGCCGTCAGGGCGGCGTTGAGCCCCGTGGGCAGCGGATACGCGAGCAGCTGGTCGACGGTGGCGGTCGCATCGGTTGCCAACGGTGCCGCCACGGGCGACGGTGAGCGCGACACGTACAGCAGCACGAGCGCGGTCACCATGAGCGCCGTCAAGACCGCCGCCCGCCACTTGAGCGACATGTGGGTCACGAGCCGCAGCGCGGCGTCGGGGAGCGGGGTCCAGCGGGGTGCCAGCCGCGCCGTGGGTTCGGACGCACCCGAGAGCGCCGCCCGGATGCTGGAAAGCGCCGACTGCATGTGTCGCGCGTTCTCGTACCGGTCCTCGGGCACCTTGTTCAGCGCCTTCGCTACCACGCGGTCGAGCGCCAGGGGGAGCGAGGGTACGATCGCCCGCAGCGGCTTGGGGTCGGTCGTGAGGACCTGGTAGAGCACGCCGTGCACCGTCTCGCCTTCGAACGGCTTGCGATACGACAGCAGCTCGTACAACAGACACCCCACGGCGAACAGATCGGTCGCCGGGGTGATGGGCCCGTTGGTGATCTGCTCGGGCGCCATGTAGGTCGGGGTGCCGACGATCGCCCCCGACCCGGTGATGTCCGCCGTCTGCAGGCGCGCGATCCCGAAGTCCATGATCTTCACGGAGCCGTCGGAGGCGATGCGCACGTTGGACGGCTTGATGTCGCGATGGATCACGCCGCGTCCGTGGGCGTAGGCGAGGCCCTGGAGCACGTCGATCGCGATGTCGAGCCTCCGCTCGAGGGCGAGCGGCTCCTCTCCCGCGATCAGTTGGCTCAGGTCCCGCCCGTCCACCAGCTCGAGTGCGATGAACAGCTGGCCGTCCGCTTCGCCCAGGTCGTAGATGGTGACGATGTTGCGGTGCTGCAGCCCGCCCGCCGCGCGCGCCTCCCGCAGGAAGCGGGCGCGTGCGTCCTGCGTACGGCCGACGGCGCCGCTCAGGATCTTGAGGGCGACGTAGCGACGGATGACGGAGTCGTACGCCTTCCACACGGCGCCCATCGCACCTTCCCCGATGAGCTCGTGCAGCTCGAACTTCCCGATGCGGCGGTGTTGATTGGTGCCCGTCATACCGCTCCGCGTGGGCCAACTGACCAATGTGCGCGCTGCCGGCCGACGGGGCAACGGGGCGGGCGTTCCATCAGCGCGCGGCCCACTCGTAAATGCGCTGCAACATGATGCGCGTCGCGTCGTCCACGGGGACGTCTCGTCGCGGCAGGACGCGCTCGGCGATCTTGAGAAAGCCGTCCCGGGTGAGGCGCGTGCCCGTCTCCCCCGCTGTCTCCGCTACTCCCCACGCGAGCGGCGGGACGTACTTGGGTGGGCGCACCGCGCCGAACACGTTGGCGCCGACGCCGATCACGGTGCCGGTGGCGAGCAGTGTGCCGATCGCCGTCTTGACATGATCGCCGATCAGGCTCCCGAGGTTGGTCAGGCCGGTGTCGATCGCCGCGCCCGCCACCTCGAGCCGCACCGCGCCGTACGTGTTCTTCAAGTTCGACGTGATCGTGCCCGCGCCGAGGTTCGCCCAGCGGCCGATCACGGAATGTCCGATGAAGCCGTCGTGTGCCTTGTTGGCGTAGCCGAGAAAGACGCAGCCCGCGAGCTCCCCGCGCACTCGGCAATGGGGGCCGATCGCCGACGCTCGGATCGGTCCACCGAGCACGTGGGTGTTCGCGCCGACCCACAGCGGCCCTTCGAGTCGCGTGCCCGTGCGTACCTCCACCCCGCTCTCCAGCACGACCGGTCCCTGACGTACATCGAAGACCACGCCGGGTTCCAGGACGGCGTCGTGCACCGCGACGCCCGCCGGGTCGCCCAGCACCGGGCAGCCCGCCGGGAGGGGATCGCTGTCGCCCAGACGCGAGCCCAAGTCTCCCGCGAGCTGACGCTCGAGCCCGCGGATGAGATCGTAGGTTCCGTGGAGCACCACTCCCGCGACTTCGACGCTCGCGGCGTGGGCCTGCGGCCCGTCCCAGGTGGCGCCCGCGCCGACGCCCCACCCCACGGTCACGCCCTGGCAGCTGAGACGGAACGCGGCGGCGGGGAGGGGCGGCGCCAGGCCGCGCGGGACGAACGTCGACGACCCGATCACTGCGGGTCCCGACACGGGGTGCCGCGCGCTCACCGCCGGCACGCCCGGCTCGACGAACCCCGCCAGGTGAGGCAGGGCGAAGATCGCAGCTGCCTCCGTGCCCGCGAACGTTTCCCACCGCTCGCGGATCAGCTGGGCGCCGGCCCGCAGCTCCGCGATGGGACGGGCGCCGGCGAACGGGGCCCAGGCGGGCGACGGATCCGGGTCGAGCAGGTAAAGGGCGTGGCTCACAGCCGCTGCACGAGCTCCTTGAGGCGTTCGGCCCGGCCGGTCGGGATCACGAGCGTGTGCCCGTTGGCGCGTACCACCACCATGTCCTCCACCCCCACGACCGCGAGATGCTCGCTCTCCGACCACACGACGGAGCGGCGCACGTCGTCCCCCAACGTCACGTTGCCCACGATCACATTGCCGCGCGCATCGGGCCGGCGGATGCGGAGCAGCGAATCCCAGGAGCCGATGTCGTCCCACTGGAACGCCCCCGTGACCACGGCCAGGCGTTTGGTGCGCTCGAGCACCGCGACGTCGACGGCGACGGGCTGCGCGGCGCCGAAGAACCCCGCGACGTCCCCCGCCGATAGCTTGGGCCACGCGCTCTTCAGCTCGCGGGCGTACGCGCCCGCCTCTCCCAGGAAGCGCGCCACCCCCCACGCGAACAGACCGGTGTTCCAGAGCGCGCCCCGGCGCCGCAGCAACGCCGCGCGGGCGGCGCTCGGCTTTTCGACGAAGCGCCGCACGGCGCGGGCACCGCCCAGTGGCTTGCCGGGGACGATGTAGCCGTAGCCCGTTTCGTTGCGGGTCGGCGTGACGCCGACCGTGACCAGCACGTCGTACTCATGGGCGACGCCGAGCGCGTTGCGGGCGGCGGAGCGGAAGGCGCGGTCGTCGCCCACCGCCCAGTCGGCGTGCAGCGACAGCATCTCGGCGCCGGGGTCGCGCTGCGAGATCCACTGCGCCGCCCACGCGAGCGCCGGGGCGGTCGAAGCGGCGCGCGGCTCGGCCAGGATTTGGGGCCGCGGGATCTGCGGCACTGCGGCGGCCACCTGGTCCACCAGGAACGGACCGGTGAGGACGAGCACCCGGTCGGCGGGCACGAGCCCCTCGAGGCGCTCCACCGCTTGGACCAGCAGCGGCCGGTCCCCCGCTAGGGGCAGGAACTGCTTGGGGCGCTGCGGCGTGGACAGCGGCCAAAACCGGGTGCCCGAGCCACCCGCGAGGATGGCGGCCCAGACGCTCACGGCGACTCGCCCGGTGGGCGGGAGGGAGGCGACGGAGGGGGCGAGTCTCCCAGCAGGGTGGCGATGCGGGCCACGAGCTTCGTGGGGCTGAACGGCTTGGTGAGCAGGGCGGAGCCGAGCTCCTCAGCCTCGTCCAGCACGCGATCTTCGCCCTCGGCGGTCAGGACGATGACCGGCAGGCTGCGGGTCGCGGCGGCGCCCCGCAGGTCGCGCAGCAGGTCCAACCCCGAGCCGTCAGGGAGGTGGAGATCGAGCAGCAGCGCGTCGACCGGCGTGCGCGGGTCGGCGAGCACGTCGCGCGCCTGGCCGAGCGTGCGGGCGAGGCTCACCCGATAGCCGACGTGCTCGAGATGTGGTCGGAGGAGGAGCCCGATGTGCGGCTCGTCATCGACGACGAGCAGGTGCCGCGGTGCAGCTGCCACGCCGGCGGCTCCCGCTCAGAGCAGGCCGGCGATGGCCGAGCGGTGGCGGCGCAGATCGTACAGCAGCCCGCCCACGTTGGTGGACGGTTGCACCAGCACGACGAGTACGGCGTCGGCGTTGAGCACCGAGACCACCGCGAGCCCCGCGCCGAACTCGAGCACCCCGGTGCCGAACTCCCCGCGCTGCGCCGCCTCGCCGAGCTGCGTCATGCCGTTGATCACCGATGGCAGGAGGGCGGCGACGTTCTCGGGATCCACGCCGTTCTTGGCGTGGGAGTCGATCGGCAGGCCGTCACGGCCGACGACCACCACGGCATCCACGCCGGCACGCCGGCCGAGCGCCTCGACCACTTCCCGGATCGTCGCCATACGGACGGCCAACCTAGGAGTGGGCGCGAGCGAAGTCAAGCAGCGATCGCGGGTTGACCCACTCGGACGGCGTCCAGTATCTTCTCCCCACCGCATGTCTCGCCGCTGCCGGTTGTTCGCGCCCACCGTCGCCGTCACTGGGCTCCTCGTGCTCGCTGCCGCGTGCAGCGACACCACGGGACTGCCCGCGGCGGGTATCGATAACGTAGTCGACAGCGTCTCCTTGTTCGCCCTGTTCGGGACGCCGATCGCGACACCGTCGGCCTACGATCTCAGCGGACGACTCACGGGCCATCCGCTGGTGCGGACCGACCAAGCCGCGGCGTTCGACTTCGCCTTCAACTTCGATTCGTTGCGGCGACCGGTGCTGCTCCCGACCGGTGCCGTCGGGCTGGGACAATCGTCGGGGCTCCAGCACTCGGGCGCGCCCTTCGACTCGATCAAAGTGGCGCCGACCAGCGGCTACGTGTTCGACACGGGACTCGTCGTGGACAGCGGGGCCGTCGTGATCGTGCGGTCGCGCCCTACCGGCTGCCTGTTCGGCGTCACGGTGTTCACCTACGCCAAGTTGGTCGTCGTCGCGATCGACACGACGGCACGTCGCATCGACTTCCGGATCTTGGTGGACCAAAACTGCGGCTATCGCGGTCTCGCGCCGGGCATCCCGACGCAGTAGCCCGGTGATCGACCTCAAGCTGCTGCGCGCCTCGCCCGACCAGGTGCGGGCCGCGCTCGGCCGCCGCGGTGATGCGAGCATCACGCGGCTGCTCGACGAGCTCGAAGCACTCGACATCCGGCGCCGCGCGCTCACGGGGCAACTGGATCAGCTCAAGGCCGAGCGCAACGCCGCCTCCCAGGTCGACGCGCGACTGATGAAGGAGAAAGGCGAGCTCCCCGCCGACCTGCGGGCGCAGCGCAAGCAGCTGGGCGACCGCATTGCCGGGCTCGACGTCGAGCTCCGCGAGCTGGAGTCCGAGCTCGAGCGGACGGCGTTGTTCGTCCCCAACCTGCCGCTCCCCGAGTTGCCCGACGGCGACGCCGGGCACAACCAGATCGTGCGCGCCTGGGGCGAGCCGGCCACGGCCGGCGGGCCCCCGCACTGGGAGATCGCCGAGTCGCTCGGGATCCTCGATCTGGCGCGGGGCGCCAAGCTGGCCGGCTCGGGGTTCCCGGTATTCGTCGGAGCCGGCGCGCGGCTGGTGCGCGCCCTGATCAACTTCATGTTGGACCTGCACACGCGCGAGCACGGGTACGTGGAGGTCGAGCCGCCGTTTCTGGCGCGGCGCGAGATCATGACGGGCACCGGCCAACTGCCGAAGTTCGCCGACGACGCCTACCGCACCGAGCCGGACGATCTGTTTCTCATTCCCACCGCGGAAGTCCCGGTCACGAACCTGTTGCGCGACGAGATCGTGGACGGCGCGACGCTCCCGCGCGGCTACGTCGCGTACACGCCGTGCTTCCGCCGCGAGGCGGGCGCCGCGGGCAAGGACACACGCGGCTTGCTGCGGGTGCATCAGTTCGACAAAGTGGAGCTGGTGCGGTTCAGCCGGGCCGCGACCTCGGCGGCGGAGCACGAGCGTCTCACGGGCCACGCCGAGGAAGTGCTGCGGCGACTCGAGCTCCCCTATCGGGTCGTGCTGCTCGCCGCGGGGGACGTGGGGTTCGCCAGCGCCAAGACGTACGACCTCGAAGTGTGGGCGCCGGGCGTAGGGGCGTGGCTCGAGTGCTCGAGCTCGAGCACGTTCACCGACTTCCAGGCGCGCCGCGCCAACATCCGCTGCCGACCGCAGCCCGGGGGCAAGCCCGAGTTCGTGCACACCCTGAACGCCTCCGGCGTGGCCCTGCCGCGCACCATCGCCGCGCTCCTCGAAACGCACCGGCAGCCGGACGGCGCCGTGGTGCTTCCCCCGGCGCTCGCGCCCTACGTGGGGACCGAGCGCCTCGCGGCGGCCGGTGGCGGATAACGGGGCTCTGCGGCGTGCCGGGCCGCGTGCCGTCGTCGCGCTGGCATTGCTGCTGGGTGTCCTCAGCGTGGGCTACGCCTGGGTGGTGGCGCGGCACCTGCGGGACGACGCCCGCGACACCAGCCGGCTGCTGGGGCGCGTGTTCGCCGGTTTGAACGACCCCCGGCCCGATGCCGCCACGAACGCGCTGCTGGAGCTCGCGGCCCAAGTGCGCTCTCTCGGGGTCCCGATCGCGGTCACGGACACGGCAGGACACGTGACTGCCACAGCGAACGCGCCGGCGGCGGCGGAAGCGGACAGCGCCGCGCTGCGTCGCTGGATCGCCGCGCTCGACGCCGTGAATGCGCCGATCGTCCAGCCCGGCGTCGGCACGATTCACTTCGGCCCGCTCCCGGCGGCGCGCCGCTTCACGGTCCTGGCGGTGCTCGAGGGAGCGGTCTTCCTGGGTCTCGCCCTGCTGGCGGTGTGGGCGTACCGCTCGCAGGTGGCGGCGGCGCGGGACCGGCTGTGGGTGGCGATGGCGCGCGAATCCGCCCACCAGCTCGGCACGCCCTTGATGAGTCTCAAGGGATGGATTGCCTACCTGCGGGAAAACCCGGGTACACCACTGAGCGACCTGGCCGATCATCTTGAAGCCGATGCGGAGCGCCTCGAGCGGGTCGCGAAACGGTTCGAGCGGATCGGCCGTCCCGCACGCCGCGAGCCGGTGGGCCTCGGGGCCGTGGCGGAGCGTGTCGTGAGCTATTTCCGGCCTCGGCTGCCGACCCTCACGAGCCCGGTGACCCTGGCGCTCGATGCGGCCGGGCCGGGGCCGACCGCGCTCGGCGATCCGGTCCTGATCGAGTGGGCGCTCGAAGCAGTGATCAAGAACGCGATCGATGCGCTCTCGGGGCGGGGCGGCCGCATCGACGTCACTGTGGACGCCCTGGGGACGGCGGCCCGGGTGAGCGTGCGCGATGACGGCCCCGGCTTGTCGGCCGAGGTCCGCGCCCGGCTGTTCGAGCCGGGGATGTCCACCAAGGTCGGCGGGTGGGGGATCGGCCTCGCCCTCGCCCGGCGGATCGTGGAGCAGCAGCACGGCGGGCGCGTGTCCTACCACCCGGGGGCCGATGGGGCCGGCAGCGTGTTCCTGTTGGAGTTTCCCCTGGGGAGCGCGACGTGAGCGCCCCGAACGTGAGCATTCCCCTCAACCCCGCCCAGGCCGCGGCGGTCCGGCACCCCAACGGCCCGCTGCTCGTGCTCGCGGGCGCGGGCTCCGGCAAGACCCGTGTCCTCACCGCCCGGATCGCCTACCTGATCCAGGAGCGGGGCGTCGCTCCCCAGCGGATTTTCGCCGTGACGTTCACGAACAAAGCCGCCGGCGAGATGCGCTCCCGCGTGGCCGCGTTGCTCGGCGCCGATCCGAAGGGGCTGTGGATCGGCACCTTCCACTCGCTTTCGGCCCGGCTGCTGCGGCGCGAGGCCGCGCTCTTGGGATTCGGGCCGAACTTCACGATCTACGACCAGGACGACTCCGAGTCGTTCATCAAACGCCTGCTCGAGCAGCGTGGGCTCTCGCCCAAGGCCAACCCGCCCCGCGCGATCCACGCCGTGATCTCGGGCGCGAAGAACCGCAGGCTGCTTCCCGAGGAGCTCGGGGCCCAGGCCGAGAGTCCCCTGGAGCGGGTCGCCGCGGAGATCTACGCGACGCTCGGTCCGGCGCTGCGGCAGGCGAACGCCATGGACTTCGACGACTTGCTGCTCTACCCGCTCACCCTGTTCCGCGAGCACCCCGAGCGCCTCGCCTACTGGCAGCGCCGGTTCGAGCACGTGCTGGTCGACGAGTTCCAGGACACGAACGCCGCCCAGTATCACCTGGTGAAGCTCCTCGCGGCCCAGCATACCAACCTCTGCGTCGTGGGGGATGACGATCAGGCGATCTACGGCTGGCGCGGCGCCGATGTGCGACACATGCTGTCGTTCCAGCAGGACTTCCCCGGCGCGTCGCTCATCAAGCTGGAGCAGAATTATCGCTCCACCCAGGTGATCCTCGACGCCGCGAACGGGGTGATCGCCGAGAATGCGCGCCGGCTCGGCAAGACACTGTTCACGGCGACGCCGGGCGGCGAGCCCGTGACCCTGCTCGCGGCAGCGGACGAGCGCGACGAGGCCGAGTGGCTCGCCACGGAGCTGGCGCGGCGCTCCGCCGAGGCCGACGTTCCCTACGAAGGCATGGCGATTCTGTACCGCACCAACGCCCAGTCCCGCCCGCTCGAGGAAGCATTCCGGTTCCGGGGGATTCCCTACCGGCTCGTCGGGGCGGTGAGCTTCTACGAGCGGCGTGAGGTGAAGGACGTGCTCGCCTATCTGCGACTCATCGCGAACCCCGCCGACGACGAGGCGTTCGCACGGATCGTGAACGTGCCGCGGCGCGGCATCGGAGACGCCTCGGTCTCCCAGCTGCTCCGGGCGGCGGCCCAGTGGGGGCGGCCGCTGCTCGAGACCGCCCGTGCGGGCGACCGGATCCCGGATCTCCGTCTCAACGTGCGGGAGGCGTTCCAGGCGCTGGCCCGGCTGATCGATGAGCTGCGGGCGCGCTTCGGGGACGCCGATCCCGCCACGGCGCTCGAGCAGGTGATCGCCGCCGTGGGGTACGGCCCGTACCTCGCCGACGAGGGACCGGAAGGGATCGAGCGTCTGGAGAACGTGCAGGAGCTGATCGCGGGGGCGGCGGCGTGGGCGGAGACGGCGGTGGAAGAGGGGGAGGAGGCCGGTGATGAAGCGGGGGAAGAGGGAAGAGCGAAGGCGTCGTCACTGATCGAGCGCTACCTCACCCAGGCGGCCCTCGTGACCTCGGCGGATCAGGGCACGGGCGACCCGACCGGCGTGACGCTCATGACGGTGCACATGGCCAAGGGGCTCGAGTGGCCGGTGGTGACGCTCGCCGGGCTCGAGGACGGACTGTTCCCCCTGGCGCGGGCGGCGGGGGAGCCCGGCGGGTTGGAGGAGGAGCGCCGACTGTGTTACGTGGGGCTCACGCGCGCCCGCGAAAAACTGTATCTCTCATGGGCGCGTACCCGCTACCGGAATGGCCGCCTCGAGCTGTCGGAGTCGTCCCGCTTCCTCGAGGCGCTCCCCCCGTCGGTGGTCGAGGAGCGGGGCACGACTCCACAATGGGACCGCGCGCGACGCTCGAGCGGAAGAGCTGGGGGAGGCACCCGGCGCCCGGCGCCCGCGGCGATCGAGTGGGAAGAGGAAGCGTCGCAGGACGCGCCCCGCTACATCGCCGGCGAGCGCGTGCGGCACCGCAAATTCGGCAGCGGCGTCGTCCGCGCCGTCTCCGGCTCAGGGCGCGAGCTCAAGGTCATGGTGGAATTCGACGACTCTGAGATCGGAACCAAGCAGCTGCTCGTCGCCTACGCGGGCCTCGAGCGTGAGTGGGAGAGCGCATGAGCGTCACACATGAGGAGGTGCGGAAGATCGCGCGGCTGGCGGAGCTCGACGTGGACGAAGAGACGCTGCCCGTGCTGACGGAGCAGATGTCGCGCATCCTCGAGTTCGTCGCTCAGATCGGCGCCGTGCCGGCGAGCGAGACCGCTAAGCCGTTCGTGCCGGGCCCGGATGCCGTGCGGTTCCGCCCCGACGAGGTCAAGCCCTGGCCGCTTGCGTTCGGGCCCAGCGAGCTGGCGCCCGCGTTCCGCAGCGGGTTCTTCCTCGTGCCGAAGTTGGGTCAGTTCGAGCAAGAGGGATGAGCGATCCCGGCGAGGCGCTCGCGAGCGCCAAGGCGGCGGCCGATCGGATCATCAGGGCGAAGCGCCTCAATGCCTGCCTCACGCCGCCGAAAGAGCTGCGGCAGTCCCTGACGAAGCAGGCTCAAGCCGCCCACCCGTCCGGCGTCCTGTACGGGATGCCGGTTGCGGTCAAGGACAACATTTGCACGCTCGAGTTCACCACCACGTGCGGCTCGAAGATCCTCGAGGGCTACCGCTCGCCGTACGAGGCCACGGCGGTGGCGAAGCTCAAGGCGGCTGGGGCGCTGATCGCCGGGAAGACCAACTGCGACGAGTTCGGGATGGGATCGTCCACCGAGCACTCGGCGTACGGCCGGGCGCTGCACCCCTTCGACAAGACGCGCGTGCCGGGCGGTTCGTCGGGTGGCTCGGCGGCCCTCGTGGCCGCGGGGGCGGTGCCGGCCGGGCTCGGCTCGGAAACCGGCGGCTCGGTGCGCCAGCCCGCCTCGTTCTGTGGGATCGTCGGCATTAAGCCGACGTATGGCCGCGTGTCCCGCTCCGGGCTCGTGGCGTTCGGCTCGTCGCTCGATCAGATCGGTGTGTTCGGCCGCAGCGTGCACGACGCGGCGCGCGTGTTGTCGGTGATCAGCGGGCGGGACCCCAGAGACTCGACGTGCGAGGCGCGCGACTCGCTGCGGCTCCCCACGGTCCCCGAATCGCTCCAGGGATTCGTGATCGGCGTCCCGAAAGAGTACTTTCCGCCGGACCTGGCCCCGGCGGTGCGGCGCGCCTGCGATCGCGCGATCCGGCTCTTGAAGGAGCTGGGCGCGGCGGTGCGCGAGGTGTCGTTGCCGCACACCCAGTACGCCGTGCCGGCCTATTACATCATTGCCCCGGCGGAGGCGTCGTCCAACCTGGCGCGCTACGACGGCGCGCGCTACGGGCCGCGCTTCGACGGCGCGGTGGACGTGCGCGCGTTGTACCGCACCACGCGGGGCGAAGGGTTCGGGCCCGAGGTGCGCCGCCGTATCCTCGTCGGTACGTACGTGTTGTCGTCGGGCTACTACGACGCCTACTATCGCCGGGCACAGCAGATGCGGGCGTTGATCGCCCAGGACTTCCGGAACGTGTTCGACCGCGGCGTGGACCTGCTGTTCACGCCCACGACCCCCACGCCGGCCTTCAAGGCGGGCGAGAAGCTCGCCGATCCGGTCGCCATGTACCTGTCGGACATCTTCGTCGTGACCGCGAACCTGGCCGGCCTGCCGGCGATGTCCCTCCCGATCGGCCGGGTCAAGGGCCTGCCGATCGGCGGGCAACTCATCGGCCAGGCCTTCCTCGAAGACGAAATGATCGAGGCGGCGTACGCGCTCGAGCGCGTGGTGCCCGCGGCGGGAGACACGTGAGCCCACCGGGCGGCGGCTGGGAGACCGTGATCGGTCTCGAGACGCACGTGCAGTTGCGCACCGCGTCCAAGATGTTCTGTGGCTGCTCGGCGGCGTTCGGCGCGCCGCCCAACACCAACGTGTGCCCGGTGTGCCTCGGGCTCCCGGGCGCGCTTCCCGTCCCGAACGAGCAGGCGGTGAAGCTCGCCGTGCGCGCCGCGCTCGCGCTCGGTTGCACCCTGCACCCTAAGAGCGTGTTCGCCCGAAAGAACTACTTCTATCCCGATCTCCCGAAGGGCTACCAGATCTCCCAGTTCGAGCAGCCCCTCGCCACCCAGGGGGCGCTGTCCTATGTGTCGCCGGATCGTGGGCTCACGACGGCGACCATCGTGCGGCTGCACGTGGAAGAGGACGCCGGGAAGTCGCTGCACGACCGCTTCCCGAAGGAAACCGCGATCGACCTGAACCGCTGCGGCGTGCCGCTGATCGAGATCGTGACCGGTCCCGACTTCCGCTCGCCGCCGGAAGCCCGGCGCTACCTCCAGACGCTGAAGCAGGTGCTCGAGTACGCCGGGATCTCCGACTGCGACATGGAGAAGGGGAGCCTGCGGGTGGATGCCAACGTCTCGGTGCGGCGTGCCGGCGAGACGGCGCTGGGCACGAAGACCGAGGTGAAGAACATCAACTCGTTCGCGTACGTCGAGAAGGCACTGACCGTGGAGCGCGACCGTCAGATCGCGCTGCTCGAGGGCGGCGGCGTCGTCGAGCAGCAGACGCTGCTGTACGACTCGAAGACGAACGGCGTACGCCTGCAGCGCAGCAAGGAGCAGAGCCACGACTACCGCTATTTCCCGGACCCCGACCTGCCGCCGCTGGTGCTCACGGAGGAGTTCATCGCCCAGGAACAGGCGCAGCTCCCGGAGCTGCCCGCGACGAAGCGCGAGCGCTTCATGACGCAGTACGCCCTGAGCGTGAACGACGCGGACGTGCTCACCGGCGATCGCGCCGTGGCCGACTATTATGAAGCGGTCGTCCACGCGGGAGCGGACGCCAAGCTGGGGGCGAATTGGGTCATCAACGAAGTCCTGGCCGACGCCAAGACCCACGAGGAGCAGCTGCGCGTGCCGCCCGGCGCGCTGGCACAGCTCATCGGGCTGGTGCGCGGCGGCACCCTCAGCCAGCAAGCGGCCAAGCGCGTGTTCGCCGAGGTGGCGGAGCGGGGAGGCGAGCCGCGCAACGTCGCCGAGGCGCTCGGGGTCGTCCAGGTCGCCGACAGCGGGGTCGTGGCGGGCTGGGTGACCGAGGTGCTCGGGGCCCACCCGCACGAGGTGGTGCGCTACCGGCAGGGAGAAACCAAGCTGATGCCGTTCTTCGTCGGTCAGGTGATGAAAGTGTCGCGCGGCAAGGCCGACCCCAAGCTCGCGCAGAGGATCCTGGAGGAGAAGCTAGCCGCCTGAGCACCGCCCCGCCCATCGGGAAAGTGTTCAATGTGTTCAATGAACGTTCATTGAACACCTGAGACACTCGCCTCAGTTTCAAGCGCTAACTCGTTCAGAATCAAGGGCCGTCGCTCCGACGGACGTGGCACAATCCCTGCTTTGGTTCACATTCCCGGCACTCTTGATTCGCATTTGCGCTTCTGCTCGGGTTTACAAACCCTTGCTGTGCGGCACGGACTCCGCTCCCTCGGACCGACGATGACTCTTGTAGACGACCAGTCCCTCATCCTCGGCGACTCTCCGCCCATTCGCCGGCTCAAAGCGCTGATCGCCCGAGTCGCGCCCTCTGATCAGCCGGTCCTTATTCAAGGGCCAACGGGAGCGGGCAAGGAGCTCGTGGCCCTGGCGCTCCACCGCGCGAGCGGGCGTTCGGGAAGGCTCGTGGCGTTCAATGTCTGCGCTGTCCCAGACACGATGCTCGAGGACACGCTGTTCGGTCACGTGCGTGGCGCATTCACCGGAGCGCGAGACGACGCACCGGGATACTTGGCGCAAGCGGATCGCGGAACGGTGTTCTTCGATGAAATCGGTGGGCTTCCTTGGACGCTCCAGAGCAAGCTGCTGCGCGCGGTCGAGACGCGGGAGTTCCGACCCGTGGGCGCTCGGTCGGATCGCTACAGCGACTTTCGAGTCATCTCGGCCACGAATGAAGCCCTCGACGCACTCGTCGACGTCGGCCGCTTCCGGGCTGACCTAGCGTTCCGCTTGCGGGGTGTAGTGCTCACGGTGCCGGCACTGCGGGACCGGAAGGAAGACATTCCGGTG
>WNGP01000141.1_pt1 | contig 53176 bp, 46 predicted proteins | sample 5407671 | NCBI WGS metagenome assembly WNGP01 (sample SAMN13153381, study PRJNA577476) | soil metagenome | isolation source: 40 cm soil or saprolite under Garry oak tree replicate 2 | place: USA:California | collected 2016-06-15 | reverse complement strand
GACGCCGAGGACGCCGTCCAGGAGACGATGCTGGCCGCCTGGCAGGGCATCGGCGGGTTCACTGAGGAACGCGCGTCGCTGCGCACCTGGCTGTACAAGATCGCCACCAACCGGTGCCTCAACGCGCGCCGCGCGGCGAGCCGGCGCCCGGCCAGGAAGCGGGACATGTCGCAGTTCCAACCGCCCGTGCCGACCCCGCGCGACGAGGCCGTCTGGCTGCAGCCGTTTCCCGACGCCCTCCTCGAGGGCGCCGCCGGCCGGCCGCTCGGGCCAGAGGCCCGCTACGAGCAGAGCGAAGCCATCTCGCTGGCCTTCGTGGCCGCCCTGCAGGTGCTGCCGCCGCGCCAAGTCGCCGTCCTCATCTTGCGCGACGTCCTCGGATTCCACGCCAGCGAGGTGGCCGGCATGCTGGAGGTGACCGCCCAATCGGTCAACAGCGCCCTCAAACGAGCCCGCGCTAGCCTGCAGCGCCGGCAGCCAGCCGCCGGCCACCAGCCACCGCCCGCCGCAGGCTCGCCCGCCGAGGACGCGATCGTGGCCAGGTTCACCCGCGCGTGGGAGTCGGCCGATCTCGACGCGCTGGTGGCCCTGCTGACCGACGACATCTTCATCGCTATGCCTCCGGAGCCATTCGGATACGAGGGCCGAGACGCCGTGGCCCGCTACTGGGCCCGCCAGTTCGGCGCGGGCCGCAGGTTCGACCTCGTGCCGACCCGAGCCAACGGCCAGCCCGCGTTCGGGGCATACCTGCGCGTCCCGGCCGGAATCCGCCACGCGACCGGCTTCTACGTGCTCACCCTGGCCGGCGACCGGATCTGCGCCATGACCCGCTTCGAGGCCAGCGTGCTGCCGTGGTTCGGGCTACCGCGATCGCTCCCGGCCCGGTGACCAGCCTTGGAGCAGCGATAGTGAGCAGCAGCGGTCCTGGCTGGGGAATGCGCCATCGAATACCAGAGCCTCAGCAAGATCCCCGGCCCATCCGCCGCGGCGGGCGGCACGCAGGCAGCAGGCGGAGCGGCGGCCACAGGCGGTAACCCGGCGACTCCCGGCCCGCTATCGCCAATGGCCGTTCCATTGTGGGCCGACCCCCGATTCCGGGACGCCAGCTCGATACCGGTTAACGAAGATCGACCCCCGCGAGGAGGGCACCATGCATCCAGATATCCTGCGGCAGCTCGCCGCTGAGCACACCCGGGATCTGATTACCGAGGCCGGTCAGGCGCGGCGGGCCCGTGAAGCCCGCCACACCCAGCGGCGTCGGCTGGCAGCTCACCTGAGGCGGTCAACCCGGCTGGCAGCGCAGCAGCCCGGGTCCCGCCGGGGATCCAGGATCCCGGTCACGCCGGCCGCGGACGGCCGGGTAGAGGCGTCCCGGTAGCCCTGACGAAAAATCCAACGGCTCAGCACATAAGGGAAAGGAACTCACCGACCATGACACGTGACGCCGTTACCAGTGACCAGCTGCCAGCATCGGGCCTGCCGTTCTCGGTGGCCGTGCGCGGCGGCGGGCTGCTTTTCCTGTCCGGGCAGGTGGCCCAGGACCCGGCCACCGGCGAGCTGGTCGACGGCGACATCGCCCAGCAGGCCGACCAGATCCTGCACAACATCGCAGTTCGGCGCGATGAACGAGGCGTACCGCAGGCACTTCGCCGAGCCCTACCCGGCCCGCACCGCGATCGGCGTGGCCGCCCTGCCGCTGGGCGCGGCGGTCGAGATGGATGTGGTGGTGGGCTGAGGTCAGCGCCGCCGGGACGCGTAGCTCAGGCACGGTCATATTCGCGACGAGAGCGCGCCATCCGGCCAGAAGGCCGCACAGAACTGGAGCGTCTGCGTGCAGGACCCGTGCTGTAACCCTCGTGCGGCAGCCGGACATAGTCGGCGCTCTGTGTCTGGTGGCACCACTGCTGATGCGAGGAGCGGCCTTCGTGGGCTTCGAGGCTTTCGGTTATACTCGCAGGAGTTCCGCCTTCAGCTGATCGAATTCCTCGCGCGTAAGCAAGCCAGCCTGCAGCATCTCGGCCAGTTTCGCTAGCTCTTCCACTGGGGACGCGAATCCCGGGGGCGGGGTTTTCGCCTTGATGCTTTCCGCTGAAGCAGCCCTGGCGGCCCGGATCGCTCCGAGCGCGCGGGACATCGTGATACGGAGCTGTTCGGGTGTTGACCGCTTGTAGAGCAGGAAGAGCTCGCACGCTGTTCCCTGGATCCTGACGATAGTCGTGATCGAGGTCCGCGTGGTCAGCGCATTGAGGACCGACGCGATGCCGGGCGCCTCGCCGAACCAAGGCGATCCCAGAAGAATGTCCGCCAGCGCAGCTAAAGGGTTATCTGTGCGCCCTGACCACTGGCACGCTGCGGCGACAGTTCGCCCAGACTCGGCGCTCGGCTTCCCTGAAGTGCGGAATCTGTCAACCTGTCCGGGGCACCGTTGGGTGGCTTTTACTGAGTGGCGGCTTCGTTCTCCTGGGGTGGGTTGATCCAGGATGTGCCTGGCAGTTTCGGCGGGGCGGGTGGCTTGCGGACGAAACGTTCGGGGTGGGCGTGGTAGGCGGCGGTCAGGACCTGGGCGCGTCCGGCCCGGACGGCTGCGGCCCGGCCGTAGTGGACGTCGGCGGCGGTGTGCAGGCCGAGCCCGCCATGGCGGTGCTCGCCGTTGTACCAGGGGAAGAAGTCCTGGCAGTGCGCCCGGGCGGCTTGGATCGAGGGGAACCGGGCGGGGAAGGACGGCCGGTACTTCAGGGTTTTGAACTGCGCCTCGGAGTAGGGGTTGTCGTTGCTGACGTGCGGGCGGGAGTGGGACTGGGTGATACCGAGGTCGGCGAGCAGCAGCGCCACCGGCTTGGAGGTCATCGAGGAGCCCCGGTCGGCGTGGATGCTCAGCTGCCCGCGGCCGATTCCCTGTTTCGCGCACGTCGCAGCGATGAGCTTCTCGGCCAGGGCGGCGGACTCGCGGGTGGCGACCATCCAGCCCACGACATACCGGGAGTAGATGTCCAAGATCACGTACAGGTGGTAGTACGTCCACTTCGCCGGGCCGTGCAGCTTGGTGATGTCCCAGGACCAGACCTGGTTCGGCCCGGAGGCCGCCAGCTCGGGCTTGACCGCGGCGGGGTGCGTCGCCTGCGCACGCCGCTCCCGGCTCTCGCCTGCCTCGCGCAGCACCCGGTAGAACGTGGATACCGACCCGAGGTAGGTACCCTCATCCAGCAGCGTCGCCCACACTTCGGCCGGGGCGGTGTCAGCGAACCGGTCGCTGTGCAGCGCACCCAGGATTGCCCTTCGCTCGGCCGGGGCCAGCGCCCGCGGCTGGATCCGCCCGGCGTGCGGGACCGGGGCTGGCTTCGGCGGCGGCGGGCTGATCCGGTGCCGCCGGTACCAGGTGGCCTGCGGCACGCCAGCCGCAACGCACGCCGCCCTGGTGCCGATCCGCGGCGCCATCACGGCGATCGCCTCGTCCATCACGAGCTGGACCCGGGCCCGGTGTCCGCGCTCTCGGAGATCGTCTCCAAGAGCGCCTGCAGTTTTGACTGGACATCCACCACGAAGCGGGCCTTAGCCAGCTCCTGCTCCAGCTTGGCCTTCTCTTTGCGCAGCCGGGCGATCTGCGCATCCCGCGGATCAGCCGCCGGGCGGCCGCGGGACTTTGCCGGCCCTGCCAGCGTGCCGGCGTCCCGGGCCCGCCGCCACTCCACGATGTGGCTGGAGTACAGGCCTTCCCGGCGCAGGACCGCGCCCTTCTCGCCGGCCGCCGCCGCGTCGTACTCGGCCACCACGTCCAGCTTGTACTGCGCGGTGAACGTCCGCCGGCGGGCCTTCTGGGGCACCTCCGGTCACCCGTCCAGCATCGCCGGCCACCAGGGCACGGTCGAGCGCGGTCACGGTCATCTCAGGGATATCTCCATCCCCGCCCTCGGGGTAGTCAGTGGTTACTGAGGGGCGGGTGCCTCACGACAGCTTGGCAGAGAGGGCTAACCCAGTGACATGGCTGGGCCGACTGACACGCCCTGGTCAGATCAGGGCTGGCGGCTAGCCGTAGCTGTAGGAGTCCCAGGCCTACCAGGCTAGGCCAGCCGCCCCTTGGCCTGATACTGGCAGACCCAGGTAAATCGGAGCCCTCGCTACGGCGCGCAGCAGGCGGCAGCGTGTGAGAGGGAAACACAACCACTCCGGGAATCTCGCAGGAGGCCTGCTTCATGAACACCGCGCCTATCAAGGGTTACGAGAGTCTCGCCGGGCGTACTGCCGTCATCACCGGTGCCGCCAGCGGCATGGGCGCCGCGACCGGCCAGCTTCTGGCCGCAGCGGGCGCACGGGTCGCGCTGCTGGCCGGGCGGGCCGACCGCCTCGACACCCTGGCCAAGGAGATCACCGCCGACGGCGGTCAGGCGCTCGCTGGACGCGATCTTCAGCTCAGTTCCGGCGCCGCTTACGGCGGAAGATGTGGCTGACCTGATCGCATACGTCACCAGCCGGGCCCGCACGTCAACCTGCACCAGGCGATCATCCAGCCGACCAGAACAGCCTGACCGGTAACGGCCAGATCCTCAGGCCGCGGTCTGCGCAGCCGGCACGACGTCATGGCAGTTGCTGTTACCGCGCCGGTACGCCCAGTCCGCTTGCCGAGCATTGCGGCGAGCAGCTGGCGGCCATGGCAGGAACTGCCAGGGCAGTACCCGCTGCGGGCCCGAGACCGACCGCCACTGCCCCGGGCAGTAGCGACCGTACAAACGCATGACGCATGAAATTCTCCTTCATTTCCTGGATGCTCACGCCTAGTGGCGTGGAGCACGACGGCCGTCTCATGCAGTGGCAGACAGACCGGGAGCCGCTTGACTGGCTTAATGGCTGCCTTGGCTTGTCAACGGAACCTCGACGCCACGGCTGACCTACGCGATTGCCGGGCGTACTCGGGACGGCGACATTCGGCGTCTCAACGCCGGAGTTCTGTGTAGTGCTAAGCGATTTCCCGCAGTGCTGCGAGCACGTCCGCAGGGTCGGCCCGGCGGGTGTAGTCAGGGTCAGCGTCCGCGAACCGAATGGTCCTGTCGCGGTCAACAACGGGTCCCGTTTCCAGCAGTCCGGCCTGCGGCCGGCCTGAGCGGCCACTCCCTCATTGGCCGCCGCCAGCCCCGGTCGCGAGGTGCCCGTCATGGCCTGTCCCCGGTGCTGGCGCCGTCGGGGATGGGCAGGTGGCTGCCGGTCAGCCGGGGCCCGTCCAGGGTGGGAGTCCAGGCCAGCGGCCCGGCCCGGTCGACCCGGACGCGGCTGGACTGCCAGGACAGCTCCCACATGAGGACCTGCTCGTCGTGGATGGCCCGCAGTACCGCCGCGGCGCGGCGGGCGGTCCGCCACACGGCCGCGGCCCGGCGGGTGGGCTGGCTAGCTGTCATCAAGATCACCTCGTGAGTCTGCTTGGCGTGCCCGCGGTGAGGGCCTGGCGGTGCGGGGGTAACGCCGCTGCCGGCAGAGCGATGGATCAGCTGCATACCCTGACTGTCCGCCCGGTGGCCGCGTTGCCGCTGGCCAGCGACGTGCTGGGCAGTGGTTCACCGTTTCGGGCTTAAACCTCCCCGGCAGCCTGCGATCTGCCGCCGTGGCAGGCGGCCATCCACATGTGGGCTGGTCGCCCTAGGTAGTAAGCGGGCGCGCTTGGGGGACGGACAAGCTGTGCTGAGCCGCGGGGATCGGCCGGCGTGGGTGAGCGCCTGGCTGCGGCTGCGGGCCTGCGGGCCTGGCCTGCTGGACGGTCGTCTGTCCGCAGCCGCAAGACGAGCAGGTCTTCGCGCTGTATCTGGTCGATGCGGGCGAGCAGGATGTCGAGGTCGTCGGCGACGGTGAGGTGGCGGCCGGAGAGGCGGTCGCCGTGCCCGCGGGCCAGCTGGAGGATGAGGTGTGCGGCCTGGCCGGGGTCGGCGCCGTGCCGGGAGGCGATCCGGTCGCGGGTCCAGGCGGTGATCCGCGCTTCCGCCGAGTCCGGGTCCGGTGCGCTGTTCAGTACGGGTTCGGTGAGCCCGATGGGCAGCAGCCCGGGGTCGACGCTGAGGACCGGTACGTTGTGCCGCCTAGTCTCGGCCGCGAGGTTCTCGGTGAGCTTGACCACCGCGGCCTTGGATGTCGCGTAGGCCGACATCAGCGGCCAGCGGTACACGCCGGCGTTGCTGGTGATGTTCAGGATCCGGCCATGTCCCGCGGCGATCATGTCGGGGAGGACGATCCTGGTGAGCGCGTACGTCCCGAACAGGTTGATCTCGAACGTGCGCCACCAGTCAGCCGGTTCGGTGTCCCACATCAGGCCGAGCGGGCCGCCCACGCCGGCGTTGTTGATCAGCACGTCGACCGGTCCCAGCCGGTCGCGGAGCTCAGCGACGGCCGCGGCGGTCGCGATGTGGTCGGTGACGTCCGCGATGGCGGCTGCCGCGGTCCCGCCTGCGAGCTCGATCTCCGCGGCCGTCTCGGCGAGTTCACCGCCCGAGCGGGCGAGCAGCGCCACCGATGCCCCGGCGGAGGCCAGGGTGCGGGCGAGCAGCCGTCCGAGGCCGCGCCCGCCGCCGCTGATCAGCACGACGGTTCCGGTCAGATCCTCCTCACGTGCCGCGCGTTCGCGTTCGCGCAGCACCCGGCGCAGGATCTTGCCCGAGGGGGACTTGGGGATCTGGCCGGTGAACTCGACGCGGCGTACCCGCTTGTAGGGGGCGACGCGTTCGGCGACCCACGTCGTTATCTCGTCGGCAGTTGCGGGAGCGCTGAGAACGACGAACGCCTTGGGCACCTCGCCGGCCGCCTCGTCCGGGCTGCGGACGACCGCGGTGTCGGCGACCGCCGGGTGGGTGAGCAAGATCTCCTCCAGCTCGGCGGGCGCGACCTGGTACCCCTTGTACTTGATCATTTCCTTGATCCGGTCGGTGACCCGGAACCAGCCGTCGGTGTCGAAGGTCACGATGTCGCCGGTGTGCACCCAGCCGTCGGCGTCGATGGTCGCGGCGGTCGCCCCGGGATCGCCGAGGTAGCCGCGCATCGCGCCGGCCGAGCGGACGAGCAGCTCCCCCGGTTCGCCGGGGCCCAGATCGGCGCCGGTATCCGGATCGACGACCCGGCACTCGACGCCGGGCAGGGCGGGGCCGATCGAATCCGGCCGGTCCGGGCCATCGTCGGGGGCCAGATGAGTTGCACCGGCGAGTTCGGTAAGCCCGTAGACCTGCTTGACGCGGCAGCCTATCCGCTGCGCACAGGCCCCGGCCACCCCGGCGCCCAGCGGCGCCGCGCCAGATGTCAGCACCCGCAGGCTCGAGAGGTCGTGGTCATCAATCAGCTCGCTGCTGGTGAGCGCCAGCACGATCGGCGGCACGACCTCCGCTCTGGTTACGCGGTACTCCTGGACGGCGCGCAGGAACGCGCCGAGCTCGAACCGCGGCAGGAGGACCACGGTCGCCCCTTGGGACAGCGACAGGTTCAGACTCAGCTGGAAGCCGAAGATGTGAAACAGCGGGAGCGCCGCGATCACCACGTCGTCTTCGGTCACGCGCTGCATGGCCAGCATCTGGCACACGTCGGCGACGAGGTTGCGGTGGGTCAGCACCACGCTCTTGGGCAGCCCGGTGGTACCGCTCGAGGACGGCAGGAACGCCACATCGGACGGGCTGAGGTCAGCCGGCCGGGCCTCGGTCTCGCCGCCTGAGCGGAGCACCTCGAATCGCCGCGCGCCCGGCGTTGCCTCGGCGTCGGCGCCGATCACGAAGGTCTGGGCGATTCCCGACGCACGCGCCGCCGCCTCGAGCTTCGCCGCGAACAGGCCGGCGGTCGTGACCAGCCAGCGCGCCCCCGTCTGGCGCAGCTGGTGAACGATCTCCTCGCCCGTTGCGATGGGGTTGACCGTCGTGAGGATCGCGCCGGCGGACAACGCCGCATACGAGGTCACGGCGAACTCGATGCTGTTCGGCGCGCACAGGGCCAGCACGTCCCCCGGACGCACGCCCTGGGCCGCGAGCCACCCCCTGGTCCCCCGGGCAGCCGCGGCGAGCTGTTCGTAGCTCAGCTCGCGTCCGGTACCCGCCTCGACCAGGGCACGCTTGCCGCCCCGCTTGTGCGCCTGCCCGAGCACGAACTCGGGCAGTGTCGCGTCAGGGATGACCGGCTCGTGGTCCGTGGGGTTAGCTGCCGCTGTATAGGTCTTTGCCTTGGAGTTTGCGTTCATGCCTACTGAGGCAAGCCGGCCTTCTTCGACGTGACGTCAACGTCGTGTCAACGAGGCAGGTGGCAGCGTTACTGAGTTGCGTGCGGCGCTTCACGGGCCGGGATGGGTCCCGCGGCCCTGACCTGAGGGTGGCGTGGCCTGGCGCCGGACGCGTGCTGCCGCAGGTGTGGCCGGCTGGGAACGGCTGTGCCGTCAGGTCGCCGCCGGCGCCCGCCTCGCAGCGGCAGCGGGGCCTGGGTGAGCGCATCCGCTGCCGTCAGGCGCCGGCCAGCGTCGGCTTGCGCGGTGAACTCGCCGCCGGGCAGGAGTGCCTCGGCCCGCTCGATGGTCCGCAATTCCGCCTCGGTCGCCGCGGGCCAGGGTGTCAGCCCGATGCTGTCTCGTGCCGCTGCGGCCGCTCCGATGAGCCGGGCGGCGAGGTGCCCGTGCCCGCGGCTGAGCGCGAGCTCGCTGAGCGCGCCCAGGCAGCGGGCCAGGCCGTCGAGGTGGTCGATGTCCTGGTAGCGGCGCACCGCCACGGCCAGGTGCGCTTCCGCTGACGGGGGGTCGCCGGCTGATAGGGCGTCCATCGCCAGGTCGTAGTGCGCTTCGGCGCGCATGTTCTCGTCAGGGAGCGAGCGGGCGATCGTAAGCATCTCCTCATGCAGCGCACGGGCGCGGGCCGCATCACCGTCGATGCACAGGAAAGAACCGTAGTGCGACAAGATGTAACCGAGGACGAGCGGGTCGCCGGCGTCCCGCGCGATCGTCAGCGCCGCCGCGAAGTCGGCGTGCGCAGGGCTGTGCGTCGTATACGGGCGCGCGGTGGCCCGCCCCATCAGCAGGAGCGCCGTGCGCCACGGTTTCTCGAGCCGGCGGGCCGCGGGCAGGATCTCGCCGATGAGCGCGCAGGTCTTCGCGTGGTCGCCGTCGTTCAGCAGCCCGCAGGCCATCAGCCAGGACCGCGCCATCCGGTCCCGCTCGGTGCGCAGCCCGTCTTGCGGCAGTGACTCGATCTGCTGCCACAGCCCGGAGGTCCGCCTCAGGTGCCCGCGTACCAGCAGCCACACCCAGACATCCCCGATGGCCCGCAGCAGCGGCCCCGGCGGCCGCCCCTCGAGGGCCGCCCAGCTGAGCACCACCTGGAGGTTCAGCTGCTCGCTGTCGAGCCGGCGCATGTCGCGGTCCTGCGAGCCGTGCCGGGCGCCGGCGGCTTTCAGGACGTCGAGCAGGTGGCTCTCGAGGCCGCTGAGCGGCTCGCCGGCGTTCTCCAGCCGGGCGGCCGCGAACCGGCGGATCGGGCCGAGCAGCCGGAACGCGCGTTCGCCGTCGGGGCGCTCTGCCGAGCTCACCATGCTGTGCTCCAGCAGCGTCGACAGCCCTTCGATCGTGCCGGCGCCATCCCGCCCGCTGACCGCCTCGGCCGCCTCGGCCGTGAACGGGGCCGCGAACACCGACAGCCGCGCCAGCAGCTGCTGCGCGGGGGCGGGCAGCAAGTCATAGCTCCACTCGATCGTATGGGTCAGCGTCTGCTGGCGGCCGGGCAGGTCGGCGAGGGACCCGGGGCGCTCCAGCCGCTCATACAGCTGGTTCAGCATCTGTTCCGGCGTGAGCAGCCGCATCGAGGCGGCCGCGAGCTCCAGCGCCAGCGGCAGGCCGTCCAGCCGGCGGCACAGCTCGGCCACCGCCGCGGCGTTCCCGCTGGTGAGCACGAACCCGGGCTGGACATCACGCACCCGCTCCGCGAACAGCCGCACCGCCGGCGCCTCTGCCAGCTCCGCCGGGGTGCCGCCCGCCGGGGCAACGCCCAGCGGATTCACTGGCCATTCCTGTCCGCCGCGTACCCGCAGCACAACCCTGCTGGTCACCAGCATGTGCAGCCGCGGCGCCCGCTCCGCCAGCTCCGCCAGCATCGGGGCGGCGCCGAGGACCTGCTCGAAGTTATCGAGCACGATCAGCATGTGCCGTTCGGCCAGGCGCCGGCTCAAAGTGTCCAGCGGCCGCTCCTGTCCCTGTACCACCAGGCCGAGCGCCGAGGCGATGGCATCCGGCACGAGCCGGGGGTCGGTGACCGCCGAGAGGTCGGCAAACGCGGTGCCGTCCCGCCAGTGCGGCTTGCTGTGCTCCAGTACCGCCAGCGCCAGCCTGGTCTTGCCGATCCCGCCGGCGCCGGTCAGCACGACGAGGCGGTGGTCCTGCGTGGTCAGCAGCCCGGATACTTCCTCGATGTCAGCGTCGCGGCCGACGAGCGCGGTGACCGGGGACGGAGCCGCCGGCCCCCAGCTGTCGCGGCCGGCTGTGCTGATGAGGGTTTCGTCCGTCTGCAGGATGCGCTGGTGCATCTCGCAGAGGGCGGGCCCGGGATCGATGCCCAGCTCCTCGCTGAGCAGGTGCCGCGTGGTGTCGAACACGGCCAGCGCGTCCGCCTGGCGGCCCGACCGGTACAGCGCGAGCATCAGCAGCTCGCTGAGCCTCTCCCGCATGGGATGGCTGGCGAGCAGGGCCTGCAGTTCGGTCGCTGCCGCGACGTGCCCGGCCAGCTCGACGTCCAGGGCGAGCCGTTCCTCGATCGCGGCCAGCTGAAGCTCGGCGAGCCGCACCCGCTGGGATTCGGCGTACTCGCCCGGAATGCCGGCCAGCGGGACGCCCTGCCACAGCCCGAGCGCGTCCCGCAGGAGCACCGCGGCCTGGCCCGCGTCCCCGGCGCGACCGGCCGCCTGCGCCTCCCTCGTCCTGCTCAGGAATACGTTCAGGTCGAGCACCGCCGACCGCAGCGGCAGCGCGTACCCGTCACCCGCCGACTCGATCATCTCGTGCACGCCGCCGGGCCCGCTGGTCGCCAGGCAATGGCGGAGCCGCGACACGTAGGTGCGCACCGTGCCCACGGCGGCCTTCGGCGGCTCCTGCCCCCACAACGCGTCCACCAGCGCGCCCAGCGACACCTGCCGCCCCTCGGCCAGCAGCAACACCGCGAGCACGGCCCGCTGCTGGGGGGAACCCAGATCCAGCTTTGTATCCCTGCGCCAGGCGCGCACTGGGCCGAGCACAGCGAACCTCAGCTCCGACACGATTCAGGCCTCCCCGTCGGCTACGTTCCTTGCCCGGGCAATCCGGGTCCGTAAGCGTTGCTGTCACCCGCGAGCGCGAGCATGGCCGCGTCCACGCCCCGCACCAGGCGGCGCGGGTCACGGTCGGTTTTCGCGACCACCTGGAGCCCCTGAACCAGCATCGTCAGCGCAGCCGCCCAGCCCGGCAGGTCCAGGCTGCTGGCGATCTCGCCCTGGCGCGCAGCGGCACGCAGGCCCTGCAGGAAGCCGTCCTCGACATCGGACAGGACACCCGCCACGCCGGACGCGGCCTCCTTGTCGCCGGGCAGCAGCTCCCCGACCGTGTTGGCGGCCAGGCATCCCCTGGGTTTCTCCTGCTCTGCTGCCAGCTCGATGAAGCCGACCAGCGCCGCGCGGATCCGCGGCAGGACCGGCCCTCCGGCCAGCAGGGCAGGCGCCAGCGCGCGGGCCTGGCTGTCGCGGTAGCGGGCGAGCGCGCGCAGGAAGAGCGCGTGCTTGTCACCGAACGTGCGGTAGAGACTGCCCGGGTGCACGCCGAGCTCGGCGGTGAGATCAGACACCAAGGTCGCTTCGTAGCCCTTGGTCCAGAACAGCTCCATCGCCCGATCGATGACCTGCTCCTCGTCGAAGCTCCGGGGCCGTGGCACCAGACCACCCTACCAATAGTTGAGCATGCGTTCCCAAACGTGACCCCGGGTACCGGTAGCGGCGCCGGGGCTGGCAGGGCGCGCGCGGTCGAGTGCGTGAGACCGCGCATCCCAAACTACGGCGACAGGGTCTGCCTTCCATCGGCCGCGGGAATGCATTCCGGCCGCTTTCTGGCCGCCAGCGCTACTCCTCGAGAACCACCGGTCCCGGCGCCGGGCAGGCGGTGCGGGCCCGGAACGTGCATCGCGGGCGGTACTTCGGCAGGACTAGATGGGTGACGTCAAAGGGTTTTGGCGGCCGACGATATGCGGGACCTGCGTGACGGTGGCTTAAAGCGATGACCACCTGGTCCGCCGGCTGACCCGGCAGAGCCGGGTGGGCAGGCGGGCTGCGATATCTGGCCGGCTGAACGTTGATAAAACATTGACCGGGCTTTGCTTACCTGGTCAGAGGTGAGCGTAAACATGCCGGTCGTTCACATGACAGAAAGGTGCTGATGTGACTATGCATGCGAAAGCCGCTGCCATAACCGGTGCTGGCAGCGGGCTGGGCCGGGAGATCGCCCTCGGGCTGGCAGAGAAGGGATACCGGGTCTTCGGAACGGGACTTGCCGCGGGCGAGGCCGGGGAGCTCGAGCAGGCGTCGGCCGGGCGTAGCACGGCGGGCCTGTGGGAAATCCCCGCCGGGAGGAACACGGCGGCCTGGAGGGAAATCCCCGGTGGGCGTAGCACGGCGGCCTGTTGCGTGTTCAATGTGGGGCGTATGGTTCAGAACAGATGTTCCATTCCGGATTCGCAGGATTTGAAGGCTCGGAGGCTGTCGTGACCGAACGCACCAAGATCACACTGGATGAGTCCGAGATCCCCCGCCAGTGGTACAACGTGATCCCCGACCTGCCCTCGCCGCCGCCCCCGCCGCTGCACCCGGGGACGCTCCAGCCGGTGGGCCCGGAGGACCTCGCGCCGCTGTTCCCGATGGAGCTCATCCGCCAGGAAGTGGCCACCGACTCCTACATCGACATCCCGGCCGACGTGCTCGACGTCTACCGGCTGTGGCGGCCCACCCCGCTGTACCGCGCGCACCGCCTGGAGAAGGCGCTGAACACCCCGGCGCGCATCTACTACAAGTACGAGGGCGTGTCCCCGGCCGGATCGCACAAGCCGAACACCGCCGTCCCGCAGGCGTTCTACAACGCGGCCGAGGGCACCAAGCGGCTCACCACCGAGACCGGCGCCGGCCAGTGGGGCAGCGCGCTGGCCTTCGCCTGCGCTCAGTACGGCATCGACTGCGAGATCTGGATGGTCCGCGCCTCCTACGACCAAAAGCCGTACCGGCGCACCATGATGGAGACCTGGGGCGCCACCGTGCACGCCAGCCCGTCCCGGGCCACCAAGTCGGGCGCGGACGTGCTCGCCGCCCACCCGGACTCGCCCGGCAGCCTGGGCATCGCGATCAGCGAGGCGGTCGAGGCGGCCGGCGGCGGTGCTGGCGGGCAGGGGGCCGACACCAGATACGCGCTCGGCAGCGTGCTCAACCACGTCCTGATGCACCAGACGGTGATCGGCGAGGAGGCGCTCAAGCAGTTCGCCGCGTTCGGCGAGTCGACGCCGGACCTGATCGTCGGCTGCACCGGCGGCGGCTCCAACTTCGCCGGGCTCTTCCTGCCGTTCCTGCGGGAGAAGCTGGCTGGCCGGGGCAATCCGGTCATCCGCGCGGTCGAGCCGTCGGCCTGCCCGTCGTTCACCCGCGGGCGGTACGCGTACGACTTCGGCGATACCGCCGGGTTCACCCCGCTGCTGAAGATGCACACGCTCGGCCATGATTTCATCCCGGACCCGGTGCACGCCGGCGGGCTGCGCTATCACGGCATGTCGCCGCTGCTGTCGCACGCCTACGAGCTCGGCCTGTTCGAGGCCGTGGCCAAGCCGCAGCAGGAGTGCTTCGCGGCCGCGGTGACGTTCGCCAGGTCCGAGGGGATCGTCCCGGCCCCGGAGCCGTCGCACGCGCTCGCGGCCGTGATCGAGGAAGCCAAGCGCTGCACCGAATCCGGCGAGCCGAAGGTGATCCTCACCGCGCTGTGCGGCCACGGGCACTTCGACATGGCCGCCTACGAGCGCTACCTGTCCGGCGAGATGGTCGACTACGAGCTGTCCCAGGAACGCATCGACGACGCGCTGACCCGCCTGCCCGTCATCTAGCGGCCGCCGTCTAGCGCCCGCCGCCGCGGCTATGGGACGCCGGGGCGAGACACCCGGGCCGTTCGGGATTAGAAACTACGGCGGGATCTGACGGCGGCGGCCAGGGTGCCGAGGACGCCGGCGGTGGTCCCGAAGTCCATGCACGCGTCGGTGACGCTCTGCCCGTAGGTGAGGGTCGGCGGAGGGCCGGGTTCCTGCTTGCCCTCGACCAGGAAGCTCTCCAGCATCACGCCGGTCAGGCCGTGCTCGCCGGCCGCCACCTGCTCGGCGATCGAGGCGGCCACCACCGGCTGGCGACGGTGGTCCTTGCCGCTGTTGCCGTGGCTGGCGTCCACCATCAGCCGGCCAGGCAGCCCGGCCGCCGCGATCAGGTCGAGCGCCTTGGCCGTGTGGCTGGCCTCGAAGTTCGGGCCGGTCCGGCCGCCGCGCAGGATCACGTGGGTGTCCGGGTTGCCCGCCGTGGTCACCACCGCGGCGACACCGTTGTGGGTGACGCCGAAGAAGGTGTGCCCGGTGGACGACGCCCGGCACGCGTCCACCGCCACCTGGACGTCGCCGTCGGTGCCGTTCTTGAACCCGACCGGCATCGACAGGCCGGAGGCGAGCTGGCGGTGGACCTGGCTCTCCGTGGTCCGGGCGCCGATCGCCCCCCAGGTCACCGTGTCGGCGATGTACTGCGGGGTGATCGGGTCGAGCCATTCGCAGCCCACCGGCAGGCCGAGGGAGACGATATCGAGGAGCAGTTCCCTGGCGGTGCGCAGGCCGCGATGCACGTCGTGGCCGCCATCCATGCCCGGGTCGTTGATCAGGCCCTTCCAGCCGGTCACCGTCCGCGGCTTCTCGAAGTACACCCGCATCACGACCAGCAGGTCGCCCCTGTGGCGCTCGCGGATCTCCGTCAGCCGCCCCGCGTACTCCAGCGCGGCCGCCGGGTCGTGCACCGAGCAGGGCCCGGCGATCACCAGCAGGCGGTCATCTGAGCCGCCGAGCACGGCACGGACCTCGGCCCGGCTCTGCTCCACGGTCGCCGTGACCTCATCGCTCAGCGGCAGCTCGTCGAGCAGGGCGGCAGGGGAAAGCAGCGGCTCGTAGCCGGTGATTCGGGTATCCCTGGTGCGCGACATCGGGCGCGTCTCCTCCCGGGCGGGCGGCTGCCCGGGCCGGGAGCCAGCACACCCCTATGCGATACAGGGCTGTCTGTTGCCTACTGGCTCCAGGCGGTGATAAGCGCAGGCGCGAGCGCCCGGCTTCGACCCGCAGACCCGGAGCCAGGGTAAAGCGCCAATACCACCGTGACACGCGACCGATGCTACACCCTGGCCGCGGCGGCCTGGCCGAGGGTGCGCACCGCCCCGATTTGGGCGGTCGCGCGGGTGCGAGCCAGTGAGTTCTTGGCGTGGACACAGATTCCACCTAACTAGTTCTCAGACTGAACTACCACCCTGGTCACACGCGCACCAGCGCCGATTCCCGGCCTGCGCGGAGAACGCACGCCCGGGGCCGAGGCCGGGCCATCCATCGACACCAGGGAGGCTGCTGCCTTGGCACGCCTGCTGAGAACGCCGGGCCTCAGGGACGCCGCGGGGGCGGCCGCCCTAGACGCGCGGGCCACCGCACCCGCACCCGCGGCTGCCCGGCGCGTGACGCTGCCGCGCATCGGGAGCGCAGCGCAGGCGGGCACCTGGAGCGCGGGCCGGCGGTGGGTCGTCCTGCTGGCGGTCGGCTGGCTGGTCCAGGTCGGGCTGCGGGTATGGTTCAGCCGCCATCAGGTCATGCCGCTGGCCAATCCGGACGAGACCGCGTACCTGATCGCGGCGCGGGTGCTCGCGGGCGGGCCCGGCGCGGACCTGTCCGGCTCGACGCTGTACCCGGGCGGCTATCCGATGCTGATCGCGCCGGTGTACTGGTTCACCAGCAACCCCGCCACCGTCTACCACGCGGTGCTGGTGGTCAACGCGGCGATCAGCGCCGCCGTGCTGCCGCTCGGCTACCTGGCCTGCCGCAGGCTCGGGCTCGACCGCCCTGCCGCCTACGGCGTGGCCACCGTGGCCGCCCTGGTGCCCGCCGGGTTCTTCTACAGCGAGTACGCGATGACCGACGCGGTCTTCCCGGTGATCACGCTGGCCTGGCTGCTGACCACGCACAGCTGGCTGACCGCCTCCTCCGCGCTGGGCCGGTACGCGGCCGCGGCCGGCTCCGCGCTGCTCGCCGCGTTCGCCTACGCGATCCACTCCCGTGGGCTGGTGATGCTGGCCGGGTACGCCGCGGTGGGCGCGTTCATCGCCTGGCGCCGGCCCGCCGCCCGCCTCAGCGTGGTGCTGGCTGCGCTGACCGCGCTGGTGACCGCGGCCGCGGGCTGGTCGCTGAACCACTACCTCAGCTCGGCCATCTACCCGGGGGGCACCCGCAGCCTGTCCGGTCAGATGCGAGAGCGGCTGGCCAGCGTCAACGGCGCGATCCACGTGTTGGAGATGGCGGCCGGACAGCTGTGGCGGCTCGTGCTCGACAGCTGGGGCATCGCGGGAATCGGCCTGATCGTCGCGCTGGCCGTCGTCGTGCGCCGCGAGGTCCGGAGCGACCTGCGGATCATGGCCGCGGTTTCGGTGGCGGTCACCACGGTCACCGCCTGCACCGCGCCGGCCGCGCTGCCCCTGGACCAGTCGCAAGCCTGGGCGTCCGGGCGCTACCTGGACGGCATGATCATCATGTTCTTCCTGGCCGGAGCGGTGCTGCTGCTGCGGGCGGGGCTGCGCCCCATCCTGGCCTGCGCCGCCTGCATCGCGGCGCTGTTCGTCCTGGCCGCCGTGACGGTGGTTGTCTACGCGGGAGCGTCGGTGCCCACGGCCGGGTTCGGGGCCGGGTTCAACTTCGCCGAGCCGGCCGTGCTGACCCTGAACTGGACGCAGGCTAACGTGCTGCTGGCCACGGCGGTGACGCTCGGCCTGCTCGCGGTGTGGATCGGCTTCGCGGCCGCCGCGCGCCGCTTGCGGTCCTCCGGGGCCTATCTGGGCTCCGGCGCCTACCTGGCCTTCGGGGCCAGCGTGGCCTTTGGAGCCTGCGTGGCCGCGGTGAGCCTGGTGGCCGTGGCCCAGATGACCAGCCACGTCTCGCAGACCGCGAACTCCAACGCGCAGGCGGCGAACTCGCTGCTCCGTGCCAGCGGACTGCGGCCGGGCGAGCAGGTCGCGGTCGCCTCCGACCTCAGCTGGCCGTTGTGGGTGCCGCAGGCGTTCGAGGTCTCCTGGACGGAGCTTGAGCTCTTCTATCCGGCCCGCCAGGCGCCGCCGGCCGGCGTGACCGTGGTCGAGACGTCCTGGCCGGCCGGCCAGCCCGCGCAGGCTGGCTGGCCGGACGCGCCCGCCGGCTGGCGGATCGTCGCCTCCGACCAGGCCAACGCCTGGGTCGTCTGGCGCAAGGCCTGAGCCGCCGCCTGCCCGGTCCCGCGTTCCGCTATCTGTGACCCCTAGCATGTATTGGGACAGACCAGATTCCGGGATCTACGGGGATATACGGGGATCTCCGCGGATCTCCGGGGATCTCCCAGGATTTCCCAGGATCGGAGGTTGACCGGCGTGGCCGCTGCATGCGAGCACGGCGCGGAAAGTCACGACGGGACCGAGCCTGCCATGGCTTCGGCGCCCGAGGCGTCCCGGGCCTGGCTGCTGGTCGAGCAGGCCGGGCCATGGCCGCACGAGGCGGCCGAGGCTGCGCAGCCCGCGCCGCTCGGCGACCTGATCCGTGCCGCCGCGGAACTCGGCATCCGGGTGCAGATGATCCGCCGGCCGGGCCGCCGGCGGGTGGGCGACGTGCGCCGCGTCTTCGTCGGCTGGACCGCGGGCCGCGCGCCTTGGCTGCGGCTCGGGTCGGTGTCCGCGATCGCACCCGACCTGGGCGAACACGACCTGAGGGAGCTGGCGTCCGGGATCACGCCGTCGTTCGGGTCGCCGACGGGCGAGCCGGTGTTCCTGGTCTGCACGCACGGCAAGCGCAGTGCCTGCTGCGCCCGGTTCGGCGCGCCGCTCGCGCAGGCACTGGCCACCCGGCATCCCGGGCAGGTCTGGGAGACCACGCACGTGGGCGGCCACCGGTTCGCCGCCAACCTGGTGATCTTGCCGCACGGCCTGTACTACGGCCCGGTCGGCGTGGACGCGGCCACCGCCGCGATCGGCGCGTACCAGCGCGGCGCGGTCGCGCCGGGACGCTACCGGGGCCGGGCCGGGCAGCCGAAACCGGTGCAGGAGGCCGAATACGCGCGGCTGGCCGAGGCCGGAGCGCTGCCGGTCGCGGCCCTGGCGTGACGGTTTGGCGTGACGGTTTAGAACGTGAACCGGGGGTCGCCGCGGGTGAGCACGGCGCTGGCCGGCTTGACCGGCCAGATGGCGCCGATCTCGGCGGCCAGGGTGGCGGTGAGCTCGCGCACGTCGGAGGCGGCCTCGTCGTGCAGCGCCTCGGCCACGATCAGCACGGCGGCGGTGGCGTCCCTGACCGCGGACCGGCCGCTCTGCCGGTTCGTCCAGCGCCGGGCGTGCGCCTGCCCGGCCTGGTCCGCGAAGATCACCTCGCCGGCGGCGGGGTGCTCGATGTCGCCGCCGAACGTCAGGTAGTCTTCGTCGCCGGCCGCGTACCGCACCTCCAGCGGCCAGGCGACCGCCTTGGCGTCGAAGACGGCGACCGGGATGGCGAAGGCCAGCGAGACGGCGTTGCACAGGTCGACCAGCGGGTGCAGCCGCGGCAGGCTGCCCTCCTTGCGGAAGCGGCGCAGCAGCGATTCGGCCGCGCAGCGGTACTGGGTGGGCTTCAAGCCCATCCTCGCGAAGGCGCGCCGCCAGGCCTGGATCTCCGGCAGTTCGGTCTCCGGGCCGGCCGCCAGCCGCGCCTTGGCGATGGCGGCGAACTTGTCCGCCCGGACCTCGGCGTGGCCGGTGACGGCCGCGGCGTTGGCGGTGACGGCCTCGGCGTTGGCGGAGACGCCCTCGGCGTACAGCACCCCGGGAACCAGGGCCGGGAAGTCACGCCAGATGTCGGCGGAATGCTGGAAGTGCATCAGGTCCTCCTGCTCCTGCTCATGAAGCCTAGGGTCAGGCCCGCCGCGACGACCGCGATGCCGGCCCAGACCAGCGGCCGGGGCGCCGGTCCGCCGAGCAGGACCCCGGTGACCGCCGCGGCGACCGGGGCCACGCCGGTCAGCAGCCCGGCCCGGCCGGCCCCCAGCCGCCGGACACTGGAATACCACAGCACGAAGGCCCCCGCCGTGACCGCGACCGCGAGGTAACCGACGGCGAGCCAGTCCGGCCCGGTCAGCCGAGTCACCGCGGCCGGCCCTTCCCGCGCCAATCCCAGCACGGCGAACATCACCGTGGCGAGCCAGGTGGCGTGCACCGACACCCCCCACGGGCCGTGCCGCCCGAGGACCGGGATGGCCAGCAAGGTGAAGGCGGCCTCGCAGCCGAAGACCGCGGCGGCCCAGGCGACGCCGATGGCGTCGGTTCGGCCGAGTCCCTGCACCAGGCCGGCGCCGCAGGTCACCACCAGCGCGGCGGCCACCATCCGGGAGCGGGGCCGGGTCCCTTCGAGCAGCGGCCCGATCACGGCGAGCAGGGCCGGGACGCAGGCCACGGCCACGCCGAGGACGGCGGGTTCGGCGTGCCGGGACCCCTCGACTAGCGCCAGGTTGAACACCACCAGGCCGGTCACGCCGATGCCGGACAGCCACCGCCACTCCGTGGCCCGCGGCCTGCTCAGCCGCCGGCCGGCCATCCGGGCCAGGGCGACGAGCAGCAGGCAGGCTACGCCGTACCGGACCGCCTCGGCGGTGAACACCGGCGCCCCGGCCAGCACCGAGGAGACCGCGACGCTGCCGCCCACGCACACCATAGCCGTGGCCCCCGCGGCCGCGGCGATCGCCGCGGGCCGGGCTGGTGCGGCGGGTTCGCCCCGTGCGGCGGGCCGGCCTCGCGCCGCGGGGCGGCCTGGTGCCGCGGGGCGGCCTGGTGCCGCGGGGCGGGCTGGTGGGGTGGCCTCGGCCCGGTCGGGCACGCGAAGACCTGGCATGACGTCACGCTATGAACTTCGATGGTCCCCTGAACAGGACCATTCACACGACTTTATGATGGACCATTGTGGTCCTCGCCCGCTGCGGGCGGGGATGTTCCTCCCCACTCCGGAAGGAGCGCGAGTTGAGCTCCGGGGGCCTTGCCCGCCAGCCGACGCACGCCTGTGCGGCCGGGGCACTTCGCTGATGAAGACCTCGGCGGGCGGAGCGGACTTCCTGCAGCTGACCCCGGCGACGGCACCGGTGCGAGGGCTGACTGGATGGCTGGCCGACGCTATCAGGACCGCCATAATCGACGGGCGGCTGCAGGCAGGGGCGCCGCTGCCCGCGACCCGGCTGCTGGCCGTCGACCTGGGCGTGTCGCGGGGCGTGATCGTCGAGGCTTACCAGCGGCTCGCCGACGAAGGGCTGGTCAGCGCGCGCTCCGGGGCCGGAACGCGGATCGTCGGCGTCACCCGGCCGGCACCCGGACCCCGGCCCGCACGGGCGGGACCCCAGCCCGTACCGGCGGAGGCCCGGCGGCCCGATCCCGTGCTGCTGCCGCAGCGCTGGCGAGCCCGGGCAGAAATCGACCTCTCCCCCGGCGTGCCTGACCTGTCCGGGTTTCCGCGCGCCGCCTGGATGCGCGCCGAACGACTGGTCCTCGAGCAGGCCAGCGTGACCGACCTCGGCTACGGCGATCCGCGCGGCAGTCAGTGGCTGCGGACGGAGCTCGCCGGCTGGCTCGCGCGCACCCGCGGGCTGCGCGCTGAACCCGGCGACATCATCGTCGTCACCGGGGTGGCACAGGCCCTCGCCCTGCTGGCCCGGGTGCTAAGGGCGCGGGCGGTGAGAGAGATCGCGGTCGAGGACCCGGGCTCGCGCGGGACCCGCGACGACCTAGCCTACTGGGGCCTGCGGCCGGTGCCGGTCCCGGTGGACGAGCACGGGCTGCAGGTCGATGAGCTGGCCCGCGGTGACCAGCGGGCGGTCCTGCTCACGCCCGCGCACCAGTTCCCGACCGGGGTGGTGCTGGCCCCGCAGCGCCGCCGTGACCTGCTGGACTGGGCCGCCGGGGCGGATGCCCTGATCGTCGAGGACGACTACGACGCGGAGTACCGCTACGACCGGGCGCCGGTCCCGGCACTGCACGCCTCGGCACCCGGTCTGATCGCCTACGCGGGCAGCACGTCCAAGACGCTGGCCCCTGGCATGCGCCTGGGCTGGCTGATCCCGCCCGCCCGGCTGCACGCCGACCTGGTCGAGGCCAAATACGCCAGCGACCTGGGCAGCCCGGCGCTGCCGCAGCTGGTGCTGGCCCGACTGATCGCCGGCGGGGAGCTCGAGCAGCACATCCGCCTGGTCCGCAAACGGCAGCGGAGCCGACGTGACGCCCTGCTGGGGGCGCTGCGCTCGTACCTGCCCGAGGGCCGCGTCCAAGGCGTCGCGGCCGGACTTCACCTGCTCGTCACGTTCCCCGGGCTGGCCGGGCAGGCCAGCGACACGGACCTGGCCGAGGCGATCCTGCGGGCCGGGGTGCTCGTCCACCCGCTGTCCTGGCACCGGCAGCGGCTGGGGGTGCCTGGATTCGTACTGGGATACGCCGCACATACCCCAGACCGGCTGCACGAGGCGGCCCGGCGCATCACGCAGACCCTCAAGCAGGCAATGCCTTAGCGGGCGGGACCGGCCGGCTCCCCGCCGCCCTGGGCGGCGGCGCGCTTGGTGTCGGCGCGCCGGTGCCGCCGGGCCACGGTCCGCAGCTGGCTGATCCGCGCCGCCCCGGCCAGGACGACAAGGAGCACGCCGCTGACGGCCGAGAGCAGCAGGGCCACGCCGAGCGGCAGGCGGCCGTGCAGGCCCAGGTAGGAGACGCTGACTTGAGTGCCGTTCTGCAGGATGAAGATGAGCAGGAGCAGCAGGACGACGGTGAAGAAGCCCACCGCGACCCAGACCCCGCTGGTCCTGGTGCGCTTGATCCTGTGCTGGGGCAGCCCAGGCGCGGTCGGCGGCGCTGCCTGCTCCGGTGCGGTCGGCGGCAGCGGCGGCTGGCTGTCCGGCGCGAGTGCCGGCGTCGGCTGCGGCGCCTCGGCGCCCGGCTCGGAACGCGGCAAGGGGGCGGTCGCAGGTGTGGGTCCGTGCTGCGGTTCCGTGGTCATCTGTCATCCCCTCGTCAGCGGCGTGAGCTCGCGCACTTTTCCTGCCCTGCTCCGGAGCGGTTATGCATCCCGCCGCTGCCGCACGGCTCATCCCATCGCGGTGCCAGGAAGATCTGTCTGCAGTTTCGGGGGTTATAGCACCCGAACCTGCAGACAAACCGGCGGCAGGCCGCGTGCGGCCGCGGGCGCTTGGCGTCAGCCACCCAGGTAGGCGAGGACGGCGAGCACCCGGCGGTTGTCGTCGTCGGAGGGCTGCAGGTCCAGCTTTCCGAAGATGGACGCGGTGTGCTTGGCCACGGCGCGTTCGGTGATCACGAGCCGCTGGGCGATGGCGGCGTTGGAGCGGCCCTCGGCCATGAGGGCGAGCACCTCTCGTTCGCGCGGGCTCACTGCGGCCAGGTTGCCGTCGCCGGTGTTACGGGCCAGCAAGCGCGCGATCACCTCCGGGTCCATCGCGGTGCCGCCGGCCGCGACCCGGCGGACGGCGTCCACGAACTGGCCGCTGTCGAACACCCGGTCCTTGAGCAGGTAGCCAATGCCGCCGCTGCCGCTGACCAGCAGTTCGCGAGCGTACAGCTGCTCGACGTACTGGGAGAGCACCAGCACCGGCAGGCCGGGCACCTCGCGCCGCGCGGCCAGCGCGGCCCGGATGCCCTCGTCGGTGAACGTGGGCGGCAGCCGGACGTCGATGATGGCCACGTCCGGCTGTTCGGCGGCCACCGCGGCGAGCAGGTCGGCCCCGTTGTCGACGGCCGCGGCGATCTGCAGGCCGTGGGCCTGAAGCATGCGCGTCAGGCCGTCCCTCAGCAGGAAGAGGTCTTCGGCGATGACAACGCGCACGGGATCTCCATGGTTACCGCCGTCGGCCCGCCCGGCGGGCTGCTGACCGCGAGGACGCCGTCGAACGGGGCCAGCCGCCGCTCGATCCCGCGCAGTCCGCTGCCGCGGGCCGGGTCGGCGCCGCCGTGGCCGTTGTCGGTGACGCCGATCCGCAGCATCCCGTCGGTGTGCCGGATGTCGATCCAGGTCTGCCTGGCTTCGGCGTGCTTGGTCACGTTGGCCAGCAGCTCGCTGACCGCGAAGTAGGCGGCCGACTCGACCGGCGCAGGCGGGCGGCCTTCCAGCTCGCTGGCCAGGTGTATCCGCATCGGGCTGTCCAGGGCCAGCGCCCGGATCGCGTCGGCCAGGCCTCGGTCGGCCAGCACCGGCGGGTGGATGCCGCGGACCAGGTCGCGCAGTTCGGCCAGGGCCTTGACCGACGCGTCGCGGGCCTCGCAGAGCAGGGCCCGGGCCGCGTCGGGATTGGTGTCGATGATCTGCCCCGCGGCGTCCAGGGTCATGCCCATGGCGACCAGCCGGGCCTGGGCTCCGTCGTGCAGGTCCCGCTCGATCCGGCGGATTTCGGCCGCCCCGGTGTCGAGGACCTCGGTGCGGGTCTCGGTCAGCTGCTGGACCCGCAGCGCCAGCTCGGCGTGCCCGGCCGGCGCCAGCACCGAGCGGGCCACCAGGCCGTACCCGCGCAGCAGCAGCGGGGCGGCCAGCACTCCCGCCGAGGAGATCGCAATGCCCAGCACGATCAGCGTCCCGGCACTGTTGCCAGGGAAGGCGGGCGGCGGGATGGTCCGGACGAGTTCGGGTCCGATGAACTCGATCAGGCCCACCAGGATGATCGCGGCGCTCGCGGCGGCCAGGACCCACGCCGCGACCAGGTTCACGATCATCCACGACAGGTCCCGCCAGCCCGCCGGGTCCATCAGCAGCCATTTGAGCCGCTCGGTGAAGCTGAGCTGCTGGCCGCCGTCCGCCGGTGGCGGCCCGGGCGGATCGGCGATCGGCACGCCGCACCACTCCCCCGCCAACCGCCTGGTCAGGCTGGCCAGCCGGCGAATGCCCAGCAGCGCGTCCGGGAGCAGGACCCGGCCGATGCCCAGGCCGCCGCCCAACAGCAGCAGGCCCAGCAGCACACGCTGATCACGAGGACCCCCGTTGCCGACGATGAGCACCCCGGCACCCAACGCGGTGAAGCCCACCGCGGCCAGGATCACGAGCAGCAGGACGAGGCCAGCCAGCATCAGGCCGACGAACGCCAGCCCGCGCGCGGCGGCCACCAGGCCGGCCTCGAGGCCGAACCGTGGCCAGCTGCGCCGGGTCGAGATTGGAACGGCCATCGGAGGCCTCCTTTACCGTCCCTGCCAGTCTGCCGGGCGGCCGTCCGGGCTGTCAGTGACGCTGGACCCCGGACACCAGGTGTACCTAGGTCTACCCCGGAAAAGCCGCTCAGCCGTCTGTCGTGCCCGGACGGTCGCTTCCTACCGTGGCGATGACGGACGAAAGGAATCGGATGAACGCCATCGAGTGCGCTGAGCTAGGCAAACGCTACCGCCGCGGGTGGGCGCTGCGGAACTGCACGCTGAGCATCCCGGCCGGGCACGTCGTAGCCCTGGTCGGCCCGAACGGGGCAGGCAAGACCACCCTGCTCAACCTGGCGGTCGGCCTGGCCACCGCGACCACCGGCGCCGTGACCGTGCTCGACGGCACGCCCGCCGGGTCGCCGGACGCCCTGGACCGGATCGCCTTCGTGGCCCAGGACGCGCCGCTATATGCGAACCTGCCGGTCGCCGACATGCTGCACGTCGCGCGCAACCTGAACCGGCGCTGGGACCAGCAGCGGGCGCAGGCCAGGCTGGCCGAGCTCGGCATCCCGCCGCAGAAGAAGGTCGGCCAGCTGTCCGGCGGCCAGAAGGCGCAGCTCGCGCTCACCGTGGCCCTGGCCCGGCGACCCGACCTGCTGGTCCTGGACGAGCCGCTGGCCGCGCTCGACCCGCTGGCGCGGCACGACTTCATGCGGTCCGTGATGGCGACGGTGGCCGCGGACGGCATCTCGGTGGTGCTGTCCTCGCACGTGGTGGCCGAACTCGAGCGGGTGGCCAGCTACCTGATCGTGCTGTCGTTCGGCCAGGTCACGGTGGCCGGGAACGTCGACGACCTGGTCGCCGCCCAGGGCGGCGGCCTGGAGGAAATCGTCCTCGCGTCGATGCGCGATTCAGGAAAGGAAGTGCCGGCATGACCGCGACCGCAGTAACCGCGCCGACTCCCCGCAGAACACGCCGACGGCCGGTTTCCTGGACGAAGCTGGCCTGGGTCAGCTGGCGCCAGCACCGCGCCGCGCTGACCGGCGCGGCCGCCCTGCTCGGCGCGCTCGGCCTGTACCTGCTGATATTCGGGCTGCTCGGCAACCATGCCTACGCCAAGGTGGCGAGCTGTCACCCGGCGGGCTCGGCCGTCTGCCAGCAGCTCGCGCACACGTTCCGGGCGGACTACTGGGGCGGCAACGGTTCGGCCCTGCAGAGCGGCGGCGCCCAGACCATATCCAGCCTCCTGCTGGCGGTGCCGGTGCTGCTCGGCGTCTTCCTCGGGGCGCCGGTGCTGGCCCGTGAGCTGGAGACCGGGACGTTCCGGTTCGCCTGGACCCAGGGGTGCGGCCGGGTGCGCTGGGCCATGGCGAAGCTGACGCTGCTCGCGCTGGTCATAGCCGCGGCCACGTTCGCCTTCACCGGGCTGTTCACCTGGTACTACCACCCGTTCCTCGTCGACGGCCAGGTCAGCAGGCTGCTGCCGCTGGCGTTCGGCCTGCTCGGGGTGGCCTTCGCGGCCTGGACCCTGGTCGCGTTCGCGATCGCCGCCTTCACCGGGGCGCTCTTGCGCCGCACCCTCCCGGCGATGGCCGTTTCCCTGATCGTCTGGATCGTGCTGGCCATCGGGACCGCGACCCAGCTGCGACCGCGCTACGAGGCGGCGATCGCCGCCAAGGGGTGGAATGTCGGCTCCGGCTGGGTAGTGGGCCAGTGGGTCACCGCCCCGGATGGCCAGGCGCTGAGCCAGGGGACGCTGAACAGCCTGGCTCAGCATGCTCCCGCCAGCGTGCAGAATTCGCACGCCCCGGACGCCTTCCAGAACTGGCTGACCCAGCGGCACTACACCATGTGGACGGCCTACCAGCCGGACGTCCGGTTCTGGCACTTCCAGCTCATCGAGGGCGGCTGGCTGCTCGCGCTGTCGGCCGTTCTCCTCGCGGCCGCCGTCTGGCTGGTCCGCCGCCGGGCGGCCTGATCATTTTCGGCCGAACGGACCATGGTTCACGCCCTCCGATCAGCGGCCAGCGTCCTGCGGCGCGGCCCGCACAGGCTAACCGGGGGCCTGATCGGAGGGCGACTTTTATTACTCATAGTAATCAGGATGGTTACGGAACGTTGATACGGCGCATAAACGTCTGGTGCGTTGTATAAACAGCTCGACGACCTGCGAAAACGCCCAGGCGGGCCCGCGTGGATGGTGGGCGGTGGCGCGGGCGGGGGCCGGGGCGCGGGCGCGGGCTCTGGTTCTGCTCGTGGTCGTGCTTGCGGTGGCGGCCCTGGCGCCGGCCGGCCCGGCCGCCGCGGCGAGCCCTCCGCGGCTGGCGGCCATCCCCACCCGCTACCTGGCCTGGTACCGGGACGCGGCCCGGACCTGCCCGGGGCTCTCCTGGGAGGTGCTCGCGGGGATCGGCACGATGGAATCGAACAACGGCCGGTCCACGGCGCGCGGCGTTCACAAGGGCAAGAACCGCATGGGCGCCGAGGGGCCGATGCAGTTCGAGCCGGCCACGTTCGCCGAATACGCCGTCCAGGCCGACCCGTCCGGCAGGCTCACCCCCTACAATCCCGCGGACGCGATCTTCACCGCCGCCCGGATGCTGTGCGCCGACGGCGCCGCTAGCGGGTCGCTGGGCCTGGTGCGGGCAATCTTCGCCTACAACCATGCCTGCTGGTACGTCAGGGACGTACTCGCCATCGCCGCCCGGTACACGGCGGCCGCGCGGCCCCGTCATCCGGCCGGGAAACACCCGCGCCGGCGGCACCGGCACCACCGCCCGCACGGGCACCACCGGCCGCACAGCCGGTCGCACGGGCACAGCCGGCCGCACTGGCACACCCGCCCGCACTGGCACACCCGCCCGCACGGGCACAGCCGGCTGAGCCTGCGGCACCACAGGGGCAAACGAGCCGCGCAGGCCGGCTTCTGCGCGAGTCACCGCCAGGCGCGCGGGTATGGTCAGTCCCATGGTGCTCGCACAGCGCAAGGTCCTTCTCCTGGCCGCCGACGACTTCGAGGACATGGAACTGCTGTACCCGCTGTACAGGCTGGCCGAGGAGGACGTCGAGGTAACCGTGGCCGGCCTCGATGACCACCCGGTGCGGGGCAAGAAGGGCTACGGGCCGCTGTCCGTAGACACCACCGTGACCCAGGTGGCCGAAGGCGACTTCGATGCCCTGGTCATCCCGGGCGGCTACGCGCCCGACAAGCTGCGGCGCTCGGAAGCCGTGCTGGGCCTGGTGCGGGCGTTCGACGACGCGAAGAAGCCGATCGCCTTCATCTGCCACGCGGGCTGGGTGCCGATCTCGGCCCGGATCATCAAGGGCCGCCGCGCCACCAGCGTGGGCGCCATCCGCGACGACATGGTCAACGCGGGCGCTGACTGGGTGGACGAGGCCACCGTGGTCGACGGCAACCTCATCTCGGCCCGGACGCCGGCCGACCTCGGCCCCTGGATGAAGGCCCTGCTGAAGGCGCTGGGCTGAAGGCGCTGGGCTGAAGGCGCTGGGCTGAAGGCGCTGGGCTGAAGGCGCTGGGCTGAAGGCGCTGGCCGTTGGCTGACCTGCGCGCCGCCCGACTGCTCGGTCCTGGGTCGGTCGCCGCCGTAAGGGGGATATATGTGCCGCTTGTTCGGGCTGACCGCGGGCACGGCCCGGGTCAACGCGACATTCTGGCTGCTGGACGCCCCCGATTCACTGCGAGTGCAGAGCCACCGCAACGTGGACGGGGCCGGCCTCGGCTACTTCGGCCCCGGCGGAGAGCTCGTGCTCGACAAGCAGCCCGAGCCGGCGTTCGGCGACCAGGAGTTCCTCCGCGCAGCCAGGCAGGCCGAATCCTCCGCGTTCGTGGCGCACGTCCGGTGGGCGACGGCCGGCGGGCGGTCGGTGCGTAACACCCACCCGTTCGGTATGAATGGCCGCGTGATGGCGCACAACGGCGGCTTCGGCGAGCTCTCCCAGCTGGATTCCGAGCTTGGTTCCTACGCCCGCCTGGTGCTCGGCGACACCGACTCCGAGCGGTATTTCGCGCTGATCACCAGGAAGACCGACGCGCGCGGCGGTGACGTCGGGGCCGGGATCGCGGCCGCGGCCAGCTGGATCGCCGAACGCCTGCCGGTCTCGGCGCTGAACGCCATCGTCGCGGCGCCCGGTGAGCTGTGGGCGCTGCGCTACCCGGGCCAGCACGCCCTGCACCTCCTCGAGCGCCCGGCCGGCCCGGGCCCCGGCCGGCCCGGCCTGCACGTACGCAGCGCGACGTCCTCGGTGCACGTGCCCGCGCTGGACCGCGCGGCCTCGGTGGTCATCGCCTCTGAGCAGCTCGACGGCGAGACCGGCTGGCGGATGCTCGCCCCCGGCGAGCTGGTGCACGTCCGGCCCGATCTGAGCGTCCACTCCAGGATCGCCATCCCGCAGCCGCCGGCGCACCTGGTCCCCCTCCTGCCCGGCAACCCGAACATCGACACCTGACCCGCCCGGCGCGTCATCCTCGAGGCCAATGCATTCTCACCGATGCGCTGGTTACGGTCATGCTGTGTCTAGGGGCTATCTGGCTGCGGATCCGTCACGGGGACCTCTGCCGGAGCGCCAGTGGCTGGCCGCGGTCGTGTTCGTCGTGTTCGCAGAACTGGCCACGCTGGCCCTGTTGAGAAGCTGGCCACTGCCGGTGCTCGCGGCCGCGGCGACTGGACTGGTCATGGCCCTGGGCGACGCGTGACCTCAAGTTGGTCCTCGCGCACATGGAACTCCAGCTTCCCCGATCGGGCTTCGCCTCTGTAAATCCTGCGGCCCGGGATACACCCGGGGTGTTACCCGGGGCGGGCCGGCGGGCTGTGGCTTCTGAGGACCTTGGTTTTGTCCGGGTTCCACGCGGTGGTGGTGCCGTCCGGGTTCAGAACCAGGGTCCAGCCCCATCGGTGGATGGCAATCTGGTGATGGAACCAGCACAATAGAACACAATCTCGAACGCTGGTCTTGCCGCCGTCCTTCTTATGCTTGACATGGTGCACCTCACACGCCGACGCGGGCTGGTTGCAGCGCCCGGCCCACTGGCAGTGCTTGTCCCGCAGGATGACCGCGTTACGGATCCCGGCCGGGATGGTCTCGCTGTAGCCGATATCCAGCGGCAGGCTCGGGCCGCCCAGCCGGGCGCCCAGCTGCCGGCGGCGCAGGAACGACGCCAGCCCGCCCGGACCCGAGACAAGATCCACCGCCTTGCCGATGACGGCTTGCTCGAGGGCTTCCCAGGCCTGCGTGGTGTCGGGGGCGGGTGCGTCCTGGCTGCCGCCTGTGCCGGTGTTGTCTTGGCCGGTACAGGGGTGGTGGCGGAGCCGGTCGAGCTGGACGCACAGCCGGACCAGGTCATCTAGGGCGGCGGGGTTGACATCCCCGGTCACGATGGGGGTCATCGTCGCGTCGCAGGCCATCGCGGTGGCGGCGTCGCCGTCCAGCCACGCGCCGCCGTCGCTACCGCCCGCCGAGGCTTGCGCGCGGTGCGCGGTCCACTGGGCGCGGACCCGGCTGGTCCACTCCTGCTGCAGGGCCGAGTCGCCGTCCAGCATCATCAGGTCCGCCAGCGAGATGTGCACCCAGGCTTTCACGGGCTGCCCGGCCCGCTCGGGCAGCAGCCCGGCGGTGACCAGCCGCTGCATGGCCTGGTGCAGCCCGTCGTGGTACCGCTGGGCCTGGCTGCGGGTGTCCTCCGCGCCCGCCGGAGCCGACAGCGCGTCCAGCACAGTCGTCACGACCGAGGCGCACTCCGGCGTCAGGTCACCATGCAGGACCCCGGCACCGTCGAAGGTGGTTTCCAGCCGGACGGAGCGGTCCTCGAATGCCTGATCCCGGTCCTTGTCCGGATCCTCGGGCAGGGACCCGGCGTAGATCTCCCCGGCCAGCCCGGCCAGGTCGCGCAGGTCCGCGCCCCCCTTCGCCGCCGCCAGCAAAATCGCATCCGCGGCCTCCCGACAGTCCTCGGGCAGCTTGTCGGTCCAGGTGCAGATCGTCCGGGCGAACGACTCCGACATCTCCCCCGCCGCGAGCGCGGCCGCGACCTCAGGGTGCGCCGCGGCCCGGCGGACCCACGCGGTATACGCGACCGCGGCGCCTTTGGTGACCCAGGTCCGGTTGATCAGCCACGCCCGCGGGCTATAATCCGCATCCGCGGAGTAGCCCTGCCCGGAGGTGAACGCCGCCAGGATCGAGGCCCGCGCCGCCGTGCCCATCGAATTGATCTGCTCCAGGGCCTGCAGGCAGCGGGCCTGGGTCTCAGCTGCCATGGCGGTCGCATCCGCCGCGGCCAGGTAGCCCATCGCGGACCTCAGCATCCCCAGCGCCTCTCCGGCGGTGGATGGCGACGCGACACTGCTCATCATGCTGTGTCACCTCCCGTAATGCTCGCGGACCGGCGGACGAACTCCTCTCTCCCAGCCATCGCGGGCCCAGCCATCGCGGGCCAGGCTCGGCTGTTCGACTTCTTGTTCTATATTAGCAGCGAATAGCGGCATTTACCGGGAAATCAGGGCGTGTCACTGATCTAATCCGAAATAGATAGCGATGAGTTCACAGGTACCCGCGAGGCGTCTGATGCGCCAGCCACCCCACAAGCAAGATCACCACCGCGCCAGGACGCCCGCCGCCGAGGCCAAAGATCGAGGCCGCGAGGCCGCGAGGCCGCGAGGCCGCGAGGCCGAAGATACTGCTGAGGCACAGAAGATCAGGAAATGGTGATGCGGCCGGTTTGCCGGGGACATGGTAGCTGAAACAGCTAGTGCCAGGCCATTGGCCTGGCACTTGGTTGGTAGCCCCGACCGGATTCGAACCGGCGTTACCGCCTTGAGAGGGCGACGTCCTAGGCCTCTAGACGACGGGGCCGTGCGCGGCAGCGGCAGGATCCAGCTGTCCTGCGCGAGCCGAAGTGCTGGCGTGGCCAGCGCGGTACAGACTACCGCCTCGCCACCAGTCAGGCCAACCGGCAGTCTGGCCGGATGGTCCGGAATCCTCCCGGCATGAACGAGCGCGGACCTGAACCACGTCCGCGCCGTCAGCTGAGCTGCTGGGGTACCAGGACTCGAACCTAGACTAACAGGGCCAGAACCTGTCGGGCTGCCAATTACCCCATACCCCAATGGCATCGGACCCGGAGCCCGGGTCCGCCCACGAAGTCTAGCGGACTCCGCTCGCGCCGGCCAACACGAAGCCGCCGGCCATGCACAGCTCTGCTCACAGCGGGTCGATCTCGGCCAGGCCGGCGTCCCGGTCCAGGCGGAGCCACCGGGTGATCCCGGCCGAACGCAGGAACGGCATGTCGTGGCTGGCCGCCAGGATCGCGCCGCGATAACCCTCGAGCGCCTGGGCCAGCTGCCGCACCGACGCCATGTCCAGGTTGTTGGTCGGCTCGTCGAGCAGCAGCAGCTGGGGCGCGGGCTGCGCGAGCAGCAGGGCCGCGAGCACGGCGCGGAACCGCTCGCCGCCGGACAGCGTGCCGGCCGGCCGGTCCGCCCGCTGACCGCGGAACAGGAACCGGGCCAGGCTCGCCCGGACCTGGTTCACCGATGCGGCCGGAGCCGCTACCCGCACGTTGTCGACCACGCTCAGCGAGTCGTCGAGGATGTCGAGGCGCTGCGGCAGGTAGCCGATCACCGCCCCCAGCCGGACGGTGACGCCCGGCCGGGTCGCCAGGCCCGCGATCGCACGCAGCAAGGTGGTCTTGCCCGCTCCGTTCGGGCCGGTAAGAGCGATCCGTTCCGGGCCGCGGACAATGAGTTCCGCGAGCGTCGCGACGGGAACCGCATCCCGCGCCGGAGCCGCATCCGGCGCGGGAACCCCACCGGGCCCGGGCGACGCGAGAGCCGTCTGGGCTGCGGAAGACGCCGGATGCCAGTACGCGCCGGACAGCCCGGTCACGGTCAAGACGGTGCGCCCGGCCGGGACGGCCGTGCCCGGCAGGTCGACCCGGATCTCCGCGTCGTCCCGGACCGCCTGTTCGGCCTCATCCAGCCGGCCGCGGGCCGCCTGGACCCGCTCGGAGTGCAGCTCGCGGGACCGGCCCGCAGTCTCCTGGGCGGCGCGCTTGCGGGCGCCCGCGACAATCCGGGGCAGGCCGCCCGAGGCGGCGACCTTCCGGCCCTGGCGGTCGCGCCTGGCCTGCTTGACCTGAGCCTCGACCAAGTCGCGCCGCTCCCGGCGGACCTCCGCGGCGGCCGCGGTGACCGCGCGCTCCGCGGCGGCCTGTTCGGCCGCGAGACGCTCCTCGTAAGCGGCCAGGTTACCGCCGTAGCTGCGAACCTGGCCGCCGGACAGGTCGGCGACCTGATCCACCAGTCCGAGCAGCTCGCGGTCATGGCTGACGATCACCATCACCCCGGTCCAGGACGCGACCGCGTCGTACAGCCGCTGGCGCGCGTCCAGGTCCAGGTTGTTGGTCGGCTCGTCGAGCAGCATGATGTCCGGCCGCCGCAAGAACAGCGCGGCCAGTGCGACCAGGATGGTCTCACCGCCGGACAGCCGCTCTACCCGGTCGTCGAGGCCCAACTGGTTATGGCCCGGCTGGTTATGGCCCAGCTGGTTATGGCCCGGTTGGCCGAGGCCGAGACGGTCCAGCCAGGCACGGGCGCGCTCCTCGACGTCCCAGTCGTCCCCGACCGCCGCGAAGGCGACTTCTCCTGTTTCGCCTGCCTCGATGGCATGCAGTGCGTTCCTGGCGGTGGTGATGCCGAGCAGGTCGGAAACGCTGCGGCGAGTGCCCAAGGTGATGGTCTGCGGCAGGTAGCCGACCTCGCCACGGGCGCGGACCAGGCCGGAGCCCGGGTAAAGTTCCCCGGCGATCAACTTGAGCAGGGTGGACTTGCCCGAGCCGTTCACCCCGATCAGCCCGGTCCGGCCCGGGCCGAAGGACACGGTCAGGCCGGAGAGCACGGGCACTCCGTCGGGCCAGCTGAAACTGAGATCTGAACAGGCAATCGCGGCAGGCATGAGGCGTGGCTCCCAGCACGTAGGAAGGATTTCCGTTACGTGTGGCGACACCACGCCGCGAGGGCTCAGCCGGAGGTCTCGCGCGCGCCGGACAGGCGCAAGCGCGGTATCGCTGACCTCAGAACCTCAACGCCCTCTCCCACTGCCGACAACAGAGACACCCATAATAGCCCGGCCCGCCGGGCCCCCCAACGCCATTTCGCCTCAGGCCGGGGCCCGGGATTCCATGATCATGGCCCGTTTTGGGCGCTATTTGACCCGAACTGGCCACGATCATGAAAGCTCCCCCCGGGGGGCGGGTGGGAGCAAGCGCTGGGGCGGGTGGGAACAGCGGGGCGGGAGTGAGCGCGAGGGCGAGCCGGGGCACGAAGGGTTAAGGCGTTCCGGGGGTGGCTAGGACTAGACGGGCTTGGCCGGTGGCGTAGACAGGGGCGTCGGCGGCGGAGACGAAGCAGGAATCGCCGCGGCCTAGCTCGATCGCGTCGCCGGACGCGGCGCGCAGGACGCAGGCGCCGTCGAGGCAGAGCAGGATCCGGGGGCCGTGGCCGGGCAGGGCGAGCGCGGGGCCATGGCCTGGTAGGGCGAGCGCGGGGCCGTGGCCTGGTAGGGCGAGCGCGGGGCCGTGGCCTGGCAGGGCGGCGAGGTCGAGCAGGTAGAGGCGGAACTCCGGGGCCGGGGTGTCGAACCAGGCGATGCCGTCCGCGAGGACACAGGGCGATAGCACCGGCACCGAGACTGAAGGGTCGAGCAGCTTCAGCAGTTCGGGCACGTCGATGTGCTTGCCGGTGAGGCCGGCGCGGACCACGTTGTCGGAGTTGGCGAGCAGTTCGATCCCGGTGCCCTGCAGGTAGGCGTGCAGGCCGCCGGCCGGCATGAACACCGCCTGGCCGGGCTGCAGCACCTCGTGCCGCATCAGCAGCAGCGCCAGCACACCGAGGTCGCCCGGGTGATCGGCGGCTACCCGCACCGCCGCCGCGCAGGCATCCGCATAGGGCCCGCCCCCAGAAGGCCCGGAAGCCCTAGAACCCGCGGCCGCCAGCCGGGCGCACGCGGCGACGACGGCGGCGACGAGTTCGGCGCGGCCGGGCTCGGGCCACTCCAGGACAGACGCGAGCGCGCCCGCCATGGCCTGTTCGCTGGTCGCGGCCGAAAGCGCGGCGACCAGCGGCTGAAGCTCGTCAACGGCCAGGGCGCGCAGGATGGCCGCCGCGTCGGCCGGGGTGCGCAGGCCCGCCGCGACCTCGAACGGCGTCAGGGCGTAGAGCAGCTCGGGTTTGGGCCAGTCGTCCACGTAGTTCCGGCCCGGGTCGCCGGGCGCCAGGCCGCGCTCGTTCTCGGCCGCGAACCCCGCCTCGGCCTGCGCGCGGGAGGGGTGCACCTGGATCGACAGGGCTTGGCCGGCCGACAGCACCTTCAGCAGGAACGGCAGCCGCCCCCCGAACCTCGCCGCGCACTGCGCCCCCAGCTCCCGGTCGGGCGCGGCCGCGATCACCGCGTCCAGCGTCGTCCCGGCCCGGTCGACGCCGGAGGGCGCCGACGGGTGCGCGCCCATCCACAGCTCGGCCTCCGGGCCCGGTGCCGGGACGGGCCGTCCCTGCAGGTCCGCGAGCGCGGTGCGGGTGCCCCACGGATAGGGCCGCACCACCGGACGAAGAAGATCCATCCGGGCATGCTAGCCGCCCCGGGCCGGGCCGGCGCAGGAGGTGCCGGCGGGTGCTCGACCTAGCCGCCCGGAGGTGGCCTGGCCGGCGCAGGAGGCGCCGGCGGGTGCTCGACCTAGCCGCCCGGAGGCGGCCTAGCCGGCGCCGGAGGTGTCGGCGGGGTGCTCGACCATGGCGACCACCCGGCTGGCCATGAACCGCGCGGTCCGGACGGCGGTGCCGGTCCTGGTCACCTCGCTGACCTCGACGACGCCGCGCCGGTTGGCGATCTCCACGCGGCGGCCCGCTCGGGTCGCCGTCACCTCATAGGTCCGGGTTCCCTCGCCGGAGTCGATCACGATCTCGACGCGATCCCCCTTCATATGGCAGCCTCCCGGGGGTTGAACCGAGCAGCCTCAGTAGGACGGGAGCGAGGGATCGACCTGGCTGATCCAGGCCAGGACGCCGCCGCCGACATGCACCGCGTCGGTGAAGCCGGCGTTCTTGACGATCGCCAGCGCCTCCGCTGAGCGGGCGCCGCTCTTGCAGTGCAGCACGATCCGCTTGTCCTGCGGCAGTCGCTCGAGCGCGGCCCCGGACAGGAACTCGCCCTTGGGGATGAGCGTCGCGCCGGGGATGGAGACGATCTCGTACTCGTTCGGCTCGCGCACGTCGACGAGGAAGATGTTGTCGCCGGCGTCCAGCATGGCCGCCAGGTCCTTGGCGCTGATCGTCGAGCCCTGGGCCGCCTCGGCGGCCTCATCGGACACCGCGCCGCAGAACTCCTCGTAGTCGATCAGGTGCGTGATCGACGGTTTCTTGCCGCAGACCGCGCACTCCGGGTCCTTCTGCACCCGGACCGTGCGGTACGTCATCTCCAGCGCGTCGTAGATCATCAGCCGCCCGGCCAGCGGCTCGCCGATCCCGGTGATGAGCTTGATGGCCTCGTTCACCTGGATCGACCCGACGGACGCGCAGAGCACGCCCAGCACGCCGCCCTCGGCGCAGGACGGCACCATCCCGGGCGGCGGCGGCTCGGGGTACAGGCAGCGGTAGCACGGGCCGTACTCGGCCCAGAACACGCTGGCCTGCCCGTCGAAGCGGTAGATCGAACCCCACACGTACGGCTTGCCGAGCAGCACGCAGGCGTCGTTGACCAGGTACCTGGTGGCGAAGTTGTCGGTGCCGTCGACGATCAGGTCGTAGTCGGCGAAGATCTCAAGGGCGTTGTCGGAGTCCAGCCTGACCTCGTGCACCACCACGTTGACGTACGGGTTGATCTCGGCGATGCTGTCCCGCGCGGAGGCGGCCTTCGGCCGCCCCACGTCGGACTGCCCGTGGATGATCTGGCGCTGCAGGTTCGACTCGTCCACCACGTCGAAGTCGATGATGCCCAGCGTGCCGACGCCGGCCGCGGCCAGGTAGAGCAGCGCGGGCGAGCCGAGGCCGCCGGCCCCTACCACCAGAACCTTCGCGTTCTTGAGTCGCTTCTGACCGGTCATCCCGACGTCCGGGATGATCAGGTGGCGCGAGTAGCGCCTGACCTCATCGACCGTCAGCTCGGCGGCGGGCTCGACCAGCGGCGGCAACGACACTGTGCTCTCCAGGAGGTTTGCTTAAGGATTTTCTGCCGAACGGACCTGGTGTTACCCCGCTCCGTCCGTGTCACGGTCAACCGGCGGAAGCGAGCGGGAATTCCCGCGCGCGGCCAGCCTGGGCGCCCTGGCTGGCGGCTAGGAGGATACCGATTTCCGCCGCTACCAGGCCAGGGTGCTCCATGTGCGCGACGTGGCCGGTGCGCGGCAGCACCACGATCTTCGCGTCCTTGAACTGGTGCGCGGCCCGGCCCGCCATCCGCGCGTCGACCAGGCGGTCGCGGCTGCCGTAGATGACCAGCGACGGCGCGGTGACCCGGGCCGCGTCCCGCCAGGCCGAGTGGCTGCCCTTGCGGAGGAACTCGGCGGTCAGCGTGCGGAGGCTGCCGGTCAGCGCGGCGGCGGCGTAGCCGAGGGAGTCGCGCCGGGTGAGTTCGGCGACCTCGGTGGCGAACCTGGCCTGCGGGAACAGCGCCGGGTCGCTGTAGCAGGTGGTGATGACGTCGGCGACCCGGCGTTCCGGCGGCAGCAGCTGGTACTGCCTGATCAGCCGGGCGCCGACCCGCGGCAGGCTCATCATCGGGAAGCGGAGCAGGTCCAGGCGGGGCCGTGAGTCGGGCAGCGCCGGGGAGATCAGCGTCAGGGTCCGGACCAGTTCGGGCCGGGTGGCGGCGACCTTGACGCAGACCGCGCCGCCCAGGGAGTTGCCGATCAGGTGCACCGGGCCGTGGCCGCCGTGTTCGATCAGCGCGATGACCGTCTGCGCCAGGGCGGCGATCGAGTACCGGCCGTCCGGGCGGGGCGGTGAGTCGCCGAACCCGGGCAGGTCGACCGCGTCGCAGGCCAGCTGGGGCCGGAGCAGGTCGATCAGGTCGGTCCAGTTCCGCGAGGAGCCCTCAAGCCCGTGCACGAACAGCGCGAGCTCGGCCCCCTCGGGGCCGGGGGCGCGGCGTACGTAGACCTGATGATCGCCGAGGCTGACCAGGCGGCCCGGCCAGTGCGGGATGGGCTGTGTTTCCCCGCTCGCCTCCGGGCCGCTTTTAAGGCCCCGCCTTCCCTCGTCGCTCGTTCCTCGCTCCTCAGTCCAGGCGGGGCCGCGGCCCTTTGGCTCGCTCATGTGGGTCATGCGCTGGCTCTGCCGCGCGGCTTCTTCTTGGCGGGCGATTCGTCCTTGGCGCCTTCGTCCCCCTTGGCGCCGTCGGTCTTGCCGCGCCCGGTCTTCACCGCCGCGACGCTGGCCCGCAGGATCTCGGTCAGGTCGGCGGGCTGCTTCTTTGTCTCGGGCAAGTCCAGGCCGTCCGGGCGGACGACGTCGTTGCCCTCGACCTTGGCCTGGACCACGGCCTCGAGCGCCTCGCGGTACGCGTCGCGGTACTGGTCGGGTTCGAAATCCTCGGTCATCGTGTCGATGAGCGAGGCGGCCATCTTCAGTTCCTGCGACCGGACCTCGATGTCCTCGTCGAGGAAGGCGAAGTCGGGCGTGCGCACCTCGTCGGGCCACAGCAGGGTCTCCAGCGTGATGATGCCCTCCCTCACCCGCAGCGCGGCCAGCGCCTCGCGCTGGCGCAGCGCGACCTTGGCCACCGCCACCTTCCCCGAGGCCTCGAGCGCGTCGCGGAACAGCACGTACGCCCGGGTCCCGGCTGGTTCGGGTTCGGTGTAGTAGCTCTTGGCCGCGTAGATGGGCTCCACCTGGGCGCTCGGCGCGAAATGCAGCACCTCGATCCGGTGAGCGGTCACCAGCGGCAGGTCGGCCAGGTCCTCGTCGGTCAGCACCACCATGTCACCCGTGGGCAGCTCGTAACCCTTCGCGATGTCGGAGTACGGGACTTCCTCCCCGTCGAGCGTGCAGACCCGGCGGAACTGGATCCTGGCTCCGTCTTTGCGGTGCACCTGACGGAAGGTGATGTCACGCTGCTCCGTCGCGGCGTAGAGCTTCACCGGGATCACGACCAGGCCGAAAGAGATCGCACCGGCCCATATGCTACGCATGGTCTTCATCTACCCCGGTTGACGCATCGCTGATCATCCGTGTTGTCCGAATTCCCCGAATCGAGCATGCATTCGAACGGTCATAGGGCTAGCCTGGACGGATTTCGCCCAACTCTCCCAGTGAGCTTAGCCGCGGCTGCGATGATGAGGGGTGCCCGGACCAGGCCGGCCCGCAGTATCAGCGCAGGATCAGGCCGGGCGACGACTCGAAGTTCGGAGGGGGACGGAGAGATATGGGCGCATTCGATGTGGTCGTGCTCGGCGGCGGCACCGCCGGTGTGCACGTCGCCACCGAGGTCGCCGGCGGCGGCAAGGCGGTGGCGCTCGTCGAGGCAGGGCTGATCGGCGGAGAGTCCCCCTACCTGGCCTGCCTGCCGTCGAACTCCTTGCTGCTGTCCGCGGCCCGCGGCGAGACCTGGGAAGACGCGGTGGCCCGGCGGACCGAGGTGACCGGTGGCCTGGACGACTCGGCCCCGGCGCGGCGGCTGCGCCGCGCGGGCGTGACGGTGATCCGCGGTACCGGCCGGATCACCGCCCCGGGAACGGTCGAGGTGACGCTGGCCCCGGACGCGGGCCAGGCGGCCGCCGGGACCCCAGGTGTAGATACCGTGCCGCTGGCCTACTCGGACCTGGTCATCGCGACCGGCTGCGAGCCGGTCGCGCCGCCGATCGAGGGCCTGTCCGACATACCGGCCTGGACGACCGCGGAGAGCCTGTGCTCGCCCGACCTGCCGCGGCGCCTCATCGTGCTCGGCGGCGGGCCCGCCGGATGCGAGCTCACGCAGATCTACGCCTCGTTCGGCTCACAGGTGACGCTGGTGGAGGCGGAGCCCGCGCTGCTCCCGGGAGAGCCCGCGTTCGCCGGCGAGATCCTGGCGGCGGCGCTGCGCCGGGCCGGCGCGGAGATCTACCTCGGCTCCCGGGCCACCAAGGCGGAACGCACCCCCGACGGCCTCACGCTCGCGCTGGCAGACGGGACGCGGATCGACGCGGACCGGCTGCTGCTCGCTTCTGGCCGCCGCCCGCGGCTGGGCGGCCTGGGCCTGGACGCGCTCGGCCTGGAGATCACGCCGGGGATGGCGCTGCCCACTACCACGCGGTGCGAGGTGGCCGGGGTCAGCAGCGGCCCCGGCCGGGTGTGGGCGGCGGGCGACGTCACCGGTACCACGCACACCCACGCCAGCCACTACCAGGCCAGCGTGGTCGCGGCGAACATCGGTGGCCAGCGGCGGGAGGCCGACTACAGCGCGATCCCGCGCTGCGTGTTCACCACGCCCTCGGTGTTCGCGGTCGGCGTCGTCCCGGGCATCGCCGCGGAGGACCAGGACGAGGCCGCGGAGGACGCCGCGGCCGCCGGCCCCGTCGCCGACCCTGTCGCCGACCGCCCTGTGGTGACCGGCGACGGCTCCGGCTCTGACCACGGGGCCGCCGCGGCCGGCGACAGGACCCGCCGGATGCTGCGGATCGCGCGGGCCCCGGCGGAGGCCGAGACGCAGGCCCAGGGCGAGGACGCAGAGGGCGCGGAGGCCCGGAGCGCGGCGGGTGCTGACGGCGCGCGGCTGATCACGGCCCGGGCCAGCCTGGGCGACACCACCCGGGCTCACCTAGACCAGGACGATCTCGGCTGCCTCGAGCTCTACGCGGACGCCGAGACCGGAGTGCTGGCCGGCGCGGTCGCGGTAGGGCCGGACGCAGCCAGCTGGATGGGTGAGGTTACGCTCGCCATCAGGGCCAGGATTTCAGTGGCGGTCCTTGCCGACGTTGTGCATGCCTTCCCTACCTACGGGGAAGCACTTGAGACAGCGCTCCGAGAACTGGCGGGAACCGGGGGCAGCAAGGTAAATGCCTACCGGCAGGAAGGGGGGATGGGACCGTTGAGCGAGTTGGACATGGAGACGCCCGAGGGCGACGCCATCGAGCAGCACCAGGAAGTAATCGAGGACGAGACCGTGCCCGGAGCGCGGCGCGAAGTGCCGTTGGACGTGAACGAGGCGGACGCGGCGGAACAGGAGCGTGCCGTCGGCTTCGACGATGACAACTACCGCTGATCGCAGCTTAGGATGGTGGCTGACGCGGAAAACTAACCGCGCGGAACCATCCCGGAGACCGAATTTTGACTGCAACGTCCGAAACCAGGCCGCGCAGCAGCAGGCTGCCACGGCAAGAACGGCGACGGCAGCTACTGGACGCGGCGCTTGAGGTGTTCGTATCCCAGGGGTATCACGCCGCCGCGATGGATGAGATCGCCGAACGCGCGGGCGTCAGCAAGCCCGTGCTCTACCAGCATTTTCCCGGCAAGCTCGAGCTCTACCTGGCGCTGCTCGACGAGAGCGTAGACACCCTGATGGAGACGGTGCGCGACGCGCTCCGCTCGAACCCGGATCCTAAGCAGCGGGTCGCGGCCACCTTCGGCGCCTACTTCGAGTACGTGGGCGGCAAGGGCCAGGCCTACCGGCTGGTGTTTGAGTCCGACCTGAGCAACGAGCCCGCCGTCCGCGACCGGCTCGAGGATGTCCAGCGCCAGTGCGCCGAGATGGTCAGCGCAGCGGTCAGGGAGGACGCCGGGCTTTCCGGCGACGAGGCGCACCTGCTGAGCGTGGGCTTGGTCGGCATGGCCCAGGTCACCGCGAGGTACTGGCTCAGCACGCGGGATCACATCCCGCGCGAAGCCGCCGAGCAGCTGGTGGCCAGGCTGGCCTGGCGCGGCATCAGCGGCTGGCCCCGCAGCGAACACTGACCAGCGAACACCGAGCCTCGACCTGGCGGTAAAGGAGCCCCGTGGAAGTCAAGATCGGAATTCAGTCCGTACCGCGCGAACTCGTCGTGGAGACGGACGCTCCGGCGGACGAAATCGAGCGTCAGCTGGCCAGTGTGCTGGCCGACGGCGCGCATTCGGTCTTCACGCTCCCGATGACCAAGGGCGGCAAGATCCTGGTACCCGCGGACAAAATCGCCTACGTCGAATTCGGCGCACCGGAAGCGCGCCGGGTGGGTTTCGGCAACATCGTCTGACCACGGGCAGATTCTGGGGTTCCTGGGACGCGCCGGACGTTCTTATTACGCCGGTAGGCCCGGCGGGTGGGCTGGGTCCACTCCTGGTACACTAGATAATGACTGGTCAATGGAATGACGTACCCAAAGGTCGTGTTGTCCAATCGGCTGCCGTTTACGCCGGGCGTCTTGTCCGGCTTCCCTGGGGGGATCCCGAGTAAACGGCAGTGTTCCGAACGACGGTAGCGGGCTCCCTGGCCGTCGTCGCGTCAGACAGGCATCGCGACGTCAGCCACAAGGTCGCAGCTCGCGTCGGGACCGGGACACTGCGGGCAGCCATCAGACACGACGGCCCGGCACCGGAACGGTGGGCAGGGCCACGATGAAGGATGGAACCCCTGACAACTCAAACTTTTAGCGGGGACGAGGCAGAAGCGCCGGCCCCGTCAGCCGGGTCCGTGACGGCCCTGCCGGGCACCGGAGCCGGGAGCGACGTCGCCAGCCCGGTCAGCAGCGGCGGCATCACGCCGGCCGTCTCGTTCCGCGATCTCGACATCCGCGAGGAAATCTGCTCGGGCCTTGAGGCCGCGGGCATCTTCACCACCTTTCCCATCCAGGCGCTGGCCCTGCCGCTGACGCTGCGCGGGCAGGACGTCATCGGGCAGGCCAGGACGGGCACGGGGAAGACCCTCGCGTTCGGCATCCCGCTACTGCAGCTGATCGAAGAAGGCTCCGCCGGCGCGCCGCGGGCACTCGTGGTCGTCCCCACCAGGGAGCTGGCGATCCAGGTCGCCGACGACCTGCGCACCGCCGCCGTGAACATGCGCGCCCGTGTGCTCACCGTCTACGGTGGCCGCGCCTACGAACCGCAGATCGACGCGCTGGCGGCCGGGGTCGACATCGTCGTCGGTACCCCAGGCCGGCTCCTCGACCTGGCCGAGCGCCGTCACCTTGACCTGAGCGCGGTGCGGGCCCTCGTGCTCGACGAGGCGGACAAGATGCTCGACCTCGGCTTCCTGCCCGACGTGGAGAGGATCGTCCGGCTCACCCCGGGCGACCGGCAGACGATGCTGTTCTCGGCGACCATGCCCGGGGACGTCGTCACGCTCGCCCGCCGTCACATGCGGCGCCCGACCAACATCCGGGCCGAGGGCGACGACGAGCCCGCGCCGGCCCCCAACACGAGGCAGCACGTGTTCCGGGCGCACCAGATGGACAAGATCGAGGTGCTGGCGCGGCTGCTGCAGGCCAGGGACCGCGGCCTGACCATGGTGTTCTGCCAGACCAAGCGGGCTGCCGACCAGGTCGCGACCGCGCTGGCCACCCGGGGTTTCGCGGTGGCGACCGTACACGGTGACCTGGGGCAGGGCCAGCGGGAACGGGCGCTGCGCGCGTTCCGCAGCGGCAAGGTGGACGTGCTCACGGCCACCGAGGTCGCCGCCCGCGGGCTCGACGTGGACGACGTCACCCACGTGGTGAACTACGAATGCCCGGACGACGAGAAGACCTACGTGCACCGCATCGGCCGGACCGGCCGGGCCGGCCGGGCGGGCGTCGCCGTGACGTTCGTCGACTGGCGGGACATGCACCGCTGGAAGCTCATCAACGACGCGCTGAGCCTGGGCATGGCCGAGCCCGTGGAGACCTACTCCACCTCGGAGCACCTCTACACCGAACTGGACATCCCGCGCGAGGCGACCGGGACGCTGCCCCGAGCGATGCGGGACCGGGTCGGGCTCGAGGCCGAAGCCATCGAGGACATCGGCGAAACCGGCCGGATGCGCTCACCCCGGCCCAGCCGCGGGTCTGCGGGCCGGGGCTCCGCCGGGCGCGGGTCCGGACGCGGCGACGCGGGCCGCAGTGGCGAGGGCCGTAGTGGCGCGGGCCGCGGCGGTGCCGGCCAGGCGCGGAAGAGTTCCCGCGACGCAGGCGACGGGACCGCCCAGCCGGGTGGCGAGGTGACCAGGGCCAGGCGGCGGCGCCGGACCAGGGCGGGCCGTGAGCTCGGCGCCGAGCAGCCGGCCCGGGATTCGGCCCGGGATTCGGCCCGGGATTCGGCAGGGCAGCCCGGCGGCGAGTCGCCGGGCCAGAAGCCGGCCTCGCGGCTCGGCCGCCGTCGGCGAGCGTCCGCGCGCAGCGAAAACGAGCCGGAGGAAACCCGCCGCAAGGCCTCCTGATCAGGGTTTTCTCCGCATGTTCGGCTTTGTCCTAGAGCTGACGCAGAGGCTTTGTTCAACGTCGCCAGGTAAGGTTCGGCACTGTGAGCACACCAACCTCCCTCGATCTGCCTGACGGGGTTCGGCGTACCACCGTCCACACTGCCCGCGGCGCGTTCGCGGCGTTGGAGGCGAGGCCGGCGTCGGGGGTATGCGAGCGGGAGGCGGCCCTGCTCGTCCCCGGCTACACGGGCAGCAAGGAAGACTTCCTCACCATCTTGGACCTGCTGGCCGACGGCAGCCGCCAGGTAGCCGCGATCGACATGCGCGGCCAGTTCGAGACGGCAGGCCCCGATGACCTGGACGGCTATGCCGCGGCGGCCCTCGGGGCGGACATCCTCGCGATCATGCACGCGACCGGCGCCAGGCACCTGGTCGGGCACTCCTACGGCGGGCTGATAGGCCGCGAGGCCGTCCTCGCCGGGACCGGAGCCGGCGCCGGGTTCGCCTCCTTCACGCTGATGAGCTCCGGCCCCGCCGCGCTGACCGGGCCGCGGGCGACGGACCTGCGCGCGATGCTCGCCGCCCTCGGCATCAGCGACGACGGCAAGCCGGACAAGACCGCGCTGCGGGCTGGGATCGCCGAGCTCTGGCGGGCTCACCTGGAGCCGCAGGCCGTCGCGGCCGGAGTCCCCGGCCATATCGTCGCGTTCCTGGACCGGCGGATGCGGGGCAACGACCCGGACGGGCTGGTCCTGATGGCCGCGCAGATGCTCGCCGCTCCGGACCGGACGGCCGAGCTGGCGCGGCTCGATCAGCTCCCGATGCTGGTCATCTACGGCGAGAACGACAATGCCTGGTCCCCGGCCGCGCAGGAGGACATGGCCCGCCGGCTCGGCGCCCGCCGGCTTTGCATCCCCGCGGCCGTGCACTCCCCCGCCGTCGAGGCGCCCGCCACGACGGCGAGCGCGCTGACGCAGTTCTGGGACGCGGCCGAGGCCGCGCAGCCCAGGCCCGCCACCGCCACCCGAACCGCCTGAGGTTCCGGGCTAGTCGGCCCAGGGTCAGTCGGCGCCCAGGGTCAGTCGGCGGAGAGGCCGTCCCAGGGGCGCCGCGCCGCGGCGGCCGCCGTGCCTTCCGGGCAGTGCCGCCGGTAGTCGCACCAGCCGCAAGACGGGCCGGTGCGCGGCGGGAACACCTCGTCGTACCGGTCGGCGGGCAGGCCGTCACGCCACCGCTCGTCGGCGGCCGCGCACTCCTCGGCGATGCCCTCGGCGCGGCTCAGGTGCCGGGCCAGCGATGCTTCGGTGTGCGACCAGGCGAGGATCTCGCCGGTGGGCAGGTGGTGCAGCTCCACCCAGTGACAGGGCCGGCGCAGCGCCCGGCCGGCGGCCAGCGCATACAGCGCCAGGGCCATGGAGCTGCGCGCGTCGTCCACGGTGAGCACGTGCCGCCCGGTCTTGTAGTCCACGACCACGAGCTCGGACCCCGCAGGTTCGGCGGGCCCCACCTCGGCTGGCCGCGCGTCGAGGCGGTCGATCCGCCCGGAGACCGCGATCTTGTCCGTGCGGGTCGCGACCGTCCGTTCCACCCCGAGCGGCTCGTCGGCCGGGTCGAGCCCGGCGACGTATCCCTCCACCATGGCGACGGCGCGCTCGCGCTGGCGCACCGACTGGGTCTCGTCCGCGAAACCCTCGTCGATCCAGCCGCGGTCCACCAGGGTGCCCGCGGCCGCGACGGTGCGCTGCGCCTGCGGCAGCCGCCACCAGCCGGCCAGGGCGTTGTGGACACTGGCGCCGAGGCTGTTGTGCGCCCACGGCGGGCCCTTCGGCGGCGGCGGCCGGTCCAGGTAGCTCATCCGGTACCGGCGCGGACAATCCAGCCAGGCGGAGAGCCGGGTCGGCGTGCACGAGTAGAGCCGCCGCGGCATCCCCTCGAAACCCAGCTGCTCCATGGCGGTCTGCGGGTCCTAGTCGGCGAGGCTGGACGGGGACGTGACGGCGGGGCCGCCCGAGACCCAGGCGTCGAAGTTCTTCTCGGCCGTGGCGATCGTGGTCTCCGGGCCGTGGCCAGGCAGGACGCGGGTGTCCGCGGGCAGGGGCAGCAGGTACTCCCCGATCGCGGTCAGCTGCCCGGCGAAGTCGGGGAACTCGCCGTCCTGCGGGGCCGGCCCCCCGGCCAGCAAGACGTGCCCGGTGAACACCGCGCCGAGGTCCTCGCAGTACAGGCACACCGAGCCCGCGGTGTGCCCGGGCGCGTGGATGACCTCCAGCCGGACGTCGGCGACCTCGAAGACGCCGCCGTCTTCCATCTCGATGTCGGCATCCTCGCCGGGATGAGCCTCCCGCCACAGCATCCGGTCCTTCGGGTGCAGCGCCACCGGCGCCTCGTCCCGTTCGGCCAGCTCTAGCGCGGCTGCGACATGGTCGGCGTGGCCGTGCGTGCAGATGACCGCGAGCACCTCGCGGTCGCCCACCGCGTCGAGCACGCCCGCCGTGTCGGTGCCCGGATCGATGACGATGACCTCCTCGTCGTCGCCGACGATCCAGACGTTGACCTCGTCGGTGCCCGAGCCGCCATCGGCCGCCGCGGGAGACGAGAACTGATCGATCCGAGTGGTCATCGGGGCGTTTCCTTCCTTGTCTGACTAACCCGCCGACCTTTCTTACCACAGCCACCCTATGACGCGCGCGCTGCGGAGCCGTCAGCCCGGCGGCGCCGCGGGGACGCGGGCGAGCAGAGCATGGTAGGCCTCGGCGTCCACGGTCTCGGCGCCGAGGCGGTGACCGGTCAGGCTGCCGTGGTCGTCGCTGCCGCCCGTGGCCACCAGGCCGAGATCGTGCGCCAGGGCGAGCAGCCCGGCCCGTTCGGTACCTGACTGGTCGGGGTGGAACACCTCAAGGCCGGCCAGGCCTGCGGCGGCCAGCCCGGCGATCTGCTCGTCGGACACCAGGGTGTCCCGGCCCGCCCGGGGGTGGGCCAGCGCCGCGACGCCGCCCGCCGCGCGGACCAGGCCGATCGCGCGGACCGGGTCGAGCGCGTACCGGCCGACGTAGGCCCGGCCGCCGTCGGCGATCCAATCCTGGGTGAACGCCTCGCGGGGCGAGGCGATGGCGCCGCTGGCCGCCATCGCGCGGGCTATGTGCGGCCGGCCGACCACGGCCGGGCCGGCGATCGCCGCCACCTGATCCCAGCTGATGTCCACGCCCAGGTCCGCGAGCCGGTCCACCATGGCCCGGGCGCGGAGCACGCGGTCGTCCCTGATGCGGGAGAGTTCGGCGGCCAGGTCAGGCTGACCAGCGTCGAACACGTAGGCCAGCAAGTGCATCGAGCGGCCGGCCAGGCGGCAGGACAGCTCCATGCCGGGCAGCAGGGCCAGCGAGCCGGCCAGCACGGAGCCGGCCAGCGCCTGGCGGGCCTCGGCGTGGCCGGCCACCGTGTCGTGGTCGGTCAGCGCCACCACGTCCAGCCCGGCCCGCGCGGCGCGGGCCATCACCTCGGCCGGCGGATCGGTCCCGTCCGAGGCGCTGCTGTGCACATGCAGGTCGGCCCGCATCAGGGGGCGGGCAAGCGCGGCGACGCGGCCCCGAAAGGCAGGTCCAGGTCCTGGCCGGGATCCCGGAGGTCACGCAGCGCGATCGGCTCGATGAGCAGGGCGCCCGCGGTGTCCGGCCACAGCACGAGCCACAGCCAGTTCCCCTTCACCTCGCCGGCGAACGCCGCACGGTCCGCCGACTCCACGTGCCAGAGCGGAAAGTCATGATTTGCGAACGAGGCGGTGGCGATCGCCGGCGCGGAGGCGAATCCCGCTCCCGGGTCCACGCTGTCCAGGCCGGCCAGCGCCGCGCCGAGGCCGACGCCCGGTTCCTCGGCCACGACCACCATGTCCGCGGGACCGCCGAGCGGGTTCGGGCCGACCAGGGCCACCGCGCAGGCGCGGACTCCGGAGCGCTCGTCGCCCGCGCCGGCGAACCCCGCGACGAGCCAGCCGGCCGGAAGCGGCCAGGGCAGCCAGACCGGGACGCCGGCGGTCCCCGGCCTGAATCTATGGAGCAGCCCGTCGAGGCCGTCCGGGGAGGGGCTGAACGTGGGGAGCAGCGGGTGGACCTCGCCGTGCCAGTCACAGCGCCAGGCGCTGGACCACGCGGTGGGTTCCCGGAGGGTTCGGCCGCAGCGGGGGCAGGCCGCTGGCGCGCGCCGGTGACTGTCCTGACTCACGTCCATCCCCCATTGTGACGGAATGTGATGCCTGTGCTGCTGACGTGAGCGGTCTTACCCTGTTCGCGGCCGGAACATGCGGGCGCCGGCCCTCGGTCGAGGGCCGGCGCCCGGTAACGCGGTAACGCGGTAACGCGGTGATCGGAGCGGCTACCGCAGGACGCCGAAGTCAGCACCCCAGAGCTGGTTGTCCTGCACGGAGCCGATCGGGCTGCCGAGGCCGTGCGAGAAACCGGTTAGGTTCTGGACCAGGAGCTGCGGCCGCGGCCTGTCGGTCGGGAAGCCGTTCTTCGGGTAGGTCAGCACGAACGGGTGCGAGAAGTTCGTGTCCGAGCCGTTGATCAGCGGCACGTAGCCGCGCCTGAGGGTGACGGGCGAGTCGTTGGTGTCCACGATCCAGACGGTCTTCGACGAGACACCGCACGGCTGGAGGGTGACCCCCTCATTCTGGACCGCGGTCCTGGCCACGCCCACGCACAGGCCGCTGTCCACGCCGTAAGGCGCGTACTCGGACTCGAACGCGGGGTCGTCCGGGAACACGTTGCAAGTCCCGCCACTGAAGATGCTCGGGTTGCAGCCGTAGTGCAGCGCCACGGCGGACGACACCAGGCCGGCGAGGAAGAAGTCGGACGTGAGGCCCTGGAAGGAGACGGTGAAGTCCTCCGCCGGGTCGGTGTTGCTTGTGCGGAACAGGATGATCGGCTGGCCGACCTGCGCGCCCTGCCGCAGCACGTCGACGACGAAGTTCGGGTGGTTGTGCGTGCCGAACTCACGGCTGAAGAGGTCGAGGCAGTCGCGACCGCACGACGGGGTAGCCGCGCTGGCCGAGAGCGCTGTCACCGCGCCGACGCCGCCGACCAGGGTCAGCGCCGCAGTAGCGGCGACGACCTTGCTCTTGATGGACATGAGGTAGTTCCTCCTTGGAACCTCAGCCGTGCCCTGCGCACGACTGTCGAGCTACCACCGCGCCAGGCCGGCCGACTGGGTCGCCCCGCGCATGAGCCGCGGCGGTTAGGCACGGAACGTTATTTAACTCTTACGCTCCGTGTCTACTTAGGAGGACGCACTGGATGGCAGTTTGGTTGTCAACGTTCCGTAATTGAACGTGTGCGATTTGCTGTGCCTGGTGGTACCAGGGCAAACAGGCCTGAACATGGCAGTGGCGCCGACCCCCGAGGGGGCCGGCGCCACTGTTTCGCTCGGGAACTGAACTCAGAGACTCCTAGCGGAGGACTCCGAAGTCAGCGCCCCACAGCTGGTTGTCGTTGATCGTGCCGAGAACCGGAACGGAGGGGCCGTGGGTGAACCCGGTCAGGTTCTGGGTGGTCAGCTGCGGACGCGGACGGTCGGTCGGGTAACCGTTCTTCGGGTAGGTCAGCACGAACGGGTGCGAGAAGTTCGTGTCCGAGCCGTTGACCAGCGGCACGTAGCCGTGGGCGACGGTGGCGGAGTCACCGGCATCCACGATCCAGACGGTCTTGGACGAGGCGCCGCACGGCTGCAGGCTCACCTTGCTGCCCGCGACGGCCGTGGTGGCCACGCCGACGCACAGGCCGCTGCCCACGCCGAAGGGCGTGTACTCGAGCTCGAACGCCGGGTCGTTGAAGAAGCCCGCGGCACCGTGGCCAGGGAGGGTGATCGGGTGCTTGGGGTCCGGGCCGGGGATGCCGACGGTGCCGCCGTAGTGCAGCTCCACCGCCGAGGAGACCAGGCCGGCCGCGAAGAAGTCGTCCACCGAGCCCTGGAACGTGGTATTGATGTCTTCCGCCGGGTCCGTGTCGCTGGTGCGGAACAGGATGACCGGCTGGTTGAGCTTGGCGCCCTGACGCCACACGTCCAGCACGAAGTTCGGGCTGTGGTGCGTGCCGAACTCACGGCTGAACAGGTCGATGCAGTCGTGACCGCACGACGGGGTGGCCGCGGCGGCCGAGAGCGCACCTGCCGTGCCGACGCCGCCGACCAGGGCCAGCGTCGCCGCACCGGCGAGCAGCTTGCTCTTGAAGGACATGGATGTTCCCTTCTTGGAACCACAGCCGTACCCTGCGCACGGCTGTTGTTACTGGCCACCGCGGTGTTCGGGCCGGAAGCTCTCCGGTCCGCCCGGCGTGTGGCCAGGCCACGATGGCCTCGATCAGGGCGGGAACGGCCGACCTGATCATTAGTGCTGTTCTGAAAGGGGAAGACCCCGGGCAAGCCCGGAAGCTCAAGGGGGTGTAGCAGGTAGTGCAAGGGGGTAAAGCTCTGGTGCTGGCATCCAACCCCGATTTCAGGCTGAAACCAGTAGATCCTGCGTAGGTCCGGGGCGTTTCGCCCTTTACCCGATAGAAAGACGCGGTACCCGGGTCCTTGGTTGACACGGATTGGCCGAATTAGGCGACGTGACCAAATCGCAACTTTTCATATCACGCTGACCCCCGTGACGGCTGTATCTGCCTTACCGCGAGAAGCACCGTACCATGCTTGTCCGTCTTAGGGGACAAGACGGATACTTGTCGGCGTGTCCGGCTCTGTGATCCCTTGCGTAGGTGCCGTCGTGACCGACGGGCAGGGACGCCTGCTGATGATCAAGCGCGGGCGCGAGCCGGGCGCCGGGCTCTGGTCCATCCCCGGCGGCAGGATCGAACCAGGTGAGACGGACGCCGAAGCGCTGGTCCGGGAGATGCTCGAGGAGACGAGCCTGGCGGTGAAGGTGGGCCGGCTGCTCGGCCGGGTGCAGCGGCCCGGCCTTGACGGGGCGGTCATCGACATCAGGGACTACGCGGCCACGGTCATCGGCGGCACGCTGCGCCCCGGCGACGACGCTGCGGACGCGCGCTGGGTGGCGGCCGCGGACCTGGATTTCCTGGAGATTACCGAGGGCCTGATCGAAGCCCTCACCAGCTGGGGAGTTCTGGGCGAGAAACGGCAATTAACGTCCTATTTTTCCGTTTATCGCCTTCGGGTGCTCTTTTGTTCTGCCAATGGTCACCATGACATTGTTCGTCGCTTCAGCACGTCATCCGGGCGCCGCGCCCTGGGCCCGGCGGTCCGCGGCGGCACTTCGAGGAGCGCAGCGGCCTGACGGCACGGCTAACGGGGTGGCCGGCGGTCGGCTCCGTGACGGATTCTTGACCGGGCGTTCGCCTTCTGGTCAGATTGAGTGCGCATCTGTGTCATTCCGTTATGCCAGCTTTTGCTCCTGGGTGCGCTCGCGCGCACCGGCGCCGCGGCCCCGGAGTCCTGTGGGGGTTCGCCGGTACACTCAGCCAGCAGACTCAGGAGGGCGAGATGGGCGAAGGCCCAGCCACGGTCCGTGCCAGATACAGGAAAGCCCGGCGTTACGCGGCCATCACCGCCGCCACCGTCATCGGCGCCGGCCTCGCCGTCGGCGCCACGGTGACCGGCGCCAACGCGGCGCCGAAGGCCGTCCCCGCGAGCCCGGGCAGTTGGACCTTCAGGCCCGGCGGGACCGCGACGCCGATCAAGCACGTGGTCGTGATCTTCGACGAGAACGTGTCGTTCGACCACTACTTCGGCACCTACCCGTTCGCGGCCAACACCGACGGGAGCACGTTCCACGCCAAGCCGGGGACCCCGACGGTGAACGGCCTGTACACCAAGATCACCCCCAGCGGCCCGGTCGGGCCGCTGCTCACCAGCAACCCGAACAGCAGCAACCCCGCCCGGCTGACCCACGCGCAGGCCCTGACCTGCGACCAGGACCACGGTTACACGGCGGAGCAGCAGGCCGTCGACGGCGGCAAGATGGACAAGTTCGTCCAGTTCACCAACGTCAGCACCTGCTCGGCCCCTAACTTCGGCGCGCCCGGCCTGGTCATGGACTACTACGACGGCAACACGGTCACCGGGCTGTGGAACTACGCACAGCGCTACGCGATGAGCGACAACAACTACGACACGACGTTCGGCCCGTCCACGCCGGGCGCGCTCAACCTGATCTCGGGCCAGACCGGCGCCAGCTTCGCGGTCAGCCCCAGCACCGGGCAGGCCGTAGCCGCCCCGGGGGCCGTGAGCCCGCCCAACAGCGCGGGCCTCGGCACCGTTTACGGTGACCCCGACCCCGCCTTCGACGCCTGCTCCGACGCCAGCCACACCACGACCAACCCGGTGGCCATCGCGACCGGCAAGAACGTCGGTGACCTGCTCAATGCCAGGGGCGTCACCTGGGGCTGGTTCCAGGGCGGGTTCACGCCGACCGGGACCAACTCGGCCGGCTTCGCGGTCTGCGGCAGCAAGAACGCGAACATCGGCGGCGCGCAGATCACTGACTACTCACCGCACCACGAGCCGTTCCAGTACTACAAGTCCACCGCCAACCCCAAGCACCTGCCGCCGTCGTCTGAGGCGGCCATCGGCCACACCGACCAGGCCAACCACCAGTACGACCTGTCGAACTTCTACACCACGCTCAGCGCCGGGAACATGCCGGCGGTCAGCTTCCTGAAGGCATCGGAGTACCAGGACGGCCACCCCGGCTACTCCGACCCGCTGGACGAGCAGAATTTCGTGGTGAACACGATCAACCAGATCGAGAAGTCGAAGGACTGGCGGTCCACCGCGATCGTCGTCACCTACGACGACTCCGACGGCTGGTACGACCACCAGCCCCCGGTGATCGTGAACGGCTCGAACACGTCGCTGGACGCGGCGATCTGCACCTCGGCCCCGATGACGCTGGGCAGCTTCCCCGACCGGTGCGGCTTCAGCCAGCGGCTGCCGATGCTGGTGATCTCGCCCTGGACCCGGGCAAACTACGTCAGCAGCAAGCTGACCAACACGTCCTCGGTCACCAGGTTCATCGAGGACAACTGGCTCCACGGAAAGCGGATCGGCGGCGGCTCCTACGACGCGGTCTCGGGTCGCCTGACCGCGCCCGGCGGCCTGCTCGACTTCTTCACCAGGCCGAACTTCCGGCCGGTCATCCTCGATCCGACCACCGGCGAGGTCGTCAAGGGGTAACCCATCGCGCCGCGGAGGCTGCGACCGTGCTCACGGTCGCGGCCTCCGCCGTTTCGCGGCGGTGAACGTGGCGGGCGGCCTTGGATGACCGGGACGGCTGCCGCGTACCATGAAGCCATGACCTCCCCGCGTACGATCCCGCCCAGCGCCGAGCAGGTCACCCAGGCGCTCGACGGTGTGCAGGACCCCGAGATCAACCGGCCGATCACCGAGCTCGGCATGGTCAAGAACATCGACGTCGCGGCCGACGGGGCG
>WNGP01000641.1_pt1 | contig 53226 bp, 51 predicted proteins | sample 5407671 | NCBI WGS metagenome assembly WNGP01 (sample SAMN13153381, study PRJNA577476) | soil metagenome | isolation source: 40 cm soil or saprolite under Garry oak tree replicate 2 | place: USA:California | collected 2016-06-15 | reverse complement strand
GGTTGTTGACCGTCGCCACCGAATAGAACTCGCCGATCGAGCCCGCGCCGCGCAGCACGCAGCTCGGGTACTTCCAGGTGATCGCCGAGCCGGTCTCGACCTGGGTCCAGGAGATGTGCGCGTTCCGGCCGCGGCACTCCCCGCGCTTGGTCACGAAGTTGTAGATGCCGCCGACGCCCTGCGCATCGCCCGGATACCAGTTCTGCACGGTGGAGTACTTGATGTAGGCGTCATCGAGCGCGATCAGCTCCACGACCGCGGCGTGGAGCTGGTTTTCGTCGCGCATGGGCGCACTACAACCTTCTAAGTAGCTGACATAACTTCCAACATCCGCAATGATGAGCGTGCGCTCGAACTGTCCGGTGTTCATCGCATTGATGCGGAAGTAGGTCGATGCGCACCGCTTCCGAGAACGGGCAGAACACGACGCCCGCGGCGGCGAGCCGCTCCTTGAAGGTGGTGGCGACGGAGACGCTGTCGAATACCGCGTCCACCGCGACCCCGGCGAGGCGCGCGCGCTCGTGGAGCGGTACGCCGAGCTTCTCGTAGGTCTCGAGGAGCTTCGGGTCGACCTCGTCGAGGCTCTTCGGGCCGTCCTTCTTCGTCCTGGGGGCGGAATAATAGGAGATCGCCTGATAGTCGATGGGAGCGAACCGGACGTGCGCCCAGTGCGGCTCGCGCATGGTGAGCCAGTGGCGCAGCGCCTTCAGCCGCCACTCGGTGAGGAAGGCCGGCTCCTGCTTCTTGCGCGAGATGAGGCGCACCACGTCCTCGTTCAGTCCGGGGGCCACCGTGTCGGCGTCGATCTCGGTCACGAAGCCATGCTGGTAGCCCCGTGCGACCAGGCTCTCGAGTTCTCGGGCGCTTTCGCTCATCGTCTCACTGTCTCCGGGCTCGGTTGGAGCTCGCCACCCCGTTACGACCTCGACGGCGCGCGCGAGGCGGCCGCCTTCATCTCGCGCTCGAGCGCCGGCAGCCGCGCCGGGGCCGCGTCGAGTCCCGCGAGCTGCGCGAGGCTCACGTCATAGAGCGCGCGGCGGATGGCCAGGTTCAGCCGCTGCCACACGCGACTCACGCGGCAGCTCCCCTCGATCTCGCAGTTGCCGTGTCCGGCGGAGCAGTCGGTGAGCGCCATCGGCCCCTCGAGGGCATCCAGTATCGAGGCGGCGCTGATCTGGGCCGCCGCCCGCGCCAGCTGGTACCCGCCGTGAAGCCCGCGGGTCGAGGTCACGAGCCCCGCCCGCTGCAGCTGCTTGAGGAGCTTGCACACGGTGGGAGGCGCGATGTGCGTCTCTCCGGCGAGCGCCGCGGCGGTCTGCACGCGATCCGGCTCGCTGGCGAGCGCCGCGAGCAGCACGGTGGCGTAGTCGGTGAGCCGGCTGATACGCAACATGGAGGCGTCCTCCAAAACTAGGACTAGTTTAGTACTAATTGCCGGTGGAACCAAGCGCGGGCGGTGCAGCGAGCACAGGCACCGCGTGCACCATCGCGGGGCGGGCGGCACCCGAGACGGCCGGACGTTTCAGCGTACGCGCTGGACGCGGCGCCGCCATCGGAGCCTGAAGCCCTGCCATGGGCTGATTTGCTATCCTTGGCGCCCCAATTTCCCAGGGATAGTCACCGACGGCTGCGCGCCAGGCGCGCCTCACGCGGTGCGCCGCGCGGTGAGCCGGTCAAACGAGAGGATCTGACGATGAACGCGAATGAGCTGATGCGCGTGGCCAGCGCGATGGTCGCCCGGGGCAAGGGCATCCTGGCCGCGGACGAGAGCACCGGGAGCATCAAGAAACGCTTCGACGGCATCAAGCTGGAGTCGACCGAGGAACATCGCCGCACCTATCGCGAAATGCTGTTCACCGCGCCCGGCGCGGCTGAGTGGGTCAGCGGCGTCATCATGTTCGACGAGACCCTCCGCCAGAAGACGAAGGACGGCACGCCCTTCCCGCAGTACCTGGCGAAGCAGGGCATGCTCCCCGGCATCAAGGTCGACACCGGCGCGAAACCGCTCGCGGGCTATCCCGGCGAGACCATCACCGAGGGGCTCGACGGCCTGCGCGAGCGGCTGATCGAGTACCGCGGGCTCGGCGCCCGCTTCGCGAAGTGGCGTGCGGTGATTGACATTGCCGAGGGCATTCCGACCGCCTTCGCCGTCCGTGCAAATGCGCAAGCGCTGGCGCGCTACGCAGCGCTGTGCCAGGAGAACGACATCGTGCCGATCGTCGAGCCGGAAGTGCTGATGGACGGCGGCCATTCGATCGAGCGCTGCGAGCAGGTGACCGATCAGGTGCTCGATTGCGTGTTCCACGAGCTGTTCGAGCACCGCGTGCTGCTCGAAGGCATGGTGCTCAAGCCCAACATGGTGATCTCGGGCAAGAAGGCGCCCAACCGGGCGCCGCCGCAGACGGTCGCCGAGGCGACGGTGCGCGTGCTGAAGCGCCATGTGCCGCCGGCCGTGCCGGGGATCGCCTTCCTCTCGGGCGGACAGTCCCCGGCGGAGGCGACGCTGCACCTCTCGCTGATCAACCGGCTTGGGCCGCTGCCCTGGGCGCTGACCTTCAGTTACGGCCGGGCGCTGCAGGAGACCGCGCTCAAGGGGTGGGCCGGGCAGGCTGCGAATTTCACCGCCGGACAGAAAGAACTCGCCAAGCGCGCGAGGCTCAACGGCCTGGCGACCGCCGGGCGCTACGGGGCCGAGATGGAGAGCCAGGCCGCCTGAGCCACGAGGCGGACGCCGCGATCGCGTGACAAGCCGAGAACCTCCGCAGCGCGCGTCGGCTGCTTCGCCGGCTGACGTGGTGGTCGACGTGCGCGGCGTGCACTACGCCCTGGGCGGGCGGCCGATCTTCTCCGATCTCGACGTCCAGGTGCGCCGCGGCCGCATCACCGCCATCATGGGGCCGAGCGGCACCGGCAAGACCACGCTCCTCAAGCTGATCACGGCGCAGGTGCCCCCCGATCAGGGCGAGTTGCGCGTGTTCGGCCAGGAGCTCGCGACCCTCGGCCGCCGCGAGGTCTATGCCTTGCGCCGCCGCATGGGCATGTTGTTCCAGAACGGGGCACTCCTCACCGACATGGACGTGTTCGAGAACGTCGCCTTCCCGGTGCGCGAGCACACCGATCTTCCCGAAACGCTGATTCGCAAGCTCGTGCTCACCAAGCTCCAGGCGGTGGGCCTCAGGGGCGCCGCCGCCCTGATGCCGGCGGAGCTCTCGGGCGGCATGGCGCGCCGCGTGGCGCTGGCGCGCGCCATCGTCATGGATCCGGAGGTGCTGATGTACGACGAGCCGTTCGTCGGTCTGGATCCCATCTCGCTCGGCGTCATCGTGCGGCTCATCAAACACATGAACGAGGCGCTCGGGATCACCAGCATCGTGGTCTCGCACGACGTTCAGGAGCTCGCAACCATCGCCGACGACAGCTACCTGATCTCGGGCGGGCGGGTGGCGGCGTCGGGCACGCCGGCGCAGCTGCGCGCCAGCGATTCGCCCGCCGTGCGGCAGTTCATGACGGGCTGCGCCGAAGGTCCCGTGCCGTTCCACTACCCGGCGCCGGACTACGCCACGCAATTGCTGGCGGCGGAGGACTGATGAGCAACGGCGACCGCGACGGCCTGATCGTCGAGGGCGTTCGCCGGCTCGGATCGGTCGTGATCTTCCTGGCGCGGCTGCTCGCTCAATGCGCGCCGGCGCTCGGGCGGCCGTGGCTGCTCGTGCACCAGGTCTACAATGCCGGCGCCCGCTCGCTCATCATCATCATGCTGTCGGGCCTGTTCGTCGGCATGGTGCTGGGGCTCCAGGGCTACGACCTGCTGCATCGCTTCGGCTCGGTGGAGGCGCTCGGCAGCGCCGCGGCGCTCGGGCTGCTGAAGGAGCTGGCGCCGGTCATGACGGCGCTGCTCTTCGCCGGTCGGGCGGGCACGGCGCTCACTTCGGAGATCGGCCTGATGCGCGCCACGGACCAGCTCACCGCGATGGAGATCATGGCGGTCGATCCGATGCGCTACGTCGCCGCGCCGCGCTTTCTCGGCGGAGTGATCGCCATGCCGCTGCTGACCGCGATCTTCAGCGTCGTCGGCCTCTACGGCGCGCAGCTGATCGGCGTGCAGCTCATGGGGGTCGACAGGGGCGTCTTCTGGTCGCAGATGCAGGACTCGGTCGAGCTGCGCAACGTCACCGAAGGCGTGGTCAAGAGCCTGGTGTTCGGCACCGCCTGCAGCCTGATCGCCGTGCACGAGGGCTATAACGCCGCACCGACGGCGGAGGGCGTGGCGCTGGCGACCACGCGCACCGTGGTGGCGTCCTCGGTGCTCACGCTGCTGCTCGACTACGCGTTGACCGCCACATTCCTGTAAGAGGAGACCTCGAAGCATGCGCCCCAATCGAACCCTCGAGATCGGAACCGGCCTGTTCGTGCTGCTGGGCTTCGCCGCGCTGCTGTTCCTCACGACCCAGTTGCCGGCGAGCGGACTGAAGTTCGGCCGCGCGGTGCTCGGCTATCACGTGACCGCCGAGTTCGACGACATCGGCGACCTCAAGGTGGGCTCCCCCGTGGCCATGGCGGGGGTGCGCATCGGGGAGGTTGCCGGGATCCGCTACGACTCGAAGGAGTACAAGGCGGTCGTCACACTGCGTATCGATCCGCAGTACCACCAGATTCCCGAGGACAGCTTCGCGAGCATCCAGACGACCGGGTTGCTCGGCGGCAAGTACATCGGCCTCAGCCCGGGCGGGCTCGACAGCTATCTCAAGGACGGCGGCCGCATCGAGCAGACGCAGTCCGCCATCGTGCTCGAGAGCCTGGTCAACAAATTCTTCGCGAACTACGCGAGCAAGGGCGGCGACAGCCAGAGTCAGGGCGGCGACAACCGGAACAAGGTGGAGTCAAAGAAATGAGACACGCGACAGTTGCATTGGCCACCCTGTGGCTCGGCCTCGGGCTCGCGGGCGCGCAGGCGCAGGCCCCGCCCGCGGCGCAGGCCGAGGGCGCGCCCGCGGCGAGCGCCGCCTCTGGCGAGGGGCCGACCGAGGTGGTGCAGAACGCCGCCCAGGGCATGCTCGGTGAGCTCGACAAGGATCGCGACGCCTTTCGGCGCGATCCGGAGAAGGTGCGCCAGCTGGTCGACAAGTACCTGCTGCCGCATTTCGACACCCAGTACTCGGCGACCCTGGTGCTGGGCCGGCACTGGCGCGCCGCGACTCCCGAGCAGCGCAAGCGCTTCGTCGACGCCTTCTATCAGTCGCTGCTCAACAACTATGGCACCGCCCTGGTGGACTTCACGGCCGAGCGCCTCAAGATCTATCCCAACAAGGCCGATCCGGACGCCAAGCTCGTCACCGTGCGCACCGAGGTCAAGCGCGCGAACGGCGATCGCGTCGCGGTCAATTACTACCTGCGCAGGACCCCTCAGGGATGGAAGGCGTGGGATGTCGTGATCGACGGCATCAGCTACGTCAACAGTTACCGCACGGACTTCGGCGAGCAGATCGAGGCCCAGGGGCTCGATGCGGTCATCAAGCGTCTCGAATCCGGCGAGCGGCCCGAGGCGATCGGCCGGCAGGCCGGCCGCAAGAGTTGATGAACGCTCCCCCGCCCGCGCCGGCCGACCGCGATGTGCGCGCCGGGCCGTTCCGGCTCGTGGCGACCGGTGATGGGCGACTCGCGGCGCACGGGCCGCTGAGCTTTGCAACCGCGCGACGCGCGCACCAAGAGGGGCTCGCATCGCTCGCGAGCGCCAACGGGCGCGAGCTCGAGATCGATTGCGCCGGCATCACCTCATCCGACAGCGCCGGCCTTGCCGTGCTGCTCGACTGGCTGGCCGCGGTGAAGCGCGCGGGCGGAGGGCTCCGCTACCGGCGCCTGCCGTCCGGGCTCGTGGCGCTCAGCCGGATCGGAGAGGTCGAGGAGCTGCTCGAGGGCGGCGTGTAGCGCGGCGGCGTGGCTAGACCCGGGGCGGGGAGGATTGCGGCGGCGGCTGTTCCGGCTGCGACGACTGCGGCGATGACTGCGGCGGCGCGCCCTGGGGCGCCTGCTGATCCTCGCCCGCCTCCTCCATGAGCTTGAGCTCCTGCTCCTCCTCGCTCGGGGACTGTCCGCCGTTCACCTTGAAGTCGCGGTGCTGCAGGTAGGCATTGCGGAGGAAGGCGTAAGCGTCGTAGGCGTTGTCGATCAGCCGGTCCTGATCGAGGAAGCGCGACCGCGCGTCGACCTTCTCGACCAGCCAAAGGCTCCAATACCAGTCGTTGTTCTTGATGTAGGTGCGCGGCGTGCTGTAGGTATCGGCGAGCTTGCCGAAGCTGTCGCGCACGTCGCAGGGGCCGAGGAAGGGGAGTACCAGATACGGCCCGCTGCCGACGCCCCACTTGCCGAGCGTCTGGCCGAAGTCCCGGTCGTTCTTCTCCAGCCCGAGAGCGGTGGCTGGATCCAACAGGCCACCGATGCCGATGCTCGTGTTCACGAGCAGCCGCCCGGTGTCAGATGCGAAGGACTTGAATTGCCCCTGCAGCAGGTCGTTCAGCATGACGATGGGGGTGTCGACGTTGTCGTACACGTTGCGGATGCCGGTCTGCACGACATGGGGCGTGGCGGCGCGGTAGCCGCGCGCCACGGGACGGGCGATCGCCCGGTCGAACTTGTCGTTGAAGCGATAGGTGGCGCGGTTCACCCGCTCCCATGGATCGCGCGGATCGCGCTTGCCAGGCGGCAGGGCGGCGCAGCCGGCGGTGAGCAGCAACAGGCATAGCGGGAGCAGTGACGTCCGGGTCGTCGATGACATAGGGGAGTTGCGGACAAGAAAGAGGCGCGCATTCTAGCAGCCGCGCGTTAGGGTTTGCGGTAGCGCGCGGAGCGCTCGTCGTGCCGGGCGGGCGGCTCAGCGACCGCCGCCGCGCCGGCCGGATGGCTGCTGGCCTTGAGGGTCGCCGCCCTCGGCGGTCACGCGGCGCTTGCGGGTGCTCGCCAGGTATTCCCGCACCTCATCGAGGCGGGCCTGGTAGCGCTGCCTCTGTATCGAGCTGATGTTGGGAGAGGCGAGCGCCAGCTGCAGTTGCTGCGCGGCAAGGGCCAGATCGCCGCCCGCGATCTGGTATTCGCCCATGTAGAAGTAGGCGTCCCCGGCGTCTCCGGCGGCGCTGGCGGCGAGCGCCGTGAGCCGGATCTGATCCGGGGTGGGCGGCACGTTGTTGAACAGGTCGAGCAGCATGTCGTGAGCGTCGGCGGGCCGTCCCGCGGCCATGAGGGTCTCGGCGTAGCGCACGGTGACCGGCACGTTGCGCGGAAACAGCTCCTGGGCGTGGCGGAATGTGGCGAGCGCCTCGCTCGTGTGTCCGGCCTTGGCCTGCGCCTGCGCCAGGGCGACGTGCAGCAGGGTGAGCCCTTCGTGCTGCTGCACGAGAGGCGCGAGGATGCGCACCGCCTCGTCGGCGCGATTGCCGCTCATCAGCGCCAGCGCCTGGCCGTAGCGCTCGCCGACGGTGACATGGCCGCGCGAAATCCTCTGAGCGTACTGGGCGGCGAGATCCACGTCGCCGGTCGCGGTCAGCACCCGCACGCGCTCGCGGATCAGCTCGTAGCTCTGGGAGTCCTTGGCCTTGCGCGGTGGAAACTGCGCGGCGCGCGCCCGTGCCTCGGCGACGCGGTCCGAGGTCACCGGGTGATCGATCAGCATCGCGGGGATATAGCTCGCAGCGAGTCCCTCGTGGCGGCTCATGGTCTCGAAGAAGCTCGCCATCGAGTTGGCGTCGAAGCCTGCGCCCGCGAGGTAGCCGATGCCGACGCGATCGGCCTCCAGCTCGTTGTCGCGCGTGAAATTGATCTGGTGCTGCGCAGCCATCCCCTGGGCGGCGACGATGCCGCCCTCGATCGCCTGCCCGCCGCCGATCGCCCCGAGGAGGATCGCCGCCAGCAGGGCCGCCGCGGAGGTGAGGCTCTGCTGCTGCTGGTCGCGTATCATGCGCGCGATGTGGTGCTGCGTGACGTGCGCGGTCTCGTGCGCCATGACGCTCGCGAGCTCCGACTCGCTCGAGGTGGCGAGCACCAGGCCGTCGTTGACGAACACGAAGCCGCCGGGAACGGCAAATGCGTTGATGGCGGGGTCCTTGATCACGAAGTACTGAAAGCCCCGGCCGCCGTCGGCGCTCTGGGAAGCGAGCCGCAGGCCGACCCAGCTCATGTATTCGCTGACTTCGGGATCCTCGAGCAGCGCGTTCTGATCGCGCAGCTCCCGGGCGACCATGGCCCCGAGGCGGTATTCATCCGTGTGCGACAGCACCGCAGCCGCCGGGCTTCCCATGTCGGGCAGGTCGGAGCCGGCCGCCGGGGCGCTCAAGGTGAGCGGCGTCGAGGCCGGCGGCTCATCCGCGGCGGCTGCGGCGGCGAGGGTGGTCAGGGCGGCCACGATGAGCGGCGGAAGCAGGCGCATGATCACTCTTTGACCGCGGCGGGCGGCCCCGAGTTTCTCCACCGTTACAGACGCTTACAAGCAGCGGCCTGGCTGCGGGCTCCGACAGCCTACACCTACAGAATGTCGGACGCGAAGTCGGCGAGCCGCGAGCGCTCCCCACGCACCAGCGTGACATGTCCGGAATGCGCCCAGCCGCGGAAGCGATTGACCGCGTAGGTGAGACCCGAGGTCATCTCGGTGAGGTAGGGCGTGTCGATCTGGGCGATGTTGCCGAGGCATGCGAGCTTGGTGCCCGGGCCCGCCCGTGTGATCAGCGCCTTCATCTGCTTCGGGGTGAGGTTCTGGGCCTCGTCGAGGATCAGGTAGCGATTGAGGAAGGTGCGCCCGCGCATGAAGTTGAGCGAGCGGATCCTGATCCGGTTGCGCAGCAGATCGTGGGTGGCGGCGCGGCCCCAGTTGCCGCCCTCCTGCGAGCCGGTGAGCACCTCGAGATTGTCCATGAGGGCGCCCATCCAGGGCTCCATCTTCTCCTCCTCGGTGCCGGGCAGGAAGCCGATGTCCTCGCCGAGCGGAATCGTCACGCGGGTCATGATGATTTCCACGAAGCGATTGGTCTCGAGCGTCTGCGTGAGGCCGGCGGCGAGCGCCAGCAGCGTCTTGCCGGTGCCGGCGGGGCCGAGCACCGTGACGAAGTCGATCTCGGGATCCATCAGAAGGTTCAGCGCGAAATTCTGCTCGCGGTTGCGCGCCGTGACGCCCCAGACGTTGTGGCGCTCGTTGCGATAGTCGCGCGTCAGCTCGATGGTGGCGGCATCGCCGCTCAACTTGCGCACGATGCCCTCGATGCCTTCCGGGACGTCCTCGAACACTCCCTGGTTCGGCTGCCACTCGCGCACCGCCGGTCCCGTGATCTCGTAGAAGGTGCGGTCGGCGTCCTTCCACGAGCGCATGTCCGTGCCGTGGCGCTCCCAGAAGTCCGCCGGCAGCGCGCTCATGCCGCTGTAGAGGACGTCGGCATCCTCGAGGGTCTTGTCGCTGTAGTAGTCCTCGGCGTGCACGCCGAGCACCGCCGCCTTGATGCGCAGGTTGATGTCCTTCGAGACCAGGATGACGCGTGCGTCCGGATGCTCGTTCTGCAGCGCGAGCGTCTGCGCGAGGATGCCGTTGTCGGCGCCCTGTCCGGGGAGAGCCCGCGGCAGCTCGCCGCCGAGCTGGCGCGTCTGGAAGAACAGCCGCCCGGTGGAGGGCTTCTTGCCGTGGTTGCCGGAGTAGCCGCTCGGCAGCTGCAGGCCGCGGTCGATCTGCTCCTTGGTGACGTCGCGCATCATGTCGTCGAGGAAGCGGCTCACCTGCCGCACGTTGCGCGAGTTCTCCGAGAGGCCCTTCTTGTGCGCGTCGAGCTCCTCGAGCACCACCATGGGCAGATACACATCGTGCTCCTCGAAGCGGAAGATTGCGGTCGGATCGTGCATCAACACGTTGGTGTCGAGCACGAACAGCCGCCGTCCGGAGCGCGAGCGGGGCTTCATTTCCCCGGACTCGCCCGACGCCGCAGTGGGACCGGGCTCATGGATGCCGCGCTGCTTCAAGCGCTTCCTCCTTGACTGCGTTGCATCTCGTTTCAGGACTTGACCGGCTCGAGGATGGCGTCGAGATTGAGTGAGTCGCAGAACTCCATGAACTCCTCGCGCAGGTGCGCGACGTGGATGCGACTCGGCACGTTGACGATCATCTGCACGGCGAACATGGGCGCGCCCGTGTGGGCCGCGGGGTAGCTGCGGGTCGAGACTTCCGCGATATCGATGCCGCGCGTGGCGAAAAAGCCCGACAGCCCCGCGACGATGCCGCTCTGATCGAGGCACACGACGTCGATCGAATACGGCAGCATGTCGGTGCGCGCCGCGCGTGGCTCGGTGCGCTTGAGATGGATGCTGAGATTGCTGGTCTCGGCGAGGCGCTTCAGCTCGGTTTCCAGCTTTGCCAGCGCATGCCAGTTGCCCGACACGAGCAGCAGCATCGCGAACTCGGTGCCGAGGCTCGCCATGCGGCTCTCGCTGATGTTGCCGCCCGACTCGCTGATGATGCGGGTGAGCTCATGAACCATCCCCGTGCGGTCGCTGCCGATCGCCGAAACGGCCAGGTGCTGCTTCATCTTGAGGGGGGCGGGTCGGTTTGCCGGCGGTTCGCCCTCACGAGTGTACCGGGAGCGGGGGCCGGTTGCGACCCTCGGCGCGCGGAGCGCGCGCCTTTGAGGCTTGCCTGGAGGCGAGCGCCACTCGTAACATGCCACGCTTCGATTCTCGTGCCCCCGCGGACGTCTGCAGGTCTCATGTTCTCAGGCAGCCTGGTCGCTATCGTCACTCCCATGCGCAGCGACGGCGCCCTCGATCTCGAGGCCTGGTCTCGGCTGATCGACTTCCACCTCGCGAACGGCACCAACGGCATCGTGGTCGGCGGCACGACCGGCGAGTCGGCGACGCTGCGCGATGAGGAGCTGCGCGAGCTCACCGTGCGCGCCTGTCAGCAGCTGCGCGGACGCATGGCGGTGATCGCCGGCGCCGGCACCAGCAGCACGGCGGCCACGGTCGAGCGGGTCGGCTGGCTCTCCGGGCTGCCGATCGACGGGCTGCTGCTCGTGACGCCGGCCTACAACCGCCCGACGCAGGAGGGACTGTATCTGCACTTCGCGGCCGCCGCCGCCGCGGCGCGCAAGCCGCTGCTGCTCTACAATGTGCCCGCACGCACCGCGGTCGACATGAAGCCCGCGACCGTGGCCCGGCTGTCGCAGATAGCCGGCGTCGTAGGCGTCAAGGAGGCGGTGCCCGAGCCGGCACGCGTGCGGGAGCTCCTCGATGCCTGCGCCCGGGGCTTCCTTGTCCTCTCCGGCGACGACGCCAGCGCGCGCTCGAGCATCGCCGCGGGGGCGCGCGGGGTGATCTCGGTCACCGCGAACGTGGCTCCACGCGCGATGTCGGACATGGTGGCCGCGGCGCTCGCCGGGGACGTCTCCGGTGCGGCGCGGCTCGATGAGCGCCTCGGCGCGCTGCACCGCGAGCTGTTTCTCGAGGCGAATCCGATCCCGGTGAAGTGGGCGCTGATGCAGATGGGGCTCATCGCGGAGGGCATTCGGTTGCCGCTCACGCCGCTGTCGGCCGAGCATCACACAAGGGTGCGGGCGGCGGCGCGCGGCGCCGGCGTCCTGCCCTGAAGATGAATGAGGGTGTCGGATGAGGTCGAGGGCGATGAAAGTGAGGGCTTGCGAGTGAGATCGGCGCGAAGACTCCTCTGGCTCGCGCCGCTTCTGCTGGCGTGTGGCGGCTGCCACGTTCTGGGGGCGAACGCCTGTCACGCGCCGCAGCCGTACATGAACGCGAAGAGCGTGCCGCCGCTGAAGATTCCCCCCGGGCTCGATAGCCCCGAGACCGGCAGCGCGCTGCGCATCCCCGCGCTCAACGAGCCCGCTCCTCCGCCGCGCAAGGGGCGCCAGCCCTGTCTCGACGCGCCGCCACCCTTCAAGGTGCGCCAGGCGGCGCCGGCGACCTGAAGCGTTGATGCGGCCCCCGAGCGCATGGCTTATCATGCGCCGCCCTTTTTTCCCAGGCCCCGGAGTCGATGCAGATTCGATCGAGGAAACAACTGTAAGTTATTGATTGGAGAGGTGGCCGAGCGGTCTAAGGCGCTGGACTGGAATTCCAGTAACATCTCAACGGGTGTTCGTGGGTTCGAATCCCACCCTCTCCGCCAAAGGCAGTCATGGTGGCCCGCATCGGTTTCTCCGCGACGACCAGTCGTGAATCCCGTCAGGGCCGGAAGGCAGCAGCGGCAGCGGCGATGTCGGGTGCCGGAGCCCAAGCTGGTGCGGGCCGCCTCCTTAGCTGAAGCACTGATGGACCGTTCATGAGCTATACCGCGCTGGCGCGCAAATGGCGACCGAAGAAGTTCTCCGAGCTCATCGGACAGGAGCACGTGCGCCGCGCGCTCGTCAACGCGCTCGAGAGCGGCCGCGTGCATCACGCGTTTCTCTTCACCGGCACGCGCGGCGTCGGCAAGACCACCATCGCGCGCATCCTCGCCAAATGCCTCAACTGCGAGACCGGTGTGCGGGCGGAGCCGTGCGGCGTCTGTGCGAGCTGCCTCGAGATCGACGCCGGACGCTTCCCGGACCTCATCGAGGTCGATGCGGCCTCGCGCACGAAGGTCGACGACACCCGCGAGCTCCTCGACAACGTGCAGTACGCCCCGACGCGCGGCCGCTACAAGGTGTACCTCGTCGACGAGGTGCACATGCTGTCCGCGCACTCCTTCAACGCGCTGCTGAAGACCCTCGAGGAGCCGCCGCCGCACGTGAAGTTCCTCCTGGCGACCACCGACCCGCAGAAGCTGCCCGCGACGGTGCTGTCGCGCTGCCTGCAGTTCAACCTCAAGCGGCTGCCGGCCGCGGACATCGCCGCGCAGCTGAAGCGCATTCTCGAAGAGGAGGAGGTGGCGTTCGACGCCGCGGGATTGAAGCTCGTGGCGCAGGCGGCCGACGGCAGCATGCGCGATGCCCTCTCGCTGCTCGATCAGCTGATTGCCTTCGGCGGCGGTCGGGCGGGCGAAGCCGAGACGCGCGCCATGCTGGGCACGATTTCCCGCGATCACGTGCTGCGCATCGCGCAGCTGCTCGCCGAGGCGGACGGGGCAGCGCTCGTCTCCTGCGCCCGGTCGCTCGAGGAGTTCGCGCCCGATTACGCGCAGGTGCTCGATGAGCTTGCGGCTCTACTGGTGCGGGTGGGCCTGCGGCAGGCGGTGAGCGATTACGAGGGCGACGAGCTGTACGCACCGGAGCTGCTCGAGCGGCTCGCTCGCGCTCTCTCACCCGAGGACGTCCAGCTCTTCTATCAGACCGCGATCATCGGCCGCCGCGATCTGCCGCTCGCTCCCGATCCTCGCACCGGCTTCGAGATGACGTTGCTGCGCATGATCGCCTTCCGACCGGCCGGCGAGTGGCTCACGTCGCGGCCGGGCGCGGCGGACCCCGCGGCCCGCGCCGGGGGGAGCATCACCGCCGCCGGCGCCCCCCCGGGGAGCGGCGCGAGCGCAGCGGCTGCGGGCGGCACGAGCGGCTCGTCGGGCGGCGACTCGTGGGCCGCGATCGTGAACGCGCTCGAGCTCTCCGGGGCGGCGCGCCAGCTCGCGAGCCACTGTGTGCTCGTCGGCCGCCAGGGCCCAGTCGTGCGCCTGGCGCTCGATGCGCGCAACCAGCCGGTGCGCACCCCCGCGCAGGAGGAGAAGCTCGCGCAGGCACTGTCGCGCTACTTCGGCGAGCCGGTGCGGCTCGAGTTCCAGGTGCTAAGCGCCGGGGCCGAGACCCCGGCGCTCCTCGCACGGCGTGTCTCGGAGCAGGAGCTGGCCGCCGCACGGCGCGCCTTCGACGCCGAGCCGGGCGTTCAGGGGCTGCGTGAGCGCTTCGGCGCAACGGTGCTGCCCGACACCGTGCGTCCGGTAAAATGACTCCGGCATTCCGGCGCGCGGCGCCAGAGGGGCAGCTTTCCCATGCGAGGTAACTTCAACAACCTGATGAAGCAGGCCCAGGCGATGCAGGCGAGCATGCAGAAGGCCCAGGCCGAGATCGGCAACATCGAGGTGGTCGGTGAGGCCGGCGGTGGCATGGTGAAGGTCACCATGAACGGCCGTCACGAAGTGAAGCGCGTGCAGATCGAGCCCGCCGTGAGCGGCGAGGACCGGGAGATGCTCGAGGATCTGATCGCGGCCGCCGCCAACGACGCCGTGCACAAGGTCGAGGCGCGCGTGCAGGAGAAGATGGCGAGCCTCACCGCGGGCCTGCAGCTGCCGCCGGGGATGAAGCTGCCGTTCTGAAGGGCATGAAGCACTCGCCGCAGCTCGCCCGGCTGATCGACGCTCTGCGCGCCCTGCCCGGGGTGGGCCCGAAGAGCGCGCAGCGCATGGCGTTTCACCTGCTGCAGGACGGGCGGCCGGGAGCGCGCGCGCTCGCCGAAGCGCTCGACGCGGCGCTCGAGTCGGTCGCGCGCTGCCGTCGCTGCCGCATGCTGACCGAAGGGGAGCTGTGCGCGATCTGCGCCGCTCCGCAGCGCGATGCGGCGCTGCTCTGCGCGGTCGAGTCCCCGGCGGACGTGGTGGCGATCGAAGCCTCGGGCAGCTACCGCGGCCGCTATTTCGTTCTGATGGGTCATCTGTCGCCGCTCGATGGCATCGGGCCCGAGCAGCTCGGCGTACGCGAGCTCGAAGCGATTCTCGCCGAAGGGCAGGTGCGCGAGCTCATTCTCGCCACCAACTCGACCGTCGAGGGCGAGGCCACCGCGCATTTCCTGAGCGAGCTCACCCTGCGGCGCGGCATCCGCGCCAGCCGCATCGCCCACGGGGTGCCGGTCGGCGGCGAGCTCGAGTACGTCGACGGGGGCACGCTGGCGCATGCGCTCGCCGGCCGGCAGGCGGTGAGCTGACGCGCATGCCGAGCGGGGACTACCTGGTGTGGATCGACCTGGAGATGACCGGTCTCAAGCCCGCCACGGATGCGATCATCGAGATTGCCACCGTGGTGACCGACCGGGACCTGAACCTGATCGCCGACGGACCGGTGCTCGCCATTCACCAGCCCGAAGAGGTCCTCGCGCGCATGGACGATTGGAACCAGCGCCAGCACGGATCCTCGGGCCTGCTGGCGCGGGTGCGCGCCAGCCGCACCCGCGAGGGCGTTGCGCAGCAGCGCACGCTCGAATTCCTTGCGCCGCTCGTCACGGCGGGCAGCTCGCCCATGTGCGGCAACAGCATCTGCCAGGACCGGCGCTTCCTCGCGCGCTCGATGCCCGAGCTCGAGGCCTTCTTCCACTACCGCAATCTCGACGTCAGCACGCTGAAGGAGCTGGCGCGCCGCTGGGCGCCGGCGGTGGCCGAGAGCTTCGTCAAGCAGGGCACGCATCTGGCGCATGCGGACATCCACGAATCGATCCGCGAGCTGCGTCACTATCGCGCGCGCCTGTTTGCCCCGGCCTGGTCGGGAAGCGCCGGTGCCTGAGGCCGCGGCGCTCGTGACGCACCGCGGCGGCTGCCACTGCGGGGCGATCGCCTTCGAGGTGGACGCGCCCGCGCGCGTGACCGTGAGCGAGTGCAACTGCTCGATCTGCCGCATGAGCGGCTACCTGCACCTGATCGTGCCGCGCGCGCGGCTCCGGCTGCTGCGCGGCGCGGACGCGCTCAGCGAGTACACCTTCAACACCGGCACGGCGCGGCACCTGTTCTGCCGACGCTGCGGCGTCAAGTCCTTCTACGTGCCGCGCTCCAACCCCGAGGGCTACAGCGTCAACGTGCGCTGCCTCGATCAATCGACGCTCGAGCACATCGACATCGAGCCCTTCGACGACGAGGACCGCGCCGCCTCGGAGGCGAGGCTCCGCGAGCGCTCTCGGCCGTGAGTCCATTGGCTGCAAAGGCCTGCGGCCTTTGCAGCAGGCCAAGCCGTTGACTTTCAGGAGCTCCTGGCGGCAGAGGGCGGCTGCGCGAGGAACAGCCAGGTTTCCACCACGGTGTCCGGGTTGAGAGAGAGGCTCTCGATGCCCTGCTCGACCAGCCAGCGGGCGAAGTCCGGGTGGTCCGAGGGGCCCTGGCCGCAGATACCGACGTACTTGCCCTGAGCGCGGCAGGCGCGGATCGCCATCGAGATGAGCTTGCGCACCGCCTCGTCGCGCTCGTCGAAGTGGCGCGCCACGATGGCCGAGTCGCGATCCAGGCCGAGGGTGAGCTGCGTCAGGTCGTTGGAGCCGATCGACATGCCGTCGAAATGCTCGAGGAAGCCCTCGGCGAGCAGCGCGTTGGTCGGCAGCTCGCACATCATGATCACCCTCAGCCCGTTCTCGCCGCGCCTCAAGCCGTTCTGCGCGAGCAGCTGCGTGACCTGGCGCGCCTCTTCCAGAGTCCGCACGAAGGGCACCATCACCTCGACGTTGGTGAGTCCCATGGTCTCGCGCACGCGCTTCAGCGCCTGACACTCGAGCTCGAAGCAGGGCCGGAAGCTCTCGTCGACATAGCGCGAAGCGCCGCGGAAGCCGAGCATGGGGTTCTCTTCCTGCGGCTCGTAGCGGCTGCCGCCGATGAGATTGGCGTACTCGTTGGACTTGAAGTCCGACAGGCGCACGATGACCGGCGCCGGCGCGAACGCCGCGGCGATCTGCGCGATCCCCTCGGCGAGCTTCTCCACGTAGAAGCCGACCGGGCTCGCGTAGCCCGCCATCTGCGCGCGGATCTGCTCCTTGAGCTCCCCGTCCAGCCGCTCGAACTCGAGCAGCGCTCTCGGGTGAACGCCGATCATGCGGTTGATGATGAACTCGAGCCGCGCCAGCCCGACGCCGTGGTTCGGGATGTTCGCGAAGTCGAAGGCGCGCTCGGGGTTGCCGACGTTCATGGTTATCTTCACCGGGATCTCCGGCAGCGCGTCGAGCTCGATCTGGCGGCGCTCGAACTGCAGCAGTCCCTCGTACACCTGACCGTTATCGCCCTCGGCGCAGGAGACGGTCACCTCCTGCGCCTCGCGGATGGTGCGCGTGGCATCGCCGCAGCCGACCACCGCGGGGATGCCGAGCTCGCGCGCGATGATCGCGGCGTGGCAGGTGCGGCCGCCGCGGTTGGTGACGATCGCGGCGGCGCGCTTCATGACCGGCTCCCAGTCCGGATCGGTCATGTCGGCGACCAGCACCTCGCCATTCTGCACGCGCGCCATCTCCGCGGCATCGCGGATGATGCGCGCCACGCCCGCGCCGATGCGCTGGCCGACGCTGCGCCCGGTCGCGAGCACGCGCGAGCGCCCCTTGAGCGCGTAGCGCTGGATGATGCGGCCGGCGCGGCTCTGCACGGTCTCGGGACGCGCCTGCAGGATGAAGATCTCGCCCGAGGCGCCGTCACGCGCCCATTCGATGTCCATCGGCCGGCCGTAGTGCTCTTCGATGACGAGCGCCTGGCGGGCGAGCGTCACGAGATCCGCCTCGCTCAGGCAGAAGCGCCGCTGGTCTTCGGGCGGCACGGCCACCGTCCGCACCCGCTCGCCGGAGCCCTGCGGGGCGTACACCATCTTCAGCGCCTTGCCGCCGAGGTTGCGGCGCAGGATCGCGTACTTTCCGGCGCGCAGCGCCGGTTTGTAGACATAGAACTCATCGGGGTTGACGGCCCCCTGCACGACCGTCTCGCCCAGGCCCCACGCGGCGGTGATGAACACGACCTCCCTGAATCCCGAATCGGTGTCGAGCGTGAACATGACGCCGCTCGCCCCGAGATCGCTGCGCACCATGTGCTGCACGCCGGCCGAGAGCGCCACCGCCTCGTGCGCGAAGCCCTGGTGCACGCGATAGGCGATGGCGCGGTCGTTGTAGAGCGAGGCGAACACCGCTCGCATCGCCTCGAGTACCGCGGCCTCGCCGCTCACGTTGAGGAAGCTCTCCTGCTGGCCCGCAAAGGAGGCTTCGGGCAGATCCTCGGCGGTGGCCGAGGAGCGGACTGCCACGGCCGGCGGCGCCCCGTCGCCGCTCATGCGGCGCAGCTCCGCGCTCACCGCCGCCGCGAGCGGCGGCGGAAAGGGCGTCTCCAGAATCCACTGCCGGATGCGCGCGCCGGTCGCGGCGAGCCGCGCCACGTCATCGACATCGAGGCGCGCGAGCTCGGCGCGGATGCGCGCGTCGAGGCCCCCCTGCGCCAGGAACTCGCGATAGGCGTGAGCGGTGGTGGCGAAGCCGCCCGGCACTCTGATCCCGAGTGCGCCGAGGGCGCGGATCATCTCCCCGAGCGAGGCGTTCTTGCCGCCCACGGTCTCGACGTCGCGCATGCCGAGCTGCTCGAACCGGATCACGTAGGTTTTCAAGGCGGCTCCTCACGGTCGATGCGGGCGCTTGGCGCTTGCCAGTGCGCGGGCCGGATGAAACACTGCGCTCTCATCGCACCAGCCCTGCAAGCCAAGCGCGCCGTGAGCAGTCGAACCGTTTTCTTCGTTTCGGACCAGACGGGTGTGACTGCGGAAACACTCGGCCACAGCCTCATGACGCAGTTCGAGGGGCAGGAATTTCGCCCGGTGACTTTGCCATTTGTGTCGAGCCCTGACAAGGCGGAGGAGGCCGTTCGGCGCATCAACCGCGCGGCAAGCCAGGGTCTGCGTCCGATCGTGTTCAGCACTCTGGTGCAGGACGATCTGCGCGAGATCCTCATGGGGGCGAATGCGCTGTTCCTCGACCTGTTCTCGACGTTCGTCGGTCCGCTCGAGCGCGAGCTCGACGCGCGCTCGACGCACCGCGCCGGGCGCGCACACGGCATCGCCGATCTCGCCGCCTACACGACGCGCATCGAGGCTACCAACTTCTCGCTCGCCAACGACGACGGCAGCGGCGGCGACTATGCGCACGCCGATGTGGTGCTGATCGGTGTGTCGCGGGTCGGCAAGACGCCCACCTGTGTGTACATGGCGCTGCAGTACGGAGTGTTCGCCGCCAACTATCCGCTCACCGAGGACGATCTGGAGGCGGGACGGCTGCCGCCACGGCTCGAGCCGTATCGCGCCAAGCTGTTTGCGCTCACCATCAGGCCCGAGCGGCTGCAGCAGATCCGCAACGAGCGCCGGCCGGACAGCCGCTACGCCTCGCGGCAGCAGGTGCTGTACGAGCTGCGCGCGGCCGAGGCGCTGTTTTCCCGCTACGCGCTGCCGTGGCTCGACACCACCGAGTGCTCGATCGAGGAGATCGCCAGCCGCATCCTGAACACCAGCGGCATCGAGCGGCGGCTGCGGCCGTGACGCCGCAACAGATCCCGCCCGCGGCGCGCAAGGCGCGCCATCGAGCATAACATTGTTGCACGAGTCACGGTCGCCGTGGGGTGCGCCCTCGAGGTCGCACGAAAATTGCAAGCGGCTTCAGGCGCGCAAAGCGGCACAAATTCCGCGCCGTGATCGGCTTGCAGCGCGAGCCTCGTGCGTTATAGTCGCCACGTGCTGCTTACCGACACGGAAACCGTCGTCTCATGGCGCGCCCGGCCGCGCAGCTTCGTCGCGCTCATGGGACTCTACGAGAGCAACTTCATCCGCCTCGGCTGGCTGGCCGGAGGGCTGGCGGCGCTCTCGGGCCGCCATACCTCCTCGGTGCGCGGCGACTGTGAACTCGTTCTCACCGTGACCGAGCGCTCGCCCTACACGACCGACGTCAATCTCACCTACCTGCTGCCCGACGCGCGCGGGGCGCTGCAGTACCCGGACATGCGCGTACGCATCTACCATGACGCGCATCTCGTCGAGGCGCGGCAGTGGGCGGACGCTCACAGTCAGCCGCTGCTCCGGGCGCTGCGCAGCCACGCGGAGCGTGAACTGGATCAGCGTTGGGCGCGTAACATGATGTTAAATAAGTGGTTGGAATACTGCGTGGAGCGCGGTCATCGCTTCTCATCCAGCACGGAGCCCGAAGCCGGCGAGTGAGCAGGGGCGGTCCGCCGCCGCCTCTCTCATGAAGTCGCTGCGTCAACTCGGGTTTCTCAAGCTCAACCTGCGCCCCGACGGCTCACCCGATGACGACCATCGGGTGCTGGCGTTGTTTCGCAATCGCGCCGAGCTCAAGAAGGCCTACGGCGACCTGCAGGAGGAGACCTTCCGCCTCAAGGACCTGATCAAGCAGCAGGAGGCGGCCACCCAGCGCGTGCAGGACATGCTGGCTACGCTCGAGGGGCGGCTCGTCGCGGCCGAGACCGGCTACCCGGCGCTGGTGTTCTATCAGCTGCGCAGCCTGTGGCAGTCGGGACGCGAGCTCATCACGCAGTTCATTTCCGATCTCGTGCGCCAGCAGGAGGATCACGAGCGCCGCGCGCACATCGCGCAGCACAATCGCAAGGGGTTTGCGCGCCGCCAGGGCGCCGAGAGCCAGCTGCGCGCCGCCGAAGGGCTGAATACGGAGACCGCCGCGCAGCTCACGGCACTCGAGGCCGAGCGTGCCAAACTGACGCGCTTCTGGCACTACTTCAAGCGCCGTGCGCTCGAGCGGCGCATCGCCGCCGCGCGGATGGCCGTCGAGAGCGCCGGGGCTTCGCTCGGCCAGGCGCGCCAGGCGCTCGAGGAGATCGAGCGCGAAGCCGCGCCCGAGTTTCAGGGGCTGTCGGTCGTCGCTCGCCGCAGCATCAATCTCGCGGCGATCGCCCACGCCGAAGTGCTGTGCCTGCGTGTGACGCAGCTCAAGGGACCGCTCCTCAAGATGGCGCGCGAGGCCACCGCGCGCCGTGAGACGCCCGATGAGTACGGCTCGCCGAAGGAATGCGTGCTGCTCATGGGCCAGATCGCCCGCGCGCAGCGTCTGATCAACGAGCGCACCGGCTGGGCTGGGGAGATCAAGGCGCGTGTGGCGCGGCTGCAGACTGCGGCCCGCTATCGGGGCGATGCCGACACGGCCCCGCTCGCCGACTCGCTGGCGTTCTCCGAAGGCGACGTGCTGGCGCTGGCGGCCCTCGGGGCCCAGGCCGAGAAGCTCCCCAACGTGCTCGCCGAGGACACCTGGGACCTGTTCCGGGTCCTGCTGCGCTGAAGCGTCGCCGCGCGAGGCCCGTCGAAGCGCAGCCCGAGGCTCGTCGCCCGTTCGCTCAACCGCTGGTGCGCGCGGTCTTCGTCTGTGGCGGGGTGTGCGCCCCGGAGACCATGTCGGCCATGACCTGGGTCGCCTGCTCGAGCACCACGTCGGCCGCTTCGTCCTTGTCCTTGGTCTTCTCGAGCTCCTCGACGCTCTTCAGCGGCGGCAGGTTTTTCGCCGCGCGGCGGCTGTTCTCCCGCGTCAGCCGCTCGGCGTCGATGCGGGCGCGCTCTTCGCGTCTCGCCTTGAGGTTGAGCGACACGCTGTGCTGCCCGCGTACCGAATCGATGGCGGCGATATCCGAGAGCAGCCAGCGATAGTCCGGGTCGCGCTGGGCGCGCGCATCCTCTTCCGTGGCCAGGGCGGCGACCGGCGGCGCCGCGGCCGAGGCGGTGCTGACCCTGAAGGGGACGCCCGCGATGCGATCCCAGGGGAGCGCCGACTCGAGCGCGCTCTCGCCCACTTCCTTCGTGTCGAGCGGCGAGGCGAGGGGAACGTCCGGCTCGACCCCGCGATGCTGGGTGCTCTCGCCCGTCACCCGGTAAAACTTGCCGATGGTCACCGTCAGCTGCCCGTTGACGGGCTTCTGCGACCAGCGGTCGAGCGGCACCAGGTTCTGCACCGTGCCCTTGCCGAAGGTGGTCTGTCCCAGAATGATGCCGCGGTGATAGTCCTGGATCGCGCCGGCGAAGATCTCCGACGCCGACGCGCTCAACCGGTCGACCAGCACCGCGAGCGGGCCGTCGTAGGCCGGCGCGGGCTCCGGATCGTCCAGCACCTCGAGCCTGCCGGCCGTATCGCGCAGCTGCACGACCGGACCGTGGTTGATGAATAGCCCGGTGAGCGCGGTCGCCTCGGGCAGATAGCCGCCGCCGTCGCCGCGCAGGTCAACGAGCAGCCCGTCGACGTTCTCGCTCTTGAGGTCCCGCAGCAGCTTCAGCACGTCGTGGGTGGTGCTGCGGTAGTTCTCGTCGCCGGAGTTCTGCGCGGCGATGTCCTGATAGAACCCGGGCACGGTGATCACGCCGATCTTGAGCGTGCGGCCGTTGCGCGCCACGGATCTCACATCCTTGTGCGCGGCCTGCGCCTCGAGCGTCACCTTGTTGCGCACGAACTCCATGATCTTCTCGGCGCCGCCGGGAGCCCCGCCCGCCGGCAGCACCTGCAGCCGCACCGTGGTGCCCGCCTTGCCACGGATCAGCTGCACCACATCGTCGAGCCGCCAGCCGATGACGTCGGTGAACGGGCCGTCGTGCCCCTGGCCGACGCCGGTGATGCGGTCGTTGGTGGTGAGTGTGCCCGCCATGGCCGCCGGGCCGCCCTCGAGCACGTTCATGATGGTGACGTAATCGTCCACGATCTGGAGCGAGGCTCCGATGCCCTCGTAGTTGAGGCTCATCTGGATGCGGTACTCCTCGGAGCTGCGCGGCGAGAAGTAGCTCGAATGCGGGTCGAAGGCGCGCGCGTAGGAGTTCATCAGGCCCTCGAACACGTCCTCGCTGGTCACCTGGTCGACCCGCTTCAGCACGCGCTCGTAGCGCTTGCGCAGAACCTCTGCCGCATCCGGCCACTGCTTGCCGGCGAGCATGAGCGACAGCGCATCGTTCTTCACGCGTTTGCGCCACAGCTCATCCATCGTCGCCGCATCCGCGGGCCACGGGGCGTGCGTCCGGTCGAACTCGAACGACTCGTTGACGGTGAAGTCGGGCTCGGTCTTCAGCAGCGCGAGCGCGTGCTGGAGGCGCTCGCGATTGCGCTGCTGGAAGCGCGCGAAGATCAGATACGCCGGATCGATGCTGCCGGTGCGGATCATGTCGCCGAACTGCTTCCCGTAGGCGTTGAATTCCTCGATGTCGCTCGCGACGAAGTAGCTGCGCTGCCCGTCGAGGAACTCCAGGAAGCGGTGGTAGACGACCTCCGACATCCGCTCATCGAGCGAGGCGCGGCTGTAATGGGCCTCCTCGAGGATGCGGCCGACCTTGCGCGCCGTCGCGCGCTGCATGTCGGTCGGCCCGAGCGTCCCGGGCGGCAATACCGAGATGCCCGCCGGGGCCTGCGCGGAGCCGGCGAGCGCGAGCGCAAAGACGAGAAGGACCGAGGCGATCAGCCATCGGGGGGATCGGCGCAGGGGTTGGCTCATCGGCTAGGGCTCGCACGTTCGGTACACTTGAGTAGAGCTAGGCTAGAGCGGGCGGTTCGTGTTTAGCAAGTACGGTCCTCACACCATGAGACATCGGGTGGTATGAGACCTCTCACGGCGCTTCTGGGGATCCTGATGGGGTCAGCCGTGGCCCTGGCTACGGGGCTGCTGATGACGTGGATTGTGATCCTGTTCCTGCCCGCCGAGCAGGCGCGCTTTGCGCCCGAGCATGCCGCCCTGATGCGCGCGATAGCCGTCTTTACCCTATTCTCGGCAGCTTCCGCCGGGAGCTTCTACGGGGAGCTGCGCGAGCGCCCCTGGCGGGCGGCCGCCCACGGGGCGACGCTGCTCATGCTGGGCGTGGCCGTCTGGATATACTGGCCCAAGTGAGGGCGCCCGGCTCAAGTATCGCGGGCGGTCGGTAACGCGCGCAGCAGGGCGATGAACAGGCGCACCAGAAGCAGCAGTACCGCCGGCCCGAGCGCCACGATCCAGAACACCGCCGAGCCGTGCAGCAGACCCAGCAGGAAATCTGCCGTCAGCGCGAAGGGTCCGGCACGCGGACTCTGACCGTGGATGTAGGGGCCGAGCACGCGATTGCCCGCGAACCAGATGAGGAAGGGCATCGCGATGAGGCCGAAGAGCAGCGTCATGGTGAAAATGGCCAGCTCCCGCCGCGCGCGCGGCAGGGCGCTGTAACGCTCGCGCAGGCGCGTGAGGCGCACCAGGGGTGCCATTCCGTCGATCGGGGGCGGGGTGGACATTTCACCTCGGGCGTCGCCGCGCGGGCGGGCATAATAGCGTTCTCATGCAGAAAATCAGAGCCGCCGTCATCGGGGTGGGCTACCTGGGGCGGTTTCACGCCCAGAAGTACGCGCAAGCGCAGCGGTGCGAGCTCATCGCGGTCGCGGACTCCCGCGCGGAGGCGTGCGAGCCGCTCGCCGCCGAGCTCAAGACACGCGCGACCACCGACTACCGCTCGCTCCTCGGCAAGGTCGACGCGGTGAGCGTGGCGACGCCGACGCCGGCGCACTTCGGGATCGCCCGCGACTTCCTCGAAGCCGGGGCGCATGTTCTGGTGGAGAAGCCGATCACCGACACCCCGGCGCAGGCGCGCGAGCTGATCGCGCTCGCCGCCCGGCTCGGGCGAGTGCTGCAGGTCGGGCACCTCGAGCGCTTCAACGCGGCGATACTCGCCGCCGAGCCGCACCTGAATTCGCCGCGTTTCGTCGAATGCCATCGCCTCGCCCCGTACCGCGAGCGCGGCACGGACGTCAACGTGGTGCTCGATCTGATGATCCACGACATCGACATCGTGCAGACCATCGTCGGCGCGCCGATCACCTCGATCGATGCGATCGGCACGCCGGTGTTCTCCGAAGGCATCGACATCGCCAACGCGCGCATCCGTTTCGCGAGCGGCTGCATCGCCAATGCCACCGCCTCGCGGGTGAGCCTCAAGACCGAGCGCAAGATGCGCATCTTCGAGGATGACGCCTACCTCTCGCTCGATCTGCAGCAGAAGATCGTGACGCTGATTCGCAAGCGCACCGCGGCCGACGGCCCGGGCCCGCTGCCGGTGACCATCGAGGAGCAGAGCCTCGAGCCCGGAGATGCGCTCAAGGCGCAGATCGATTCCTTCCTCGAGTGCGCCCGCGGCGGCCGGCCGCCCGTGGTTTCGGGAGAGGCCGGGCTCGTGGCGCTCGAGACCGCCATGCGCATCACCGAGCAGGTGAATCGCTCGCTCGAGGCGCGCCGGGCGCGGGCCTGAGGTCGCGGCAAGCATGTCCCGGGATCCCCGGCATTTCCGCAGCGCGCCGCGCCCGGTGTCGGTGGCGGCCGTGCAGATGGCGTGCGACTGGGACATCGAGGGCAACGTCGCCCGCGCCGAGCGCCTGGTGCGCCAGGCCGCCGCGCGCGGTGCGCAGATCATCCTGCTGCCGGAGCTGTTCGAGACGCCGTACTTCTGCATCGAGCAGGACGCGCGCCACCTGAGTCTCGCGCGCACGGCATCCGAGAGCCGGGCGGTGCGGCATTTCGCGCCGGTGGCGCGCGAGCTCGGCGTGGTGCTGCCGATCAGCTTCTTCGAGCGCTCGGGTCCTGCATGCTTCAATTCGATCGCGATCCTGGACGCCGACGGGACGAACTTGGGGCTCTACCGCAAGTCGCACATTCCCAACGGCCCCGGGTACCAGGAGAAGAACTACTTCTCCCCCGGTGACACGGGGTTCAAGGTGTGGCCGACGCGCTTCGCGCGGCTCGGCGTCGGCATCTGCTGGGACCAGTGGTTTCCGGAGACCGCTCGCGTGATGGCCCTCAGGGGGGCGGAACTGCTGATGTTTCCGACCGCCATCGGCACCGAGCCCCCGCCCGCGCTGCCGGTGAATTCGCGCGAGCACTGGCAGCGCACCCAGCAGGGACATGCGGCCGCGAATCTCACCCCGCTGATCGCCTCCAACCGCTACGGCCTCGAGCGCTCGCTGCAGGATCCTGAGGGGCTCTACATCCGCTTCTACGGCTCGTCTTTCATTGCCGACGCCATGGGCGCGAAGGTCGAGGAAGCGCCCGAGGAGGGCGACGCGGTGCTCACCCACACCTTCGACCTCGCAGAGGCCGCGCAGCTGCGCGACAACTGGTTCGTGTTCCGCGACCGGCGGCCGGACCTCTACGGGCCGCTCACCTCACTCGACGGACGGCGGACGGCGCGCGTTGTGGGCGCGCCCGGAAGGCCGCACTTCCGGCGGCGCCTTGTTGACGACGATCTCGCCGCCGCCGTTGAAGGCGAACTGCACCCGATCGCCCGGCCCCACTCGCAGCGCCTCGCAGACCTTCCGGGGAAGTGTGACCCGTCCCTTGGCGCTTATTCTTGTTGTCATCGCATTGCCCTTGGGGACTGGGTTGCGAGTCTATTCCCGCGCGGGGACGACAGGGTATCGGCGCTGTGCCGATACCCTGGGGCAAATACCCCATATCCCGTTTGAGCCGATCGGCCTTACGGCCTAGGAATGCGGCGCGGCTTGCGGCAGGGCTGGTTTATCGAGCGGCAGCGTCGCGATGACCCATGTGCCGCCAATGGTGGGATGGATCTGCACGGTGCCACCGAGCAGCTTCATTCGCTCGCGAAGACCCGCAGTCGCGATACCCAGCTCGCCGAGACCTCTGCGGACTTCCTCCAGGACCTGCGGAGACAGGCCTTGCCCCTCGTCGCCAATTCGAAGCGACACGTGTTCCTTGTCGACCGCGAGAGTTGCTTTCGCACGCAGGTTTCCCGAGAGCTGAAGGAGGCTCGGGAGCGCTTCCTGGACGACCCGGTACAGGGCAATCTCCGCCGACTCGGGCAGTTTTTGCAGTTGGGCCGGGAAGTCGATGACGATCGGGATCTCCTTGTCCCTTGCGAAACCCTCCAGGCAGGTACGCAGGGCGGCCAGCAGGCCCTCCGTCTCCAGAGAAGGCGGATGCAAGAGATAGGAGACGGTCCGGATCTCGCGGGACAGAAACTCGGCCAAGGCGACGCAGTCGTCGGTCAACTGGCCGGTGGCTCCATCGGTGCGCTTCCTCACCTGATAGAGCTTCGACAGGAGCGCCGCGAAGCTGGGGCTGGTGCTGTCGCTGAGTGAGGTGGCGACACGCTGCCGCTCACGGTCCTGCGCGTGAACCAACCGCCCGGCGAGCGCGCCGAGCGCCTCCTCGGCCTGTTTGCGCTCCGTCAGGTCATGGGTCACCTTGCCGAAGCCCTGGAGGTTTCCGTGTTCGTCGCGTACCGCCGTGATCACCACGTGCCCCCAGAACCGGGAGCCGTCGGCGCGAACGCGCCAGCCTTCTGCCTCCACGCGCCCCTCCGCCTGCGCCCTCTTCAACAGGCGCGCCGGGAGGTCGAGCTCGACGTCCTCGGGCGAGTAAAAGCGCGAGATGTGCTGGCCGATGATTTCCGCCGCACGGTATCCCTTGATTCGTTCTGCCCCCGCATTCCAGGTAGCTACGCGCCCCGCCGGGTCGAGCATGAAGATCGCGTAGTCTCTGACACTCTCCACGAACAGACGGAAGCGCCGATCCATGTCGGCGAGTTTCTCGCCCGCGGACCGCGCGACAGATTCATCGGGCGGGTCAATGACACGCACCCTCCCGGTATCCGAGGGGCTCCGGGCTCCCCTGGGCGCGGGCGGGTCCCTTCGCAGAGTGCCTATGGTGCGAACCTCCGTGGCTTGGTCCGGAACCAGCGCGGGACCGGAGGATAGAGCCATCCCAATTCGGGACTGGAATACTGGAAAAGGTGAGCGATGTTCAATCCGGCCGACACCCGGTTTGCCGCTCGGGAATTGCGGAAGGCGGCCGCCGCGGACTTCCCGCGGGCCGGGAACCGCTCGGTTGGTGGAGGCGGGGGGAATCTACTGCGGTCAGATGAGCCAGCGGGTCGATACGTGGGGCTGTCTAGAGTTGCCCGACGTGTGCTTTGGCGCGCACTGAGTTGGCAAAGAAGCGCTGCTCGAAGGCTTGGCGTGCGGCGCGCTGATGCGGCGTATAGCGGCCATTCCGAGGGGTAACGGGGACGTACTCCTCGACGAGAAGGCAGGCGCGCCCGGCCTTGTAGGTGCGGAGGTAGGGCCAGACGCGACCGAGCAACGTCAGCGCCTGCCGGCTGGAGATTGTGTAGGCGAAGGCGGGCGAGTGATGGTCTTGCGCACGAACCTTGTTCGTAATCCTTCCCGCGCCTACCACCGACCGCACATAAAGAAGCAGGGACAACTCCGTACTGCTGATGCTCACCACGGGCCGACGATTCTCGCCCCGATGCGTCCTCGTGAGCGTAATGGTGCCCTCACCGTCTATGATCCCAGCAAGATACGCCGCCTCGGTGTCGGACAGTTTCCTTAGCGGCTCGCAACCTCGTGTATTTACTGGGCTCATGCAGCGGCTCAGGATTTTGCCGGCAAACCTCGTCAAAGCACAGGCCGGGAATCTACCGTGTCTATTGAGATATGCGCGTCGGTTCCCGGCCGTTCAGGCCGGGAACCGCTTGCTTGGTGGAGGCGGGGGGACAGCACATCCGTGGCTTTCGCCGCGGGCTGGACTATGCCTTCGTCCGCGCACCGCTGAAGGCAGTGCGTGGACGCGGAGCGTGTTATCCAGCCGCGAAGGCCAGCTGGATCCTAGTGCCCGCCCCAGGCGATGTGCCGTCGGCGGGTCTATGAGTCTCTACAGGGCAGGCCTGAGGTTGGCCCTCTTCCTACCCCTCGACGTTGCCATGCCGCCCCTTGCTGAGAGGCGCCGTCAGGTTTCGCCGATGTGAGCTCCGTTATCAGCCAAACCTCGCGATTTGGCGCGACCCTCGATCGAACCCCCGTCCGTAAGTCCTAGACTTCAGGCTCTACGTACGTAGCTCTCTCTTTGTTTCTCGCGCGGCGCTACCCGAGGAGCAGGGAAGACGCAACGCCAGCGGACAGTGACTCTTAACGCCCCGGCCTGTCGCACGCCGGAGCGCGATCCTGTGAGCGCGTCCCCTGATTCAGTCGCACAGGCACGAGCTGGTCAGAGGTCAGCTGCGTTTAGGCAGCTAGAGCGTAGTTGTCGTCGTTGGCAACTATGATTTGCAGCATTATTTACGAGGGCACTGCGCCTCGGTACGCCCCTGAAGGTTCGTAACCCACGTCGAAACCGGTCGCCCCCTTCAGGTTGACCCGCACAGCATAACTCAGGCGCCCTTTTCCTGCATTGCCGCATCGCCTGCGGCATCATCTAAGCTCCGCGCCGCAGCAGTCGCGCGCGATCCCGCTGCCAGTCGCGGTCCTTCTCCACCGCGCGCTTGTCGTGCTGCTTCTTTCCCTTGGCGAGACCCAGCTGCAGCTTCGCCCGGCCGTTCTTCCAGTACAGCTCGAGGGGCACCAGCGTGTAGCCCCGCCGCTCCACGGCACCGATCAGCCCCTGAAGCTCGCTGCGCCGGAGAAGCAGTTTTCTGGTGCGCACGGGGTCGGGCTGGACGTGGGTGGAGGCGGTCGGCAGCGGCGAGAGATGCGCGCCGATGAGGAAGGCCTCTCCGCCACGCAGATAGACGTAGGCTTCCTTGAGCTGCGCACGGCCGGCGCGCATGGCCTTGACCTCCCAGCCCTCGAGCGACATGCCCGCCTCGTAGCGCTCCTCGATGAAGTAGTCGAAGCGCGCCTTGCGGTTCTCGGCGATCAGCCGCGGCGCTTGAGGCTCTTTGGTCATCCGCTAAGCCTAATGGGAAAATGCCCCGATGCGAGAGGTCAGGCGCTCGGCGCTGGTGGGCAGGCCGCCCGCGGCGTTGTTCGCGCTCATCAGCGATATCGAGAGCTATCCGCAGTTCCTGCCATGGTGCACTCATGCCAGGGTCGAGTCGCGCTCGCCGCACGAGATCGTGGCCACCCTCGGGGTGAGGCAGGGGGCTCTGCAGGGCGAGTTCACGACGCGCAACACGCTCGAGCCCGACCGCAGCATCCTGATGCAGCTGGTGAGCGGGCCGTTTCGCACCCTGCAGGGCGAGTGGCGGCTGACGCCGGTCGACCGCGACGGCTGCCGCGTCGAGCTCGCGATGCGCTTTGCGTTCAGGAACCCGCTGACCGCGATGCTCTTCGAGCCGCGCTTCGCCGAGACGCTCGGATCGCTGGTGGATGCCTTCGTGGCGCGTGCCCGCTCGAGGCCGTGAGCGCGCCGTCAACCGCCGCACCGCCCGGCAAGCGCTGCCTCGTCGCCTACGCGACGCGCGAGCGGCAGTATCTCTGGAGCGTCGAGCTTAGCCCGCAGGCGAGCATCCTTGACGCGCTCATCGCCGCGCGCGCCGCCGCCGGGCCGTCGCTCGACATACCCTGGGACAGCGCCGCGGTCGGCATCTTCGGCGAGCGGCGCGCTCGGGCTGACCCATGCGCGGACGGGGACCGAATCGAGCTGTACCGGGCGCTGCGGGGCGATCCGCGCGAGCAGCGCCGCCAGCGCGTCGCGCGCGAGCGCCGCGGCCGCTGAGGTGAGGTGCGCGGCGGCGCTTCTCAGATGCCCGGGAACTTCGAGACCGGCGGTCCCTGATCCGGCTCCTGAGGAGCGGTGTTGGGCACGTTGTCGCGCTCGAAACGCGTCACCTTGTCATCCCTGAAGAACACGATCAGATGGCGCTCCTCGGGTCGGCGCAGCCGCCCGCGCTTGAAGTAGTAAACGTAGTCCCAGCGATCCTTGTCGAACACCGCGGGCACCATCGGGGTGCCGAGGAGATACCGCACCTGGCTGCGCGTCATGCCGGCCTGCAGCTGATCGACCGTCTTGCCCTCGAGATAGTTGCCCTGCTGAATGTTCATCCGATACACGCAGCCGCCGAGCGTCGTGGCGAGCAGCGCCAGGGCTGTGGCACTCACCGAGGGGAGGCGCTCCCGTGTCCGATGGAGGATAATCATGCCCCCGAATCATACCTGATCGCGGATCGCGCGCCGTTCGGCGCGCCGCCACGGGTCCGCTGGAGAGTTCGCGTGGAAGGCAAGGACCTTCGCAAAGCCGGTTTGAAGGTGACGCTGCCTCGCCTGAAGATCCTGGAGATTCTCGAGGGCAGCTCCACCCGCCATATGTCGGCCGAGGACATCTACCGTACGCTGCTCGAGTCCAACGAGGACATCGGCATGGCTACCGTCTACCGCGTGCTGACCCAGTTCGAGGCCGCCGGGCTCGTCACGCGCCATCATTTCGAGGATGGCATGGCGGTGTTCGAGCTCAATCAGGGGACTCATCACGATCACATCGTGTGCCAGGACTGTGGCCGTGTGGAAGAGTTCATGGACTCGGGAATCGAGGAGCGCCAGACCGCGGTCGCGAACAAGCTCGGCTTCACGATCCGCGATCACTCGCTGATTCTGTACGGGCGCTGCAAGCGCCCCAACTGCCCGTTCCGGAACCGCGGCAAGAGCAGTTAGCCGACCCACCCGCGAAAGCCCGGCTAAGACCCCCGCGTGGGCGGCGCACGCCGCCGGTGCGCTGAAGTCTCGGCCGGGGCAGGGGGAGCTGTGGGGGCAGGGGGAGCTGTGGCGGCGGGCGCGGCCGCGGGCTCGCCGGCGCTGCGCGAGCCGCCGGCCAGCATCTCGCGGGCGTGCTCGCGCGCCTTGCCGCTCACCTCGATGCCGCCGAGCATCCGGGCGAGCTCCTCGACGCGATCTTCGGTCGTGAGCTCCGCGACCGTGGTGCGCGTGGTGCGGCCGTCGGTGAGCTTCGTGACCCGCAGGTGATGATGCGCCTGACCCGCGACCTGCGGCAGATGCGTCACGCAGAGTACCTGTCCACGCCCGCCGAGAGCGCGGAGCTCCCGGCCCACGATCTCGGCGACCGCGCCGCCGATGCCGGCGTCCACCTCGTCGAATACCATGCAGCGCGTCGCCTGCGCCGCGCCCGATACCTGGACCGCGAGCGACAGCCGCGCGAGCTCGCCTCCCGAGGCGACCTTGGCGAGCGCCCGGGGCGGCTGTCCCGGGTTGGCGGTGACGCGGAACTCGATGCTGTCGATCCCGTGCTCGGTCGGATCGGCGTTGCCGTTCTGGGTGACGTCGGCTTCGAAGCGCCCGCCCGACATGCCGAGCGTCTGCATGCGCGCGGAGATGTCGCGGGAGAGCTCGCGCGAGGTGCGCACGCGTCTTGCGGAGAGCTCCTGGGCCTGCGTGCGATAGCTCTCGAGCGCCTCGGCGAGCTGCTTGCGCAGCGCCGCGAGATCCACTTCCGCGCGCTCGAGGGTGGCGAGCTCGAGGGCGAGCTGCCGGGCGCGCTCGGTGAGCTCGGGCGCGGCCACCCGGTGCTTGCGCGAGAGCTCCTCGATCGCCGCCAGCCGCCGCTCGACCTCCTCCTGGCGCGCGGCGTCGACATCGAGGGTCTCGCGATAGCGCTCGAGCTCGCGCGCCGCCTCGCGCACCTGGATCGAGGCCTCCTCCAGCATCGGCAGCAGCCGCGCGAGCTGGCCGTCGAGAGCGGTGAGTCCCCGCAGCGCCTGCAGCGCCCGGCTCACCGCAGCGTGCGCGCTCGCGCCCTCGTTCTCGTAGAGCTCCGCGAGCGCGGTGTGAGCGCCTGCGGCGAGCCGCCCGCGGTTCGCGAGCCGCGCGCGCTCCTCGCCGAGCGCCTCGATCTCGCCCGGCCGGAGCTTGAGGGCCTCGAGCTCCTGCGCCTGGTAGCGCAGGAGCTCCAGCCGCGTGTCGCGGTCGCGCGCCTTGCTTTCGAGCTCGAGCGTACGGTTGAGGAGCCCGAGCCACGCCCGATGCGCGATGCCGACCTGGGAGGTGAGCTCGGTGAGCGAGCCGTACTCGTCGAGCAGCACGCGCTGCGCGGCGCTGCGCGTCAGGGACTGGAACTCGTGCTGGCCATGGATATCGATGAGGAGCTCGCCGGCCTCGCGCAGCACTTGCAGCGGCACCGCCTGCCCGTTGAGATAGGCACGCGAGCGGCCGTCGGCTCCGACGACCCGCCGCACGATGAGCTCGTCCGCGCCGCCGATCGACTGCTCCGCCAGCCACTGCCTGAGCTCGCCCGAGACCCCGGCGAGCTCGAAGGCGCACGTGATCTCGGCGCGCTCGGCGCCGTGGCGCACCGCTTCCGCGCCGGCGCGCCCTCCGGCGAGCAGCTGCAGCGCATCCACCACGATCGACTTGCCCGCGCCGGTCTCGCCGGTGAGCACCGTGAGTCCCGGTCGCAACTCGAGCTCCACCGAGTCGATGAGGGCGAAGTCGCGGATCTGCAGGTGGCTGAGCATGGCAGAACCGCAGCCTTCAGCGCTCGACGCTGCCGCGGCCCCAGTGCAGCTTCGAGCGCAGGATCTTGTAGTAATCGTGCGCCGGCGGATGCAGCAGCGTCACGTGCTCGCCCGCCGTGCGGGTCTCCAGGCGATCGCCGGGCACGAGCGAGCCGAGTATCGCGCCGTCGCAGATGACGTTTGCGCGGGTGTCGGGTCGCTCGTGCAGCGCGATCTCGATGACCGAGCGCGCCGACACGACGATCGGGCGGTCCGAGAGGGTGTGCGCGCAGATGGGCGCGATCACGAGCGCTTCCAGGTGCGGCTCGATGATCGGGCCGCCGCACGAGAGCGCGTAGGCGGTCGAGCCGGTCGCGCTCGCGACGATGATGCCGTCGCCGGTGTGCGTGTTGACGTAGCGGCCGTTCACGCGGGTCTCGAAGTCGAGCGTGCGGCCGGTGTCGTGCTTCTGCATCACGACGTCGTTGAGCGCGAACGCCTGCGCGTGCCGCCCGTCCGCCTGGTGCAGACTCGCCGTCAGCAACTGCCGCCGGTCGGCCTCCAGCTCGCCCGCGAGCGCCGCATCCACCCACTGCAGCATGTTCTGCGGCATGACATCCGTGAGGAAGCCGAGGCGGCCGCGATTGACGCCGAGCAGCGGCACGGCGTGGCGCGCCACCAGGCGCGCCGCGTGAAGCAGCGTGCCATCGCCGCCAATCGCGATCAGGAGGTCGGTCCGCGCGCCGAGCTCGGCGTCGGCGACCCGCGTGACGCCCGCGCCGGGCACGCCGGGCGGGTTGTGCTCGCTCACCAGCACCTCGACCCCGCGGCGCGCGAGGTGCGGCAGCAGCGCGCTCACGCTCTCGGCGATGCGCGGATCCTCGAATCTGCCCACTAAGGCACAACAGCGCACAGGAAAGGCCATCGGCAGCCCTCGGGCCGTAGAGCTCGCGTGAAGCGAGGCGCGCCTTTGTAACACGCTGAGCGCGCCTTCAGCCAATGCCGCAGGTCACCGCTTCGGCTTCGGCGCGGCCCGTGGCGCACCACGGGCTTGCTTGACGGTCGGTGTGGGCGAAAGCTAGCTTCTGCGGAGCGGGCGCATCCGAGAGGTCTATGGGTCACGAACGGGAAGAGGCTCTGGGCGAGCGGGCCCAGCACCTGCTGCGGATACTCATCGAGAGCTACATCCGGGACGGCCAGCCGGTGGGCTCACGGGCGCTGTCGCGCGAGTCGGGGCTGCAGCTCTCCTCCGCCACGGTGCGCAACGTCATGGCGGATCTCGAGCAGCTCGGGTTCGTCGCCTCGCCCCATACCTCGGCCGGCCGCGTGCCCACCGACAAGGGGTACCGCTTCTTCGTCGATTCGCTCCTGCGGCTGCGGCCGCTCGATGAGGTGGTGGGGGCGGAGCTGCGCCGCACGTTCGAGACGAGCCGCGAGAGCTCGACCGACCTCATTGCCACGGTCTCGGAGCTTCTCTCGAGGGCGACCCACCTCGCCGGGGTGGTGACGCTGCCGCGCACCCGGCAGGCCGCCATCACCCAGATCGAGTTCGTGGGGCTCTCGGAGAACCGGGTGCTGGTGGTGCTGGTGTTCAGCGACCGCGAGGTTCAGAACCGCGTCATCCAGCTCGAGCGTCCCTTCTCGCCCGACGAGCTCAAGCGCGCCTCGAACTATCTCAACGAGCAGTTCCGCGGGCGCTCGCTCCGCGAGGCGCGCCAGGAGATCCTGCGCCAGCTCTCCGAGGCGCACGCCCACATGAACCAGATCATGCTGGAGGCGATCTCGGTCGCGCAGCAGGTGTTCGAGAGCGGCGCCGGTGAGAGCCGGCTCGAGTACGTCATCAAGGGCGAGACCAACCTCATGGGCGTGGCCGAGCTCACGAGCGTCGAGAAGCTGCGGCGGCTGTTCGAGGCGTTCAACGAGAAACGCGACTTCCTGCACCTGCTCGACCAGAGCCTGAAGGCGGAAGGCGTGCAGATATTCATCGGCCACGAGTCCGGCTACCAGATCCTCGACGATTGCAGCGTCGTCACGGCGCCCTACGCCGACGGCGAGTCGGTGCTCGGCGTGCTCGGGGTCATCGGGCCGACACGCATGTCCTACGAGCGGGTCATCCCCATCGTCGAGATGACCGCTAAACTGCTCGGCGCGGCCTTGAATTCGAGACGCTGATCCCCACCCCCCGGGTGAGCTGCGCGGACCGCGGGGCCGGGGCGGTATCGGGATTTGCCGGAGGTTTTAGCGAGATGACTGCCAACGAGTCCGGACGCGATCGGCAGAGCGCCGCGAGCGAGCCGCCCGCGGTGCCGCCCGAGACGGCAGCGGAGCTGGTCGAGCTCGAGCGGCTGCAGCAGGCGCTCGCCGAATCCGAGGAGCGCGCCAGGAGCCATCGGGAGCAGTACCTGCGGGCCCTGGCCGAGCTCGACAACGTGCGCAAGCGCGCCCAGCGCGACATCGAGGCGGCCAACCGCTACGGGCTGGAGAAGTTCGCCGCGGAGCTGCTGCCGGTGAAGGATAGCCTGGAGGCGGCCGTGCAGAGCGCCGCACGGACCGACAGCCGCGGCCTCATGGAAGGCCAGGAGGCGACCCTGCGGCTACTATCGCAGGCGCTCGAGCGGATCGGGGTCCGGGTGATCGATCCCGCGGGGGAGCCCTTCGACCCGGAGCGGCACGAGGCCATGATGGCCGAGGAGTCCGCCACGGCCGAGCCGGGCTCGGTGCTCCGGGTGGTGCAGCCGGGCTACGAGCTGAACGGCCGGCTGCTGCGTCCGGCCCGGGTGATCGTGGCCCGCGAGCCCGCCCCTAAGGCTTGAAAGCTCGCGCCGGGACCCCCAAAGAAGTGACCCTGGAATCACCCTTTTGGCAGAGGATTGGCGGAGTGCACTCATGGCAAAGGTAATCGGTATCGACCTCGGCACGACCAACTCGTGCGTGGCCATCATGGAGGGCGGCAAGCCCCGGGTGATCGAGAACAGCGAGGGCGACCGCACCACCCCCTCGATCGTCGCCTTCACCAAGGACGGCGAGGTGCTGGTGGGCCAGCCCGCCAAGCGCCAGGCGGTGACCAATCCCCCGAACACGCTCTTCGCCATCAAGCGCCTCATCGGCCGCAAGTTCGAGGACGAGGTGGTGCGGCGGGACATCAAGATGGTCCCGTACAAGATCATGCGCGCCGACAACGGCGATGCCTGGGTCGAGGTCCAGGGCAAGAAGATGGCGCCGCCCGAGATCTCGGCGCGCGTGCTGATGAAGATGAAGAAGACCGCCGAGGACTATCTCGGCGAGACCGTGACCGAGGCGGTGATCACGGTGCCCGCCTACTTCAACGATTCCCAGCGCCAGGCGACCAAGGACGCCGGCCGCATCGCCGGCCTCACGGTCAAGCGCATCATCAACGAGCCGACCGCCGCGGCGCTCGCCTACGGGCTCGATAAGCAAGGAGGCGACCGCAAGATCGCGGTCTACGACCTCGGTGGCGGCACCTTCGACATCTCGATCATCGAGATCGCCCAGGTCGACGGCGAGCGCCAATTTGAAGTGCTCTCGACCAACGGGGATACCTTCCTCGGTGGCGAGGACTTCGACCTGCGCATCATCAATTACCTGGCCGAGCAGTTCCAGAAGGAGTCCGGCGTCGACGTGCGGAACGACCCGCTCGCCGTGCAGCGCCTGAAGGAGGCGGCCGAGAAGGCGAAGATCGAGCTGTCCTCGACCCAGCAGAGCGACGTGAACCTCCCCTACATCACCGCCGATGCCTCGGGACCGAAGCACCTCAACATCAAGCTGACCCGCGCCAAGCTCGATTCGCTCGTCGAGGACCTGGTGCAGAAGACGGTCGAGCCCTGCCGCATCGCCATGAAGGATGCGGGAGTGAGCACCTCCGACATCGCCGAGGTGATCCTGGTCGGCGGGCAGACGCGCATGCCGCTGGTGCAGAAGTACGTGAAGGATCTGTTCGGCAAGGAGCCGCGCAAGGACGTCAACCCGGACGAGGCGGTCGCGGTGGGAGCCGGGATCCAGGCGGGCGTGCTGGCGGGCGAGGTGAAGGACGTGCTGCTGCTCGATGTCACGCCGCTGTCGCTCGGCATCGAGACCTTGGGCGGCGTCATGACCAAGCTCATCGAGAAGAACACCACCATTCCGACCCGGGCGTCGAACGTGTTCTCGACCGCCGACGATAATCAAACCGCCGTCACCATTCACGTGCTGCAGGGCGAGCGCGACCGGGCGGCGGACAACAAGTCGCTCGGCAAGTTCGATCTGACGGACATCCCGTCGGCGCCGCGCGGCATGCCGCAGGTCGAGGTGTCCTTCGACATCGACGCCAACGGCATTCTCAACGTCTCGGCCAAGGACAAGGCCACCGGCAGGGAGCAGAAGATCGTCATCAAGGCCTCGAGTGGCCTCACCGAGGAGGAGATCAAGCGCATGGTGCGCGACGCCGAGGCGCACGCCGAGGAGGACCGGCGCTTCCGCGAGCTGGTCGACACTCGCAACAAGGCCGACGGCCTGATCCACGGGGTGGAGAAGTCGCTGCGCAACCTCGGCGACAAGGTGGACGCGGCCGAGCGCGCGAAGGTGGAGTCGGCGGTCTCGGACCTGCGCACCGCGCTCAAGGGCGATGACCGCAACGTCATCGAGAAGAAGGCCGAGGCGCTGGCGCAGGCATCAAGCGCCATTGCGCAGCGGGCCCAGGCCGCGGAGGCCGCAGCCACGGCGGACGGCGCTGGGGCGGAGGCGGCCGGCGCGCAGAACGGTGGCGGGAGCGCTGCCCGCGAGGACGTGGTGGACGCCGAGTTCGAAGAGGTGAAGGACAAGGGACGCAAGGCCTCGTAAGCGCCGCCGATGGCGAAGCGCGATTACTACAAGGTACTCGACGTACCGAGGACGGCGACTGAGGCCGAGATCAAGAAGGCCTACCGCCGGCTCGCGATGAAGTATCACCCCGACCGCAACCCCGACGATCGGGACGCGGAGGAGTCCTTCAAGGAGGCGAAGGAAGCCTGCGAGGTGCTCACCGACCCGCACAAGCGGGCGGCCTATGATCAGCACGGTCACGCCGGTGTCGAGGCGAGCGGCCGCGCGGGAGGAGCGCGCGGCGGATTCAGCGCCGACGCCTTCGGCGACATCTTCGGGGATGTGTTCGGGGACATCTTCGGCGGCGCGCGCCGCAGCGGCCACTCCCAGGCGTTCCGCGGAGCGGACCTGCGCTACGAGCTCGAGCTCGAGCTCCCCCAGGCGGTGTTCGGCCACCACGCCGAGATCGAGGTCGCGCGGCTCGCGGAGTGCGAGGTGTGCAAGGGGAGCGGTGCGGCCAAGGGCAGCCAGCCGGCCACCTGCGACACCTGCGGGGGCGCCGGGCAGGTGAGGATCTCCCAGGGCTTCTTCCAGCTGCAGCAGACCTGTCCGCGTTGCCGCGGCACGGGCAGCATCGTGCGCAATCCCTGCGATACCTGCCTCGGCCAGGGGCGCGTCCGCCGCACCCGCAAGCTCGCGGTCAGAGTGCCCGCCGGGGTCGACAACGGCGACCGGGTGCGGCTGGCGGGCGAGGGGGAAGCCGGGCGCAACGGCGGCCCGCCCGGGGACCTGTATGTCGAGGTTCACGTGCGCGAGCATCCGATCTTCGAGCGCGACGGGGAGCACCTCTCCTGCGAGGTGCCGGTGAGCTTCGCCACCGCGGCGCTCGGGGGCGCCGTCGCCGTGCCGACGCTCGGCGGGGACGTGCAGCTGAAGATTCCGCCCGAGACCCAGTCGGGGCGCGTCTTTCGCCTGCGCGACAAGGGAGTGAAGCCCGTGCGCGGGGGCGCGCGCGGGGACCTTTTCTGCCGGGTGGTCGTCGAGACGCCCGTGCACCTCACCGAGGAGCAGCGCGAGCTGATCCGGCGGCTCGATGAATCGCTGACGACGCAGGCCGGTAAGCACGCTCCCCGCGAGAAGGGCTTTCTCGAGGGCGTCAAGCGGTTCTTCTCCGGCGAGCCGGGACCGACGCAGCGCTGATCATGGCAGCGACCCATCGCAGCCCCGTGCGCGTCGCCCTCATCGGGGCGACGGGCCGAATGGGCCGGGCCGTGGTGCGCGCCGTGCCCGAGTTTCCGCGCGCGGCGCTCGCGGCCGCCGTGGCCTCCGCCACGAGCCCGGGCCTCGGGCACGACGCCGGAGAGCTCGCAGGCGTCGGGAGCCTCGGCGTCCCGGTGGTGAGCGATCTGCCGCTGGCGCTCCGTCAGGCCGACGTGGCGATCGACTTCAGCCTTCCCGCCGCGACGCGCGCGAACCTCCTGGCGTGCCGTGCGGCGCGCAAGCCTTTGCTGCTGTGTACGACCGGCTACACCGCGGCGCTCGAGGAGGACCTGAGCGCGGCCTCCCGGGACGTCGCGCTGCTCGTCGCCGCGAACGTGAGTCTCGGCGCCGCGGTGCTCGTCGAGCTCGTGCGCTGCGCCGCGCGGTCGCTCACGGCGGGCTTCGACATCGATGTCCTCGAGATGCACCATCGCAAGAAGCGCGATGCGCCCTCGGGCACGGCGCTCACGCTCGCCGCGGCCGCACGCGAGGCGCGCTTGGGGCCGGGAAGGGCGAGCGGCACCCCGGGCGTGAGCGCTGCCGGTGCGCTGCTGCCTGAAACCGCCCCGGCAGGGGCACGCCGCGACGGGGAGATCTGCTTTGCCGCCGTGCGCGCCGGGGACATCGTCGGGGAGCACACGGTGCTCTTCACCGGTGCGGGCGAGCAGCTGTCTCTGACCCACCGGGCCCTGGATCGGGCGATATTCGCCCGGGGGGCGCTGGCCGCCGCGCTCTGGCTGCAGTCGAGGCCCGCCGGACGTTATGGCATGGGCGATATGGTACTTGTAAAAACAAACACTTAGGGGGTTTTTGACATGAACATACGAGGTCCAGCGCGCGCCGGTCGCGGCGGATTTTTCCGTGGACACATCGCCCGGGTAACCCGTAGAATTTCTGCGTAATCCGTGTACGGGTTAGTCCAAGCAAGGCGGGAGGATGTTCGCTGAGAACTCCTCCCGCTTTGTGTATCTGCGTCGGGGAGAATTGATCACGTGAGCGGACCTGCGGTGCTCGCGCTGGCCGATGGGACGATCTTCCGCGGCCAGTCGATCGGAGCGAAGGGCAACACCACAGGCGAAGTTGTTTTCAATACCGCCCTCACCGGTTACCAGGAAATTCTCACCGATCCCTCCTACGCCCGTCAGATCGTCACGCTCACCTGCCCGCACATCGGCAACACCGGCGCCACCCCGGAAGACCTGGAATCCACGCAGGTCTACGCCGCGGGACTGATCATCCGCGACCTCTCGCTGCTGGCGAGCAGCTGGCGCGCCAACGAGTCGCTGCCGGAGTTTCTCGAGCGCGGCCGGGTCGTCGCGATCGCGGGCATCGACACGCGCAAGCTCACGCGGCTGCTGCGCGAGAAGGGTGCGCAGGCCGGCTGCATCATGACCGGCGACAAGGTCGATGAGGTCGCCGCGGTCATCGCGGCGCGCAAGTTTCCAGGCCTGAAGGGCATGGACCTCGCGAAGGTGGTGACCACCAAGCGCGGCTTCCAGTGGAACGAAGGGAACCTGTGGCCCGAGCGCGCGCGCGCGCCGATCCGCTCGCCGCAGCGCCTGCACGTGGTCGCGTACGACTTCGGCATCAAGCGCAACATCCTGCGGCTCCTCGCCGACAGCGGTTGCCGCATGACGGTGGTGCCGGCACAGACCAGCGCCCAGGACGCCCTCGCGCTCGCGCCCGACGGCATCTTCCTCTCGAACGGCCCCGGCGATCCCGAGCCCTGCACCTACGCCATCGAGGCCACGAAGAAATTCCTCTGCACCGATCTGCCGGTGTTCGGCATCTGCCTCGGCCATCAGATCCTGGGGCTCGCCGCGGGCGCGCGCACCGTGAAGATGAAGTTCGGCCATCACGGCGCCAATCACCCGGTTCGGGACCTGGAGTCGGGACGGGTGTTCATCACATGCCAGAATCACGGCTTCGCGGTCGATGAGACCACGCTCCCCGAGGGCGTGAAGGCGACGCACCGCTCGCTCTTCGACGGATCGCTCCAGGGCATCGCCTTCAGCGAGCGGCCGGTGTTCGGCTTCCAGGGTCACCCCGAGGCCAGCCCCGGACCGCACGACCTGCGGCCGCTGTTCGAGCGCTTCAATCACCTGATGCTGCGACGGCTGCAGGCCCAGCTGCGAGCCGCGGAGGACACTCTGCGCCGCCAGCTCGTCGGTGGTGGCCGCTGAGCGTGCCCAAGCGCACCGACATCGAGAGCATCCTGATCATCGGCGCCGGACCGATCGTGATCGGCCAGGCGTGCGAGTTCGATTACTCGGGCGCTCAGGCCTGCAAGGCGCTGCGCGAGGACGGCTACCGCGTCATTCTCGTCAACTCCAATCCCGCCACCATCATGACCGACCCCGAGATGGCCGACGCCATCTACATCGAGCCGGTCAACGCGCGCACGCTCGCGCGCATCATCGAGAAGGAGCGCCCCGACGCGCTGCTGCCCACCATGGGCGGCCAGACGGCGCTCAACACCGCGCTCGATCTGGTGCGCGAGGGCGTGCTGGAGAAGTTCGGGGTGGAGATGATCGCCGCCTCGCGCGCCGCGATCGACATGGCGGAGGACCGCGAGCTCTTCCGCAACGCCATGCGCGAGATCGGGCTCGCCACTCCGCAGTCGCAGATCGCGCGCAGCCTCGATGAGGCGCTGGCGATCGCCGGCGAGATCGGCTACCCGGTGGTGGTCCGCCCCTCCTTCACCCTCGGCGGCACCGGCGGCGGCATCGCCTACAACCGCGAGGAGCTCGAGACGATCGTGGCGCGCGGCCTCGACGCCTCGCCGACCGGTGAGGTGCTGCTCGAGGAGTCGGTGATCGGCTGGAAGGAATTCGAGATGGAGGTGGTGCGCGATCACTGCGACAACTGCATCATCGTCTGCTCGATCGAGAACCTCGACCCGATGGGGGTGCACACCGGCGACTCGATCACCGTCGCGCCGGCCCTCACGCTCACCGACAAGGAGTACCAGCGCATGCGCGATGCCGCGGTGGCGGTGCTGCGCAAGATCGGCGTCGACACCGGCGGCTCGAACGTACAGTTCGCGGTGAATCCCACCGACGGGCAGCTGCTGGTCATCGAGATGAACCCGCGCGTGTCGCGCTCCTCGGCGCTTGCTTCCAAGGCCACCGGCTTCCCGATCGCAAGAGTCGCCGCCAAGCTCGCGGTGGGCTACACGCTCGACGAGCTGAAGAACGACATCACGGGAGGCGCAACGCCCGCCTCCTTCGAGCCCTCGATCGACTACGTCGTCACCAAGATCCCGCGCTTCACCTTCGAGAAGTTCCCGGCCGCGAACGATAGGCTCACGACCCAGATGAAGTCGGTCGGGGAGGTCATGGCGATCGGGCGCACCTTCCAGGAGTCGCTCCAGAAGGCGCTGCGCGGTCTCGAGACCGGGCTCGAGGGGCTCACGCCGCAGCTTTCGATGCCGCTCAGCGACGAGAGCGCGGACCGGCTCGCCCACGAGCTGCGCGCGCCGGGGGCCAACCGACTGCTGTACGTGGCGGACGCGTTTCGCGCCGGCTGGGGCCTCGCGCGGGTCGCCGAGCTGACCCACATCGATCCCTGGTTCCTCGCGCAGGTCGAAGAGCTCGTGGGGCAGGAGAAGCAGGTGCGCGAGGAAGGATTCGGTGCGCTCGGCGCCGAGCGGCTGCGCTCCCTCAAGCGCAAGGGGTTCTCGGATGCCCGCCTGGCGCGCCTCCTCGACATGCCGGAGAAGGCGATCCGCGACAAGCGTCACGAGCTGAAGATCCGGCCGGTGTACAAGCGCGTCGACACCTGCGCGGCCGAGTTCTCGACCTCGACCGCGTATCTCTACTCGACTTACGAGGAGGAGTGCGAGGCGAGCCCGAGCAGCGCCCGCAAGATCATGATCCTCGGCGGCGGGCCCAACCGCATCGGGCAGGGGATCGAGTTCGACTACTGCTGCGTGCACGCCGCGCTGCAGCTGCGCGAGGACGGCTTCGAGACCATCATGGTCAACTGCAATCCCGAGACCGTCTCGACCGACTACGACATCTCCGACCGGCTGTACTTCGAGCCGCTGACGCTCGAGGACGTGCTCGAGATCATCGCGGTGGAGCAGCCCGTGGGGTTGATCGTGCAGCTCGGGGGCCAGACGCCGCTCAAGCTCTCGCGGGCGCTCGAGGCGGCCGGTGCACCGATCATCGGCACCTCGCCCGACTCGATCGACGTCGCCGAGGATCGCGAGCGCTTCCAGGCCCTGGTGCGCAACCTCGGTCTCAAGCAGCCCGCCAACGCCACGGCGCGCACCGAGGAGCATGCGGCGCGCCTCGCGCGCGAGGTGGGCTTTCCGCTCATCGTGCGGCCCTCGTATGTGCTCGGCGGGCGCGCCATGGAGGTGGTGTTCAACGAGGACGACCTGCGCGCCTACATGGGCAACGCGGTTCAGGTATCGAACGATAGTCCAGTCCTGCTCGATCGCTTCCTCGACGTCGCCATCGAAGTGGACGTGGACGCGGTGTGCGACGGCGAGGATGTGCTGATCGGCGGCATCATGGAGCACATCGAGCAGGCCGGCGTGCACTCGGGCGACTCCGGCTGCTCGCTGCCGCCCGCGAGCCTCACGCGCGAAACTCAGACGGAGCTGCGCGAGCAGACGCGCAAGCTCGCGCGGGCGCTGAACGTGATCGGGCTGATGAACGTGCAGTTCGCGATCCAGAGCGGCGTGATCTACGTGCTCGAGGTCAACCCGCGCGCCTCGCGCACGGTGCCGTTCGTGTCGAAGGCCACGGGGCTGCCGCTCGCCAAGATCGCGGCGCGCGTCATGACCGGACGCGCTCTCAAGCAGCTGGTCGGGGCGGTCGAGCGGGTGCCAAAGTACTACTCGGTGAAGGAAGCCGTGTTCCCGTTCATCAAGTTTCCCGAGGCCGACCCGATCCTCGGTCCCGAGATGAAATCGACCGGGGAGGTCATGGGCACGGGCCGCACCTTCGGCGAGGCCTATGCGAAGGCTCAGACCGCCTCGGGGGTGGTGCTGCCGCGAAAGGGAGTCTGCTTCATCAGCGTGCGCGATCGCGACAAGGAGCCGTGTATCGCTCTGGCGCGCAAGCTCATCGAGCGCGGTTTCGAGCTGCTCGCGACCGAGGGCACCGCGCGCGCGCTGAGCGCGGCTGGGGTTCTCTGCCGCCGCGTGAACAAGGTACGCGAGGGGCGGCCGCACATCGTCGACATGATCAAGAACGACGAGATCGACCTCATCGTCAACACTACCGAAGGCAAGCAGGCCATCCGCGAGTCGAACTCGATCCGCCGCGAGGCCGTGCACCGCCGCGTCACCTACTACACGACGCTCGCGGCGGGGCTTGCGACCTGCGAGGCGCTCGATCACCTCGACGAGGTCGAGGTGAACCGCCTGCAGGATCTGCACCAAGAGGCCGTGACGGCATGAAGCGCACTCCGATGACGGTGCGCGGCGCGGAGGCGCTGCGCGCCGAGCTCAAGCGGCTGAAATCCGAGGCCCGACCCCACATCATCAAGGCGATCGCCGAGGCGCGCGGGCACGGGGACCTGTCGGAGAACGCCGAGTATCACGCCGCGCGCGAGCAGCAGGGATTCATCGAGGGTCGCATCAAGGACATCGAGCACAAGCTCGCCCAGGCCCAGGTCATCGAGCCGGACAAGCTCCCGAATACCGGCAAGGTGGTGTTCGGCGCGCTGGTGGAGCTCGAAGATCAGGCCGACGGCGCGCGCGTGGTGTATCAGGTGGTCGGCGAGGACGAGGCCGATATCCGCGCCGGAAGGATCTCCGTGAGCTCGCCCATCGCGCGGGCGCTCGTCGGCAAGAGGCAGGGCGAGGTGGTTGAGGTGGCGGCCCCCGGCGGCACCCGTTCCTACGAAATCGTCGCGGTGCGCCTCGAATGAGCGGTGCGCGCCGAAGTCGGCGGCGGGGGATCAGCGGTCGGGGATGACGAGCCCGGGCGGCTCGGCCCGCGGCCGGTAGAGCACGGCGACGTTGCCGATGCGGTGCACGAGCGCGCTGCCGGTGCGGCGCGCGAGCTCGGCGAAGAGCTCATCGCGCGCCGCGCGATCACCTCCCGGAGCCTTCACCTTGATGAGCTCGTGATCGCCGAGGGCGCGCGCGGTCTCCGAGGCGACCGCTTCCGTCAATCCCGCGCTGCCGAGGCGCACCACGGGCTTAAGGGCGTGGGCGAGACCGCGCAGGTGCCGCAGCTGACGCTCGGTGAGCTCGGGCGCGGCGGCGCTTGCTGCGGCCGAAGCGCTCGCCGAGGCGCCGCCGGCTGCGGGACGAGGCTTCTCCATCGGCCCATTGTAGGCGGGTGGAACTTGCCCCTGAGCGGGGCAAACTAATCCGATGGGCCGGCGTTCCAAGAGCAGCGACAGGTGGCTGAAGGAGCACTTCGCGGACCCGTTCGTGCAGCGGGCGCAGCGCGAGGGCTGGCGATCGCGCGCGGTGTTCAAGCTCGAGGAGATCGACCGACGCGCGCGGCTGCTGAAGCCGGGGCAGACCTGCCTCGATCTGGGGGCCGCTCCCGGGGCCTGGAGCCAGTACGCGAGGCGGCGCGTCGGGCGTAGCGGCCGCATTGTCGCCACCGACATCCTTGCGATACGAGAGCTTGCCGGAGTGGAGTTCGTGCAGGGCGACTTCCGCGAGGAGGCGGTCTTCGGCGAGCTGCTGCGGCGCCTGCCCGGGCGGCAGGTGGACCTGGTGCTCTCGGACATGGCCCCGGCGCTGAGCGGGGTGGACGTCATCGATCAGCCCCGCTCGCTCGATCTCGCCGAGCTCGCGCTCGATCTTGCCGCGCGCGTCTTGAAGCCCGGTGGCGCCGCCCTGATCAAGGTCTTTCAGGGGGCGGGATTGCGGGAGCTGGTGGAGTCCGCCCGGAAGGGCTTTGCGCGCGTGAGGCTCGTCAAACCCACCGCATCGCGCTCCCGCAGCCCGGAGATGTATTTGCTGGCCATGCAGTTTCGCTTGGTGTAGGTTGTTTTTGGGCCGTGCGCCCGCCGCGCTCATAAGGATGTAAGCCTTTGAACGATTTGACAAAGAATATCCTGCTCTGGGTCGTCATCGTCATCGTGCTGCTGCTCGTGTTCAGCCGCTACATGCCGACGACCGGGCAGCCTCAGGACATCCCCTACTCGAGCTTCGTCGAAGACGTGAAGAACAACCGCGTCGACTCGGTCGTCTTGCAGGGGGAGATGATCTACGGGGTGCACAAGGACAAGTCGACCTTCAAGACCCGCAACCCCGAGACCGATTACACCGCGCTCATCGGGACGCTGCTCAAGGCCGGCGCCCAGATAGAGTCGCGCGAGCCGAAGCCGCCGAATTTCTTCGGCCAGCTGCTGCTGCAGATGGCGCCGGCGCTGCTCCTGATCCTGGTGTTCCTGTACATGCTGAGACAGATGCAGGGCGCCTCGGGCGGGCGGGGCGCCATGTCCTTCGGCAAGAGCCGCGCACGGCTCCTCGGCGAGGACCAGGTCAACGTGACCTTTGCCGACGTCGCCGGGGTCGACGAGGCGAAGCAGGAAGTCGGCGAGATCGTCGACTTCCTCAAGGACCCGGGCAAGTTCCAGAAGCTCGGCGGCAAGATCCCGAAGGGCGTGCTGATGGTCGGCTCGCCCGGAACCGGGAAGACGCTGCTCGCGCGCGCCATTGCGGGCGAGGCCAAGGTGCCGTTCTTCACCATCTCGGGCTCCGACTTCGTCGAGATGTTCGTCGGCGTCGGCGCCTCGCGCGTGCGCGACATGTTCGAGCAGGCGAAGAAACACGCCCCGTGCATCATCTTCATCGACGAGATCGACGCGGTCGGCCGGCACCGCGGCGCGGGCCTGGGCGGCGGTCACGACGAGCGCGAACAGACGCTCAACCAGCTGCTGGTGGAAATGGACGGCTTCGAGGGCAACGAGGGCATCATCGTCATCGCCGCCACGAACCGTCCCGACGTGCTCGACCCGGCGCTGCTGCGGCCCGGGCGCTTCGACCGCCAGGTCGTGGTGCCGCTGCCCGATGTGCGTGGCCGCGAACAGATACTTCGCGTGCACATGCGGCGCGTACCGCTGGCCGATGACGTGAAGCCGGCGCTGATCGCGCGCGGCACGCCGGGCTTCTCCGGTGCGGATCTCGCTAATCTGGTGAACGAAGCCGCCCTGTTCGCCGCCCGCGCCAACAGGCGCATCGTGGGCATGGAGGAGTTCGAGCGCGCCAAGGACAAGATCTTGATGGGCGCCGAGCGGCGCTCCATGGTCATGAGCGAGGCGGAGAAGCGCATGACGGCCTATCACGAGGCCGGACACGCGATCGTGGGCATGACGGTGCCGGAGCACGACCCCGTCTACAAGGTGACCATCATCCCGCGCGGCCGGGCGCTCGGCGTCACGCAGTTCCTGCCGGAGCAGGATCGCTACAGCTTCTCGAAGCGCCGGCTCGAGAGCGCGATCGCGACGCTCTTCGGCGGCCGCATCGCCGAGGAGCTGATCTTCGGGCCCGAGTCGGTGACTACGGGCGCGGCGAACGACATCGAGCGGGCCACCGAGCTCGCGCGCAACATGGTGACCAAGTGGGGCCTCTCGGACCGGCTCGGGCCGCTGACCTACTCGGAGGAGTCCGGCGAGGTGTTCCTCGGCCGCAGCGTCACGCAGCACAAGCAGGTCTCGGACGTGACCGCGCACGCGATCGACGAGGAAGTGCGCCGCGTGATCGAGGGCAACTACCAGCGCGCGCGGCAGATCCTCACGAGCGCCCTCGACAAGCTGCACCTCATGGCCGATGCGCTCATGAAGTACGAGACCATCAACGAGGAGCAGCTGAAGGACGTCATGGCGGGCAAGGCGCCCAAGCCCCCCGATGGCTGGGACGAGTCGCTGTCCAACAAGCCGCCGCAGGCGCCGGCAGAGGGGCCGGCGGCGGGCGGGGCGATACCCGCTGGACAGCACTAACTCCCGCTGACCACTCCGCCGCCGCTGGTGCTGCGCTGCGCTGACAGGACGCTCGACCTCAGCCAGCCGGTGGTCATGGGCGTGGTGAACGTCACCCCCGATTCCTTCTCCGACGGCGGGCGGTTCTTCTCGGTCGGGGCGGCCGTCGAGCACGGGCTGCGCCTGGCGCAGCAGGGCGCGGCGCTCATCGATGTCGGCGGCGAGTCGACCCGCCCCGGGGCCGAGCCGGTCGGCACGGAGGAGGAGCTCAGGCGCGTCGTTCCGGTGATCGAGCGGCTGCGCGCGGGCACGACCGCGATCATCTCGGTCGATACCAGTAAACCCGAGGTCATGCGGGCCGCGAGCGCCGCGGGCGCAGGTCTCATCAACGACGTGCGGGCGCTGCGCGAGCCGGGCGCGCTCGCCGCCGCGGCGGCGAGCGGCTGCGCGGTGTGCCTGATGCACATGCAGGGCGAGCCGCGCACCATGCAGCGCGCCCCGAGCTACGTGGACGTGGTGGGTGAGGTGCGGACGTTTCTCGCCGGGCGCGTGGCGGAGAGCATCGCCGCCGGGCTCACGCCGGAGCGGCTCGTGGTCGATCCGGGATTCGGCTTTGGCAAGACTCTGGAGCACAATCTCGCGCTGCTGCGCCGCCTCGGCGAATTGGCCGCCGACGGACCGGCGGTGCTGGTCGGGCTGTCGCGCAAATCGATGCTGGGTACACTCACCGAGCGCGCGGCCGGGGAGCGGGTGTACGGCAGCGTGGCGCTCGCGGTGATTGCGGCGCTCAACGGCGCGCGCATCATTCGCGCCCATGACGTGGCGGCGACGGTCGAAGCGCTGAAGGTGACCGCCGCGGTTCAGGGGCCGGTGCGGCGCTGACGGGCACGCCCGGTGCGCGGCGCGAGGGGACGGCAGATGGCTCGACGTTATTTCGGCACCGACGGCGTGCGCGGGCGGGTGGGCGAGCACCCGATGACCGCGAGCTTTGCGCTGCAGCTCGCCAGCGCCGCGGCGCGCGTCCTGGCCCCCGAGGGCGGCGCGGTGCTGATCGGCAAGGACACCCGTCTCTCGGGCTACATGTTCGAGTCGGCGCTGGAAGCGGGATTCGTCGCCGCGGGCGTGGATGTCATGCTCATCGGACCGCTGCCGACCCCCGGCGTCGCCTACATGACGCGCCGCTTCGACTGCGACTTCGGCGTCGTGATCAGCGCCTCGCACAACCTCTACGACGACAACGGCATCAAGTTCTTCGATGCCTCGGGAGGCAAGCTCTCCGACGAGCTCGAGGAGCGCATCGAGAGCGAGCTCGAGGAGCCTGCGGTGACGCGCCCCTCGCGCGACCTCGGCCGCGCGACGCGGGCCGACCGCATGCGCACCTTCTACCAGGAGTTCTGCGCCTCGACGCTCCCTCCCGGAGTCGATCTCTCGGGGCTGAAGATCGTCATCGACTGCGCCAACGGCGCCGCCTACAAGGTGGGTCCGCGTATCCTCGCCGATCTGGGCGCCGAGATCGTGCCGATCGGCTGCTCGCCGAACGGCCGCAACATCAACGACGGCTGTGGCTCGATGGCGCCCGACCTGCTGCAGCTGACGGTCCCCGGAGTGCGCGCCCATGTGGGTCTTGCGCTCGATGGCGACGGCGATCGACTGGTGATGGTCGATCATCTCGGCCGCATCGTCGACGGCGACCAGCTGCTGTACGTGATCGCGTGCGCTCTCAAGTCGGCGGGGACGCTCCGCGGTCCGGTGGTCGGCACCGTCATGAGCAATCTGGGGCTGGAGGTGGCGCTGCGCGCCGCCGACATCGAGTTCCGCCGCGCGGCGGTCGGCGATCGCTATGTGCTCGCGCTGCTGCGCGAGACGGGCGGCATGCTCGGAGGGGAGACCTCCGGACATATTCTTTGCCTCGACAAGACCACCACGGGCGACGGGCTGGTCAGCGCACTGCAGGTGCTCGCGGTCATGAACCAGACTGGACGGCCGCTCGCGGAGCTGGCCTCGCCGATGCGCAAGTTCCCTCAGGTGCTGCTCAACGTGAAGGTCGCCGGGCGCTTCGACCCGAGCGGCGTGCCGGCGGTTCGGGAAGCCGTCGCGCGCATCGAGCAGCGCATGGCCGGCGACGGCCGCGTGGTGCTGCGGCCCTCGGGGACCGAGCCGGTGATCCGCGTCATGGTCGAGGGGCGGGATGAGGACGCGACCCGCGCCGCCGCCACCGAGCTTGCCGCCGTGGTCAAGGAGGTCGCCGGCTGAGCGGCGCCCTCACGTTGCGTCACCCACCTCGCGTCGCTATCATCCCGCGCCCTTTGGGCAGCAGGTAAGGCGGCTTGAGTGAGCCGTTCGAGGTCGGTCATGCGCCGCGCCATTGTCGCCGGTAACTGGAAGATGCACGGCTCGCGCGCCGAGAACGCGCAGCTCATCGAAGAGCTGCTGGCGCGCTTTCCGGCGCAGCCTCCGGCGGCCTGCGTGGTGTGCCCGCCGTTCGTTTACCTGCAGGAGGTCGGACGGTTGCTGCGCGGCTCGCACCCGAGCCTCGGCGGCCAGGACTTGTGCGCGGATGCGCAAGGGGCGTTCACCGGCGAGGTCTCGGCCGCGATGCTGAAGGATGTGGGCTGCGAGTACGTCATCGTCGGGCACTCGGAGCGGCGGCTGTTGTATCGCGAGAGCGATCAGCTGGTCGCGCGCAAGTTCGGTGCCGCGCACGCCCGGGGGCTCGTGCCGATCCTGTGCGTCGGCGAGCAGCTCGCCGATCGCGACGCGGGGCGCACGCGCGAGGTGGTCGCGCGGCAGCTCGATGTGGTGCTCGAGCTTTGCGGGGCGGGCGGGCTCGAGCAGGGCGTGGTCGCCTACGAGCCGGTGTGGGCGATCGGCACCGGCCGCAACGCGACTCCCGACCAGGCGCAGGAAGTGCACGCCTTCATCCGCGCCCGCATCGGCGCCCGGGATGCTAGAATTGCGGCCGCCACCCGCATCCTCTACGGCGGCAGCGTCAAGGCCGGTAACGCGGCGGAACTCTTCGCCATGCCGGACGTCGACGGCGGTCTGGTCGGTGGCGCGTCGCTGAAGGCGGATGAGTTTCTGAGCATCCTGGCCGCTGCCGGACCGGGATGAGCGAGTGTTCCCAATGTTGCATTGGATCCTGACGATTGTGCAGCTGTTCTCCGCCCTGGCCATCATCGGCCTGGTTCTGCTGCAGCGTGGCAAAGGCGCGGAGGCGGGCGCCGGCTTCGGCGCGGGAGCTTCCGGCACCGTGTTCGGTGCGCGGGGCGCCACCACGGCGCTATCGCGCGCCACGGCCGTGCTGGCCGCGATCTTCATGATCAACAGCCTCGCGCTGGCTTACATGGGCACGCGCCCCGCCGAGGCGCCGAAGACGATCCTCGACGAAGCGGGCAGCAGGCAGCGGCCTTACGCCCCGGGCGGCACGCGCGCACCCGCGGCGCCGCCGGCGGCCACGGAAGCTCCCGCGTCCACTGCGACAACGCCCCCGGCGCCGGCATCGACACCCGCCCCAAGGCCCGCGCCGAAGTGAGGCGCGGAGCGCGACGCCTCCCGCCCAGCTTCGATGTTGCCGACGTGGTGAAATTGGTAGACACACTAGCTTGAGGGGCTAGCGCCGCAAGGCGTGTCGGTTCGAATCCGACCGTCGGCACCAAAACCAGGAATCGGGCGGCGCGCGGCGACGCACTCGCGCAGCGGGCTCAATGTTTGGCACTGAACTGCGCATCGCATGCGTCAATCGTGGTCTTCGACGTCCAAGCCATGGACGAGCGGCGCTTGTCGATGGCCGGGCGGAGCTTACGGTACTCCTCGGCGTCCCTGGCAACGCACGCGAAGCGCGCGAAGGCATTGAGTACGAAGTCGCTGCGCGGATAGAGGCGCGTCAATTCCTGGAAGCCTTGGCGTGTGGCGAGCCAGGTTGCCTCCCCGTCGGCGAAGATGTTGGTCTCGTCACCCTCCAGCGTCGCGAAGATCCAATACAGCTGCGCGTACGTGGCGAAGTTGAGGAGACCACTGGGCCGGGTACTCCGTTCGCGGATGAAGGTGTTCACCTCGGTGAACGAGCCGCCCCAACGCGGCTGCAGAATACGCAACATCTCGCGGTACAGGGGCAGATAGGTGGGCGTACTCCTGACGCCTGCGTCGAACGCCGCGCGCAGCGCGTCAGCCCCCAGAGACTGGTCCAATCCGATACTTATCGCGAGTGTGTAGCGGGCGGGTTGCTTCGCAGCCAGCGGGGCTATCTCTTCCAGCCCGGCGGCCGCCATGGCGGTGCGGTGCGCGAAGATCGCCCAGGCCTGTTTGCTGACACTGGTCGCATAGCCGTGGCCACGCACCGACCAGGCCCATGCCTCCAGGTACATGGCCTCCGTCAATTCGGCCTGCACGGAACCCTTCACCGCACGACGCCAGTCGGCGGTATGCCCCAGAACGTCGGCCGGCTCTAGAGCACCAAACTCAAAGAGGTCCGACAAACCGGCGTTGATCCCCTGCAGGGTCGAGCTGCCGTCCGGCAGGTCGCCCAGCGAGTGCGCCGCAGCTTCGAGCCAGTTGTCCAGGGTGCGGTAGTCGCCGTTGATGAAAAGACTCTGCGCGCGACACCCGGCCGCTGCACGCAACCACGGACCGTCGGTGGTTGATTCGCTGGCGAGCGGCTGCGGCCCCCAGGCGGCCGGCTTACGCACACACTTCCATGCGCGCCCGGGCCACACGTTGCGGACCGCGACGACCCACGCGTTGTTGGCCAGCGCGCGGGGCCTGTGGTCCATGGTGGCGCGAATCTCGATGCGCTCGATCCGCGCGCTAGCGGAGTCAGTCTGCTGGGCGAGCTCGAGCGCTTCGCGCGCGCTCGCTTCACTCTGAGACTTTGCGGCGTCGACCAGCGCCTGCGCCCACGCTAGACGCAAGCGCACGAATTCGGCCACCAGCGCCGCGAACGGTCGCTGCGCCGCGGGCAGCGCCGGCTGTTCATTGCGCAGGCGCTCGTGCGCAGCCTGCCAGAAGGGCCGTATCTGCCGCTCGAAAGCTTCCCCGAGTTCGGCGTCGCTGATTGTGCCGGACGCGGCGCGCGCGCCGAGCACCTGCCACTCGCGCAGATTGCCGGCCTCGCCATTCAGATACCAGGTATGCGCGCGCAGGTACTGTTCGGGAGGACCCAGCTGCGAGCCGATACCGCGCACCTGCCATAGCGCGGCCAGCACCCCGAGTGCGGTGAGTGCCAGCGCAGCGGTGCTCTGGGACAGGGCAAAGTGTGCGCGCACTTCCGACTGCAGAGGCCGCATGAGCACCAAACCCAGTACGAAGCCGCTCAGGAGGCCCCCGACATGCGCGGCATTGTCGATGCCACTGTGCCGGAAGCCGTTAACGAGGTTGAATGCCACGAAGGCCAGCGTGCTCAGCCAGTAGACCCTCACGATGCTCGCCGGGACGTGGTGGC